>NHCFR00700__coassemble_922_pt1 | contig 58837 bp, 64 predicted proteins | sample NHCFR00700__metabat2_high_PE_034 | metagenome-assembled genome bin NHCFR00700 | reverse complement strand
CAAGATTTGATGTGTTTAGGTGGTTGTATAGGAAGTGCGCATGGTTGTTTGATATTTATCTATAAAAGCATAGAGAGCTTGTTGGAAAGCTGCTTTTCGATTACGGCTGATTTTAAGTTGCTCACCGTTATCCAATTCTACATCGGTAACTCCAGCGTGGACTATGTGTTCAAGATTTACAAGATAGCTCATGTGAATGCGAAAAAATCCTTTAGTTACTAGAATGTTTTCCAGTTCTTTTAACGTGATGCGAATGGAGTAAACAGCTGTGGGTGTATGTAGATTTACCATATAATTTTGTGATTCAAGATATAGGATGCTTTGAATCGGAATACGAAACAAATCTGTGCGGTCTTGATAAATCAGGTATTCCGTGGGCGATGCGTCGGATGTGTTTTGTACCTTTGAGACTGAGTTCTGTATAAAACAACTCATAATATCCCCGCCTTTCTGCTGCATAGTAGCGTTTAATCCTTTCATAAAATACATGATGAGATAACCAGGAATCCTGACATATTTATTAAAAATTTTTCTGAAGATTGTAGAAATTCAAAAAAATTTACGTTATGATAATAAGCGCAGAAACAAAAATACACGGAAGGGGGATTTGTGTGAGAACGGACGATGAACGGTTAATAGAGACTCTGTTTCGGCAATATTTTAAAAAATTAACGCTTTTAGTATATGTAAAAGTGAAAAAATGGGATGTATCAGAAGAGATTGTACAGGATACATTTCACGAAGCACTGATACATATCGATGTTTTGCGTGCCCATCCGAATCAAGCGGGATGGCTGGTGAATACGACAAAATATAAAATTCTGGAATATGAGCGAAGACGGAAACAAATGCTGCAACGGTTTCTGGAGATTGGTGACATTGCCGATTTGGCTGCACCGAAAGATGAGATTGAACAGGTGATTGACCGGACGGATCATACGGTAGAAAACTTATTGGAAACTGCGCTGAAACCGGAGGAACGATATTTGCTCAAACGCTTTGTATTCGATCAGGTGACGCACAGAGAGATTGCAGAAGAGCTTCACATATCTGTGTCAGCCAGTCAAAAGCGATTGGAAAGAATTCGCAAGAAATTGCAAGGTCACTATAAAGAATAAAATATTTTATAATTTGATGTCAGGTATTTATAAGAAATGTCATATATAGAATGAAAGGAGGTTTTGACAATGGCTGAGAAAAAAGATCAGGCAAATACCGGTCTGAATCAGCTGGAGACAGAGCAGTTGGAAGAACTTTTGTGTGTATCGTTAGATAACCAAGAAGACAGCGATACCGATAGAATTCTTGATTTGCTGCAAATGATTGAAGAGCGAAAGAATCAGTCGGAAAGTGTTCCAGACTTGGACGTTGACAAGGCGTGGGAAACATTTCAGTCCGTCTATGCAGCAGAAGATGTCCTGTATCCGATAGAAACAGCAGATCCTGCCATTGAGAAACAGCCGAGAAGGAAAAGATTGTCGCTGCGCAGAGTGTTGACCGGTGTTGCAGTCGCTGCGTGCTTACTGGCCCTTGCAATTCCTACTGCCGTGGGAACAAAAATCTTCCAGCAGATGGTTGGTACATGGACGGAAGAAGAATTTCAGTTTGAAAGTCAAACGGAGGATGTGCCCACCGAAACAGAGATACAACAATCTGATACTGCAAGAAACGATGATGTAGTAAGAAAAAATAACTATACCAGCTTGAAGCAGGCATTGAATGATTATGGAATTACAGAAAAAATCCTGCCAACGTATATCCCGAAAGAATATACATTGTCACAAGTATCAGTCACAGAATTAAATTTAGCTAAAAAGGTCATATTCTCTGCTTTTTACGAAGCAGATAATGATAGGACCTTGTCGATCATATATAAATATAACTTACGTGGCAACATGGGTTCTACAACGTATGAAAAGGATGAGCGAGAGGTACAGAGCTATACGGTGAACGGAATTACCCATTACATATTTCATAATTATGATCGCGTGGCTGCGACATGGTTCAATAAAAATATAGAATGCTCTGTCCATGCAGATTGTACGGTACAAGAAATGAAAAAAATAATTGATTCAATTTATAAGGGGTAACGAAAGCATGAAATTTGTGAAAAAATGTTTTGTCTTGGGTATGGTAATTGCATTAGCATGTGCAGTTACATCAGCAAGCGCTTATTTCAGAGCAAGCGAGCAAATTGATGAATGTGTACTAAATGTGTTTAAGTCAGGTGGCGGCAAGATCACAATCGACTTTTATGTTGCAGGAACTGAAAAGATGCAATGCTTGGGGGCTGAAAGTATTGTGATTTACCGAAAGACCGGCGGAAGTTGGGTCGAAGTAGAATCTTATGACAGACATGATCGCGGTATGGTAGGGAATAATATGCCGGAATTCAGTGGTAATATCGTTTTTTCTGGAACAGCAGGAAAAGACTATAAAATCCAAGCGGAATTTTTTGCCGAAAATTCCTCTGGCTATGACTCTGCCACAAAAACAGCTTTTGTGACCGCCTAACATCAGACAAACCTTGAACGGGTATTGATCGGAGGCTTCTTCTGTATCAACCAATCGTTCTCAAAATCGCGCCGCAAAATTTTTAAAAAAACTAGAAAAAATTTCTTGACTTCTTGGTCGTAGCATGATATTATATACAAGCAGTCGACAAACGGCACTGCGAAATGCGCCGGTAGCTCAGCTGGATAGAGTGTTTGGCTACGAACCAAAAGGTCGGGGGTTCGAATCCCTTCCGGCGTACCACGGACATCCGAAAGGATGTCCGTTTTCTTTTTCCCCAAAAGCAAACAGCCCAATCTCGAGCGGGAGATCGGGCTGTTTTTTTAATCTGTAACATGCGGCAGGGGAATTGTGATTAACAATTCAAACATGCCATGCGTGCGCTGCAAGGTCATCGCACCGTGATATCGTGTACAAATCTCTTGCAAGCTGCGCAGACCCAGACCGTGATTAACACGGTCTTTTTTTGTGCTCTGCGGCAGCGTACCCGGTTGCAGCGGGGAACAGTCTGCGGTGCGGTTGCGGATGCACAGGACAAATAGCCCTTTGTCGGTGCGTGCGCGAACCGATAGCCGACGCGCATCAGGCGGCAGCGCAAGGCAGGCTTCGATCGCGTTGTCCAGACCGTTTGCAAACAGTGCGCACAGATCAATGTCCTGCAAAGGGAGATCGTTCGGCAGCGAGACCGAGAACGAGGACTGGATCTCAGATTGTTCGATGCGTGCGGACTTATTTTGCAGGACAGCATTGACGATCTGGCTTTCACAATAACGCCTGCGCGGCTGCATGGCCGGTGTGTCGGCTAGTGCATTGATGTAGCGATGCAGGGCATCGCCGGATAGTTGCTGCATGGTTTGCAAGTGGTTGGCCAAATCGTGCCGTAAGCGTCGAACCTCTATTTGAGATTGTTCCAGCTGGTCATAATACACGCGATTGACTTCATACAGCGCCTGTTCCTGTAATAAGCGTTCGTGTCGTGATAACAGCTGCACGACATAGAGATTGACCAGAACCGAGAGCAAGATAAACGGTGTCATCAGGAAGCTCTGCAGGATAAAGAAGGAGTTAAACGCGTTCTGCAAGGGGGACTCGCCCCAATAAGGCTGGAAGATGGGCATGGCAATGCACAGCAGGAGCACCAGAAAGGGAAACACAGCCATGATAAAAGCGACGCGCCACAACTTTGGGGACAGTGCGGGATGTTCGTCAGGCCAGAGGTGCAGATGGCGAAAACCGACCGTCAGGAGAATAATCAAAGCAAGAAGCACCGCATAGGCGAGCAGGATACCCGAAGGGCGAGCATGCTCAATCGCGGTCACGATTGCACCCAGTTCAATGGCCAGACAGAAAAAGTTTAGGATGAAGGTCAGGCGTGGAAGCGGTGCACCTTGCAGTGCGTACAGGAGCGCACCGGAGAACACGGGGAAAAAATAGAGCACGTTGGGGTCTCCAATATAGATGGGGAGGCCAAACGAGACAAAAAAGACGGTGACACCGACGATGGCTGCCGTTCGGGTTTTGCGCTGCGGGATGAACGCGCCCAAGAGTCGCCAGAGCAGGATGGCGCTGGGCAGACCAAAGGCGACTACGATGATGAGTTTATACCAGAATTGCGGTGCGATATATACAGAACCAGAGAGTATGCTCATGTTCAGAACTCCTCCAGCATACCGCGGGCACAGGCGGCCATGACGGCAGCGCGATTGGCGCGGCTGATGGGCAAGCGCAGATTGCCCAGAAAAACAGCGCTGTCCTCAATCCGGTCGATGGCCGAAATGCGAACCAGATAGCGCTGGTGGATGCGCACAAATCCCGCACCGAGCGCCACTTCCACCTGATCGAGCTTGTCATAAAATGTATATTCGGCTGTCCGTGCAATCAGATGCACCTGACGGCGATCGCTGTAACAGTAGAGAATATCGCGCTTGGGCACACGAAACAGACCATCGGTGTTGTGCACCGAAAAGGTTTCGGGTGCATCGTTTTTGAGCTCGAGCGCGGCGCGTTCCAGCACAATGGAAAGCTTGTCCATCGACAGCGGCTTGAGCAGGTAATCGAGTGCACGAACGGCATAGCCGTCAAAGACGTAATCGGCATAACCGGTCAGAAAGACAATGTGCAGGCGCTGATCTTGAGCGCGAATGGCGCGTGCCACGTCCATGCCGGACATTTGCCCCATCTCGATATCCAAAAACAGCAGGTCGATGGTATTGGGGTGCTTGGCCAGCCAGGACAGCAGACCCTCACCCGAAGAAAATTCATAACAGACGCAGCCCGGAGACAGACGTTCCAGTGCGCTGTGCAGTGCCAGACGGGCAGCAGCCGCGTCGTCACAGATACCGATTCGCAGCATAGCGTTAAAAAATCCTTTCCTTGATAAGCTGGTTTCATTATAGCATATCCTTGTCTTTTGTACATGGCACGCCGAACCAGACTTGACAACAGAACGACCAAACTTTACATCGTGGTCAAACCGACTGCAAAAATTTACGGCAGAGGTGCCGAAACTGACGAGGCGGTTTGCGGCACGATGCAGATGGGTGTATGCTGAGGACAGAAAGTGAGAGAGGTGAGCGTATATGCTGCAAGTCAAAAATCTGCATAAATCCTACGCGATAGGAAAACAGCACTACGAGGTACTCAAAGGGGTGTCCTTGTCGGTTGAAAAAGGGGAGTTTGTCGCGGTCATGGGGCCGTCCGGTTCGGGAAAAACCACGCTGCTCAACTGTATCTCGTGCTACATCCCGTTCCAGTCGGGCGAGATTCTGCTGGGCGGCACGGCGCTGGCTGCACTGGACGAGAATGCGCTCGCGCGTGTGCGGAACACCAAGCTCGGTTTTGTGTTTCAGGACTTTATGCTGATCGATGGACTGACCGTCCGAGATAACATCATGCTGCCCCGTATCATCAGCGGCAATATTGGTGGAGACATGGAACAGACGGCCGATCAGCTGTGCGAGCTGTTCGGCATTGACCACATCAAACACAAGTACCCCGCTGAGATCTCTGGCGGTGAGAAACAGCGCACCGCGGTTGCGCGTGCACTCATCAATCACCCGCTCGTCATTCTGGCCGACGAGCCGACCGGCAACCTGGATTCCAAGTCATCCCGTGCGGTCATTCAGTCGTTCGAGCAAGCACGACGGGAGCTGGGCGCAACGATTTTCATGGTCACCCATGATTCGTTCTCTGCCTCGTACTGTGACCGCGTCATTTTGATGAAAGACGGCGTGGTGTACCGTGAGCTGCGCAACGTGGGCGATCGTTCGGCGTTTCAGGATCATTTGCTGGCTGCAATTAAGGAAATGAGCAGGGAGTGAGTCAGATATGAGGACATTTTCCGAAGTATACGCTGCGCTCAGACGGCAAAACCGGGGACATTATCGCATGCTGACCGGATGCAGCTTTTTCTCCGTGCTGCTCATCACGGCTTACGTCACCATGATGCGCTCGCCGACTGTGCTGACCGTCTTGCCGGAGGGCGGTGATTCCCGCAAACAGGTGATGATGGTTTTTGTATTGGCCTGCGTGGGCTGCGCGATGTTTACCCTCTACGCAAGTTCGATTTTCTTCCGCCAGAAATCGCGGGAGACCGGTGTGTTTCTGCTGCTGGGAGCATCCAGAAAGCAGATTCGCGCCCTGCTTTTTGCTGATCTTGCCCGTATTGCGTTCGGCTCGTGCATTGCAGGCGCGGTACTGGGTGCACCGCTCGCGTGGCTGATCTGGCGGGTATTCCGTCTGGTCGTTGTAGACAGCGAAGAGATGGTGCTGACCTTTGATCCGACGGCCGGTCTGTTTGCACTGTGCTTTTCGGTGTTTGTCATCGTTATGCTGTTTGTCATGGGTGCACGTTTTTTGAGGCGTACCAATATCATCGATGTCGTCAACGAGTCGCACAAGACCGAGCCCATCCGTGAAGTGAAAGCGTGGTATGGAACGGTTGGCATCGTGCTGATGATCGTGGGCGGTCTGCTGGGATACCTTGCCCCGACGTTCTGCGTCCGGGTGCTGCAATGGTATCCGCCGTCTATCGTGAGCGGCATCTGCTATATCCCGCTGTTTATCGGACTGTATCTGCTTTTGCTGCACACGGTAGTCAATGGCTGGCGACGGGGAAAGAGCCGATATAAACACATCATCACGACATCGATCATGAAGTTTCAGGGCCGCCAGACCGTGCGCAACATGTTGGTCATCACCGTGCTGATTGCGGGTGCGTATTTTGCGTCGTTCTACACACCTATGCTGGGTGTCGGTGCCATGATGGGGTATGCTGAGCGGCCGATTGACTACGCCTATCACTATCGTGCCGATCAGAATATGGTGACCGAATCCGAGGTGCGTGAGATGGCCAAAGAGGAAGGCGTGACCATTACGAGCTGGGTGGAGGGCGAAGGCGCCGAGCTGGGCATGGATGGCACGACGCAGATCGAGACCGAAACGCCGGTCGGTACGACGTACACGACTGAGTACGTGGAAATGTTGTCGTCTGAGATCGTGCTGTCCGAGCGCACGTACAATGCGCTGACCGGTCAGCAAATCGATGTGCAGCCCGGACACATCCGCGCGGTTTTTGATGACAACGGGGATAATCAAAACATGTTTGACCCGGATGTTACCCGTTTGACCAATCTGGTGACCGGCGAGGTGATGCATGTCACCCCGGACAGCGATGCGCCGCTGTGCTATACCATGCTGTTTGGCCGTTATGTGCTGGACGATGGAGACTATGAGACCATTACCCGCGGGTTGGATGGACGCAAATGGTTTGACCATATCGTGTTCTTTAACGTCAGCGACTGTGATGCAAGCTATGCATTCGCAAAAAGACTGTTTTACGCCATCGTCGACCGTTCCGGTCCGGAAGTGGAGGTCATTGATGCTTATAACATCGGTTCGGAGCAATACTACCAGTCGATTGGGAAAGAATACGCTATGGCGCCCGAAAATCTGGCCAAATATCAGCTCAGCCCCATCGACTACGATCAGCGAGATTCCTCGGATTTCCGGCTGTACTGGAAGTACATGCCCCAGTTCCGCGTACTCGATCAGAATGACTTTGTGCGCACGATGGCGGTCTATTTGATGCTGTTCATCTTTATTGCAATTATATGTTTTGCGGCGGTTATTATCATCGCGTACACGCGGTGTTTGACCATTGCGCTGGCCAACAAGCAGCTCTATGAGGATTTGCGCCACCTGGGTGCCAGCCGAGATTATCTGTTTCGCACCGTCCGTGGACAGGTCAGCCGCGTGTTTATTACGCCCTGTATCGTGGGTACGACCGGTATTTTTGCTCTGTATGCCATGATTATGTATTTGAACGACAACCACTTCACTTTCCAGGAGCTTGTCGGCATGGGTGCGTGTCTGATTATCGTTCTGGCATGTACGTTCGTGATTTACGGCGTGTATCGCAGCGCGAGAAAGCAAGTTTGCCGTTTGCTGGGTATCTGAGATCAAAAACGCTCCCGTTCGGGGAGCGTTTTTTTATGTGGATATCTGGAAAGCTCTTTACATACCTAGAAGTCCGAGGTATAATGAAGACACAGAATACATAGAACTTCTAGGTATAGGAGAGGAGGATTCTTATGGAACTGGATAAGAACCTGATTGGAGGAAGCACGCGCTTGCTGCTCCTGGCGCTGCTCAGTGAGAGCGATCGTTACGGCTACGACATCATCCGTACGCTGGCCGAGCGTTCCCAGAATGTATTTGCGTTCAAAGAGGGGACGCTGTACCCGGTTCTGCACAAGTTAGAGGCCGAGGGCTGCATCCGCTCCTATGAAAAGGTGGTGGATGGTCGCCGCCGGCGGTATTACAGCATTACCGAACAGGGCAAAAAGCAGCTGGTCGAGGAACGGCAGCAGTGGACGACCTTTTCGACCGCCGTGGCGCACATTCTGAACGGCCCGGCCTTTGCGTAAGGCAGACAGGAGGGATGAGCCGATGACGGCACAGGAGTTTATTACAGCTGTGACCCGGCAAGTACATTTCTTCCCCGATCGCGAGCAGATTGGGCGCGAGCTGATGGATCATCTGGACGACAGCGCAGCCGATTTGCAGGAATTTGAGGGACTGAGCGAGCGGGATGCTTATGCACAGGCGGTAGAAAACATGGGCGATCCGGGAGAGATCGGCCGTGCGCTCGACCGGGCACATAACACGGTTGGGAATTGGACGTGGTTTGTCAGTAAGGTGCTGTGCATCTTGGTTTGCGTGCTGCTTGGTGCGCCGATGGCGATTGGAACGGTCGTCTCAGCTGGTATGTCGGTCTATTCCATGGTCGATTACAGCAAAGACAACGTGGAATTTGAAGCGCCGGTTGACACTTGGGTTGACGTGGGCGAGACGCTCGAATTGGGCCCCAAGCGTGTGACGATCGACTGGGTAGCACGGCTGGAAAATGGAGATGTGTGCGTCAGGTACCATTCGTACAGTATTGGACGTTCAGCTTGGGGTGTCAGTTCTCCGGAGATTCTGGTAGATGATGACATGCATTACAATGGAAGCGGTGCGTGTTACGGCGGAATCATTACAGTCGGCTGGGTTGTCAGGGAAGGCGTGGATGGGAATGCGCACACGCTGACGATTGGCTGGCCGGCTTGGAAGAATGCCGAGAAATCGACCGTACAGATCGAGCTGCCCGCGCGAGAGGAGGGAGCCGCATGACACGCAGAGCAAAGACCGTTCGCAATTTTGCCATTGTGTTGGTGATTCTGGCCGTTGTATTCTGGCGGGCGGCACTGTACTTGACGTCAGATGCCTGTGTCCTGGCTTCTGTGGAGGAGCTGGGTTACGGTACTTGTGAAATCATTCGCCGGGATGCGTATGAGGATGGGTACGTTTACGTGCTGCGTGCCGTGAATGGGGAGTATGTGTTCCATAAAACTAAGCGCGTCGGGCCGTTCTGGCATGCGGGCGGCGGTGGAAGTATGAACTTTGTACCGCAGGATGGTGCACCGATTGATACAACGATGTGGGGCAATAATGAGATTTCCTATATGATTTGCAAGCGTGATGACCCGGATATTGCTCGGATCGAGTGGGTCTGCAAGGATGGCACGGTAATTGCAGCCGATGACTGGACACAGGATATTATTTTGACCGTCATATCGAGTGGTTTGGAAAATGCGCAAGGGAATGTTCGAGCATATGACACTGCGGGCAATTTGGTATGTGAAAAAGAAGTGATTGGATAAAAAAGACCGCTCCGAGAGGAGCGGTCTTTTGGTGTAGTTTTTGGTTGATTCCCGGGGCGGACACCGGGAATCAAAAAGGGGATTCCGGACTCTGCGGAATCCGGCTCAGGGCTCTGCCCTAAGAACCCGCAAACCTTTGAAAAGGTTTGATCCAAACTTCAATTAGGGGTGCGGTGGTTAGTCGTTTTCGCGGATGCGATCGACGATACTTTGTTTATTTGTCGCGTGATAGGTGACGAGCGGGATGAGCACGCCGAGCAGCAAAAAGATGGGGAACATGATAAGAATTGGCGTGACGGTGAAGTGATAGGAGAAGAACCAGAAAATCTGATTCATACCATGTTCAAGCAGGGGATTGAAGATAAGGTTTAAGGCGAAGGTCACGAGAATTGCGGATAGGGTATATAGAGAACCTTCAATCATGAGCATGGTTTTGAGCTGATGACCGGTCATGCCGATGGATTGCAGCACGGCAAACTCTCGTTTTCGGGTGATGATACCGGTCAAAACGGCGTTAAAGAAGTTGAGCACGCCGACGAGTCCTACAATAAAGCTCAGCACACCGCCCAGCATCAGGAACATATTGCGGAAGTCCTCAAACTCGGCGGCATAGGTGGCCTTGCTCTCGAAGTCGTAGCTCGACAGCTCGTTTTGTGTGGCATCTGCGAGGAAGGTTTCCATATTCTGAACAGCTGCTTCGTTCTGCATATCAAAGGCATACAGCATAATACTGGACGTACCCGAATCCTGGATAAAGGTCTGGTCATTGAGGATGAATTCATCAGAGCCATAGTAGCGGTAGGAAAGCGGATAGGGAACGTCAACCAGCGCAGTGACCGTGTAATCAATGTCGCGATATTTGATTGCGCGGGTGCGGTAGGGCTGATCGTCCGGAATATTTTCCGGGTCTAACACCTCACCGGTGAATGGGTCGTAGAATTCGAACTCTTCGACATAGCGCAGGGTGACGGTATCTCCGATTTTTGCCCAATGCGAGTCCATGACCGGGTTGTCATAGTCGTCTGTGGAATAAACTGCAGCAATGTTGCGCGTTCCGGGCTGATCGAGGGTGGACAGGTCACCTTTCAGAACGTTCAGGTGATCGCGAGTGTAATCATCCATGCCGTAAATCTGGGCATCGTCCAAGATTGCGCCGTCTGCACCTCTTTCACGTACGGAAAACATGGCATCCAGTTCTTCTTGGTCGGCATAATGGGATTTGGAAGTGCGGAACCAGTCCTCGGACACAAATTCCTGTACCGATGTCGTGCGTCCATAGACCACACCGCCGTCGGCGATGCCGCCCTGTGCGTTTACGGTGTCGACCACCGACTGCGGCAGGGCAGTATCTGCCGAGAATCCGCCACCGGTCTGGAAGTAACTGGCTTCTGCTACGACAAAATCACTGATCATATTGCGCGAGATGTATTTGTCCATGTCAAAGCCGCTGGTAAAGATGACAGTCAGGGTGAGCAGGACAACAGCCAGCGAGAGAGAGGTGACCGTGAGCACGGTCTTTTTGCGGTTACGTCCCAGATTTGCCCATGCCATCTGTGCGATTTTCGCGCCGCGTGTCCGGCGTTCCCGGCTTCGCTTGCTGCTGCCCTCGGTGTAGCGCACGGCTTCGATGGGAGAGACACGACCGGCGATGCGTCCGGGCTTACGGCAGGACAGGAGCACGGTCAGCAGCGCAAAGAGGGCAGAGAGTATGAAGATGACCGGGCTGGGAGAAGTTGCAATATGAGGGATACCCTCCAGTCGGCTGATGACGACCGGGGTGAGCAGCGCCCCCACGCCATAGCCCACGATCAGACCGAGCGGAATGCCAAAGATCGAGAGCAGAAGAGCCTGCTGGCGCACGATACGCCGAATCTGTCGGCTGGTTGTGCCGATGGTCTTGAGCAGACCGTAGAATCGGATATCGTTTGTAACCGAGATTTGGAATACATTATATATAATGAGATATCCGGTAAAGAGGATGAGGATCAGAATGCAGAGAATCGAGAGGATGGTTCCTGCATCCATCTCGGAAAAGAGAGAAGTTGCAGTGTAGCCCCAATTGACGCCGGTCGAGATATAGCCGTCCTCGGTGCGAGATTGATCCTGATAGCCGTAGTTTGCAAGCACCGTGTCCATCTTTTCCGAGATGTTCACGGCGTTGTCAAACATCACATCCAGATTGTAGGTGCCGGTCATGCCGTCCTTACCGGGCGGTGTGATATGCAGTTCATCCAGAACGGCATCCACGCGGCTTTCGGGAATCAGAATGTGATTTGCGACGATGGCCTCGTCGTATTCCCACCAGCCGCACAGGGTGAACGTCTGGGTGGTCTGCTTGCCGTCTACGTCAAAGGTTACTGTGAAGGATGTGCCCAACTTGGGCTCCACACCGAGCAGCGCAAGCGTGCGGGCGTCGGTTGCGGCCTCGTCGGTTCCCTCGGCAGGCAGACGACCCTCGACCGGGTCACAGTACATCCAGTGCGCCTGCTTGGCATCGGAATAGCCGATTTCTACATGACTTTTGTTGAAGGGCGCATCAAAGGGCATGCCCAGAAAGCGGCGCAGACCATATTCTTTGATAAGTGGGTCTTCTTTGAGCTCGTTGTATTGTTCTTCGGTCAGATACTTAAAGCCGCCGTGGCTGAATCCGCCGATCTGACGGAAGTTGGACTGTTCAAACGAGTTGTTGATGGACATTGCAATGGTGAACAGCGAGGTAAAGAGCACGGTGGTGAGCAAGATTGCCAGAATGGCAATCAGATTGCGCGTACCGTTGGCACGAAATGCACGGAAGGACAAGCGCCGAATACAAGCGCGGTTTGCAACTTGACGCATGGTGCTCACCTCCGAATCTTGCCGTCTTCAATGCGGATGATACGGTCGGACAGCTGCGCGATCTCCTCGTTGTGGGTAATCATCACGATGGTTTGACCGAATTTTGCACCGGTTACCTTCATCAGCGACAGCACGTCCTGCGAGGTGCGCGAGTCCAGATTACCGGTCGGCTCGTCTGCCAGAATGATGGCGGGCTTGGTCGCCAGCGCGCGGGCAATCGCGACGCGCTGCTGCTGACCGCCGGACAGCTGATTGGGCAGACGGTGCTGCATGGCATCCAGACCAAGTACCGACAGGATTTCCTCGACATAGGTTTTGTCGATCGGATTGCCGTCGAGCTCAATGGGAAGGACGATGTTTTCGTACACGTTGAGGACGGGAACCAGATTGTAGCTCTGGAAGACAAATCCGATCTTGCGTCGGCGGAAGATGGTGAGCGCGTCGTCTTTGAGTGAGAAAATGTCCTGACCGTCCACAAAGACCTTGCCGGTGGTCGGACGATCCAGACCGCCGAGCATGTGCAGCAGGGTGGATTTGCCCGAACCCGATGTACCGACGATGGACACAAATTCACCGTTCTCCACCGAGAAATCCACGCCGTCCAGCGCACGGACCTGGGTGTCACCTGTGCCGTAATATTTTTTCAGATGTTCGGTCTGTAAGATTGTCATGGAAAAAGCCTCCTTGAAGCGTTGTGCTGTTTTCTTCTGGCTCTATCATATCAAAACAATCTTACCAGAGCCTTACAAATCGATAGAAAAATCTAACACTTTTGTCACAATTATGCGGACGCAAAGAGAGCTCCGCATCCGGGAGGGGACTTGGAGCTCAGTTTTTTGGCAAAAAGGCCGAGAAGACTGCACCTTTTCCGGGCGCAGAGCTGACTTTGATATAGCCGTTCTGGGCGCGTAAAATCTGACGGGTCAAGTACAGACCGATGCCCACACCGGGAACCTGCGCGGCAGCGGGTGCACGGTAGAACCGGGCGAAGATCTTGGCGTGCTCGGTTTCTGCGATGCCTGGGCCGCTGTCCGATACGCACACAGCGCAGTACATGGGCGCGTCCTGCACGGTAATCTGAACCGTACCGCCTGCGGGTGTGTACTTGATGGCGTTGTCGATCAGGTTGCCCACGGCCTCGGTCGTCCATTTGGGGTCAAAGTGCGCCGAAACAGTGGTCGGTGCGACGGCCAGCGTGATGTTTTTGTGCTGGGAAGCCGGCAGATAGGTCTGATAGAGCGATTCCAGCATGGGTGCGAGCGGGCTTGTGACCGGATGCACCTGCACCAGACCGGTTTCCAGATGGGAAGTTTTGACCAGAGAATCGATCAGAAACCGCAGTTTTTCAGCTTGCTGACAGGCCTGTTTGGCGAGTGCGTGCTGCTCCTCGGTCAAAGGCTCCTCGTCCAGCAGCGAGGTATAGAGCAAAATATTTGCAATCGGCGTGCGCGTCTGGTGGGAGATATCGCCGATGAGCGATTGAATGCGTGCACGATCTTCGTCCAGTGCCGTGCGCGACAGCACGCTTGCGGACAAATATTGCGCGAGTTTTTGCTCGGTACGTGAGATTTGACTCTCATCGTATCGCGTGGGCTGAAATTCACCGCGAATGGCGCAGTCGATCATGTTGTCCAGCCGGTCGTGGGTGTTTCGGGCGCGAAAAAATAGTACGGCAGAAATGCACAGCAGCACGGCGGCAGCGAGCAATAATAGAATTTGTGCCATCATGCCTCTCCCCAGACGTAACCAATGCCGTAAACCGTGCGCAGATAGACCGGCTTTTTGGGATCGGTTTCGATTTTCTGCCGCAAACGGCGAATGGTGACCGATAACGTGTTTTCATCCACAAATTCCCCGCCATCCCACACCTGTTCGAGCAGAATTTCGCGGGAGAGCGTCCGACCGGCGTTCTGGGTCAGTAGCCGCAGTAGCCGCTGTTCGGTGCGGCTGAGCGTCAGCGGCTCATTACCGCGCTGAAAGAGCTGACGGGAAAAGTCCAGCGTCAGATCGCCGGTCTGGATGACCTCGGTGGGCTGAGCGGAACGCCGCAGGGCAGCGCCGACACGTGCACGCAGCACGGCCAGACTGAAGGGCTTGACGATGTAATCGTCTGCACCGGCTTCCAGACCGGCGACCTCGTCGTACTCGGCATCGCGTGCGGTCAAAAAGAGGATGGGCACCGACGAGGTGCGGCGCACCTCACGGCATAAATCCAGACCCGAGCCGTCGGGCAGATTGACGTCGAGCAGCAAAAGATCGAAGTGCTGGGCGGACAGTGCCTGTCGCGCTGCGGCCAGATCGGCACAGGGAACGACCCGACCGGCCGCTTTGAGCGCCAGTGCAATGCCGCTCGACAGGGCAGCGTCATCTTCGAGCAGTAAAATCTGAGGCATCGCCGGTCACCCAATCGTTTTCCAGCGTTCGAGCTTGGGGAGCAGCTCGTGCAGCAGATCAAACGCCTCTTGAATGGTCATATCGGGATTGGAATTTGCAAATACGGGTGCACGCCGCGTGATCATGTCTTCCATGGTCAGCTCTTCGGTGAATGCACCGTTCTGATAACAATACATGCAGTAGCTTTCGCTTTTAGAACCGTCGGCTTCGGTGCCTTGTACTTGCGGCATGAGCGGAAGACGGCAGCTTTGACAGAATTTCATGGGCTGCATTGGGATCATCTCACAATCGTTGTATTTTCCTTTCCATCATACCGCCCGCACCTGTATTCGTCAAGCCGGGCCTTCCTGCGCTTCCATCGCCGTGCGCAGCTTTTGCAGCGCTTTTTTCTCAATGCGCGATACATCGCGCCGCGCTTAGTGTCAGTGAAGAAACGGCTAAAAAATCGCCTCCGGTGCATGGAAGCGGAAATAGAGGATGATTTCTTTGTCCTGCGTGAGTTCGACGCGTGCAATCAGGCTGACCAGAAGCGCCCGATTGCTGTCAAGGGTTTGGAGGAACTGCTGTACCAGCGCATGAGCACGATCTTGTGCAGAGACCGGGCAAGCCGTCTGCTGGGACAGTTCACGTTTTCTTTCTTCCAGTGCGCGGCGGTCTCGGCTCACACGCTGGTAAATCCGTGCAAAATCTTCCGCTGACAGCAACCCAGATAGACGATCGTCATATATTCGATCCAGATTTGCCGTCAGGGTATCGAGCTTGGATTCGATGCCTTGCAGCTCGGATAGGTGCGCGGTGTTTGCCTGCGCTTTTTGTAGAGCTTTGGATGCAATGGGGAATAGCGCATCGGGCTGCAAGGCAGACGCGCAGAGTTCCTGTATTTTGGTAAAAACTGCGCGTGTGACCGTTTGTTCCTGAATGGAATGGCTGGTACAGACTCCGGCGCGGGTGTTGCGCTGATAAGTACGGCAGATAAAGTACAATACATCGTCACCTTTGGCGTTTTTGCGGTTGATGACCGACAGCGGATGTCCGCACTCGTGACAGAAAATTAGTCCTTTGAGCGCAAAATCATAGGTTCGGCTGCGTGTATGCCTGCGACTGTTTAATAATGCCTGCACTTTTTCAAAGGCCTCCGGATCAATAATCGGCTCGTGCGTGCCTTCCACAATTACCCAGTGTTCTGGGGACTGATTAAGGCATTTTTTGGATTTGTAGCTGATTTTCACTCTGCGACCCTGTACCATGTTGCCGATGTAGGTCTCGTTTTGAAGTATTTCGGAGATACGCTCCCCACTCCACAGACCGGAATACGCACCGGGTCTGGCAATGGATAGATGCGCGTAAGCCGACGGCGTGAGCACGCCATCCTGATTGAGCAGAGCGGCAATCTGACGGCAGCTCATACCCGAAAGCGCTAGGGCAAAGATGCGCTGCACCACCGGAGCGATGTTCTCATCAATTACGATTTTATTTTTCTCGGTTGGGTGCATTTTGTAGCCGTATACCGGCTTTCCTCCGATAAACAGTCCTTTTCGCTGCTTATCTCGCTTGACGCTCTTGATTTTCTTGGAGATATCCTTTGCGTACATGTCGTTCATGATAGCGCGGAAAGGCGTGATGTCGTTTGCGGTGGAGTCCACGCCGGTGTCAATGCCATCGAGCAGGGAGATATACCGCACCCGATGTTCGGGAAAGTACCGTTCCATATAGTGACCGGTCAGAATATAGTCACGACCCAGACGGGAAAGGTCTTTGGTGATGACCAGATTGACTTTTCCGGCTTCGATGTCGGCAATCATGCGCTGAAAATTGGGACGGTCAAAGTTTGTACCGCTCCAACCGTCGTCTACATAGGTGTCGTAGACCGATAATCCGTGCTGCTGGGTAAATGTTTGCAGCAAGGACTGCTGATTCTGTACACTTTGGGACGGCCCTTCGTGTTCATCTTCTTTGGAGAGTCTGATGTACAACGCTGCGTGGTAGGCAGAAGGATTGTCAAAATACATGCTGGTCAGACCGAGTCGCGCGGCGTTTGCTCGAGTGCCTGGCGCAGATAAAGCCGAAAAGCGTCCTCTAACAGTTTGGAGAGCGTCTGCCCGGAATCCGGGGAGAAGACACAGCGTATGATCGGTTGTTTTTTGGACATGGTGTCGACCTCCTTTTGCTGAGTGGTACAGGATATGCAAAGAGATCGGGACAGATACCATGTAACGGCAGTGCAGTTCTGCCGCAATATGATGGAAAAACACCCGGAAGTCTCATACAATCCGCAGAGGTTCCGGGTGTTTTGTTTATGCAGCCTGACGCTGCGCAATGAATGTCTGAATGGCGCTGACCGTCTGTGCCTGTTGTTCGGCAGCCGAGATGGTCGCGGGCGGGTCGCCCTTCTGCGCACCGTAGTTGCCGAATTGGGCGTGGTTGCCGCCTGCAATCTCTACCACATTTTCGGTGTAGTCCAGCTTGTCTTCGACACTCTGGTTGAGCGAACCGTAGATGGTGAGCGTGTCAGCGGTCGGATAATCGCCGTAGAGGTACGCACCGAGCAGGATGAGGCCATCCACTTCATCAGGATGGTCGGCGGCAAACAGGGAGGCCATGGCACCGCCCATAGAATGTCCGGCAATGTACCAGTGCTCGAATTCCGGGAACTGCGCGATGACATCCTGCGCCGCGTTTACGTCAAAAATTGCCATGTGAAAGGGCATATCGACCAGAATACAGGTCGCGCCGGTCTGTCGAATTTGGTCGAGCAGCGGCAGATAGGCGATGGCCTCGACCTTTGCGCCGGGGTAAAAGATCATCGCTGTGTCGGTCGGGGAGGAAGGCGAAAGAATGGTCAAGTTGTCCTGAACGGTGATGCCGTCATTCTGTGCCAGTACGGTGATGGCGACATCCTCGGCACGGTAATAGTCAGATACGTACCAGAAAAATGCGCCCGAGAGCAGGACAAGCAAAATGACAATGCCGAGCAGCACTTTTTTAAAGAGAGAAAGTTTCTTTTGTTTCAAATGAGATCACCTGTGAGAAATATGTTGTGTGCATCAATCATCTATATATGCATCAATGGTGTAGCGTCCGTGTTTTTGCGTGGATTTTCCGTACTCAATGGCGCGCTGCGGACAGGCGTTGATGCATCCGAGACACTGATAGCACGTTTTGCCCCAGACCGGTTTGCCATTTGTCATGGTAATCGTGGAGGCAGGGCAGTTTTGCGCGCATAGTCCGCAGCTATTGCAGCGGTCAGTCGCATAAAATGCCTTGGTGCCGCGTGCAAAACGGTTGAAACCAAAGTTCACAAGACCGGATTTGAGTCCGGCATGCTTGCCCTCCTGCACGCGGTAAACGGTCTGACGCTGGGTAATCTCGTCGGTGAGGGCTTGGATGGCATTACGTGCATCCTGAATCTTTTTGTGGATGGTCTGCGCGTCGTCCACATCTGCACCGATGATATAGTTATTGGGCATGACCAGACTATAACTGCTGCGGAATGGATAGAGATCGGACAGTTTTTTCATGGCATAACCGGTTTCCTCACCACAGGTGCACACAGCGAAGGTGAAGGCTTGGGTTTTGGGCAGCTTTTTGACAAAGGACAGCACCGGTTCGGGTGCACCCCAGGCGTAAATGGGAAATACAAGGCCGATCTGTGATTCGTGGGTCAGATCGGGCAGTTGACGCAGTTTACTGATATCCTGTGCGGTATCGTGCAGGCGTGCCGCGATTTGCTGGGCTGCCCAACGGGAATTTCCGGTGCCGGAAAAATAGTAGATCATGCGCAGCATCCTTTCTTGGTATCGAATGGAGATATTATAGGACAAAACGGGAGGAGCGTCAACCGCGAAGCAGGACGAAAAAAGCACCCCGATGCAGCGAAATGCCGCATGGGGTGCGATGGGGCGTGCAGATTAGAACAGCGGAACGACCGCGCCGTGATAGGTCTCGTTGATGAAATCGCGTGCGGCATCACTGGTCAGTGCCTTGACCAGAGCCTGTACCGCCTCGTCGTTTTCGTGACCCTGTTCAACGACCAGAATGTTGGCATAGGTCTGTGCCGCTTCGGATTCAGCCGACTCGGCTGCGATTGCATCCTCGATCTTGAGTCCGGCGGCAAGTGCGTAGTTGCCGTTGACGATCGCGCCGTCTACGTCATCGAGCGTGCGGGCAACCAGCTCGGCTGCGACTTCCTCAAATTGAAGGTTCTTCGGATTGCTGGTGATGTCCAGTACGGTGGCTTGGAATCCGGCATCGTGGTTTAAGGTGATGAGTCCCTGCTCTTCGAGCAGATACAGGGCACGCGCCTCGTTCGAGCCGTCATTCGGGATAGCGATTTTTGCACCGTCGGGCAGATCCGAGATGTTCTTGACCGTCTGGGAGTACAGTCCGAAGGGTTCATAGTGAATCTTTGCCACACTGACCAGATGGGTGCCATTCTCGGCGTTGAAGGTGTCCAGATAGGGCGTGTGCTGGAAGTAGTTGGCCTGATCTTCTCCCTCTTCGACCGCAGTATTGGGGATGACATAGTCGCTGTACTCCACGACTTCGAGGTCGACGCCCGACTGTTCCTTTAAACTGTCCTTGACCGCGTTCAGAATTTCGGCGTGTGGTGTGGGGGATGCGCCGACGCGCAGAACGGTAGTCTCAGAGGATGCATTGCTGTTTGCGGCAGGCGAGCCGGAAGGTGCGCCGCAGGCGGACAGGGTGAAGGTGAGGGCAAGTGCCAGAATACCGAATAAAGTCTTTTTCATGGGGTCACACTCCTTAAAATGCAAGATAAAGCAGATGATTTTTATACTGTATCGTGTGCGGCTTTGTCGTAATATGCCGCACGATCGAGTTGATCTTCCTCGGTTGCCGCAACCAGCGTGGTAGCGGTGGCAGCGCCGATGACATTGGTGGCCGTGCGTGCCATGTCAACGATGCTGGAGATGGGAGCGAGCAGGAAGATGATCTCGACCGGCAGTCCGGCGGCGACAAATACCGCGGTCGCCGTGATGGTTGCCGTTCCGGGAACGCCCACGCTGCCGATTGCGACGACCATCGCCAGCACGATCAAGAAGATATACTGTGCTGGGGTGTAGGACAGGCCGAGAATGTGGATGGCAAAGACGGCGGTGAGTACCGGCCAGATGCCTGCGCATCCGGGCATGCCCAGATTGGCACCAAGGCTTGCGCCGAAGGATGCGATATCCTCATTGACACCCAGCTTTTTGAGCTGACTTACGGTTACCGGGATGGTACCGATACTGCTCTGGGAGGTGAAGGCGACCACGCCTGCCGGCCAGAGCTTGCGGAAGAATGCGAGCGGGCTAAGTTTTCCGATGACGCGGAGCAGAACGCTCTCCACAACAAACAGCTGGACGGCGCATAAGACATAGGTCAGAACCAGTACGCCGAGCAGCGGGAGCAGATCGGACAGCGTGCTGCGGCTGACTGCGCGGGCGATCAGCGACAGAACCGCATAAGGTGTGAAGGAAATGACGATGTTGACCACCATACCCATCACATGATTTCCGGCGTCAATGAATGCCTTAAACGGTGCAACCTGCTCGGCGTATTCCTGATGGAGCTTATTGAATGCGATGCCGACCAGTACGAGAAACAGTACGATCGGAACGACTTCACCTTCTGCCCAATGTGCCGCCAGATTTTTGGGGAACAGGCCGATGAGGGTATCCAGAATGGACGGGACTTCGGCAGCTTCATAGTCGGTGGCGAGCTCGTAGACGAATCCGGAGCCGATACCGGTTGCGGTGGATGCAATCAGCGTGATGATGCTCGCGAGCAGCGTGTTGAGCAGCAGGAAGAGCACGGTTTTAAGTCCGATGCTCTTGAGACGGATGGAGGAGCCTAAGTTTGTAATGCTGGAAACAATGCTGAACAGCAGCAGGGGAATAACCAGTGCCGAGATGACGCGGGTGTAAATGGAGCCGAAGGCTGCAACGTAGGTGTAGTGACCGGGGAAGACCAGTCCGACGACGACACCCAGGGCGGTGGCCAACAAGGTGCGCACCCCGAAATCCCATTGACGCTTAACGTCGAGGTAGTACAGCAGGGCGAAAAATATCAGGGTCAGCAGCAGTGCGCCCCACTCTAAAGGTTCAAAATTCATGTTCGTATATCCTTTCTATCTGGGTGAATGTATCGCAGGGTGTCAGCCGCGACATCGTCCAAATCGAAAGTTTTGTCGTACCAGTCCTTGAAATAAGTGGTACATGCCTTATCACATCCTTACTGTGTTTGTCTGCGCAGAGCGCTTATGCGCTGCGCCGTTTGTCGACCTTCTTGCAGATGATATGGAAAACGGTCTGCATGATTTCGACTAAAATGATCAACAAAATGACCGTTACCAATAGAATGTCAAATTGATAGCGATTATAGCCGTAGCGGATGGCGATGTCTCCCAGACCACCGGCACCGACGGTTCCGGCAATGGCGGTGTAGGCCAGAACGGTGATCAGACTGATGGAAGCACCACGCAGAAGAGAGGGAAGCGATTCGGGGAGATAAAATCGGGTGATGATCTGCAAGCGGCTGGCACCCATTGCACGAGCGGCCTCGATGACACCGGTATTCAGTTCGGCAAGGGAAGATTCTACCATGCGAGCTACAAAGGGAGCAGCCGCGATGACCAGCGGGAAGATCGCACCCCGGACACCCAACTTAGTACCCATGACCGCCTTGGTCACGGGCATCACGAGCACCATCAGGATGATGAACGGCAGGCTGCGTCCGATATTGACCAACCAGCTGAGTACCCGGTAGAGCATCGGGTGTTCCCAAATGCCGTTTTTCTTGGTGATCTGTAAAACGGTGCCGATGGGCAGACCGATGAGATAGGCGAAGAATGTCGCACACAGGGTCATGACCAGCGTGTCCAGCGTACCTTGCCAGAGCATCTGCCCATAGCGTTCCAAAAATGTACCGATTGTCTCAAACATGCCAGGAAACCCTCCCTAAAAGTTGTTTGGTGATTTGTGCCTGCGGATTTTGGAAAATCGTCTGCACGTCACCCTGCTCAGCGATGGCGGCGTGGTCAATGACCGCCATGCGGTTGCAGATTTTTTGCACGACCTCGATCTGGTGGGTGATGATGACGATGGTGACACCCAGTTTTTCGTGGATGTCTTTGAGTAAATGCAGCACTGAGCTGGTGGTTAGGGGATCGAGTGCAGAGGTCGGCTCGTCACACAGCAGGACTTTGGGGTCGTTGGCCAGTGCACGGGCGATGGAGACGCGCTGCTGCTGGCCGCCGGACAGCTGAGCCGGGTACTTGTCCTTTTGCTCGAGCAGCCCGACCAGTTCCAAAAGTTCCAGTGCCTTTTTGCGTTGGTTTGCCTTGGGAATGCCTGCGATTTGCATGGGCAGCATGACATTTTCCAGGATCGTCAGCTGCATGAGCAGATGGAATTGCTGAAATACCATGCCGATGTTTCGGCGCAGCGTGCGCAGCTGCCGCTCGGAATACTGGGTGATATCTTTGCCGTCAATCAGGATTTTGCCTGCTTCCGGTCGCTCTAAGAGGTTGATACAGCGAATGAGCGTCGATTTTCCGGCACCGCTGATTCCGATGATGCCGAAGATATCGCCGTCCTCTATGGAAAGACTGACCCGATCGAGTGCATGGAATGTTCCTTTGGGCGTTTCGAAACGCTTGGTCAAATTTTGTAGTTCAATCACGATTTCCAAACCCTCCTGTCCAAATTTGGGTATAAAAAACCCGGGAGCATGCAGATACTCCCGGGTAAAGAACAATGTTGTTGTGCGTAAATTTTATGGCTTCATCGCAAAAGAAAGCGGAGCAGCACCAAATAACGTCACAACCGTATCGTTTACCCGGGCGTGGCGCATTCGACAGCATTTTACAGATGCAAAATTCTGATTTTTCATGGTGTTTCCTCCTTTCCTGTGTGTCAAAAAATGATGTATGGATTATAAACCTATAAACCTACTATGTCAATAGGTTTATAGAAATTTAGTAAATGTTCCTATCTTGCTTTGGATGAATGACAGTTTTCTGTATATCCTGCCGGAGAGAAGTGGGAGAACGATTGAATTTGTAATAAATCCTGTGATATAATAGGCAAAACAGCCTGTGGAAGTGAAAAAATGATTGTTTCGACCAAGGGACGCTATGCGCTGCGCGTGATGATCGATCTGGCAGAGCATCGCGACAAAGAATATATACCGCTCAAGGAGATCGCTGAGCGGCAGCAGATTTCCGAAAAATATCTGGAAGCTATTTTGAAAATTCTGGTGCAGAATGGCATGTTAATTGGTGTGCGCGGAAAGGGAGGCGGCTATAAACTGAGCAAAGCCCCCGAACAGTATACGGTCGGCAGCATCATTCGCCTGACCGAGGGGGATTTTGCACCGGTTTCCTGCCTGGGACGCGACGCTGCACCCTGTCCGCGCGCGGCAGATTGCCGGACGCTGCCCATGTGGCAGGCATTTGACACGCTGGTCAATGAATTTTTCGATGGATATACCATCGCTGATTTGATGAAATAAACGTCAATTTGCGACTGAATGAAAAAAGAAACAGTCCACGTCTGAAGATTCGGACGCGGGCTGTTTTTCTATGGACTTACAGTAAGCACGGCGCGATACATAGGAGCGTGAGATACCCAATGCGGCAGCGACTTCGCGCTGGGGCAGCGGGTCATGACCATTCAGACCATAGCGCAAGGTCAAAATGTGTTTTTCACGGGGAGACAGATTGCGGGACAGGCAATCATACATGGTTTGGTAACGGTCACTCATCTCGACCAGATGTAAGCGCTCGTCTTCCACGCTAATCGTTCCGAGCAGAGCAAGCGAATTGCTGTCTCCATCACTGTCGGGTGATTCATCCAGCGAGACATCATTTTGACTCTTGCGTCCTGCACGGAAATGCATGAGAATTTCATTTTCAATGCAGCGCGCCGCGTAGGTCGCCAGCCGTACTCCTTTGTCCGGCTGATAGGTGCTGACCGCTTTGATCAGTCCAATCGTGCCAATCGAGATCAGATCATCCTGTTCGGATGGGTCTGCGTAATATTTTTTGACGATGTGCGCGACCAGTCGAAGGTTATGCTCGATCAGTTGATCGCGTGCCGCGGTGTCACCCTGCGCCATGCGGGTCAGACAGTCCTGTTCCTCATTGGTTCGCAGCGGCGGCGGAAATGAACCGCCCGCACCCTGAACACGGAGCATGAAAAACAGTGCGTGCATCCAAAACAGCATAAAAAACGCTCCTTTCTGTGATAGAGCTACTGTATGAATGCGTGAGGTCGTCCCATGCCGACAAAAACGGAGATACAAAAACGCTGATGTCAGAAGACATCAGCGTAAAAGAGAGAGCTTGTGATTTAATACAGAAAAACTTATTCCAGAATATACTTTTGATACCACTGACAAGCCTGCTTAACGGCTTTGTGGACGGGCATTCCGGCACCTGACAGGATGGTCAGCCAGCCGATTTTGTCTTCTGGCACATCAGCCGGAGCCGGGGACAGGTTGACAACGTTGCCCACGCAGTCTGCAAGCAGCAGACCGGCATCGGCTGTCTGGAGAAATCCCTTGACGCGGAAAGTATCCTCGATAAACATCTCGATGAACTTTTGCAGGTCATAGCGAGAAATTTCCGGGGAAATTTTAACATGCAGCTTGCGCACGGTCAAATCGGCGGTTAAGGGCATGGACTCACCGGGAGCAGGTGTGTGCTGTGCAGACAGGAGATCGAGCAGAGAGCCATCAACCTGACCAAAAGAGGTCTCGATGATCGGAATTTCAGGCCTCTGGCCGCGCACGAGAGCGCGGGTCTGGTCAAGCTGTTCGTCGGAAGCCTTGTCGATCTTGTTGATGACCACAACATCACTCGAGGCCAGCTGCTTGACACAGGTGCGCGCGGTGGCATACAGCTTGGGGAAACGTACCGCGTCGACCAAGCAGACCGCACCCTGATAATCGATGTGCGGGAAACGGTCGGTCTGAGAGAACAGACGGCGCACACCGGTGGGATCGGACAGACCGGAGGCCTCGACCAGAATCACATCGGGGTGAAGATCGACAGAACCACGCAGAACCGACTCGAACTGATCCAGACGGCAGGAGCAGAAGACCGAACCACCTGAGATTTCCTGCAAGTATGCGCCAAGGCCGGAAAGGAGGGTGCCGTCGACACCCTCCTGACCGAACTCGTTGATAATCAGCTGAATCTTCTGACCGGCGAACAGGTCAAGGAATCGTTTGAGAAAGGTGGTTTTTCCCGCACCCAAAAACCCGGTAATCAGATACAGTTTACTCATAAGCTTACTTTCTGCTGTCGCAGACCGCGATCGCCTCATTGATGGCAGCTTCCAGCTCTGCCTTGGTGGGGATGATCGAGCGGTACTTGAGCTCACCGTTGATGTACATGGACGGCAGGTTGGGCACACCCATCTTGACGCAGCGAGCGACATTTTCCTTGTAAATAAACTTATATTCGACCATATCGATCTTGTCGCCGAAGGTTTCCTTTGCCTGGTTTGCAGCACCCATCATGTAGCCGCAAGCTGCGCACTGTGCCGAATCGAGGGTGAAGACCTCGACGAGCGGCTTGGTGAGAGAAGCATAGTCGGGAATGACAACGTTCGAGGTGTCGATTTCCTCTGCCTGATAGTTCTTGACCATCTCGCGTACTACGTCGGTCTCGATGGCAGCCTGTGCAACGCCGATGCAGTTTTCAACCGGTACGTTGTAGGGCATGTCGCAGCCGGGAGCCAGGATGAAGTTGCGCTTGTCCGGGATGGAGTCGAGCAGATCGACGGCAAACTTCATGTTGTCCTGCTGATTGCCGAGCAGCATGATGGAGGTCAGCGGGATGTTGCCGCCGATGGCAACGTTATAGCGGTCGGTGATCTCCTTAGCAGCCAGAAGGTTCACGTTTTCGTCGACGGAAATAGAGTCCGGATTGGTCTGGCACATAACCTCGATGTTTCGGGTTGCATCGCCGCAGACGAAGAACGAGGACAGCGCACCCTGTGCACGGATGTGATCGAACAGCTCGGTGTAGGGCTCGGTCATGTACTGCTCAAAGTGTGCGGTGGAAATCTGGGAGATCAGCGGGTCTACCAGTGCGATGACATCCATGCCAGCCTCGATGTAGTAGTTGGCCATCTTCATGCACACGCGATTGCAGAATGTAAACAGGCTCTCGACTTCTTCTTCAAAGTCGAACATATCGGTGAACAGGTTGTTGCCGCGCAGGTGAGAAGCCAGGGTGAAGGGGCCGCAGATCAGGCCGTACAGTGCGGTGGTGTCGCCGACGGCTTCCTTCATGCGGTGCATGACATCGAGCACATAGGGGATGCGTCCGCTCTCCTTGGTCGGGATCTTGCAGTCGCAGGGGGTTACGGGCGGCTCTTCGTCGCTGCCGTCGAGCGGATGGGAGCTGACAGACGGCGGGCAGTCATCGGCCCAGGTCAGGCCGCAGCCCAGGCACTCGGCCTCGATCTGTAAGTCGAAGATGACCGGCTGGCCGTCGGGCTTGTACAGACGGTTGACTTCCATCAGGGACTCGAACGCCTTGTCAGCGTCGGTCAGCATTTCGGTTGCGGTGTAGCCCTTCAGGTGACCGGCGTGAACGCCTGCGAAGGGAACCCAGGGGGCACGTTCGGTGGACTCGTGGCGCAGGGTGCGGAGCAGCAGATCTTTCATGTGGAACATCCTCCTAAGAATGTAAAATTACGTGTTTTTTCAAAGGGATTGGTCGGAATTCGACGTTTGCTGTGTACAGCAGCAGGCAGACGGTGCGGGCGTGTGATTCGGACAGGCTGACGTGAGCAAATCGATGACTTCATCGATCCCCTGTCGGTAGTCGGTCAGCGTGTCGATCCAGCTGTCCATGCAGGCGCGGCCTGCGTCGGTGATGGCAAAGACGCGCTTGCCCATCGCGCCGCGGGCGGCACTGTCGAGCGTGGACGAGATCAGTCCCCGCGCTTCCATCTCGCGCAGAACACGGTAAACGCCGGTTGCATCCGGTTTTGCATCGCGCCACAGTGCAGTCTGACCGAGCTTGCGCAGCAGATCATAGCCGTGGTCGGGCGACTGTGCGAGTGCGGACAGGATGATGGGCTGGACGAAGCGCATAAGCGTTCCGCCCTGACAGGCACATTTGGCATTTTTGATGCTCATACCGGGTGACCCTCCTTTGTGTTGGCTCTAGTATAACAAATCGAATGGGCGCGGGATTGTAGGATATTGCTCTGGTTGGTACAATCTTCTTTTTCTGAACAGATGTGCACAAATTTGTGAATGACAGACAAATAAATGCTTTGAATTTGTGCAGATAATACGAAAATCATGGAAGAGAAAGGCGCACAGCACGATTTTTTTGCCTGTCCATTGCACAAGACGGCAAGATATTTCTAAAAAAAATAAGATACTGCAAGTCAGGAAAAATCAAATCTGCTATGCTGATGAAACTAGAGTAAGTCCAATATTAGACTGACACGAGATAGCGATTTGCAGACAAAGCAGGAGGGACTGGATATGACGAACTTAGAGTTGATTGCATACGCCGAACAGAACGCGCAGAGCGGAACATTGCTGACACATGACCAGATTGTACAGCTGTTATCGATTGCGCCGGAGAGCGCAGAATGGAGCGCACTGGGCGCGGCGGCACGCCGTGCTACACACACCTTGACCGGAGATCGGGCTTACCTGTGGGGTGCCATCGGGGTGGATTTCGCGCCCTGCTCAATGAACTGTGATTTTTGCTCACTGGGTGAAAAGTGGGGCATCGTGCGCGAGACGCGGAGCTATGACGCGCGGGAAACCGTGGCGCAGGTGCGCGAGTATGCCGAGGCCGGGGTGCGCTGGATTGTGCTGCGCACGACCGAGTTTTATTCGCAGGATGCGCTGGGAGACATGATTCGAACCATCCGCACAGAAGTGCCGGGAGACTATGAAATCGGCCTGAACATCGGAGAATTTGACCTCGCCAAGGCCAACTGGCTGGCAGACTGCGGCGTGGACTTTATCTATCACTCGTTGCGCCTCGGTGAGGGCAAGGACACCCGATTTGATCCCAAGGTACGTCTGTCCACCTTGCAGGCGGTCAAGGATTCGCCGCTCAAGCTGGTCTTTCTGGTCGAGCCGGTCGGCATTGAGCACACAAACGAAGAGATTGCCGACCTGATTTTGTTGACCGCGCAGTATGGTGCCATCGTGTCGGGCAGTATGGCGCGCATTCCGGTGGCAGGTACGCCGCTCGGCGTGCATCCGCAGGTGAGTGACGCACGCATGGCGCAGATTATCGCAGTCACCCGTCTGGCCTGCGGCAGCTGTGTCCCGGATATCTGCATTCATCCGGGTACTCGCCTGGCGATGGAGTTCGGCGCGAATGTGACGGTCATCGAGACCGGTTCGGTGCCGCGTGACACCTGCTGTTGCTCAGGCGGCAAGTGGAACCAGTTTGATGCAGCCCGCGCCAAGGAACTGTTTGCGCAGGCGGGCTACACCGTTCATCAGACCGCGTGAGGACAATCTGTATGAGATCGTTTTACAAGTGGGTCGCACGGCTGTCCTGTGTCCTTTTACTGTCCATGTCTTTGACCGGTTGTGTATCGCAAGAAGACGCACAAGAGACCATGCACGCGACGGTCGGAACCTGGAAGACTGCCCAGACGCTGACCCCATACTTTTATCAGGATTATGCGGATATGACCATTGAGGTCAAACCGTTCACCAATCCGGGAGATCAAAAGACCGCACTGCTGGCTGGCAGTCTGGATATGACCGGCACGACTATCCCAACCGCCATTCAGGCGGCGGCAGCCGGGGAGCCGATCAAGATTGTGGCCGGTCTGTGCAATAAATGTTCGGCGCTTGTCGTGGCGGCCGATTCGGACATTCAGACCGCGGCCGACCTCAAGGGAAAGACCATCGCCTACGTGCCGGGTACGATGCATCACGTTCTGCTGCTCAATGTACTCGAGCATGCCGGTCTTGACCCGGATACCGATGTCAAACTCGTTCGAGTTGACTTTTTCGATATGGGTCAGGCGCTGGCCGGGGGACAGATCGACGCATTCCTGAGCGGAGAACCCTATCCGACACAGGCGGTACAGGACGGATACGGCAGAATTTTGGAATATCCGTATTTTGACGACAGCATCGGCACGATCAACGCGGCTATGATCGTCACCGAGGAAACCATTGAACAGCGTCCCGAACTGGTGCAAAAACTGGTTGATGCCCATGTGCAGGCGACCCAAAACATGATCGATCACCCGGATGATTGGCTGGATTTGGCCGCGTCGATGGGAACCGACCGGGAACTGCTGACCGCATCATCGGATAATATCGAACTGTGCTGGCAGATCGATGAGGCTTACATCGAACACACCGAGCGATTGGCCGAGCAGATGCAGGCGCTCGGTCTGATTGATACCGTGCCCGACATTCAGGACATGTTCGATTTGTCTTTCTTGGAGCATGCCGCATGAAAACGAAACGATTCGACCCAGTCGGCTGGATTGTCCCGATTTTGGTGATTGCGGTCTGGTGGGCTGTGACCCAGTTCGGCATCGTCGCACCCTATCAGCTGCCCAGCCCGCAGACGCTTGCGCGGGTGCTGGTGGACTTTGCGACCGGCTGGTACGGACTGACCCCGTATGCCGGGACGATGTTTTTGCACCTGTGGCACAGTCTGTACCGTGTCCTGACTGGATTTGCGCTGGCGGTTGTGCTCGGACTGCCGCTCGGCTTTGCCACCGGACGGGTTCGGCTTCTGCGTCGCCTGTTTGACCCTTTCCTCGGACTCATTCGCAGCGTGCCTGGCATCGGCTGGCTGCCGATTGCGATTGTCTGGTTCGGTGTCGGTGAGGGAAATACCCGGTTTCTCATCACGCTGGCGGCCTTCTTTCCCATTTATCTTAATACCATGCAGGGTGCGGCTGGTGTACCCGATTTGACTGTCCGTGCAGGTCGGATGCTGGGTGCTCGTGGTTTGACTCTCTTTGCCACCGTGATTTTCCCGGCTGCATTTTCCCAGATTGCCGTCGGCCTGCGGCTTGGCTTGGGTGTCGCGTGGGCGTATCTGGTGCTCGGTGAGGTCACCGGTGTGACCGAGGGACTGGGCGCGGTCATGACCGACGGACGGATGCTCGGGCAGGTCGATATCGTGCTGGCCGCGATGATCGTAATTGCGATTGCGGGCAAACTGACCGACTGGCTGCTGTGTGCGCTGTGCCGCCGCATCAGTCCGACCGTGCGCAAAGGAGGAAGGAACGCATGAATCAGGGACTTGTGATTGACAATCTGTGTCATCGGTTTCATACTGAAAACGGACAGACCGTAGATGCACTGAATCACCTGTCGCTGGAAGTTCCGGCGGGGCAGATCGTGTCGGTGATTGGCGCGTCGGGTTGCGGCAAGAGTACCTTGCTCAGCCTGATTGCCGGATTTGACCGTCCGACACAGGGAGAGATCACGCTGGGTGGCGTGTCTGTCGTGGGAAAGCCCAGCCCCGACCGCTGTCTGGTCTTTCAGTCGCCTGCACTGTTTGAATGGCTGACCGTGCTGCAAAACGTGACGTACGGACTCAAACGACAGGGTGTTTCACGTCAGGACAGACGTGAACAGGCGATGGATATGCTGGCGCGAGTGGGACTTTCCGGCTTTGAAAAGCAGTATCCGCATGAGCTGTCGGGCGGTATGCAGCAGCGTGCCGCGCTGGCACGTGCACTGGTGATGCGTCCGCGTGTGCTGCTCATGGACGAACCCTTTGCCGCGCTCGATGCCCAGCTGCGCCAGCAGATGCAGCAGCTTGTCCGCAGTCTGTGGCGTGAACTTGGACAGACCATCCTGTTTGTGACCCACGATATCCGTGAGGCGGTCGCGGTCGCGCATCGTGTGGTCGTTCTGACACCACGGCCGGGAACGGTCAAGGCGGTCTTTCCGGTGCCGAGTTCGATGGAAAAGCGAGAAGCATTTCTGCACACCGGTGCATACCAAACGCTGTGCGCACAGATTGGGGATACCCTGTTTGACCGATAAGTGAGGAGAAAAGCCATGGAATTTGCATATTGTAAGCTGGAAATCTTTATTCCTGAGAGCCATTTGGGAGTATTGCAGCAGGCACTCGCAGAAGTGGATGCCGGACACATCGGCGCGTATGACTGCTGCCTGTCCTATCACCGGGTAACGGGCTGTTGGCGATCGCTGAACGGGACAAACCCCTATCTCGGAACGGTAGGGGAGATTTGCACTGCACCTGAACTCAAGGTCGAGGTGACCTGCAAGACCGAACGCGTCGCGCAGACCATTGCCGCCATCAAAGCCGTGCATCCCTATGAAGAACCGGTCATCAATGCGATTCCCTTATACCAGATCGGATTATAAGCAAGAAAAAAGGACGTTTCCGTGTGGAAACGTCCTTTTTTGTTCGGTTAACTTGCCATGAACTGATAGAGCATGCCGATGGCTTCTTCACGGGTTGCCGTCTGATTTGCTGCGAACCGTCCGGCTTCGTCACCGGATACCATGTGCAGACCCTGTGCAATGGCGGCGTAACCGTAGTATGCATCGGGGATCTCGTTTGCATCGGTGAACGTGCAGCGGAAGATACCCGGAATCTGTGCGGCGTTGCCGTAGCCGCCGTGATCGAGGATGGTCTTGACCAGCTCGGCGCGGGTGATCAGCTTGTCGTCATCCCGGTCACCGCGTGCCAGCAGACTGCTGCCAATGGCGTAATCATAAATTTGATCGGCTGCGTCTTCCTCGGACAGATCGATGAGGAAACCGTCTACGCTGGCCAGGAGCGCCATCAGGTCGAGCTGCGTCAACGATTTTGTTGGCTGGAGGGTACCGCCCAGCCAGCCGATGCGGTAGGATGCGAGCGCCTGCGCAGCCTGTGCGGCCCAGGTGGTCGAGAGATCGCTGTACGTCAGTGTATCGTCATCGCTGGTGAGTGCCAGCGGCTGTCCGGTCTTGGCATCGATGCCGTACATCATGGTGGGCTGTTCGAGGTAGAATCCAAGGGTCAGACGTTCGACGTAAGGGTATCCCATCTCGGCAAGCTTTGCGCCGTCTGCGCTCTGTCCGGCCTCTTCGGGAACGGACAGATAGCCGAGCTTGGTCTCAAAGGTGTCCATCCAGAACGTGTGCGCAGTCTCGGACGAAATCAGGCCGTCCGCGCTGTCGAAGGTGGGCAGTTCGTCAAAATTGCGGGACAGATAGGTGATCGAGCCGTCGCGTGCATCGACCGATACCGCAATGCTGTTTGCTGGGAAGAAGTATCCGTTGACCTTCTGACAGAATACAAAGTCATGCTCAGTAGAGCCGTCCTCGGTGCTTGCCGCGGTGGACTTATAGAGCGCACAGGTCTTATACTGGTCAGGCCACAGACGGCTGAGGAAGGATTCGGCTGTTTTCTGCGCGGTGGACAGCGAAACCGTTCCTTTGAATGCATCATCCGACCAGTACGAACTAAATACGTCCTCGATTTCTCCGGTCTTAGCGTTTACCGTGATATAGCGATGGTTCAGATTGTTTTCTGCCTTCTGCGTGTAGCGCAGATGGCCATATACCGTGCCGTCCTCGGTGTCAATGGAATAGCTGCACGAAGACAGGGTATAGCTTGTCAGTCCGAGTTCTTTCCAGGTGCGTACCTTGCTGTCCAACGCTTCTTTGGACAGAACGCCTTCCATCTGGGCAATGCCAGCCTGTTCGGCCTCGGACAGACTGCCGTTTCCGGTGGATTCGGCTGCCGTATCCGCGCTGCCTGCGGCGCCAAACTTGTCATAGAGTTCGCGGGTCTGCTCGGTCAGGTTGATGAGCTTACCGGTCTGCGCATCGACATAGAAGTTGTCGGTTGTGTCCGGAACATAGCGCAGAGAAGCGGTTTCGCGGTCATCATCCAGTACGTATTCAAGACGCAGTGTTTGCTGCTCTCCGAGGAGTGCTGTGGCCTTGTCGTAGGCCTGTTTGTTGACAGAGGGGTCAGCACTCAGACCGAGAGATGCCGGATCGATCGGGGTGCCGACATAGCTGGTGTAGCGGTCGGCACGCGAGAAGCGGAGCAGCTCACCGGTATCCGAATCTACGGTTGTAGATACACTGATGGGCGTGGGCAGACCGTACAGGTCAAGTTTGGTCGAAAACGTGTGATCGGACGACGTGAGCGAGGGTGTCCGGTCGGATTCGCTCAGTTCGGCGCTCTCGTGTTCTCCGAGCACCTGATCGATAAAGGTCTGTGCGGTTTTCTGCGCATCCTCACGGGAGATCGTCGGAAAACTGGGCAGCTGGCCGCTGGAGGACGAGGTCTCGTCGCTCGGATTGTACTGATAGCGGTAGATGGTGCCGTCCTCACCGGCGGCCACGGTGAGCGTGGACTGGTCGGCTGCCGTCCAGTCAAGCTCCCATATTGCACGCAAAGGATCTTCCTGAAGCTCGCCGTGGAAGGATGTGTAAGAGTTGTCTAGTTTGAGGATGTCTTTCACCGTCTGGGTGACTTGGGATAAGCGCTGGTCGGCAGTGCTGCTCTCGGAAGCGGCTGCGACCGGTGTGGCCAGCAGCGCGGCGCTGAGCAGCAGGCATAATGTCCGTTTCATACAAAACGCCTCCTTTTTTCTCATTCCTTCAAGGTGCATAGGTTCTCTACTTTATTAGACTTATTTTATACCAAAAAGTTCCGGGTGCAAAGGGGACTCTGGACAAAAGATTTTTTAGTTTGCCGTACCTGTGCGCTCGGCGCGGACAAAATAGAACAGGTACTGCTGAATCACGCCGTTAAACGGTGCATAGCGGTCGAAGGGGAAACCGTTCGGATAGTGGGTGTCCATGACGCGGTTCATCCACACGTCGAGTGGGAAGGAGTCCATGCGGTGAAAGCCGAATAACATGACGCACTGGGCGATTTTGGGGCCGACACCGTGCAGGGAGAGCAGTTTTTCGCGCAGTGCGGCATCATCCAGCGCGGCCAGCTCGTCAAAGAGACCGGGGTTGTGTGCGGCAGTCTGTGCAGCCTGTCGGATGTAGGGCAGACGGTAGCCCAGACCGCAGGCGGCAAGGGTATCGTCATCGAGCGCGGCCAGCTGTGCGGGCGTGGGGAAGGCGTAGAGCGTCTGACCGTCGGCCTCGCCGATCGGCGTACCCGCCGCGCGGGACAGCGCCTCGACCGATTTCTGAATAGCCGGGATGGACTTGCGCTGCGAGAGCAGGAAGGTGATGAGCATTTCGAACGGGTCCTGCCGCAGAATGCGGATTCCCTGTCCGCACGCTGCCGATTGGCTGAGATAGTGGTCGTTCGGGTCGATCGACGCACGGATCGCGGTGTAGTCGGTGGGAAAATCGAAGTAATCGTGCCAGAATGACTGGAATTCCGCGGGGGTGCAGTCGAGTTCCAGCGTATCGGGTGCGGTCTGTTTGAGCACGACCGTACGGTCGCGGGCGAAAATACGGCAGCGGCCGTCAGAGAGCGGATACCAGCGGAAACACTGGCCGCTTGCGGCGATCTTGACCGCGTCGAAGTCATCGGTCAGGGTAAAATGCATAAGGTGTCCTCCTGAAAGTCGAAAGATTGGATTTTTGGTCGACTTCAGTATAGCAAAACCGCCTGCCGCATGCAACCGGGTATCTATTGCCTGACCTGTGGGAACGTGTTATGATGAGACCGGAAACAAGTATTAAAGGAGTGGACAAAGATGCGTATTTTGATTGCCGAAGATGAACAGGATCTGTGCCGACTGATCGTGCAGACGCTGACCCGTGCGGGATACAGCGTAGATGCCTGCCTGGACGGAGAACAGGCGATGGACTGCCTGCGCTGTGCGACCTACGACTGTGTGCTGCTCGATGTGATGATGCCGCGTCGGGACGGCCATGCGGTCTTGCGGGAGATGCGCGCGTCGGGTGACCGCACCCCGGTCATTTTCCTGACCGCACGCGACAGCATTCAGGATCGCATCAGCGGTCTGGACATGGGCGCCGACGACTATCTGGTCAAACCCTTTGACTTTGACGAGCTGCTTGCCCGTATCCGCGCGGCGACGCGCAAGTACGGTGGGGAAAAGAGCAGTGTGCTGACGCTCGCCGATCTGACGCTGGACACGGCAGCGCACACGGTAACCCGCGGCGGCAAGGCAATCAAGCTGTCGGCCAAGGAGTACGCGATTTTAGAGTACCTTATGCACCACAAGGAGACCGTGGTTTCCCGCGAACAGCTGGAAAATCATATCTGGAACTATGATTATGCGGGTGGCTCCAACGTGGTAGACGTGTATATGACCTATCTGCGCCGTAAGATCGACCATGATTTTGACAAAAAATTGCTGCACACCATACGCGGCGCGGGATGGGTGCTGCGGGAGGAAGCATGAAACGGTTATCGGTACGAAAAAAACTGACGCTGTGGATTACGGCGCTGATGATGACGCTGGTGTGTATCGTGATGGCCTTTCTGTTCGGCGTGAGCAGCCGGGTGGCGGTGCAGAGTGCACAGGAACAGCTGGAAAGCTTTGTGCGCGGCAATCTGACCGGCATCACGATGGAAAATGGCGCGCTGCAATTTGCCGACAGTGTCCAGTTTACGCGCAGCGGTATGTATCTGTTGGTCTATAACGAGTCGGGCGCTCTGCTCGCCGGTCAGACCCCGCTGTCCTATCCGGCGACGGTCTCCTTTGAAAATGGTCTGATTCGTCCGGTGTCCGACGAGGAGGCCGACGACGTGTATCTGACGCTGGATTTCTGGCTGCCGTTTGGCTGGGACGACGGCGTTTGGGTGCGCGGCGTGGTGCAGCAGCCCGAACTTGACGACGCCATGCACCGTCTGCTCGACCTGTCACTCCTGCTTTTGCCACTCGTCGTACTGGTCAGCGGCGTGGGTGCGTACTGCATCGTGCGCCGCGCCTTCCGACCGATTGACCGCATTGTCGCAGCGGCTGGGGAGATCAGTGAGGGACGCGACCTGTCCCGACGAATCGGTCTGCCGCTCGGAAAGGACGAGATCAGCCAGCTTGCCGCGGCCTTTGACCAGATGTTTGAGCGACTGGAAAAGGCGTTTGAGGCCGAAAGTCAGTTTACGTCCGATGCCTCGCACGAATTGCGCACGCCGACGGCGGTCATTCTGGCACAGTGCCGGGAGGCTGAGCAGCACGCCCAAACGACCGAGGAGTACGCCGAGGCGGTGGCGGTTATTCATCGGCAGGCCGACCGTATTTCCGGTCTGATCGGACAGCTGTTGCAGATGACCCGCATGGAGCAGGGCACGGCAAAGCTCAGCGCCGAACAGGCCGATCTGAGTGAGCTGGCCGAGGTGGTATGCGAGGAACAGTGCACGGTCTATCCCGACCGTGACATCCGCACGCGCTTGCAGCCGCATGTCATGGCGTGGTTTGACGTGACCCTAATGACCCGTGTGCTGCAAAACTTGCTGGAAAACGCCTGCCGGTACGGTGGGGAACAGATTACGGTCGAGGTGCGGCAGGAGCAGGACGAGGCCGTTTTGTCCGTTTTTGACAACGGCGAAGGCATCCCGGAAGACCAGCAGGAAAAAATTTGGAAACGGTTTTACCGCTGCGAGAGTTCGCGCTCGGGCGGTCAGGGTACCGGTCTGGGATTGCCGATGGTAGCACAGATTACCGCGCTGCACGGGGGAACGGTCACGGTTAACAGCACGCAGGGCTTGGGAACCCGGTTCACCGTGCGCTTTCCGGTGGCTCCGAAAAATATTTAAAAATTCTTTGGATTTTTAATGTTCTTTTAATACGCATTCGGTATACTAAGGTCAAACAAAAGAAACCAAGACCTCACAGAGAGGAGTGCGTATGATGAGAAAGAAGATTTTAGCGGCAGCATTGCTGCTGACGTTGGGACTGGCTGGATGCAGCGCAAAGGGCCAGAGTGTACAGACCGATTTGATTGGTGAGGACGATGCCAAGGCGGCGGCACTCACCGCGAGCGGTGTGGCACAGGACAATGCGACGTTTACCAAGACCCAGCTGGAAAAAGACGATGGTAAGACCTACTATGAAATCGAATTTACCGATGCGGACGGCGTGCGATATGAGTACGACATCGATGCTGTGACCGGAACGGTTATCGCATACGAGAGTGAAAAGAAGGGCACGGCCAAGACGCAGAGCGGTCAGACCACGACCGATGCGAGCGGCGAGATCGACGAGGCGACAGCCAAGCAGACCGCGTTGGACGATGCCGGACTGACAGCCGATCAGGTGATCTTTGTCAAGGTCGAGTGCGAGCAGGATGACGGCGTGACCAAGTACGAGGTAGAGTTCTACGCAAAGGACACCTATACCGAGTACGATTATGAGATCAACGCCCAGACCGGTGCTATCCTTGCGATGGATGCCGATGCCGAGAACTATGCACCGCAGACCAGTGGTACGGTCGTCAGCGAGGACACGGTCAAGAAGATCGTACTCGCCAAGGTGCCGGGTGCATCTGAGAGTGACCTCAAGATGCGCCTCGAGACCGACGACGGACGGCAGCAGTATGAAGGTGCGATCATCTATGATGAGATGAAGTACGAGTTCGAAGTCGACGCATACAGCGGTGCGATCCGTGAATGGGACGCTGAATCTGTATATGACTGAATATAAAAACCACGGTAAGAACGAATAGGAGGATTCAAACCATGAAAAAGCAGATTTTTTCAGCAGCACTTTCGGCGGCGATCCTGTGCAGTGCAGCAGCCGCAGGTTGGACGGCTTCGGCTGAGATTCGGCCGGATATCGATGTAGTCATCGATGGCACGGAGCGCACGTTCTATAATGCCAGCGGTGCAGAAGTACATCCGATCAGCTATCAGGACACCACCTATCTGCCCGTCCGTGCGATTGGCGAGCTGATGGGCAAGAACGTCAACTGGGATGCATCCACCCAGACGGTCAGCATCGGCGGTACGCGTGTTACCGGTACGACCGACGGCAAGGATGACAAGAATGCACGCGCGGATGATATCACCCTGACCGTTCGACCGGAGTATACGGTTGTGATTGACGGCGTGACCCGCACGTTTTACGATGCCAAGGGACGGGAAGTAGACCCGGTTGAGTATCAGGGCTCGATCTACCTGCCGGTACGTGCCATCGGTGAGCTGATGGGCAAGACGGTGAGCTGGAACGAGAGCACCCAGACGGTCACTCTGACCGGCGGCTCGACTGTAACCGATTTTGACACCACTGGCCCGACCGGACAGACCAACCCGAGCACGGGTGCGGTGAGCCTGGATAAGGCAAAGCAGATTGCACTCGACCATGCAGGCCTGTCGGCATCCAAGGTACAGTTTATCAAGAGTGAGACCGACCGGGACGACGGAAGAACCATCTATGAGATCGAGTTTGTTGTCAAGAGCGGCAACACCTGGAAGGAGTACGATTACGAGATCGACGCTGCGACCGGTAAGATCGTGGACTATGACTACGACGCTGAGACCAGCTACTCGGGCAGCCAGAGCAGCAATGCATCGATTGGTATGAATCAGGCAAAGCAGATCGCGCTCGACCATGCAGGTCTGTCGTTCTCCGACGTACAGTTTGTCAAGACGCGTGCGGATCGAGACGATGGCAGACTGGTCTATGAGATCGAGTTTGTGGTCAAGAACGGCAGCACGGTCAAGGAGTACGATTATGAAATCGATGCATCGACCGGCAAAATCGTAGACTACGATTACGATGTTGAGAGCACCTATGACTGGGATGACGATCACGACGACTGGGACGATGATGACGACGATTGGGACGACTGATACCCTGTTTTTTGAACCCCCCCCGCAGATTTTTCTGCGGGGGTTATGTGTTTTGTGTAAAGTGCATGAGAAATTTTATGTGAATGCTTGCAAACCGCAAAAATGTGTCGTATAATAAACACAACAGAATGTGTAGAGATTGAGAGACACATGAAGAATGAAAGCGGCGTGATGAACCGCTTGTTCTTCGTGTGTCTTTTTTTCGTACTTTTTTCGAATTTGGGAACAAGACACAACCGTATGGAAGAGAGAGAAAGGAGACGAGGGTGAATGCAGTATGATGTGATCGTCATTGGCTCCGGTGTAACCGGCGCGATGACCGCTTATCAGCTGTCTCAATATCAGCTGCGCGTCTGCGTCGTGGACAAACGCTTAGAGCCTGCGGCAGAGACCAGCAGCGCAAACAGCGGCATCGTCCACGCAGGTTATGATGCCAAGCCGGGCAGCAACAAGGCACGTCTGAATGTGCGCGGCAACGCGTATATGGAGGATGTATGCCGCAAGCTGGATGTACCCTTCAAGCGTATTGGTTCTCTGGTACTGGCTTTCAGTGATGAGGAAGCTAAGACGGTAGAACAGCTTTATCAGTCGGGCGTACAGAACGGTGTACCCGGTCTGCGCGTCATCGACGCAAACGAACTTTACGAATTGGAACCGAACGTACAGCCGAATGCGGTCTGCGCTCTGTATGCACCGTCTGCGGGTATTGTCTGCCCGTATGAACTGACGACGGCAGCGCTTGAAGTTGCTTGCGCTGCGGGCGCAGAGTACCTGCGCGAAGCCGAGGTCACCGACATTCAGAAGACCGAGGACGGATTCACCGTCACGGCAGGCGGTCAGACCCTGACCGCGTCTGTGGTCGTCAACGCAGCCGGTCTGTATGCCGATCACATCGCACGCATGGTGGGTGATGATCGCTTCACCATTACCCCGCGCAAGGGTGAGTATATCCTGTTTGAAAAGAGCATGGGCAAGACGGTCGGCCATGTGGTCTTCCAGACTCCGGCAGGCGGCAGTAAGGGCGTTCTGGTATCGCCCACCGTGGACGGTAACCTGTACATCGGCCCCAATGCCAACGTCGTCGAGCACAAGGACGATACCTCTACGACCTGGCAGGGTCTGGAGGAGATCAAGACCTGTGCGGCAAAGTCGGTTGCAAAGCTGGATATGCGTCTGGCGATCACAAACTTTGCCGGTCTGCGTGCAACGCCCTCGACCGGTGACTTCATCATTGACAGCCCGGTTCCCGGCTTTATCAACGCTGCCGGTATTGAGTCTCCCGGTCTGTCGGCAGCTCCGGCGGTTGCTGAGGAGGTTGTCGGCCTTGTCCGTGCAAGCGGTCGGGTCACCATGACCGAGCGGGAGGATTGGATGGGCACGCGTGAGCCGGTCAAGCGTTTCCGCGAGATGACCGACGCAGAGCGCGCCGAACTGGTGCGGGAAAATCCGGCTTATGGCCGTATTATCTGCCGCTGCGAGACGGTCACCGAGCAGGAAATCCGTGACGCCATCCGCCGTCCGGCGGGTGCGCGCTCGGTAGACGGCGTCAAGCGCCGTACCAGAAGCGGTATGGGTAAGTGTCAGGGTGGATTCTGCGGCCCGCGTGTTGTGGACATTCTGGCCGAGGAGCTGGGCTGCGAGCCGACCGAGATCACCAAGTTCGGCGGTGCATCCTACATGCTCACCGGTAAAACCAGATAAAGGAGGGGACGGCAATGGAAAAACGCAGTGTAGTCATTATCGGCGGCGGCCCGGCGGGTCTTGCTGCCGCAGTCGCAGCCAAGGAAAACGGCTGTGACGACGTCCTCATCCTGGAACGCGACAGCGATGTCGGCGGTATCTTGCAGCAGTGCATCCACGCAGGCTTCGGTCTGCACATCTTCGGCGAGGAGCTGACCGGCCCGGAGTATGCCGCACGCTTCCATGCACAGGTTGACGAGCTGGGTATCGAGTACAAGTGCGATACCATGGTGTTGAGCATCTCGCAGGATCGCGTGGTCACCGTGGTCAACAGCAAGGACGGCATTCTGACCATTCAGGCAGGTGCGATTGTGCTGGCAATGGGTTGCCGTGAGCGCAGCCGCGGTGCAGTCGGTATCGGCGGCACCCGTCCGGCGGGTGTCTACACCGCCGGCACGGCACAGCGCTTTGTCAACATCGAGGGCTATATGCCGGGCAAAAAGGTCGTCATTTTGGGTTCGGGTGATATCGGCCTCATCATGGCGCGCCGCATGACGCTGGAAGGCGCAGAAGTCAAGATGGTGCTCGAGGTCATGCCGTATTCGGGCGGCCTCAAGCGCAATATCGTGCAGTGTCTGGACGATTTCGGCATTCCGCTGCGCCTATCGCACACGGTTGTCGAGGTGCGCGGACGCGAGCGCGTCGAGGGTGTCGTGATTGCACAGGTGGACGAAAAGAGACGTCCCATCCCGGAGACCTTCGAGTATGTACCCTGTGACACCCTGCTTCTGTCGGTCGGCCTCATTCCAGAGAATGAGCTGAGCGCGGCAGCTGATATTCCGATTAACCCCATTACAAACGGACCCTTCGTCGATCAGTCCATGATGACCCGCTGCGAGGGCATTTTTGCCTGCGGCAACGTCGTACATGTACACGATTTGGTCGATTTTGTCACCATCGAGAGCCGTCTGGCAGGCCGCGGCGCGGCAAAATACGCCCTCGGTCAGCGCACGGACGGTGCCCATACGCTTGACGTAAAGCCCGGTTTTGGTGTACGCTATGTAGTGCCCTCCACCATCGATCCGGCGGCGCTGAGCTATGACGAAAAGTTCTTGTTCCGCGTCAGCGATGTCTTCACCGACATGGAACTCGAGATCAAGGTAGACGGTGAGGTCGTCTATCACAAGCGCGTGCCGCAGGCGGCACCCGGTGAGATGGAATCGGTGCAGATCACCCGTCAGCTTGCGGAAAAACTCGTGGGTCAGACGGTGGAAATCGGTCTGCGTCTGGCCAAGTGAGTCCTGGGAGGGTGTGCAATGGAAACAAAAAATATGACCTGTGTCGTCTGTCCGCGCGGTTGTGCGCTGACGGTAACGGTTGAGGATGGAAAAATCCTGTCGGTTACGGGTAATACCTGTAAGCGCGGTGCGGCATACGCCGAGGCCGAGCTGCTGCGCCCTGAGCGCATGCTGACTTCGACCGTCACGGTGGAAGATCGCCGCCGGATGCTGGCTGTGCGCACGCGCAGCGCCATCCCGAAAGATAAGATTTTTGACGCCATGCGTGTGCTGTACGGCACGCGTGTGAGCGCTCCGGTGCAGATCGGCGATGTGATCGTAGCCGATGTGTGCGGTACCGGCGTGGATGTCATCGCGTCGGAATCGCTGGCGTAAAGGAACCGATTGACCCGCTGCGGCCGGATGACAGAATGAACGGAAAAGCGGGAGGGAAAACGATGTCCAGTCGAAATTTAAGAGAAGCCCTTGCAAAACATCCGATTATTGCGGCTGTGCATTCCTTTGAGGACGCGGCAGTCGCGGCAGAATCGCCGTGCGCGGTTGTGTTTCTGCTGGGCGGCAAGCTGTTTGACGTCAAGGAAATGGTCAGCCGCTTGCAGCAGAAAGGAAAGATCGTATTTGTACACCTGGATCTGGCCGAGGGAATCGCACGCGATGCCAACGGTGTCCAGATTTTGGCCGAGATCGTGCGCCCGGACGGTGTCATTACGACCAAGAACAACCTGGTGCGTACCATCCGCGAATATGGTATGCTCGCAGCGCTGCGCTGCTTCATCATGGATGGGCAGTCCTACCAGAAGGCCATTCAGGTCAGCGGCAACGTGTCGCCCGACTTTGTCGAGCTCATGCCGGGCATTCTGCCGCCCAGCCTGATCGAGTCGTTTTGCCGGGAGACCGGCGCGGCTGTGGTTGCGGGTGGACTGGTGCGCAGTGCGGTGGACGCAAATCAGGCGTTTTCTGCGGGTGCACGGGGTATTTCGACCTCAGATCGTTCCCTTTGGACGCTGCCGATCGGTCAGTCCTGACGCGGCGTACAGGAAAGGAAGGATACGCTTTGGCAAAGAAGATTTTAAGTCTGGCTCATCGCGGTTTTTCCGGTTATTACCCGGAAAATACCCGTGTTGCCTTTGAGGCCGCAGTCGAAAAGACCAACTGTGACGGCTTTGAGAGCGACGTTCACTTCTCCAAGGACGGCAAGCTGGTTATCATTCACGACCCGGTACTCGACCGCACATCCAACGGCACGGGCTACGTCAAGAATTACACCTATGAGGAGCTGTGCCAGTTTGATCTGGGTTCCTGGAAGGGCGCAGAGTTTGCCGGTCAGACCATGATGACCTGGGCAGAGCTGCTGGATTTCTGCAAGCAGACGCACAAGGTGTGCAATCTGGAGCTCAAAAACTATGAGGTCTTTTATCCCGGTCTGGAAGAAGCGGTCATCCGTGAGATTGAGCGCTTCCAGATGCAGGATCAGGTCTTTCTGTCCTCGTTCAACCATATCTCGATGGAGTCGTGCAAGCGCATGAATCCCGAGATCAAGACCGGTCTGCTCTATGATAAGCCCATTCACAACCCGGAGTACTACTTCTCGCAGACTATTTCGGATGCCATCCATCCGCGCTGGTGCCTGCTGCAATACCAGCGTCATCTGACCGATGCCTATCACACGATGGGCAAGGAGGTCAACACCTGGACGGTCAATACCGAGGAGGATGTACGCGACATGATTGCGCAGGGCGTGGACTGCATCATTTCCAACTATCCGGATATGGCAGGCGAGCTCATTGCCGCGCACAACGCTGTACTTTAATTTAAAACCATTTAAGCCGCGCAGATTCTGCGCGGCTTTTTTCAAAATCAGGGGGATATTTTGATGAATCTGTCCGACAAGAGACTGTTTTTGTTCGATATTGATGGCACGCTGGCGGTAGGGGATGAATTGCTGCCGGGCGCACGGGAACTGCTGGCAGAAATCGAGCGCAGAGGTGGAACCAGCCTGTTTATCACCAACAATTCCACGCGCAGCCGCAGTCATTACGTCAAACGGTTTGTCGAGGTGTTCGGCTTGCAGACCGAGGAGCGCCAGTTTGTGACCGCGTCCTATGTGACCGCGCGCACGCTGTGTGATCGGTACGGGACACAGACCATCTATGCACAGGGAACACAGTCGTTTGTGGAAGAACTGCGGTCGTTTGGCTTGCAGATTGTGACCGAACTCGTGGAAAATCCGGCGTGTATCGTGGTCGGATATGACGGGGAACTGACCTATGACAAGCTGTGCAGCACGGCAGAATTACTCCAGCGCACCGACGTGCCGTTTTATGGCACAAACCCTGATCTGCGCTGTCCGGCACCGTTCGGCTTCATCCCGGACTGTGGTGCGATCTGCGGTATGCTGACCGCAACGACCGGAAAAGAGCCCGTTTATCTGGGCAAACCGGCAGCGAGAATGGCCGAACTGTGCTTGGAGGAGACCGGTTATAACAGGGAACAGACGCTGGTGGTTGGCGATCGCCTGTATACTGACATTGCGTGCGGTCTGGCTGCGGGAATAGATACCTGTTTGCTGCTCACCGGAGAGGCTGGTTTGGATGATCTCAAAACTACCAGGTTTCAGCCTGATCTGGTTCTGGACGATCCGGCGGCGCTGCTTGCGGCCTTGTGAGCAAAAACAGGCTGTCAAGTTTACAGACATTTTGCAAAAATCTGACAGCTTGTTGGTCGAAATGTGTGCACAATCTGTGGTAGAATACACTTGCCTTCGAGCGGCAGGCAAATCACGCGCCGGACGTTTTTGTACCGACAGGTTGCCGATTTTATAAGGTCATGCTTTCTGGAAACACAAATTAGATAGAATGCCATGAAGTTTAAAAATCAAGGTGTTTTGCAAAGGAAACAACCTGCAAAATAGACAAAGATTTTTAAAAAAAATTATAAAAGTCGATGAAATGTCATTTTCTACAAAAATGTTTGCGCAGAATGATTGCGTTTTGGAGGTTTGCATGATATCATGTGCAATGTAGACAGTTCCCAATTCGTAAAAAGTTGTTTGTTGTTTATATTTCATAATCGATGGCTGTGGATTTCATCACCCCACACCTTTGGTTGCCGCTGCCCATTCGGGCATCTGAAAAACTAAATAACGTACAGCTTTCTCAAACCTGCGAATTGGACCCTGTGAGGACAGTTCCTCACAGATACTTTTGGAGGTGAAGAAACTTGGTACACATTACAGCTCATTCTGGCTGCGACGGCACACCGGATAATTCACTTGAATTCGTTCGCCATGCCTTGCAGACGAATGCGGATGCGCTGGAAGTTGATGTACGGAAAACAAAAGACGGCATCCTTGCAATTTCCCACGACGCAATCCTGGACGATCAGGACGCACCTGCGCTGGACGCGGTGTTTGCACTGGTTGCACCGACTGACAAGTGGATCAATTGTGATTTGAAGGAGCCCGATTTGGAGAATGCTGTGATAGACCTTGCAAGGGGGCATGGTTTGTTACAGCGTCTTATTTTTTCTGGAACTGTCAGCTTAGAGCGTGTCCGTATGGACGAAACTCTGAGAAGGGACGTGCTTATTTACATCAACATCGAAGAACTCATGCCGGGATTATATGATCGGCTGCAGGACGGCGAAGTGCTGACCGAACAGGACATGCAGAAAGCCGCCGACCTGTGTCACGAATATGGATTCCGCGTGATCAACGTACACGAAAGACTTTGCACACCGGAATTTATGCAGGTCATGGACAAGAACGACATTGTCGTTTCGGCCTGGACCATCAACGATCCGGAGCGGGCGGCAGAAGTTGCCCAGGCAAAGTGCATCGAAAACATCACAAGCCGTGCACCGGAACTTGTGCGCGGTGCGATTGACGGCTGAACCCGGCAGGTTTCCGGGCAAAAAGATCCGCTGTCACCGGCGGACGCAGAGAAAGAGAACAAGAAGAGTAGGTGATCGAAAAGTATGTTCAAGTATTTAAATCCCAAACGCTTCTACTTCGCGGTCGGCAAAAAGAAATTCTGGGAGTTCATCGTTCTGGCGGTGTTCATCCTGTTCTTCTACGGCCCGCTGCTCAACATGATTATGATGGCGTTCGCAAATGAATACGAACCGCCGCACCTGTTGGCAACCGAGTGGGGTACTTATTGGTGGGATTTCATCTTCCAGCAGAACAGTCTGAAATCTTCCATGATACAGTCCTTCGTTGTAGCAATCATCACCACGGTTTGCTCGATGATCATCTGTATCCCGGCAGCGTTCTCCCTGGCACGCTTTAAGTATCCGGGCAGAAAGCTGTTCATGCTGTCCTTCCTGCTGACCAACGCCTTCCCGAAGATCGGTATCTTCATTTCGATCGGCGTTCTGTTTTACAAGTATAACCTGATGGGTACCCTCGCAGGCGTCGTTATCATCCACATGATTACGACCATGATGTTCATGGTATGGCTGCCGTCGAGCGCATTCCGCACCGTTCACCCGCAGCAGGAAGAAGCAGCGCGTGACGTTGGCGCAGGCCCCATCCGTACCTTCTTCAAGGTCACCCTGCCGATGGCAATGCCCGGTATCGCGGTTGCAACGCTCTACACCTTCCTCGGCTCCATGGAGGAGGCACAGGGCACCCTGCTCGTCGGCATGGGACGCATCACCACCATGCCGGTCGAGATGTACGGCATCATCATGGACTATCCCGGACAGGCGGGCGCTGTATTCGGCGTGCTGCTGATGATCCCGTCGGCTGTCATGATTTTCCTGATGCGCAAGTATATCGGCCCCGATGCCATCGCGGGCGGCTTCAAGATGAAATAATCTGAGATATGTTGGAGGATTAGACGCATATGAGCGAGAGAAAAATCAAGCTGCAGCTAAAAGATATGACCAAAAAGTACGACAACGGTGACGGTGTCGAGCATATCAATCTGGATATCTACGAGGGCGAGATCGTTTCCTTCCTTGGCCCCTCCGGCTGCGGTAAAACCACCATCCTGCGTGCAATCGGCGGCTTCCACGACGTAACCAGCGGCGACATCACCATTGACGGTCAGAGCATCGTCGGTCTGCCGCCTGAGAAGCGCCCGACCGCAATGGTATTCCAGAGCTATAACCTGTGGCCTCACATGACCATTTACGAGAACCTTGCATTCGGCCTCAAGCTGCGCAAGATTCCCAAGGCACAGATCGATGAGGATATCAAGAACATCTTAAAGCTGGTCTCCATGTCCGGCAGCGAGAAGAAGTATCCGAGCCAGCTGTCTGGCGGCCAGCAGCAGCGTATCGCAATCGCACGTTCGCTGCTCCTCAAGCCCTCCATGCTGCTGCTCGACGAGCCCTTCTCGGCACTCGACGCGAAGATTCGTCAGCAGATGCGTGAGGAGCTCAAGAAGATCCAGTCCGATCTGGGCATCACGGTCGTATTCGTAACCCACGACCAGGAGGAAGCGATGACGCTTTCTCACAGAATCGTTGTCATGAACAAGGGTAAGTTCGAGCAGGTCGGCTCGCCCACCGAGATCTATGACAACCCCAATTCCAAGTACGTTGCATCCTTCATCGGCGAGATGAACTTCATCAAGGATGGAGACAAGACCATCGCAGTCCGACCGGAGAATGTTAATGTAGTAGTAGGCGGTAGCGGCATGGTTAACGGCAAGGTGAGAACCATCATGGTCCTCGGACACTACGTATCTGTTAACGTGCAGTGCGGTGACGACGTCATCAAGTGCTTCGTCAACCGTGAAATTTCTGATCAGCTGGAAGTAGGCGATCCGGTCGGTCTGAATTTCGAAAAGTATCATACCTTTACCGAATAAGAGGAAAGAGAGGAAGAGATCTATGAATACTAAGAGATTGTTTGCGATTCTGACGGCTTCTGCACTGCTCGTCGGTACGCTGGCAGGCTGCGGCGGCAGCGAGGATGCAAGTACGAGCGAGAGCGGCGGCGAGACCGGTACTGTTAAGGACGTACAGGTCTGGGCAACCGGTTCGGATAACGTTCGTCAGACTTTTGAGAAGCTGGTTTCCGACTTCAATGCAAATTCTGAATATGCAGGTACTTATGAGGCAAAGCTGAACTTCATCCTGTCCGGTACCGGCGGCGGCACCCTGGCTGACCAGTTGGTTGCAGCATACAAGGCAGGCCAGACCGACACCGAGTTCGACGTTGTTGACCTGGGCGACGATGACCTGACCAAGATCCTGTCCCTGACCGATGAGAGCATTCTGGACGATCTGGACATGAGCAAGATTCCGAACGCTGAAGGCGTAACCGCAGAGCCGGTTGCAGCTAAGGGCAAGATTCAGCCGTACCGCGGCACCACCGTTATCCTGGCGTACAACTCCGAGACCGTTCCGGAAGACGAAGTACCGACCACGATGGACGAGCTGGTTGAGTGGATCAAGGCACATCCGGGCCGCTTCGCATACAACACTCCGGGTACCGGCGGCGCTGGTGACTCTTTCGTTCGTACCTCTATCTATAACTTCATCGACGATGACAGCGCACTCATGAGCTCTGATCCCAAGTGGATGGAGCAGTGGGATGAGGGCTTCGCATTCCTCAAGGAGCTGCATCCGTACATGTACAAGTCTGGTGACAGCATCGTATACCCGAACAAGAACCAGGGTGCGCTGGATCTGCTGACTCAGGGTGAGATCGACATGTGCCCGAACTGGGCAGACATGGTTCTGTCTCAGCGTAAGGCTGGCACCGTACCGGAGAAGATCAAGATTACCACCATCGAGCCCTCTTTCACCGGTTCTGTACAGGGTATCGCAGTTCCCTCTTACAGCGGCAACAAGGAAGGCGGCTTCGCATTCATCGACTACCTGCTCTCGCCTGAGGCACAGACCATCCTGGTACAGGATATGGCAGCGATCCCGCTGGTAACCGAAGGTGTTGACCTGACTGGCGCAGAAGAACTGATGAGCATGGACGTTTCCAACTTCCGTACGCAGGCTCTGGGCGATCGGGTTACCGACCTGAACGCACGTTGGGATGAGGAGATCGGTACACTCGGTTAACGCCTACAAATCTTGTGTCCGAGGTAATTGATTATGAATAAAACAAATTCTAGAAAGAGAATGCTCATCGGGTACGCTCTGGTATTGCCGGCGTTCCTGGTGGTCATGCTGACCGTTGCCTACCCTATTTTGTCGTCTGTCATCATGAGCTTTCAGGATGGAAAAACGGGCGAATTTACACTGGAAAACTACAAGTATTTCTTTGTAACTGAATCGCAGCTGAAGAACATCGGCTTTACGCTGTATGTCGTTGTTGTAACGGTTGTACTGGCGATCGTGATTGCGTATCTGCTGGCGCTGTACCTGCGCTTTGTCAAGTCCCCGATCTCCCGGGCCATCGGCACGCTCTACCTGCTGCCGCGTTTCATCCCCGGTCTGGTTGCGGTCTACGCAATGATCACCATCATCCGTGATACCGGCGTCATCAACCGTATTGCACAGCTCCTGTTCAACTACGACTTCAAACCGGCCATGATGTATCATGCCAGCGGCCTGATCATCATGAACCTGTGGTTCAACATTCCGTTCGCGGCACTGATGATCACAGCTGGTTTGGGCGCGATCCCGGATTCGGTCATCGAGTCCGCGCGTGACGTCGGCGCGAGCCGGATGCGTGTATTCCGCACGATGATTCTGCCGCTGTCGATGAAGGACGTTGTCGTAGCAGCTACCTTCGTGTTCATGACCAACGTCGGTTCGTTCACGACCCCGTACCTCATTGGCGGCAATAGCCCGAAGATGCTCGGCATCGCCCTGTACGACCAGTTTAACCGCTATCTGGATTACAACCGGTCGGCAGCGTTGTCGGTTATCATGTTCCTGATCTGTTCGGTTTCGGCTGGTATCTATATCTATACCAACCTGAAAGAAAAAGAGTGGGAATAACACATACGCAGTGGAGGAGAGGAGCCAATTTCCGGCTCCTCTCTTTTTTCATCCGCTGAAAAGCAGAGAGACAAAAATCGGGTATATTTTTGCCCGTGGATGCGCAAATGACTCTTCCCCTGTGCCGGTACACGGTGTATGATAAGGGTAAGAAAATAGAACGATATCACTTGCAAAGAGGAGAATTCCCAGATGGAAATTTTGCTGCAAAAAGAGTTTGTCTTCCATCCCGAAGATGACCGTACCAACCGTATTATTTCGTTCGAGACCGAACGCGACTACGATCACCTGGAGTTTGTGTGTGAATATAGCCCCAAGACCATTTCTGACCCTGATCTGGTTGCCCGTGAGGTACAGAAGGGTATGGATAAGAGCGGCTGGACCGGACGCAAGCTGTTCCCGGCTGACATGGACGAGTGCAAGGTGCTGATGAACTTTGTCACCTTCTCGCTCGACCACGAGGGCGAGTATGTGGGCTGTGCCCATCGCCATGACCCGGAGCAGGTCATTGTGATTTCCGAACAGGGCTCGTCCCGCGGATTTTTTGCGCATAAGGCAGCAAAGGGTAACTGGCGCATCGTGCTCAACGTGCAGGCAGCCATCCCGGAACATGAACTGACCTACCACCTGACCGTCATCGGCTGCGACAAGCCGGCTTACACCTATCGTCCCTTTGAGATGCACTGCCATACGCTGCACTCGGACGGTCGGTTTACGGTGCACGATCTGGCGCATGCGGTCAAGGATTACGGCTATGTCGGTTTTGCACTGACCGATCACAATACCGAGGCAGGACAGGCCGAGCTGACACCGGAGCTGGAAGCTGAGACCGTGCCGGCCATCCGCGGCATTGAGTGGACCACCTTCTTTGGTCACATGCTGGTGCTGGGCTGTGAGCACTACGTAGACTGGCGCTTTGCTCTGCCCGAAGATATCGATACCTACACCGCACAGATTCGTGAGGCGGGCGGTATCGCGGGCATTGCACACCCGTTCAATATCGGTGCGCCCATGTGTGCGGGCTGCCGCTGGGATTTTAAGGTCAAGAACTGGGATGACATTACTTATATCGAGGTCTGGTCGCAGGAAGACCCGATGGTGCGCACCAAGAACATCATGGCGATTGAGTGGTGGACCAAGCTGCTGGGCGAGGGACACCATCTGGCGTGCACGGCTGGCCGTGACTGGCACTGTAAGGACAGTGAGGACGTCATCACCACGGCAACCTATCTGGGACTGCCTGAGGGCAAGGTCACGCAGGAGAACGCACTGGATGCGCTGCGCGCCGGACGCACGTATGTGACCCTTGGCCCCACCATGGACATCGAAGTCCGTCAGGACGGCAAAGAATATAATCTGGGTGATACCCTCAAAACCGGTACCTGCGAGGTGCGCGTAGACGTGCGCCTGACCGAACGCCGGGATATGTGGGAAAAGTGGGGCATCGAGGTGCGCGAGATTGCACTGACCGGCCCTGCGGGCACCAAGAAGTATCCGTACCGCGGCGACCTGTTCTGCGTGCAGGCTGAGGGCGACCGCTGGCTGCGCGTCGAGCTGTATGGTGACAAGGACGGACAGTACGGTCAGCTGCTTGCCATGTCCAGCCCGGTCTACTTCGCCTGATTGTGACGCGTTCCAACCAAAAGACAGCGGTTACAAAGTTTTTAGGGCTTGTAATTTTGCCTCCGCTTGTATATAATGGTAGTACTGATGTTATACGGTAGGAGGTGTTTTACAGATGCTGAACAACTATAGCCAGATTTTAGGAACATTCTTGCCCATCATTCTGATGGTCGTGATTTTCTATTTCTTCCTCATCCGCCCGCAGCGCAAGCGCGATAAGGCTGAGCGTGACATGAGAAATTCGATCCAGGTCGGTGATGAGATTTCCACGATCGGCGGCTTCATTGGTAAGGTCGTAAGCCTGAAGGAGGATACCCTCGTCATTGAGACCTCTGCTGACCGCACCAAGCTCAAGCTGTATCGCTGGGCGATCCGCGGTAAGGAGGCAGCTCCGACTGACAAGGTCGAAGAGCCGAAGGCATAATGTCGTCGCCCGCCGAATAGCTTGATAGCAAAGTTCTTTGGGCGGGAGGGACCTCTATGAACAAAAATCAATCCGGGCCGTCGGTACCGGCTGTACTCGGTGCAGCCGTGCTGACCGGATTTGCGCTCACGCTGGCCTTGATGGCTGGCTGTGCGCTGGCCGTCCTGATGGGCGGTCTTCCGGCGGACAAGATCGCGCTCTGGGCCGATCTGTGTCTGATGCTGGGCAGTCTGTGCGCCGCGTTCCTCGCGGCCAAGCGTTCATCCGCGTGGCAGCCCCTCTGGGGTCTGGCTGCCGGAGTGATTGTGTTTGTCTGCCTTGCAATTTTGAGTTTCGCGTGGTTTGGTGAGCAGGTGCAGCTTTCGCGCCTGCTGATCAACGCGATTCTGACCATCGCCAGTGCGGCGGTGGGCGGCGTTTTGGGTGCCCGACGTCGTCGGCAGCATAAAAAACGCAGAAAATAAACATATTCTAAAAAACGGGAGGTACGTATCATGACCCATATCAAGACCCTGACTTCCGCAACCCTGAAGCAGACTGCAGCACACGGCGGCTGTGGTGAGTGCCAGACTTCTTGCCAGTCCGCTTGCAAGACTTCTTGCACCGTTGCAAACCAGAAGTGCGAGCAGAGCAAGTAATTTCGAGGAATCGAGCTGCGGGGCGTGCCGGATGGTGCGCCTCGCTGTTTTGTGTCAGATGACCCGTACATTCCCAAAATCCTTTTTCCGATAACACAGAACCATCATAGATACGGAGGAACAAGCGATGATCCATCGTTTTACCAAGAAAGGCCTGAATTTCCTGCTGGACGTCAATAGCGGTGCCGTGCACCTGCTCGACGACGTATCCTACGCGGTATCCGGCCTGATCGATGAGAAGATGACCGAAACCTGCCCGGACGCCATCGTGGAGGCGCTGCCGCAGTACGACGCAGCGGCTGTACGCGAGGCGTACGCAGAGCTGTACGACCTCAAGAAGAACGGCCAGCTGTTCGCGGACGACGATTACATTGACGTGTCCAAGTACATTCCGGTCGGCGCACCGGTCAAGGCACTGTGCCTGCACGTCGCACATGACTGCAACCTGAGATGCCAGTACTGCTTCGCATCTACCGGTGACTTCGGCACCGGCCGTAAGATCATGCCGTTTGAGGTGGCAAAGAAGGCGATCGACTTTGTTATCTCACGTTCGGGCAAGCGCCGCAACATCGAGGTCGATTTCTTCGGCGGCGAGCCGCTCATGGCATGGGATACGGTCAAGCAGACCATTGACTATGCCCGTTCGATCGAGGAGGAGCACGGCAAGAAGTTCCGCTTCACCATCACCACCAACGGCCTGCTGCTCGACGACGAGAAGATCGACTACATCAACGCCAACATGGATAACGTAGTTCTGTCGCTCGATGGCCGTCCGTCGGTCAACGACGAGATGCGCAAGACCGTTTCGGGTGCTGGCAGCTACGACATCATCGTGCCCAAGTTCCAGAAGCTGGTTGAGAAGCGCGATCCCAAGCTGGACTACTACGCACGTGGTACCTTCACTGGCAAGAACCTGGACTTCGCAGAGGACGTTGTACATATCGCAGATGAAGGCTTTGATCGCCTGTCGGTCGAGCCGGTTGCGGCTGAGGATGGCTGCGGCTATGAGCTGACCGAGGCAGATCTGGACAAGATCTATGCCGAGTACGACCGCCTGACCGATATCATGGAGGCACGCCGCAAGGAGGGCAAGCCCTTCCACTTCTTCCACTTCATGGTAGACCTCAACCAGGGTCCCTGCGTTGTAAAGCGTCTGCGCGGCTGTGGCGCCGGTTATGAGTACGTTGCGGTTACGCCCGAAGGTGACATCTACCCCTGCCATCAGTTCGTCGGCAACGAGGCATTCAAGCAGGGTTCGGTTCTGGACGGTTCGTTCGACATGGACATCGCGCACAAGTTTGCGTCCATGAATATCTATACCCGTGAGAAGTGCGGCGATTGCTGGGCAAAGTTCTATTGCTCGGGCGGCTGTTCTGCGGCAAATCACAATTTCAGCCACGATCTGAACGTCCCGTATGAGATGGGATGCAAGATGGAAAAGAAGCGTCTGGAATGTGCAATCTACCTCAAAGCAGTCGAAGCCATGGACAGCGATTTGTAAGACCAAACGAATTTGTGCGATCTGCGAGAAATTGCATTGCAAAATTTGGTTACTTTATCATATAATATGCGTGGAGATTACACGTTAAGCAATGTTGTTTTGAAAGGCAGAATGAGTTATGGCACATAAGATCCGAATTGCGTGCCTTGGTACGAGCGACCATCTTTCCCGTGCCGTGGACGCACTTTTGAAAGATGATGTGATTCCGGCAGAAAATATTTTTCTGTCCAAGGCCGATGGCCCGGAGATCGAGCGATTTGCAGCCAGCGGCTGTCAGCTGCTCACCGATGACATGAATGCAATCATCAAAGGCGAGGTGGTTTTGATTGCCGCACCGTCTGAGGAGATGGCTGCTGTTCTGGCGCCGGTATGCGGCTGTACGTCGGGACGTTATCTGATCGCTGTCAGCGACCGCGTGAGCGTGTCTGACATTGCCGATCGTATCGCAAAGGGTACGCAGATCATGGCAGTTCAGACTGCACAGCAGGAGGACGGCACACTGCACGGTACGGTAGATTACAGCAAGGGATTTGCGTCGTATATGAAGCTTCCCTGCGAGGATATCGCGCGTGCACTGGTGGATACGCTGACCATTTCGGAATAAAAATAGCATATTGAAAACGAGCTGAGAATACCTTGTTGCATGGGGAAGTACCAATAGGAGGGACAGACCATGAAACGACAGAAGATTCTCAGCTTTTTTTCACTCCGAATTTTGTGGGACACGCCGCATTTGGTGTTCCTGACCGCTATGCTGCTATGCGGCGCGCTGGCGGGCAGTTGTACCGGACTGCGCAGCGGACACAGCGAGGGTGCACTGCTCGAACAGATTGCGGTGCAGATGGTGGAGCAGGCCAGAATCGGGGACGGCAATGTGTGGATGCTGCTGGCGCGGACGCTGGCAGGTGCACTGGCATGGCAGGGCGCTGCCATCTTGTGTGGCATGCTGCGCGGTCATAGCTTGCTGCTGTCCGGTCTGTGCGCTGCCAGAGGCTTTCTGCTGTCCTTTGCCGCCGGGGCCTTTCTCAGCACCTTGCAGCTGCGCGGATTGCTGCTGGCGCTGATGACAGGAGGTGTGAGCGCGGTCGTGACCGTACCCTGTCTCTTGCTGACCGCGTCCGCCTGTTTTCTGGCAGGGCAGGATGCGCCGAATAATCGAAAAGGATATTGGTATGCACTGGCGCGGTTTCGCAGCGCGATTGCACTCTGCACTTTATTGGCCTGCTGCGGTGCGATTTTACGCATTCCGATGCTGTTTTTGGCCGCAAAATTCGGGCTTTGAAGATGCTGAAAAATTTTTTTCAAAAAAATGAAAAAAAGTGTTGACGAAAGGGGATGTATGCGCTATAATAAATATCGTCGCTGAGAGATACGAACGAAACGACGAAGCGAAAACAACAAAATACAGATGGAGAGTTGGCTGAGTGGTCGAAGGCGCACGATTGGAAATCGTGTGTGCGGTAATCCCGTACCCAGGGTTCAAATCCCTGACTCTCCGCCATTAAAGTCCTGGAATCTAACGATTCTGGGACTTTTTCTTTTGTTTTAACACGAGAAATGTTAAACCTAATATTTTTCAAAATATATAGGTTTATCACCTGAATTGCACTGAAATTGCACCGACTTTCATAAAAAAATTGCGCCCCATGTTTCAGGGGCGCAGGATCATACACTCTTTTTCTGTTTTTCTTTGGTTGGCGTGCCATCGAAAATGTTTGCCACAACCTGATTGGCAACCCGCGCCGAGACCTCGAAATCTTCAGACAAGTAGCGCTGTGTCGTCTCGATCTTGGAATGTCCGAGCGTAGACATGACAGTCACCAGATCGGCACCGGCCTGAATCATCATCATTGCCGAGCTATGGCGCAGATCGTGCATGCGCACACCGGGGAAACCGCAGGTGGAGGCGAATTTCTTCCAACGGTGGGAAATGGCGTTGGGTGACGGAAGCTGGCCGTCCAACTCGCAAACATAGTAGGGGATGTATCCACGCGGGAACGCTGAACGGATGGCGTGCAATTCGTCAGTCACAAATTTGACCAGCACCAGATCGCGGCGGCTGCTCTTGGTTTTTGCCTGTGGCTTCCATTCGGGCTTGTGGTCTGCTCCGACGGTGTACTGGCCGCTGATGTGGATACGTCCATTGGTAAAGTCGATATCCTGCCAGCGCAGGCCAAGCGCCTCGCCGCGTCTCATGCCGTATATCAGCTCGAGCAGCACAACAATATAGAGCTGGCTATCATGCTGCCTGAGCCGCATCAGTAGGCCCTCTGCGTCCTTGGAGGCTATCGTCTGCGCCTTGAATGGATCTGTGTCTTCTGGGAGCCGTGCGCCGGTCGCGGGGTTCTTGCGCAGGATGTCGCAGTCCACGGCGTAGTTCAGTGCAGCCTTGAGCACACGGTGAGCGTAGGCAATAGTGGCGGCTCTGATCGGCTTACCGTTAGGGGTAACGTCATTTCGCATATCTGCATACGCTGACTCGATGCGTAAGCGGTTGAGCTGCCGGATCGGCACGTCCCCAAGGTGCGCTGTAATACGCCGCGCGCAGTTCTCATATCCATAATAGGTGTTGGGGGATATGACAGACTCTCGCAGCTTGAGGTATTGCGTGAGCAATTCTGCCACGGTCAGCGTGTCGGCATCCGCAGGCGCTCCGGCGTTGGCCTTGATGTATTCATCTTCCCACGCCTGTGCATCCTTTTTACGGGGAAACCATGACTTGCTCTTTTGGTGTCTTACTCCAGCGGCGTCGATGTAAGACGCGCGAGATCGCCAGCCTTTGCCTTTGATAAATTCTACCATAAAATACACTCACTTTCTAAAACTCATGCATGTATTAGGATGTTTAGTAACAAGATGATTTCAAACGAAGATATTCAAAGTGTTCAAGTTGACAAACACAAAAAATAAATATACTATATATATAGGAGGTAAATCTCCGATTAAAGTATTGTTTGGCCTGTGATGCGTTGCGCTCATCCAAAGAGTGGACGCGGAGGTTCTGCGTGGTTTGTGCATTGAGCCTGATTTGGATAGGTTGTTATTTTTACGAAAGTGAAGATGAAACTGAAAACAAAAATGCACATGATGGGAGAGGAGGCGGCAATATGGCGACCAAGAGTATTCTTAAGAATATCAATATTCGCACGAAACATGCTGCTGTACGATTGGCAGATGCAATGGAATATTCCAAAAATTTTGGAAATCGTCCGGTGGAATTTCAACGTTCGGTATCTGATGCGACTAGAGATGATATTTTGAAGATGTTCGGGAAAAAATAACTATGACAGGATATAAGATTATCAACTTGAATCTTTTGCAAGAGACGATAGGAGAGAGTGAGACAAGTGACATTCTCTCCTCTTTTTCTTGTCCTCAAAATGTTGATGTTGAACGCTTTTTGAGGAGTACAGCCATTCCCTTTGCCAAACAAGGAATATCTCAAACCCATCTTGTATTCGCTTCGTTTCAAGAGAAGCCGATTCTTGTTGGATATTTTACATTGGCAAACAAGTATATTCACGTTGCCTCTAAGATTTTATCGTCAACACAAAGAAAGCGCATCTCGAAGTTCGCAACATTTAACCCTGATATGAAGTGCTATTGCATGACAGCGCCTTTGATTGCACAATTAGGAAAAAATTTTACGAACGGGTATAATAAGCTTATTACTGGCGATGAGCTGCTGCAAATCGCGTGTGACAAGATTAAAAAAATCCAGCTTGATATTGGAGGAAAATTCGCTTATTTGGAGTGTGAGGACACGCCCCGCTTAACCGAATTTTATCAGAGAAACGGATTTTATAATTTTGGAAAGCGACAGTTGGATCGTGACGAATATGCGGATTATGATAGTCGTTCTCTGGTACAGCTGATGAAATACTTGAAATAAAAAACCTGTCCTTTCAAAAATGGGTATGCAAAACCAAGGACAGGTGGTATAATCATAGTTGTGAAGTATGATGATCGGGCCTGTCCTGGTTATCACGGGTCCCGTCTGGTGTTGGCGCACCGGGCGGGGCTTTTTTTATTTTATTCGTCGTCCTTCATCTGATCCCACGCGATCAGCGTCAATGCGATCGCGGCAATAGCAAATAGCAAATTGCCTGCAAAAGTCAGCAGAGACAATAAGCATAACACAGCAGACGCGAGCGCCCAACTGCGTTTTCTCAGTCCGGATGCGATGCAATCGCAAATCATAGACAAGGTTACGAGACCGATATTGACGTTGACTAACATATCCAGCGTGCCAAACGTGCCGGCCATTGCTGATTTCATATTGTCAATTGCTCCGAGTCCGCTTGAATCGATGGAATTTATCATTCCCTGCGCTCCGACCAATGTCATTTTGGAATATAGCAGGAATCCGATGTGCGCAAACAGGATCACGATTGCAGCGACCAGGCAACCATTAAGCCGCTGCCTATGCTGCGCCGGTACGTTACCTTCGATCTGCTTCATCATACGCCGAGCGTTCGCTTGGTCATACGGCTTCGGGGATACGTTTGATACGATATAGTTTACGGCTTGTTGTATTTCCATCGGGTTGTATGTGGTACATCGCTGGAAAAATCCTGTGAGTCCATTTGGAGTCTTGTACACACCGTACACGACGGATAGGTCGATCTCGTCGCCCCATTTGTCGATGTATACCGGCACCTCTTTTCTTGTATCCATATTACACCTCACTTGAGTGGGAACCCGGCTTTATCTCGGAAAGAGCCAGTTAAGATCATGATGAGGTCTACAATCCATCCGATAACACAGAACCCACCGGTCAGAAACCATATAATTCCAGTTCCAACCTTGCCAACGTAGAACCTATGGACACCAAGCCAGCCAAGCAACAGACACAATACAAACGCAGTCCATTTACCTTTGTACGGGTAGTCTATCCCAGTGTTTACGTTGTTGATTATGACGGTCTGGCCATCTGACTGAATCCCCTGTTCATTAACCAGAGTACCGCACGACTCGCATATTTTTGCGTCACCTTGGATTTCTTTTCCACAGTTTTTGCAGTACATTCCCCTTTACCTCCTTGTTTTTCTGCCATAACGACAGTTTTTTATGCACC
>NHCFR00700__coassemble_916_pt1 | contig 61152 bp, 43 predicted proteins | sample NHCFR00700__metabat2_high_PE_034 | metagenome-assembled genome bin NHCFR00700 | reverse complement strand
CGTTCACCAGGGAGACCTCCATGCCGGAGAGCTGGATGTCGGCGGGCATCAGGTCAACGCCTTCCGGGTGGGGCAAGATACCCTCGCCGGGGCGCAGCGGCTCGTCCATCAGGATACGGCCCATCGCGTCGGACAGGGTAAAGGGCAGCTTGTCCGGCTGGGGGTGGCCCAGGCTGATGGTCAGGCTGCCTTGCGGGTCCCCGTCGATCAGCAGCACTTTCTTCCCGGCCTGTGCCAGCCCGACGCCCAGGTTCGCACAGGTCGTTGTCTTGCCAACGCCGCCTTTCTGGTTGGCGATGGCGATGATTTGCGTGTTCAATGACTTCACCTCATTTCTGATTGGTGTTGTCATGTGCCTGCACAGCAGTCCTGGAAATGACAAAAGCCGCCACTTGAAACAAGTGACGGCTTAGCCTAAATCCAATATTCTACTGTGCTTGAAATCAAAAGGCTTTGAGTTCCTTTCTGCTATTCATTTGTCGTTAATGAAACACCCCCTATAATTCGACTTATTTCAGCGTGATTTTTCGGTTTGGAAAAGGATGAAAAACCAGACTGAAAACCTCAAAACCCTTGATTCTACGGGGCTTTTCCGGTTTGTCGTAATTATACCGTAAGGGCACACCTGCGCAACGATTTTGCTGCAAAATGGCTGCAGTTTACGCGAAATTCAGGCGTATCTGGGTCACGCCACCTACATGACAACGACGCGCTACGCGCACGTTGACGGCAAGAGCAAACAGCATGCCCTCGACCTGCTGGGCGAGGTGCTGTTAAAAAACACAAACGAAGAAAAAGGAGTAGATTATGAATAAGACAGAAGCACAATATACGAATGCGATCATTGCGTTACTCGATGCGTGTCTTGAAACGGAGTCATTTCTGTTTGAACGCCCCAGAGGCATCACGCACGTTTTTAAAAACACGCAGATGTGCGAAGAAATGTGGGATGCAATCATGGATTTTCGCAAGGAAATCGTGAAGAAATTGAAAAAATCAGGTATGAAAGTTAAAAACAGTTGTGTGCGAGATAAATCAAATGTGCAATTCGAATGGATTCCCTTGCCCGCGCCGATGCTTAATATTGCAGTGGAAGGCCGGGTTATTCGCTATCGGGTTACCGTGTTTTCGCGCAAAAAGTATATTTTATTGTCGGTTAACCGAGTCGAAGCCAAGGATCAGTATGATTTTGAAGGCATCAATTTGAATGAAAGCGAAAAGAAAATGGTGCATCATGTTTTGGACATTGTCGGGCATGGCCTATTTTCTGGTACGATCTGGGTCGATCGCCGACTTAGAAGAGTTTGTTCAGGTGCAGCACAACAGGAAACGGCTCTAAAAGATTTAGATGCAATCGAGCGCTTGCCGGTGCCCGTCGTGTTCTGTGCGGTACACGCCATCTTGGCGGCGGTCATGTCGGAGTTCCCCGCGGGGATCAAGCCTCTTTACTACCCTGCTCTGCGTCTCAGCGACAACGAAGCGGCAGAGTCGCTGCAGCTGCAAACCCTGCGGGCGCTGATGCGTGATTTGAATTTCACGACGGTCAAAACTTGCATGACGCTGTGGCAGACCGAATTCGAGGTGCAGGACACACAGGCGATCGAAATCCTGCGCAGAATCTCGCACATACCGCTGCTGGTGCGGGTTGAACGCGACAAAGTGCAGCGAATCCTGTCACTGCTGATGCAGCATGCACGAGGGGATGCCTTTTACGGGCACAGTGACTACCCTCTTGGGACGCTGCCGATTCTTATCGGCAGCACCCTCCCGCCTGACAGTCTGTGCTTCACACTGGACTGGCCGGCGTTTGAGGCGCCGGGCAGCGGAGATCTTGCAGTCCTGCGCGATGTTGCCAAGGTGATCGTTGCGCAGCGCGAGCGGTTTATAAGATGCTTCGCGCGGCAGCTCATCAACCGCACGGTTGGAGTTGAAAGGTATGAAAAAGTATATATTTTAAGCGCATGCGCAGCAATTGATGAGATTGTCGGAAGCGAGACCAAAAGGCCATTTTCACACTGGGCGAACGGTTTGTTTGCGCAGCACGAGATGCAGCAGACCGAGCAGCTCGAACGCTTTGATCGGGCAGTCCAGCTTCTCCGAGATCGGGCGTGCTGGAACGATGTTGTCGCTCCTTCGGTCAAGGTAATGGACACCAGACATCTCGCGTTTTGGTACACGCTTCAGGAGGGTGGAACCTATCTCGCCTTTGAGCTCAAAGAGGCTTTCGCTCAGTTTTTGGAGTCTCGACTGGGCTTGAAGGCGCAAGATTCCAGAGCCTTCCGGAACCATCTCAAGACGCTTAATCTGTTAGAAAAAATGAGTCACAATGTGCGTGGCCAAAACGGAAAATCCACTGCTCACGTGCTTCTGCCCTCGTGCATATGGGGAAAATCAGAAGAACGCACGAAAGAAATGTGCGATTTTTGATTTGTAAAAGTTTGTAAAAACACATATTTTCCTGTATTTTTTAATTTTTTTGCGTTGTGACGTTGTGAACGCGTGCAGCCGGTTTTACATGCCGGCTGCCGGTATCTACATGAAGAAGGGAGCATGTTATGTTGCAGACAAAAATCTTGGAACAGTTGGGGATTGAAAGCCTGCGTCCATTTCAGGAGGCCGTGCTGGAGCAGCTGCTGGCCGGTACCGATGCGCTGTGCATCGCGCCGACCTCGGCGGGTAAGTCGGTTATTTTCCAGGCATTGGCGCTGCAGCGCGAGCAGCTCGTCATCGTGGTGGAGCCACATCTGGCGCTGGAGCTTGACCAGGTACGTCAGATGCACAAGCGCGGAATTGCGGCGGCGACCAGCAACAGTCTGCTGCCGTCTGCGGACAAACGGCAGGTGCTGGAACAGATCGCGTCCGGTCAGCTGCGGCTGCTGTATGTTACGCCTGAGATGTTGCAAAATGTGGAATTAAAACAAACAATCAGAGAGTGCAAAATTGCTGGTGTTATGGTGGACGAGGCACATTGCATTGTCAAGCAGGGAAGCGGCTTCCGCGAGGACTATTTGAGGATCAAGGACTTCGTTGCCGGTCTGCCGGAGCGTCCGGTGGTGGCGGCATTTACCGCGACTGCCACCCCGGAAACTGCCGATGAAATCGCTGTTAAGCTTGCCCTGCGAGCTCCGTACATCCATCGGATGAGCGTTGCCCGAGATAATATTTTGCTTCGCGTGATCGAGGTCGGACAAGGTCTGGGTGGCCGCAAGGATGCCGAGGTCATTGAGCAGCGTAAGCGAGAGGAGATTCTCACCCTTCTCCGTAAGTGTAAAACCGGCCGCGTTGTAATTTACAGCAACACGGTCAAGCGGGTCGAAAAGCTGTATAAGTTTCTCAAAAAGAGCGGCTTCTCGGTCGCGTGCTATCATGGTAAGTGCAAGAACAAAATGGAAATCCTGCAAGATTTCCAGAACGGCAAGCAGCGGATCATGGTATGTACCAACGCCTTTGGACTTGGCGTCAACATTCCGGACATCCGGATGGTCATCCATCACGCTCCGCTGATCGGACTGGACGATTACACTCAGGAGGTCGGACGAGCCGGGCGTGACGGTAAGAAGTCTAAGGCTGTACTGCTCTGGCACAGCTATGACTTTACCATCTGTGAGCACCTAATTCACAAGAACGCGCTGGACCTGACCGGCAAGGAACTCAAACAGCGTCTGGCTGCACTGCATGCCCTGCGGAGGTATGTGCAAACCGAAGATCGCTGCCGCTGGCAGATGATCCGCGAATTTTTTGGAGAGCAGCCGGGCAAACGCTGTAAGAAGCGATGCGACTACTGCAAGCGCAAGTAAACGGCGATGATTCTGAACAAAGCGGCAGCATCGCCTGTGTGTTAAGCGTAACACCGTACTTTGCTTTGCGCAAGCAAAATGACGTGATTGGTTGACAAAACCGATTAAAACACATATAATATTTTTGAATAACAATAGTATGGAAAAGAGAAAACGGGATATGCTGAAGGAAGATATGCTGCGCAGACTGCGCGATCTGGACGAGGAGGCAGCGCTTTTACTGCCGGATAGCCAGCGGCTGCGGCTGGTCATTGTGGGCGGCGGCGCACTCATTTTGATGGAGGTCATCGCGCGAAGTACCCATGATATCGATGCGCTCTCAGTGTCGCCTCAGCTTAGGTCGCTGCTGGCCGATTACGATATCAACTGTGATGTGCAGGCGTACAGCTGCAATTTTGCTTACAATTACGAGAGCCGTCTGCAAAAACTGCCGATTGACGGTCAGGTAATCGATTTTTACACGGCTTCGCTGGAAGATATCGTCATTGCAAAGCTGTTTTCCATTCGGCCGCAGGATCGGGAGGACATCATTTCGCCTGCCGTCCTCGCACAGCTGGACTGGGAGCGCCTGCACCAGATCGCCCATGCACCCGATGAAGTGATGGCAAACGTGCTCAGTGACCGGTCTTATCGCGACTTTCTGTATGATTTTTCCGAGTATGAAAGGAGATACCGCCCGTGCGGCAACTGACATTCCGTGGATTCGTAACCCAGTATGTACAGTCCCTGTCCCTCACAGGGACACTCAGCCTGAGCAAGCTGTTTGAGGAGATGACCACTCAAAACGCCCGTCTGAAAGCACCGCTGTTTGCGTATGCGGTCGAGAGCGGCAAGCTGCACACGCTGCTCAACGTCTGCCGCGACAATCAGGCGGTTTTCGCCGAGTACACCGCGCTGTACGAGATGTTAAACAAGAATGAGGATGTAAAATGGTCGTCCGATGACCTGCCGCCCGAGTACCGGAAGGTATGGAACAGCTTTTGTGCGGTCAAGCGGCAGGGCGAGCGTGATGATCGCGTCAAGCAGTTGATGGCGGACAAGATCACTGCGATCCAGCAGGAAAAAGGTCTTTCGACCTATCGCATGTGCAAGGATTTGCAGCTCAATAACGCAAACGTCAACGCATGGCTCAAGAATCGAGATCCCAAGAAGATCGGTCTGGACACTGCGCGTGCCGTTCTGCGCTATGCCGAGCGCTATACCCCAGCGCTGGCGTAAAAGCCATCCATCTGCAATTTGTTAGAATTTTGTTAGAAATGCGGCTGTGCGGCGCACCCCAAAAAATTCCAACCCCTTCCAAAAGGACAAAAAAATCCCCGTATCTTTCGATACGGGGCTTTTTTGTGGTGCCGCCAGCGGGAATCGAACCCGCACACTATTTCTAGCGAGGGATTTTAAGTCCCTTGTGTCTACCAGTTCCACCATGGCGGCGATTTCCAGCCCAATTATTATACCAAACAGAGCGGCAGTCTGTCAATGGGACGGGGAAAGAACTGGGGTGCAAACGGGAGAAAATCAGCCGAGCTTGCTCTGTGCCTTGGCTTCAAAGCGCTCCTTTGCGACGATTGCGCGCTGGTGGGTACCCTCACCGATCAGACCAGCCTCGTCGTAAGCAGCAACCTTAAAGGTCAGGATTTTGCCATTGGGTGCGATCTCGACCAGTTCGGTTTCAAAATGTACCTTCATGCCAGCCGGGGTTGCAGCGACGTGGGAGACGTTCATCTGGGTGCCGACCGTGGTGCGGCCTTCCTCGAGGTAGGGAGCAACGCTTTCGGCAGCGGTGCCCTCGATGCCGGCGATCATCATGGGGGTGGCGTAGACAGCGACCAGACCGCTGCCGACATTCTTTGCAAGCAGGTCTTCGGTGACGGTCAGTTCCTTATATCCCTTAATACCGAGTTCCATCGTGAGATTCCTCCTGAAAAATGAATGGATTTGTTTTGCATTGGCGAAAAGCCCTACTGTTAGAGTACTCGAAAGTGCGGCACATGTCAATTGCCGGAGGAAAGGAAAAGGAAGGGTCTTAAAAAAATCTTAATCGTTTGCCCTCTAGGATTTTAAAAAAGATTGTGAGAGAATAGAGACAGGAAAGAAAGCAGCCTGCATAGGCGGGCGAAAGGGGGACTTTTTGATGTATACGATTCTGGTCTGCGACGACGATCGTGATATCGTGGCCGCGCTCAAGATTTATCTGTCTGCCGAGGGCTATGAGGTACTCCCGGCGTACACGGGCAAGGAAGCACTCGATCTTCTGGACGAACATACCGTGCATCTGGCGCTGATGGATATTATGATGCCGGTTATGGATGGTATTATGGCGACGGCCAAACTGCGCGAAAAGACCAACATTCCGATCATTCTGCTGACGGCCAAGAGCGAGGACACCGACAAGGTGCTGGGCTTGACCATCGGTGCGGACGACTACGTGACCAAGCCCTTTAACCCGATGGAGGTGGTCGCGCGCGTCAAGTCGCAGCTCAGGCGCTATACCATGCTGGGTTCGCTGCAAGCTGAGCAGCAGAAAAAACCCAAGGTCATTACCATCGGCGGCGTAACGCTGGACGATGAGAGCAAGAGCGTGACCGTGGACGGTGACCCGGTGACGCTGACCCCGACCGAGTACAGTATTTTGAAGCTGCTCATGCAGAACCCCGGACAGGTATTTTCCAGTGCGCAGATCTACGCGGCGGTGTGGAAGGAAGACGCATACGGCAACGACTCGACGGTCGCCGTGCACATCCGTCATCTGCGGGAAAAGATCGAGATTACCCCAGCCGAGCCGCGTTATGTCAAGGTCGTCTGGGGACAGGGCTATAAATTCGAGAAGGGAGGCGCAGCAACGTGAAAAAGCGATATCAAGCGGGCGTCAAGCTGCTCGCGGCACTGGTCTTGGCTGTATCGCTGCTAGCTGTGAGCTTTGGCGGTGTGATCACGGTCTACGGACTTTCGATCGGTGCACTGTCCGGCCAGAGCGTGACCGAGACCGGATATGTGCAGACGCTGGCCATGTGCGGCCCGGGCGGCAATGGCTATTACGGCCAGAGTATTGCCGATATGAAGGACTATTACCGGTATTCAAACAGCGACGTGGCTTATGAAAAACAGCAGATGACCGTGCTCAAAAGTGAGTATGCGCCTCAGCGCAGCAATGTGCGTGTGCGCATGGTGAGTGTAAACAGCAACGGGGAGATGACCGGAACGCTGTCCACGCTGGGCGGCGACTGGGTCGATGAAAATTGTATTCTGGTCTCCTCGACTAGTTACGAGCAATCGAACGGACAGCCTGCGCGCATTGACGTTGGATTTGACCGCGCGTTCTCGGTGGAAGATGACGCACTGGGTCGATATTTGACCGGCTATCGGTTTGTGCATGGCGTGACGAGTATGGGACTGATCCCCGGTGCGGCAGCGGCGGCTGTGCTGAGTGTGCTGCTGGGGCTCTACCTGCTGCTTGCGTCCGGTCATCGGGCAAACGAGACCGAGCAGGACGGCATCCGCCTGCGGTTTTTCGACCGCTGGCCGGTGATTTTGCTGGGTGTTCTGCTGCTTGTCGCCTACTGTGCGTTCCAGCTCATCTGGGAAGGCTTCAACTATACGTACACCGCTCCGGCTTACACCACCGTAGATGCGGCAGAGATTATGGTCAGCTACCCGGCGTACGGCATTGATTTTCTGCTGACGCTGACCGCGGTACTGATCTGGGCGTTCGTACTGGTATGCTTCTTCGTCCTGCGGTCGCTGACCGTGCGCATCAAGGCACACCGCCTGTGGCGCACCACCCTTACCTTTTATATCTGCAATCCGATTTATTTGTTTGCCAAGCGCAAGCGCGAGCAGTACCACGAGCAAAAGACCGCACAGATGGTGCGATCGATCGAGCAGGCAGTAGACGCTTCGTTCCAGGAAGCCAAACTGGACGAGCGGGACAAGGACACCGGGTTTGTACTGGTTGTGGACGGTGACAAGGCCAAAGAGGCGGTACACGGATTTGCGCAGAAGGCGCAGGACGCTGCGCGTCAGGTCGCGGACAAGGCGCGGGCGTTCGAGTGGGAAGGTTCGGGTGTCCAGAGTGTATTCGAAAAGATCAAAGGCACACTGGGGCGCGTATGGCACAGCCTGTGCGATATGGCTTCCCGCATGGATGTCATGTGGACGGGTATGCTGTGGGGGGGCTGTATCATCGCAGCGTTCTGGATCATCGGCATGTCGTCGGGACATTACATCTTTGTGACCCTGCTGGCCATCGGTTCCCTCGTCGGATTGGCGTGGGTGCTGTCCCAGCTGTCGCGCCTGATCGAGGGCGCCAAGCACCTGTCCGAGGGTGATCTGTCCTATAAGATCGACACCGCCCATCTGCACGGACCGTTCCGCCGCAATGCCGATATGCTCAACCGCATCTCGAGCGGCTGCGCTGTGGAGGTCGAACGACGGATGAAGAGCGAGCACCTCAAGACCGAGCTGCTCACCAACGTCAGCCACGACATCAAGACCCCGCTCACCTCCATTATCAACTATGTCGATCTGCTCAAAAAGACCGACCCGCAACCCAAGGAGGCAAGAGAGTACGCGGACGTGCTCGAGCGCCAGTCCAACCGACTCAAAAAGCTGCTCGAAGACCTGATTGAAGCGTCCAAGGCTTCGACGGGAAACATCACGGTCGAACTTGCTCCGACCGACGCAGCCGAGCTTTTGCGGCAGGCGGTGGGCGAGTACAGCGAGCGTCTGACCGCGCAGTCGCTAGAGACCGTACTGCGCGTAGGCGGCGAGAGCTGCACGATCACGGCGGACGGCCGTCTGCTGTGGCGCGTGTTTGACAACCTGCTGGGCAACGTGGTCAAGTACGCCATGCCGGGCACGCGCGTGTATCTGGACCTCACCGAGCAGGGCGGTCAGAGCAGCATTGTGGTCAAGAACATCTCGCGGGAGGCGCTGAACATCGACACCGATGAGCTGATGGAGCGCTTTGTCCGGGGTGACGCATCGCGCGCAACCGAGGGCAGCGGACTGGGTCTGTCTATTGCGCGCAGTTTGACCGAATGCATGGGCGGACGGTTCGAGCTGTCGGTGGACGGTGACCTGTTCAAGGTTACGCTGCGATTCCCCATGCACCCGCATCAAAAAGAAACAACTTGATTTTTCGGCACTTTGACGGTCGGCGCATTCTTGCGCCGACCGCTTTTTGCCGTTTGGTAAAAAAATTCACAAAAAACAAAATTAGGGGTACACAAAGAGAAAAGTGTATGTTACAATATTCGAGGTTAAAACAGAAAAATAAATTAAAATATAACCAAATCAAGCCGCACGTGCAGACGGTCAGACGGCTGGGAAGAAAGGAAGCGAGAGCATCATGAAATGGTATCATCGGGCGTTGTCAGGCGTACTGGCTGCGTCAATGGGCGTGGGACTGCTGGGCAGCCTGCCGCAGGCGGCAGCGGTCAGCAGCGTCAGCGCAGGGAAAAATGCGGTCGGAACGACCCAGGCAACCGGCGAAATTCAGGCAACAATCCGCCTGGATTATCCGATTTCCAGTCAAAAATTACAGGAAATCGGCGCAAAACTGACCCTGTTCCAGGGGAAGGAAGCGATTGCGACCGGCGATCTCAGTCAGGACAGCACGCTGACCTTCTCTGACGGCACGACGGCATCGGGTAAGGTGTCGCAGCGCACCACCGATCAGACGGTAAACTACATCGACGTGAACATTCGCGGTCTGTCTGCACAAGAAGATGAGAATACTTATCATCTGAAATTTGAAGCAGAAGGTTTTAAGACGTACGAGAGTGACGAGCTCACGCTGTCGCAGTACTCCAAGGGCATTGTCCTGGGTACTGGTGACGCGACGTTCACCCAGGGCGATTTAAACGGTGACAACGCGATCAACACGAGCGACGTTGACATCGTCAAGAGCAAGCTGAGCACCAACGACAGCAAGACCGACTTAAACGGCGACGGCAAGGTTGACATCTACGACCTCGCGGCAGTCACCATGGCATCGGCCGCGACCGGTGAGGCACAGCTGTTTAATACCACGGTCATTACGGCCAAGGTCGTAGACACTGCTTCGGTTGCACAGGCGATTAACGAGAGCGATAAGGTCGAGATTCAGCAGGGCGACGTATCCTCTCTGTTCACCGACGACGGCCAGACGGTCACGCTGGTGCCCAAGGGTGGCAGCGGCGAGCTGGAACTGCCCATTCCGCTGGCACAGTCGGCGCAGGAGACTGGCGTCGAGATGGAGCAGGTCTCCATCGTCAGCTCGACGGCCAACCCGGTTGAAAAGGGTACGGTCATAGCCGAGCTGGTCAACGGCGAGAACATCGAAGTTCCCTTCGATCAGAGCAATCCGGACGGCGTGCTTGCCATGCAGGTGCGCGATGACGGCCGCAAGACGGTCACCATCTCGCTCGGCCAGCGCGTACCGGTCAAGAAGATCACCATTAAGGTCGAGGTCAAGGACAACCAGCCGGTTGTCGTTGAGCAGATCAAGTTCGTACAGGACATCGTGCCCGAGGAGCCGGTCGTTGAAGACGTACAGGTCAAGAACGTTCAGGCGACGGCAGGCACCAAGCAGGTCACCCTGACCTGGGATGCCTTCCCGAACATCACCGGCTATAAGATTTACTACGGTACGAGCGCGGACAAGCTGACCAGCACGGTCGAGACCGAGCAGACCACCTACACGGTCGGAAATCTGGAAAACCTCAAGACCTATTACTTTGCGGTCGCGCCGATCTCCAACGCAGGCGGTCAGACCTGGGAGGGCGGCAAGTCCAAGGTCGTCAGCGCAACGCCGCAGCCGAACAGCGTACCCGACAAGCCGGACTCTGTCACGGTCACCCCGGGTGATGGGTTCCTGACGGTCAGCTGGAAGCCGGGCAAGGATACGGTTTCCAGCCGTGTCCAGTACCGCGTCAAGGGCGAGGGCGAATTTACCGTTCTGCCGAGCTCTTACCAGTCTTCCGCGACCATCACCGGTCTGAAAAATGACGTGACCTACGAGGTACAGGTATTCGGTGTCAACAGCAACGGCAACGGCCCGGTCTCGCTGACCGCAGAGGGCACGCCCAAGCTGTCCGAGATCGAAGGACCCAAGCTGCCGACGGTCAACCGTCTGGACAACAGCGTTATTACCAGCGCGACCTATCCGACGAGCAATGTACACTGGGGCCTGAGCCGCGGTGAGCTGCCCAAGTCGGTCTACGACGGCAATTATAACACCGGCTGGATCGCACGGACCTGGTCGGAGAGCAGAGCGTTCACCTTTACCTTCGATCAGGAATATGAGATGAACTATCTCATCTACGTACCCGATCTGCGCAACGACCCGGAGAAGTCCGGCAAGCGTTACCGCGACTACTTTGATTCGTTCAACATGTGGATCAACGGCGAGCGTGTCACCAATGTCTCCTTTGAAAAGGGCAAAGACAATACCTACTTCATCGTAAAGTTCCCCAAGAGCACGGTAAAATCGCTGACCGTCGAGGCAAGCCAGTGGGCAGGCGCGGGCAACCTGAGCCTGACCGAAGTCGCGTTCTATGAGTACGGCGATCTGGACAATAGGATTCAGGATCTGTTCGCAAACGACAGCCACACTGCACTGGCAGAGGGTGTCGATCAGGACAAGATCGATGCGCTGCGCGCTCGCGCAAACGATACGGACGCTTACTATGTAAACCGTGAGGTCATGCTCGACGAGCTGAATAACGCACAGCAGCTGCTGGGTCAGCAGGACAGCGAGCTGAACGTGCGCACCGGCTTTACCTCTCGTACCGCTTCGGCAGACGAGCATTTTGGCCAGTCGGCTTCGGCGCTCCAGCCGCTTGGCGTGTCGGCACTGTCCAACCAGTCCATCTCGCTCTACGTTGAGGGCGTGCAGGAAGGCGACAGCATCAAGCTCGTCCAGTGGCAGCAGTATTCCGAGACCAGCGCAACCACCAAGAGCTACGAACTGCACAACGGCCGCAACCGCATCTGGCTGAGCCAGATTGGCAACAGCGGTTCGGGTGAGCGCGGCGGTTCGCTGTATATCGAGTACAGCGGCTCGAACGCTGACGGCATCAAGATTCAGGTGCGCGATACTTCGGCAAACAAAAATGTAATTACCCAAATCCCTTACCTTAACATACAGCCGTCTCAGTGGTACGGCAAGAGCGAGAGCGAGCGCAAGGCTCTGCTCACGCCTTACGTCGAGGCGCTCAAGGCACATGTTTCCAGCCTGAGCTTCCCGAATGAAACGGCAAGAAAGACCAACACCAGAAACGCGACCGAGATCGCAACGCCCAGCGTGCTGCTGTCTCTGCCGGCCGATCAGGTGCTGGCCGGCCTGGGTGGTGCAAGCGCATCGACCGAGGATATGACAAACCAGCTTTACCGTGCGATCGTCGCATGGGAGCAGCTGATCTTCCTGGCAAACAAGACCCAGGGCATCATCTCTGCCGATCAGGCGTTTGATTCCTACCAGTATCCCATGCAGACCCGTCAGAACATCCGCTTCTCTCGTCTGTTCTCGGGTGCGTTCATGTTCGCGGCTGGCAGCTATGTCGGCATCGACTACAACGAGACCCGTGCGATGGTGACCGGCTACCCGCTTGGCGAGACCGGTGCGGGCGGTATCGACTCTGACGATGTAAACGGCCTGTACGGCTGGGGCATCGCGCACGAGATCGGTCATAACATGGACAAGATCGGCTACGCCGAGATCACCAACAATATCTACTCGCTGGTTGCACAGACCGCGGACACCGAAAACATGACCGGCGCGTCCCGTCTGGAGGGCATGTACCCGGACATCTTCAACAAGACTGCACTGGGCAAGCCCGGTCAGGCAGGCAATGTCTTTGTACAGCTTGGCATGTACTGGCAGCTGCACCTCGCATACGACGGTGAGGGCAACGCGCTCAAGGGCGCAGGTTCGCTGGACTTCTTCAACGAATTCTTCAAGAAGTGGAAGGATGGAGCGTACAGCGGCGCATCCAAGGACGACCGTATCGCGCTGATCGCATCCGAAATCACTGGCAAGAACCTGACCGAGTTCTTCACCCGCTGGGGTATGGAGCTCAGCGAGAGCACGCTCAGCAAGCTCAAGACCTATGGCGCGGAAGACCGCGAGATCTGGTACCTGAGCGACCAGTCGCGCCGCGACCGCCTGGCAGGCGAGTCCAAGGCTTTGATGACTGCATCTGTCTATGCGGAAGTCAAGGACGATACCAATGTCCAGCTGACCATTACGGTTTCGGACGATGCTGACCGCGTGCAGGGCTATGAGATCCTGCGCAATGGCACCCCGATCGCCTTCCTGATGGGCAACGGTGAGGCGACCCAGACCTATACTGATTCGGTCGGTGCAGCCAACAACATGGCGCTGAGCTACTCGGTGCGCGTCATCGACAAGCTGGGCTATGAGGTTGCAGACGCACATGCGTCCGACGTACGCATCTCCTACGACAAGACCATCGATCCGGGCGAGTACACCATCGTCCGCGACGAGAAGACCGGCAATGTGCTGATTACGGTCAAGGATCAGACCCGTCTGCTGTCTGTTTCCGGTATCAAGATCACCGGCAACCATGTTCCGAGCACTGGTACCCTGATGGTACTGGTATCGGACAAGGTTCATGAGATCCCGACCACACAGCCCACCGAGAGCATCCCGATGACCGCTCTCGTACCGGCGACCACCATCGTTCCCGAAACGGACAAGACCGAAACCACCGAGACTACTCCGGAGACTACGCCGGAGAGCACCCCGGAGGCAGGTGCGGAGGGTGCACAGAATGAGGATACTGTGACCAACCAGCCGGCAGCCGAGGAAGGCAGCACGGCAGTCGAGCAGCCGAACGAGCAGCCGACGGTCGATACGACCCAGCCGACGGAGGACAAGGTCGAAGATACCGACGTGGTTGATCTGGAGAATGAAGCAGTACCGCTGGCAGGCCTTGGCGAGGTAGAAGTACAGGGCGACTGGACGATTGCTAAGATGGGCAGCTTTACTGCCAACGAGTCGAGCGATCCCACTCATTCGTTCCTGACCTACTTCAACAAGCCGGGTGTACAGGATACCCGTATCTGGATGTACGACGCAAAGCAGATTGCAATTTCGGGCATTCCGACCGACGTTGCACTGGAGGACATCCAGCTGCTCGACTATCCGGGCGACAACATCGCCTTCACCGAGGGCGCGTCTATCGGTGTACTGGGTCAGGATTACACCTACGAGACGACCAAGGGCACCGAGAAGATTCCGGCTGGTACCATCGTCGTAACCGGCAGCTACCGCGGCGACCCGCTGTACAACAGCGTGCGCATCGTTGGCAAGATGCAGAGCATGATGCCGGGTTCGAGTGCAGCACCTACCGTATCCGAACGCACGCTTTCGGGTGAGACGCTGCTGTTCGCCGAGATCCCGGAGGACGGCGCAGTCAGCACCATCAGCGACGGTTTCTTCCTGTTCATCCCCGCCGATCAGGAGGCATTCAAGAAGGTCAACGAGGACCACGAGGATAATCACGGCGCAAATAACGAGGTTATCATCGAGTTCAAGGCACAGATGTGGCGTGCAGTTGACGTTGAGGGTCACGACCCCCGCATGACCAGTGATACGGTATTCATCAGCGTACCGCGCTATGAGAGCATGCCGAATATCATTCTGGCAGAGTAACAGAAATTAGGATTTTAGAGTAAGCATATCGGATTTTGTGAAGAAATGGAGGACGCGATGAAGCGTTGGATGAAAACAAGTATCTGCGCGCTGACCCTGGGCGCGATGTTCCCGATGACCGCGTTCGCGGCGGAGCTGTCGATCTCCTTTGACAAACAGGGCACGAGTGCCACGGCGGTACTGACCGATGTGGGCACCGATCGTTATGCGGCGGAGGTCACCTTCCAGGTGACCAACACCGCCGACATCCAGTTTGCCGGAACGGCGGACACGCATGCGATGACGGTGGACGGCTCTGCCGGAACGGTCACCCTGTACGCAGCGTCGCGCACTCCGCTGACGGCGGCAGACGGGTCGCTCAAGCTGGGCACCCTGTCGGTTGCCGCAGGCACTGAGGTCAAGCAGGTTAACGGCGCGGTCGTACTCGACCGCACGCTCGGCCGCACCGAGTATGCCGATGTCTCGCTCTCGGTCACCCGTGACCAGGGCGGCTCAGACAACGGCTCGAACGGCTCGGACAACGGTACCGGCGGCGATAGCTCCACCGGCGGTTCGACTGGCGGCGCATCCCACCCGGAGGCCGGAAGCACCACCGATTCGAACAAGGACCGTACCCCGGAGGTATCGGTCGACGGCAAGGGCGGTAAGGTCAAGGCCGACAGCGACGGCACGGTCACCATCACCCCGGATGACGGCTACCGCATCGCAAAGATTCTGGTCAACGGCAAGGAAGTGGACATCGAGAACAAGCTGACCGGCCTCAAGTCCACCGATGAGGTTGTCGTTACCTTTGAGAAGATCGAGGAGACCACCAAGCCCACCGTATCGTTCACCGACGTGCAGCCGACCGACTGGTACGCTGAGGCGGTCACTTATGCGGTTGAAAACGGTCTGTTTCAGGGCACCAGCGCGACAACCTTTGAACCCAATGCCAATATGAACCGCGCCATGCTGGTCACCGTGCTCTACCGCATGTCGGGCGAGCAGGCGAAGGCTGACACCGCGTTCGGCGACGTTGCACAGGATGCATGGTACGCCGAGGCTGTGGCATGGGCAAAGACCAACGGTATCGTCTCCGGCGTGAGCGCAACCCAGTTTGCACCGAACCAGAACGTTACCCGTGAGCAGATGGCAGCAATCCTGTACCGCTACGCACAGTATAAGGGTCAGGAGACCGGTAACGCGGACGCAAACCTTGCAGCGTTTGCAGATGCAAATACCGTGTCGAGCTACGCTGTCCCGGCAATGAATTGGGCGGTTAAGAACGGCCTGATTTCGGGTACGAGCACGACAACTCTCAGCCCGAATGGCTCGGCAACCCGCGCACAGGTCGCAACGATTTTGATGCGCTATCAGAAAAACGCCTAAACCACCGCACCCCTAACTGAAAGTTTCGCCAGCCTTTTCAAAGGCTGCGGGTTCTCAGGGCAGAGCCCTGAGCCGGACTCCGCAGAGTCCGGAACCTCCTCTTGAAACCCGGTGTCGGACCCGGGTTTCAACCCAAAAATAATAAAAAGCGCGCTCCGCAGAGCGCAAGACCTCCGCGGCCAATGGCCGCTCATGAAAAAGACCGTCCCGAGGGACGGTCTTTTTTCGTTATTTATTTACTTGGATTTATCCTCCGGCTTGCTGAGCAGCGCAAACAGACAGCCAAACACAATCGCCGCTGCAATACCACCCGCTGCACCGGTCACACCGCCGGTAAACGCACCGAGCAGCCCGTCCTGCGCCACACCAACCTGTACGCCCTTGGCCAGCGAATACCCAAACCCTAACAGCGGCACAGTCGCACCCGCACCGCCCCAGTCGACCAGCGGCTGATACAGCCCCAGACCGGTCAAAATAACACCCAATACCACACAGCCGACCAGAATGCGCGCCGGAGTGAGCTTGGTCTTGTCAATGAGCACCTGCGCCACGGCACAGATTGCGCCGCCCATGATAAACGCCTGAATATATTGCATTTTGCGTTAGCTCCCTTCCAGAATAACCGCGTGACAGATGCCCGCGATGCCCTGACCCTGCTGCACAGAAGTCGGACTCATCAAAGCCCCCGTACCCGCGAAAATGACCCGGTGCAGCGCACCGCGCTCCATGCGGTCGAGAATGTCGCCGCACAGCACAGCCGCCGAGCAGCCACAGCCCGAACCGCCCGCATGCACGTCCTGCTCGGTGTCGTAGAGCAGAACACCGCAGTCATCGTAGGTTGCACCCAGATCAACCCCGTCGCGCCCAAACAGATCGCGCAGCAATGCGCTGCCCACACTGGCCAGATCACCGGTCAAAATGCGGTCGTAGTCGGACGGCTGGGTGCCGGTGTCCTCGAAGAGATGGGTCAGCGTATCGTAAGCCGCGGGTGCCATCGCCGCGCCCATGTTGTTCGCGTCGGTCACGTCCAGATCGACCATCTGGCCGAAGAGCGCGTGGGTGATGCGCACCGGCGTGCGGTCACGGGTTAGTACAGCCGCACCGGCAGCGGTCGCCGTCCACTGTGCCGTCGGCGTGCGCTGACCGCCGTAGGCCAGCGGAAAACGGTACTGTCGTTCAGCTGCGCAGAAGTGCGAGGATGCCGCGGCACACAGCCGACGTGCGGCACCACCGTCGACCAGACATGCGCCGACAGCCAGACCTTCGGCCATGGTGGAGCACGCGCCGTACAGACCGATAAACGGAATATTACTTGACACCGAGGCCATTGCCGAGCCGATACACTGGTTGAGCAGGTCACCTGCGAGAATAAAATCGAGGTCGGAAAGATTAAGTCCAGCTTTGCCGGTTGCGGTTTCAATGGCGATGCGCTGCATACGGGATTCGGCGAGCTCCCAGGTTTTCTGACCAAAGTGCGTATCACCGGAGACCATATCAAAGGTGCCCTGCAACGGGCCTTCGCCTTCTTTTTGTCCGACGATGGCGGCATGCGCCGAGACATAGACCGGACGATCGAAGCTGACCGTGCGGCAGCCCTGTCGTTTTGCCATAAAAAGATCCCCTCCTGTCCGGGTTAGTGTAGCCGGGGAGAAGGGGATTTATACTGTTGGAGAAAAAATATGGCGGAATTCCCGCCCGCAGGCGAATTGAAGCTTTCGCTCAAGCCTTTCTCGAAAGGCTTGCGGGTTCTCAGGGCAGCGCCCTGAGTCGCGCTCCGCAGAGCGCGAAATCTCCTCTTGATTCCGGCCTTTTGACCGGAATCAACTAAAAAAGAATAAAAAAGCGCGTCCACAGACGCGCAATTCTCTGGAAAGACCGTCCGATTGGGACGGTCTTTCCTTTTTGTATGTTTTGATTGAAACCCGGGTCGAACACCGGGTTTCAAAAGGGGAATTCCGTGTCACACTCCTTTAATCCGCGCACGGCGCGGGAATAAGGATAGTGGCCTACGGGCTGCGGGACACGGCTCAGGGCTCTGCCCTGAGAACCCGCAGCCTCCCCCAAGGCTGGCGAAACTTTCAGTTAGGGGTGCGGTGGTTAATCCTTTTTGCTTACCGGAGGCGGCGGACACAGTGCAGCGGTCAGATTATCATACACCTTGAGCGTGGGTGCGAGCCAAACCTGACCAGTACCACGATAGACATTGACCAGACCTTCGCCGCTGACTGCCGAGCCGATGAGCGTCTTTGCGCTGCGTTCGACGGTGAAGTCCAGATTTGCCGAGCGCAGGACGGCGAAGTTTCCGTCGACGCGCAGGGTATCATTCGCCAGATCGATGACATCGATTTCGCTCATGGGTACGGCCGATTCCAGAATAATGATGCCGGGGCCGGTCAGTTCGGTCTGGAACAGGCTCTCGCCGCCGAGGGCTGCCGAGGAGATGGTACGCTGGGCGGCTGCACGGACGCTGACGCTGCCCTGTGCACAGAAGAACATGCCATCGTCCACGATGACACGCTCACCGGGGGCAAGCTCCAGCACGAGAAAATGCTTGAAAGACGGCTCGAGCACGAGCAGACCGGTACCGGTATACTCAGGCTGGGACATAGACTCGCCGGTGACAGCACCGCGCAGCATGCGTCCCAGGGCGTTGCCCACGGTCACGCCGCTGACCATTTGCAGGTTGCCTTGAAAATAGCTCATTGCGCCGCGGTTGACTGTGACCTTCTCGTCGGTTAAGTACAGAGCGATCTGGCGGGCACGAATGTGCTGCTGCTCCATGAAGTAGACGGCCTGCGCCATGGAAGGCGCGGTCAGACCGCACAGTTTTTCGTATTCGAGCACTTCGACGCGCAGGCCGCCGCTCTCGAATTCTTCCAGTACGCGCATATTTTCGCGCGTGCCAATTGCTGTTCTCATAAAATGACCTCCTTTTTTGTTGGGGGGATGCGATAATATTATAGGAAACCGCGGACAAAGGGTTTGATTGCGGTGTAGGACACGGCAAGGTTGAGGTTTTGACCGCCCTCAAAGCCCGCGGTGACAATGCCGATCAGACGGCCAAAGCGGTCGAGCAGCGCACCGCCCGAGCTGCCGGGTGAGGTGGGTGCGGTGAACTGAATCATATCGGTGTCGCCCAGACGGCGGAACCCGGCGATGATGCCGTCTGAGACCGAGTTGAACAGGCCGAGCGGACTGCCGATGGCGACGACCGGTTGACCGCGCTTGACGTCCGCGCCGGTATAGAGTGGAATCGGATGCGCCGGGCAGCCGGACAGGCGGATGAGTGCGAGGTCGTCATCTGCATGATATTTGAGCAGCTCGCTCGTATAGAACACGGTGTCGCAGTTTTCCAGATGGATGGCGTAGGATACGCCGCGGGATGCGACATGGAAATTGGTCAGAATGATGCCGTTTGATGCGATGAGCACACCCGAACCCGAGGAACAGGGCTGACCGGACTCGTCCAGCACGTCGATCATGACCACCGAGGACGCGAGTGCAGCGAGCGCTTCGTAGTCCGGGGGCGTGTCGGGCGCTGACGACTGTGACTGTCGGGGAGGTGTGCCCGGTGCAGAGGAAACTGCGCGGGATGGCCGGGGCGGGATGGGGACTGCCGGACGAGCAGCCGGTTGGGGCTGCATTTGGCTGGGAATAGACTGCGCAGGTGTGCGCGAAGCGGCTGGTCGTGGCGACTGTTTTTGCGGTTTTTCGGCAGGTTTTGTGCTCTGCGCGGTGCGCAGCAGCGCATTTATGTCCAAATCATCCTGTGCCAAACCGTGCAGGACGACGGCATCCGCGCCGAGCAGCGGGAGCGCACCGCCTTGGGGCTGAATGAGTGCGGTGTCACAGCCAAGCCCGGGCAGGACGCGCAGCAGCAGGCAGGCGGTCTGGTCGGGCACGCCGAGATAGACGCACTTGGGCAGGTCGGTCAGCATACCGGTGGGGAAGAGTGCGGGCAGCAGGCCGGTGAGCGCACACAGCAGGCGCACGGCGCAGTTTTTGACCATGGAGTCCGACGCGGACGGGTGCGCAGCGCGGTAGGCATCCAGCGCATGTCCCAGCGCACGCTCGGGCACACCCTCCAGCAGCGGGTCGGACAGCCCGGGCAGGGACAGCCTGCCGCCGGACAGCAGGGTGTCAGCCTGCGCTGCCAGACGTGCCGTGTCACCCGGTGCCGGTCGGGTCTGGAGAGACGTCACACAGACAAAACCGGTCTTGTGCGCCCCCGCCTGTGCGATGGCTGCACCAAGCTGACGGGCAAAAACATCCGGGGAGTCGGGCAGCCCCAGCCATTCGAGCAGATAAACGTCTTTTTGTTCGGCGTGCACCCGGCTGCGAATGCCGCAGAAGGCCGAGAACAGCGACAGATGCATGGGATTCTGACGGATGGACAAGGACATGGAATCGACCTCCCCGGTGAAAAAATCACTTCAAATCAATGCTATTGTATCACGGATTTTGAGTGTCGGATAGAGCCAAAAGGACAATGTTTTACAGAAAATTTACCGAGTGTTCTCTGGCAAATACCGAGGCAGAGCGATATAATGACATAGAATACCTTTTGGGTGTCTCAAAACGCAGACATCGGGAAAGAAGGACAGGCAAACATGAAGATTTCCCCTTATGCAGTCGGTGCGCTGCTGTACGCGCCGGCCAATCAGGAAAACCTTGCACGGCGTGTCATCCAGGGGCAGATGGATGCGCCGTACTCCCTTGCACTGTGCCTCGAAGACAGCATCAGCGACTGTGCCGTGCCCGAAGCCGAGGCACGAGCCGTACAGACTTTAGACGAAATTGCACGGGCGGACGAGGACGTTTACCGTCCGCTTTTGTTTATCCGGGTGCGTCACCCTGACCAGATCCCCTCTTTGTGGACAAGACTGGGCGCGGGACGGGAGATTCTGACCGGATTTATCGCACCCAAGTTCACGCAGACAAACGGCCCGGCGTATTTGGCAGCTGTGCGACAGATCAGCGAGCAGTCCGGACGGCCGGTTTACCTCATGCCTACGCTGGAATCGTCCGATCTGGCCGAACCCGACTTGCGCCCCGAGTGCCTGCGCAGACTCAAAACCCTGCTCGATGCCAACCGCGATCTTGTTCTGAACGTGCGCGTGGGCGGCAATGATTTTTGCAATGTGTTCGGCGTGCGCCGTGCGCGTCATCAGACCATCTACGAGATCGGCTGTGTCGAGCGCATTCTGACCGATATCCTGTCTTGCTTCTCGCGGGATTACGTCGTCTCCGGCCCTGTTTGGGAGTACTTCGACGCACCGGAGGGACTAAACGGTCTGGCGCGGGAGTTGGAACGCGACCTGCTGGCCGGATTTGTCGGCAAGACGGTCATTCATCCCAATCAGATTGTAGTTGTGCAGAACGGCTTGCGCGTGTCCAAGGCTGACGCGGACGACGCACGGCGCATTCTGGGCATGGCGGACAACGATCGGGTGCTGGTGGAAAAGAGCGCGGACGGCGGACGCATGAACGAATACAAGACCCACACGCGGTGGGCACGCAAAATCTGTGCGCTGGCTGCGATTTACGGAGTAAAACCATGAAGTTTGAAGTGAGTGATCTGGTACGCGCCGCACGGCGCGACAACAATACAAAACGCCCCTATCTGCTGGTCAATCCCGCACAGGGCAAGCACATCCCGGTTGAACCCCACACCGCGCTCAGCGTGTTCGGCGCACTGGGTGAGCAGGTGCGGCAGGCCATTCCGAACGGTCAGTCGGTTCTGGTGATCGCCTTTGCCGAGACCGCGACCGCCATCGGTGCGGCCATCGCTGCCGCGCTGCCGGGAACGGTCTATTTCATGCAGACCACACGGGAAAACGTCCCGAACACCGATTATCTGTACTTTTCCGAGACGCACAGCCACGCGACCGAGCAGCGTCTGTGCACCCGCGGGTTGGATGACGTGCTGCCCGAAGTGCAGCATATCGTCTTTGCCGAGGACGAGGTCACGACCGGAAACACCATTTTGCACCTGATCGATGCCCTGCGGGCACGGTATGACCTTGCGCATATCACCTTCGGGGTGGCTTCGCTGCTCAACGGCATGACCCCGGAAAGCTGGGAGGTGTACCAGAGCAAGGGCATCTGGACCAGATACCTGCTCGCGACCGATAACGCAAAGCTGTCCGAGACCGCCGCACGCTTTCCGGCCGACGGTGACCGCTTTGCCGTACAGTCTGTGCATGGCCTGCAAGCTGAGCATGCTCAGGCACCCGGTCTGGTCGACCCGCGGTGCGTGTGCGAGGTGGAAACCTATTACAGCGCATGCGGCGCACTGGCGCGAAAGGTCGTGCAGCTTGTTCCTGAGGATGCCGCGCGGGTGCTCGTGCTCGGTACCGAAGAGTGCATGTATCCCGGACTGATTGCCGGGTTTGCACTCGAACGCGTGGGTCACGACGTGCGCTTCCACGCAACCACGCGCAGCCCCATCCTGACCGACGCACATCCGGACTATCCGCTGCACGCACGGTATGAACTGCGCAGCCTGTACGATGCCGACCGCGTGACCTATATATATAATCTGGACGCTTACGACCATGTGTGCATCGTGACCGATGCCCAGAACCCGGACCAGGGGCTGGATACCTTGCTGGCCGCACTTGAGCGGACGGGCAACCGCAGCGTCACCGTGCTGGAATGGAGATGAACAAGATGCGCACAAGCTACCGTCCCGAGGACGTGACCCTGCTGTTAAAGGATATCACCGGCAAGCTCGAACCACTGGACACACGCGCCCGTGAGGCGAAAATTCAGTCGGGCGTGCATTATTCCGAAATGCTGCCCGCCGAGTATGTCCCGACCGAAAAATATATCGAGGCTTACGACCGCGCGCTTGCGTGTGAGGCCGACCACACCGCCGCTGCCGTGCGTACCTGTGCCCGTAAGATCTACGAGCAAAAGGGCAAAGATGTCGTACTCGTTTCCCTCGCACGCGCAGGCGTGCCCATCGGCATCTTGCTCCGCTGGTACCTCAAGCAGCACTACGGCATTGACGCACCGCACTACGCCATCTCGATCATTCGCGGACGCGGCATCGATCACAACGCCATGCGCTATTTGCTCGAGCGTTACCCGGCACAAAATTTGCAATTTGTGGACGGATGGATCGGAAAGGGCGCGATTTTGACCGAATTGCGTAAGGTATTGTCCGATTATCCCGGCGTCAGCACAGAACTTGCCGTCCTGTCCGACCCTGCAGGGCTTACCACCCTGTGCGGCACACACGAGGATTTTCTCATTCCCAGCTCGTGCCTGAACAGCACGGTCTCCGGTCTCATCAGCCGCACTGTGCTGCGCGATGACCTCATTGGAAAAAACGATTTCCACGGCGCGGCTTACTATGGCGAACTGTCTGCGGACGACCGCTCGTATGAATTTCTGAATGCCGTCGCGGAGCGATTCGATACTGCTCCCGATTTCTTGGAAATCACCCTGACACATAGTGGCTACGACGAGGCGAAAAAGGTCGCAGAGCACTTCGGCGTGTCCGATATCAACTTCGTCAAACCGGGCATTGGTGAGGCGACCCGCGTGCTGCTCAGACGCTTGCCCTGGAAACTGTTGGTCAGAGAAGACCAGACAGATGCCCCCGAGCTTGCCCACCTGTATCAGCTCGCAAAGGAAAAGGGCGTCACGGTCGAACCCTACCCACTGAAAAACTATAAAGCCTGCGGTATTATCAAAAAATTAGCCGATACCTGACGATTACCACCGCACCCAATACGGAAAGTTTCGCCAGCCTTTTCAAAGGCTGCGGGTTCTCAGGGCAGAGCCCTGAGTCGCGTCCCGCAGGACGCGAAATTCCCCGTGGAAACCCGGTGTCCGCCCCGGGTTTCCATCAAACTTTTCCTGCCACCGCGTCCCGCAGGACGCGAAACTCCCTCACTCTCGCCCAAAACCCGACAAAAATCTTCCTGTCTCAGCAATTTTTACAAACTGGACATGAAATTGAGTGGGCTACATATTGAAAAACTACCAAAAAGATGGTAAAGTGATAGTATCGTTTGATGGATTAGTCCATGAAAGCGTAAAAATATCTTCCCCTTGTTTCGGGAATGCAATCAGGATGCGGAAACTATGCTCAAACGCTTGCAGCTCAGCCAATTTCAAGACTTTTGGAACCCTCTTTCTACCCGCCCCCAGCCCGGTGTCTACTTCTGCCGTGCGGCGGGTTATAGCCCTGCCTTGGAACAGTTCATCGAGCAGGCGCTGCAAAAGCGTACCGAGCTGCCCATGCGCCTGACCGGAAAACTGCAAAACCCGGATGGGGGACAACTGGCCTATTTGCGCGAGACCCTGGGCGACGACTTCGCCTGTGATCCCGCGTTTTTCGATACCCAGCTGAAAAAATGGCTGCCGCGCCTGTCCGATGCACAGAGACAGAACCTGTCCGGCTCCATTCGTCAGACCTTGCTTTCGCTGCGCGCACAGGGAAAAAACGATAATATGCTGCGCAATGCATACTTAAAATTCCTGTGTTGGATGTATTATCGCTTTGAGCAGCTGCTGCACCGGCTGGGACAAGACCCATTGCCCAAAATCCTGTACGACGGACCGCTGAGCGCACATGAATTGCAGCTGTTCTGCGTGCTGGCAGACGCGGGCTGTGATATCATGCTGATTGAGCCGCAGGGCGACAGCGCGTACCTCACACTCGACCCGCAGAGCCGGGAAACTTACCTGTGTCCCTTCGCCGGACAACAGCCCTTCCCAAATGACTTTTCGCTGGAAACCCGGATGAAGCAGTACCGACCGCCGCGCCCGGCGCAGCCTGCCCGACCGGCTACCCCGTCGGCTTCGCGTCCGACCGCTCCGTCACCATCCCGACCGGCTACCCCGTCGGCTGCACGTCCAGCCGCTTCGGCTCCGTCCCGTCCGGCTACATCCACCCCATCGCCCAGCCGTCCGGCGCAAGCCTCGCGCCCCGCGCCCAGACCGTCCCGCACGCCGGCAGAACTGTTTCCCAATGCACCGGTGTGCGCGGTCAATACTTGGCTTTCGGGCGATCTGATGGCCGACTCGCTGCGTGATCCTGCCGAGCGCGGCGCGGAACAATCTTACATTTACAACATGTTCGTCCGCATTTTGGGCGTATCCGATAAATCTTCGTACACCCGTGACCTGTTCCTGTGGCGTAAGAAACTGGCTGACACCGGCAGGCACGTGACCGTACTCGAAGAGCTTCCCATCCCGACCCCGAACGAGACGGCAAAGGTCGCCCAGTGCAGTGCACAGTCGGCTTCGCAGGTCATCGCCGGACTGCTGCCCATGCTCCAGCCCACGGCCAACGCCAAGCTGGACGCGGCTGCCGGTCGGGCACTCGTCGAACTGCTGACCGAGATGGAACAGGCAAACGAGTCGCCCATGCGCATCAAAAACCGTGCGGTGTACATCATCTGCTGGTTCAATCGCTACTTCCGTACCTTGTTCGAGGGCTATTCCAATGGAAAACTGCCCGTTTTGTTCTACTTCGGCATCTGCCGGACGGCGTTCGAGGCTATGTTCCTGCGTTTTCTGGCACGCATGCCCATCGATGTGATCGAAATTTACCCCGAGCACGCGCCAGACTGCCGTCTGACCGACAAGCTGCTCTTTGACCGGGTGTACGACGACACCCTGCACCTTGACCGCTTCCCGCAGTCGGCGGACGCGGCCGAGTACAGCACGGCAGCCTACCACGCTGAGCAGGAGCTGACCGAAACCCTCTATCAGGACTCCGGCCTGTACCGCGACCGCCAGCACCACAAGGCGACTGCGGTCACGCTGCGCACCATGTGTGAGGAAGTCTACCTGCTGTGGGACAAGGAAGCGCTGCTGCGTCCGGGTTTTGAGACCGTGGATGACACCGTACTCGTTCCCGTGCTGACCGCCAAGGTCAGCGGCGTGAAAAACGCCGATACCGGCGCGTACTGGTCACAGATCAAGCGTCTGGTCGACGAGGACACCCAAGTTGTCACTCGCTTGCCCTATCTGGGCGCGGTCGATCAGAGCAGACTCAACCCCGTACCGTTCATCAAAAACCGCAAACTCCAGCGCGATGCGCTCAAAAACAGTCCGGCTTATCCCTACGCCTTGCTCCGACCGGAGATTCAGGACTTCCTGCTGGACAAGGTACAGGCGCTCTTGGACAGCGGACTCATCCGCGGCACGTTCTCGCAGGGCATGGAATATAAGATTTTGTCCGTCGCCATGAACCTGCCCAAGGACATCGTGCGCATCCTGCAAAAGGCCGACTTCACCAAGACCGTGCCCAAACTCATGGTCGTATCGACCGGCGAAGCCCAGTGCAGTCTGGAAGACGCGATTTTCTTCGCACTTTTGCACCTGTGCTGCTTCGACGTGGTGCTGTTCGTGCCGACCGGCTATCAGATCGTGGAGAAATATTACGCCGAGCCGCTCTTTGACGAGCATCAGGCAGGCGAATATCTATATGACCTGCAGCCGCCCTATCTGGGCGGGACTGCATCCGCAAATGAAGGAATCTTCACCCGATTTTTTAGGAGGGGACATTTATGAGCATCAATTTCGGCTCCCGCGCACCCAGTCCGGCGCCCGCACAGCCGCAGGACACCGGGATGGAAGTCGTGCCGTACAACATTCAGGACGATCGCGCCCAGATGACACAGGCGCTGACCGGTACCAAGGAAGTTGACGACATCGTATCCACCATCGAGGTGTACAACCTCGAAACCATCGTCGGGTTTGGCGGTGAGGTGGCTTCCGAGATCGCCAAGTGCTCGGACGCGGTGCTGAGCGGCATGAATATGCGCCAGATCGACGATTCGGGCGCGATGCTGGCCGCACTGAGCAAGATCATGGACAAGTTCGACATCGAGGAGATCCGCGAAGACCCCGGATTCTTCGGCCGTCTGTTCTCCAACATGCGCAAGCAGCTGGACAAGATTCTGGATAAGTACCGCACGATGGGCGACGAGGTCGATAAGATCTATGTCCAGCTCAAACAGTACGAGTCCGAGATCAAGGAGTCCAACCGCAAGCTCGAGCAGATGTTCCAGTCCAATCTGGGTTACTATCACGAGCTGGTCAAGTACATTCTGGCAGGCGAGCAAGGCTGTCAGGAGATTGCGGCCTACATCGATCAGCGCCGCACCGATCTTGAGCAGACCGGTGACCAGTCCATTCAGTTCGAGCTGCAAACTCTCGAGCAGGCACAGATGATGCTCAAGCAGCGCACCCACGACCTGCGCATCGCGGAAAATGTGGCCATGCAGTCTATCCCGATGATTAAGACCATGCAGTTTGCCAACATGAATCTGGTGCGCAAGATCAATTCGGCCTTTATCATCACCCTGCCGGTCTTCAAGCAGGCACTTGCACAGGCCATTCTGCTCAAGCGCCAGCGCATTCAGGCCGAAGCCATGAGCGCACTCGACGAAAAGACCAACGAAATGCTGCTGCGCAACGCGCAGAACACCGCCGATCAGTCGCGCATGACCGCACAGCTGGCGTCGGGCAGCTCGGTCAAGATCGAGACGCTGGAAAAGACCTGGAAGACCATCGTGCAGGGCATCGACGATACCCGCCGCATTCAGGAGGACGCACGCAAGCAGCGCGAGAGCGATACCGAGCGCCTGCGCGTCATTCAGGGCGAGTTCGAGCAGATGATGCGCGGACAGAACAGACAGTGACATATATAACACGGTAAACACCCCATAAAGGAGGAAATATTATGCCGATCAGCTTACAAAAAGGACAGAAAGTCGACCTGACCAAGGGAAATCCGAGCCTTAAGCACGTCCTCGTCGGACTAGGCTGGGATGTCAACCGCTATGACGGCGGCTTTGCCTTCGACCTCGACGCGTCGGCGTTTCTGCTGGGCGCGAACGGTCAGACCCCGAATACCGATGCGTTCATTTTCTACGGCAACTTAAAGCACCCCTCGGGTGCGGTCGAGCACATGGGCGACAACCTGACCGGTGAGGGCGACGGTGACGACGAGCAGATTCTGGTCGACCTGACCAAGATTCCGGACTCGATCGAAAAAATTGCGTTTACAGTCACCATCTACGAGGCAGAGCAGCGCCGCCAGAACTTCGGACAGGTGGACAACTCGTTCATCCGTATCGTGGACAACGATACCGGCAAGGAACTCATTCGCTACGATCTGGGTGAGGACTTCTCCATCGAGACCGCCATCGTTGTCGGTGAGATCTATCGCCACGGCGGCGGATGGAAGTTTAACGCCGTTGGTTCGGGCTTCCAGGGCGGTCTTGCCGCACTGTGTGCAAATTACGGTATTGAGACCTGCTAAGGTTCAATCGATAAAAAGGAGCGTATTATTATGCCAGTATGTTTACAGAAGGGTCAGAAAGTCAGCCTGACCAAGGATAATCCGGGACTGACCAAAGTAGTTGTCGGCATCGGCTGGGACATCAACCAGTACGACACCGGTACGAGCTTTGACCTCGACTCGTCGGCTTTCCTGCTGACCGGAGCAGGCAAGGTCAGCTGCGCAGAAGACTTCGTCTTCTACGGCAACTTAAAGCACCCGTCCGGCGCTGTTGAGCACCTCGGTGACAACCGCACGGGCGCAGGCGCAGGCGATGACGAGCAGATCAAGATCGACCTGTCCAAGGTACCCGAAAACATTGAAAAGATCGCCTTTACCGTCACCATCTACGACGCTGAGACCCGCAACCAGAACTTTGGTCAGGTGGGTAACGCCTTCGTCCGCATCTACAACGAGGCAACCGGCGAGGAAATGATGCGTTACGATCTGGGCGAGGACTTCTCCATCGAGACCGCAGCCGTATTCGGCGAGCTGTACAAGCACGGCAGCGAGTGGAAGTTCAACGCCATCGGTTCGGGCTTCTACGGCGGTCTGGCTGCGCTGTGCGCAAACTACGGCGTCGAGACCGAATAAAAAAGAAAGATAACTCTGTTTTAGGAGGGTTTGTATTATGGCAGTCAGCTTACAGAAGGGTCAAAAAGTCAGCCTGAGCAAGGAAAACCCCGGCCTGTCCCGCGTCATTGTCGGACTGGGATGGGATGAAGCCAAGCCCGCAAAGCGCGGCCTGTTTGGCTTCGGTGCACGCACCCAGGCCATCGACTGCGACGCATCCGCACTCGTATGCGTGGACGGCAAGATTCAGAACACCAAGGATGTCGTCTTTTACAACAACCTGACCCATCCGTCCGGTGCAGTCAAGCACATGGGCGATAACCTGACCGGCGCAGGCGAGGGTGACGACGAGCAGATCGTGATCGATCTCGACCGCCTCCCCGAGCAGTACGACCGCGTTGTCATGTGTGTCACCATCTATCAGGCACGCAAGCGGGGTCAGCAGTTCGGCATGATTCAGAACAGCTTTATCCGACTGGTCGATGCGCGCAACAATCAGGAAATCTGCCGTTACAACCTCAGCGAGAGCTACGACGGTGCAACCGCTGTCGTATTCGGTGAGGTGTACCGCAGAAATGGTGAGTGGAAGTTCAACGCCATGGGCCAGCCGCTCCAGGTGGGCGGTATCGCCGAGCTGGTCGAGCATTTCCGCTGATCTACAATAGATAGAAAGATGGGGAGAGCGTCCGCCCTCCCTGTTTTTCCGAGATTTTTTTGAGAGAGGTAAGAACCCCATGCATAAGAAGTTAAACGGCTTGACCGCGGCTGAGGTCGAGGAAAGCAGGAAAAAACACGGCGCGAACAGTATCCCGGAGGCAGAGCCCGAAACCTTCTGGCAGCTGTTCCTCGAGGGATTCCAGGACCCGATGATCCGCATTCTGTGCGTCATCGCGGTTATCATGTTCGGTATGTTCCTCGTGGGCGAGAGCGACTGGTATGAGCCGGTCGGCACCATCATCGCCATTCTGCTGGTAAACTTTGTCTCGGCACGCACCGGTGTGGCCAACGACCGCGCATACCGTGACCTTAAAGCATCCCAGAAGAAGGATACGGTCAAGGTACTGCGCGAGAGCGTCATCAAGGTCATCCCGGCAGACGAAGTCGTTGTCGGCGACGTCATCCTGCTCCAGTCGGGCGATAAGATTCTGGCCGACGGTATTCTGGCAGAAGGCGCGCTGTCGGTCGATAACAGTGCGCTCAACGGCGAGGCCGAGGAGTGCCCCAAGAGCGAAGCCCCCGACGGCTTTGCCATCCCCGAGACCATCACGGGCGACACCTTCGTTGACGCACACAGCCTGTTCCGCGGCGCAACCGTGCTCGACGGTGAGGGCTACATGATCGTCCAGAAGGTCGGCCTTGACACCATGATGGGCAAGATGGCCAAGGACATGGAAGACAAGGAGCCCGACTCGCCGCTCAAGGTCAAGCTCAACAAGCTGGCCGGTCAGATTTCGGTATTCGGCTACATCGGCGCAATCATCATTGCACTGGCTTACTTTGTCCACTTTGTCATGCTGGCAGGCGGCCTGTCCGCTTATCTGGCAACCGGTGGTCTGTCCATTCTGGGCGACGTTATGAACGCCATCGCCATCGCCATCACCATCATCGTCTGTGCAGTTCCCGAGGGTCTGCCGCTGGTTATCGCCCTCGTGCTCATGCAGAACACCGGCAAGCTGCTCAAGGTCAACGTGCTGGTGCGTAAGTCCATCGGTATCGAGACCGCAGGTTCGCTCAACATCCTGTTCAGCGATAAGACCGGTACGATCACCAAGGGTCAGCTGGAAGTTGTCGAGTTCTTCGACGGCTGCGGCCGCACGATCGACATCAATACGGCAGCTGCGATGCGCGAAGCGCTGCACCTGTCCATCGGTAAGAACACCGGTGCGCTGTTCGACGACCAGCATCACGTCGTCGGCGGCAACATGACCGATCAGGCGCTCTTGAAGTTCCTCGGTGAGGACGCATTCCACGCGCTGGCAGCCCGCGACGACTGCGAGATCGGCGCACAGCAGGACTTTAACAGTGCCAATAAGTTCAGTCAGGCCTACCTGCCCGGTCAGGGACGCACCTTCTACAAGGGCGCACCCGAACGCCTGCTGGCTAAGGCCAAGAAGTGCCTGGACATGCAGGGCAATGAGGTCGATATCGACGAAACTGCCCTGGGTCAGAAGATCGACGATCTGGCAAACCGCGCAATGCGCGTGCTGGCCTTCGGCTACAGCCGTGAGAAGCTCGTCCGCGACGAGATTCACGACGATCTGGTGCTGATCGGTCTGGTTGGTATCCGTGATGACGTCCGTCCCGAGGCTCGCGAGGCCATCGAGGAGGTACAGAAGGCGGGTATTCAGGTTGTTATGATCACCGGCGACCGCCGCGAGACCGCAATGGCCATTGCACGCGAGGCAAATCTGTACCACGGCGGCGACGAGCTGGTTCTGACTTCTGCCGAGCTGGCTGAGATGAGCGACGACGAGGTCAAGAAGATCATCCCGCGCATCCGCGTCATCTCCCGTGCGCTGCCGACCGATAAGAGCCGTATGGTGCGCCTGTGTCAGGAAATGAATCTGGTTGTCGGTATGACCGGCGACGGTGTCAACGACAGCCCGGCGCTCAAGCGTGCCGACGTTGGCTTCGCGATGGGTTCGGGCACTGAGGTTGCCAAGGAAGCCGGTAAGCTGGTTATTCTGGACGATAACTTTAACTCCATCAAGAACGCTATCTGGTATGGCCGTACCCTGTATATCAACATCCTGAAGTTCTGCAAGATGCAGCTGGTCATCAACCTGGCGGCGGTCTTTGTCTCGGCAATTTCGCCCTTCATCGGCATCGAAAGCCCGCTCAAGGTTACCCACCTGCTGTGGATCAACCTGTGTATGGACTCTCTCGCATCGCTCATGTTCGCGGGCGAGCCGGCACTCAAGAAGTATATGCGCATGAAGCCGCGCCGTCGTGATGAGAGCATCATCAGCCGTCCGATGGCCATTCAGATCGTCATTATGAGTATCTGGCTGACCATCCTGAGCCTTGTATGGTTCAAGGTGCCCTTCTTCCGCGCATGCTTTGCCACCGAAGCCCAGTGGTACACCGGTTTCTTCTGCATGTTTGTCTTTGCCTTCATGGTCAACGCGTTTAACGTGCGCTCGGACGGCCTGAACGTCTTCGAGCACATCGGAGAAAATAAGCGCTTCATCCATATCTGGCTGGCGATCATGGCAGTACAGGTGCTTCTGGTTTCGATCGGCGGCGTGATCGGCGAGATATTCAGCTGCGTACGCTTCGGTTTGGATGGCTGGATTGCGGTCTGCCTGATGGCGCTGACCATGTATCCGGTCGATCTCATCCGCAAGATACTCACCCCCAAGCCCAAGGCATAACAAACAATTCGGTGTCCCGTACCCGTCTTCGGGGTGCGGGGCACTTTTTTGGTCAGGAGGCGTTTATGGATCTCTTTGCGTCCGATCTGGACAATACCCTGATTTATTCCTATAAGCGAGATATCGGGACGGATACCGTGTGTGCCGAGGTGTACGAGGGAAGACAGGTATCGTTTATGACCAAGCGGTCACGCGAGCTGCTCGAAAAAGTGAACCAGACCATGCACTTTGTGCCGGTCACCACCCGGTCGGTGCAGCAGTACCAGCGCATTTGCTTTGGGGATATCTGGTCGCCGCACTTGGCATTGGCCGCAAACGGCGGGGTACTGCTGCGGGACGGCGTATCCGACCCCGATTGGTACAAAGCGTCGTGCGACCTCATCGCACCGGCAGAACCGGCAATGCAGCAGGCCGAAGATGTGCTCGAACATGACCCCAATCGCACGCTGGACGTGCGGCGGGTAGACGGCCTGTTTGTGTTCACCAAGAGCGCGGATGTGCCGCACACGCTGGCGCGCCTGCGGGATGCACTCGACCTGACCCACGTCGAGCTGTTCGAGAATGGGGTCAAGGTGTACGTCGTGCCGCGTGTGCTCAATAAGGGCACCGGCGTGCGCCGTCTGCGCGAGTGGTTTCCCGAAGCCCGGGTGTTTGCCGCGGGGGACAGTCTGTTCGATCTGCCGCTGCTCGCGGCTGCCGACACGGCATTTTGTCCCGATGCGCTGGATTACACCGCTCAGCCCGGACAGACGGTCGTCACCGTATCCCCGCAGGACGGCATTTTTTCCGACGTGGTACTCGGTCGGTTGACCGCAAACATAGACAGATAACAGGAAAGGCTCCCAATCGGGAGCCTTTTTGCGCGTTATACCTGAGGAACAACGGTCTCGGGAACGGGCGGTACCACTTCACCGCAGCCGGTGCAGATATCCTGATCGGAAGCACCGTTGCAGCTGATGTAGCTGTCACCGACCGACGCAACCGCGCCGAACTCAACCGGGACAGCAACGCAGATGTCTTGCGAGATGGTGAAAACGCAGTAGCCACTGTCATTGTATGTGACAGACCAAAAGAGATTCCATAAAAATGAGAAAAATCCCGCCGGGGACTGCACAGAGGGTTTCAAAAGACGGGAAGGTGACCTGACTTGCCGCAAACTATGTGAAAGAGAACTGGTATTCGATAGCCTGTCATGGTAAAATGAAGCCAGAGCCCAAATAAAAGAATTTGCGCAAGATGGAGGCATACCGATGAACCTGCCCACATATAATGAAGACCCCGCCGTGCTGCACGTCGGGACGATGGAAAATCACGCGTATTTCATCCCGTTTTCGGATGAGGAGAGCGCACGCAGTCAAGATCGTACACGCTCGGCGCGTATGACCTTGCTCAGCGGCACCTGGCGCTTTGCCTACTATCCGAACCAGTGGGACGTGCCCGATGCATTCAAAGAAGCCGACTTTGACGCCGACAGCTGGGATGCTATCCCGGTGCCGAGCTGCTGGCAAATGCTCGGATATGACCGGCATCAGTATACCAACATCCGCTATCCGTTCCCGTTCGACCCGCCGTATGTTCCCGAGGACAACCCCTGCGGCGCGTATGTGACCGATTTTACACTGAATACCCCGGACGACGTGACCGAGATGCACTTTGAGGGCGTGGATTCGTGTTTTTACGTCTGGGTCAATGGCAATTTGGTGGGATACAGTCAGGTTTCGCACTCGACCAGCGCGTTTGATATCAGTGCCTTTGTCCATGCTGGACGCAACCGGCTGGCGGTATTGGTGATGAAGTGGTGCGACGGCAGCTATCTGGAAGATCAGGACAAGCTGCGCATGAGCGGTATTTTCCGCGATGTGTACCTGCTGCACCGTCCGCAGCACCACATTTTTGATTACACCGTGCGCACACCGGTGTCGGACGATCTGCGCGAAGCCGCGATTGACTTGTCGGTTGTCTGGAACGGTGCACCGGGGCAGGCGATGTGCACGCTGTACGCACCGGACGGCACCCTGCTGGCACAGCAGCCGACCGACGCGAGCGGGAGCGTGCACTTTGCCCTTGACCATCCGGTGCTGTGGAATGCCGAACACCCGGCACTCTATGAGCTGGTCATCTGCGCTGACGGCGAAACCATCGTCCAGCAGGTCGGTGTCAAGCACATTGCCGTTCGGGACGCGGTGTTGTACGTCAACGGCGTCAATATCAAGATCAAGGGCGTCAATCGTCACGACAGCGACCCCTTTGTCGGCTATGCCGTCGGACGGGAACATGTTCTGCGCGATTTGCGCATGATGAAACAGCATAACTTCAACGCCCTGCGCACCAGCCATTACCCGAATGCGCCCTGGCTGCCCGAACTGTGCGCAAGGATGGGCTTTTACATGATCGCTGAGGCCGATTTGGAGACGCACGGCGCGTTCAGTATCTATAATAGCCAGCCCTATGCCGAAGGTGAGTTCGATTATGAGCGCGAACATCCCTCGTTTGGCCTGCTGTGCCACGATCCCCAGTTTGCCGATGCCATGCTCGACCGCGTCCAGCGCTCGGTCATCCGGGACAAGAACTGCGCAGCGATTTTGATGTGGTCGCTGGGCAATGAATCGGGCTTTGGCCCCAATCTGGAACGCGCAGCGCGCTGGGTCAAGACCTACGACCCCACAAGGCTGACGCACTACGAAAGCAGCATTTATTATTTGCCGGGCAAGCCGAACGACCTGTCGGACATCGACGTGTACAGCCGCATGTACTCGTCTCCGGCAGCGTGCGACATGTATTGCGAAGAAGATGTGGTGCAAAAGCCCTTTGTACAGTGTGAGTTTGTGCACGCGATGGGCAACGGCCCGGGCGATATCGAGGACTATTTCGCACGCATTTACCGATATGACCAGTTCATGGGCGGATTTGTGTGGGAGTGGTGCGACCACGCGGTCTGGATGGGCAAGACCCCGGAGGGCAAAGACCGGTATTTTTACGGCGGCGATTTCGGTGAGTTCCTGCACGATGGCAATTTCTGCATGGACGGTCTGGTCTATCCCGATCGTACCCCGCATACCGGCCTGAAAGAATGGAAAAACGCGGCGCGTCCGGTGCGTGCACAGTGGAAGAGCGACGACATCGGACGGGTCACGCTCAAAAATTGCCTGGACTTTACCGATTTGTGCGACGCAGTCACCTTGCGGTACGAAGTCACACAGGACGGTGCGGTCACCCAGAGTGGTACCTGTGATCTGCCGTCCATCCTGCCCCACACCGAAGCCGAGCTGACCCTGCCGCTTTGTCTGCCCCAGACTGGCACCTGCTGTGTCAACCTGTATTATCTGCAAAAGCAGGCTGACGGTGTGCACGAGGTCGGGGAGGAACTGGGCTTTGACCAGTATGTTGTGCGGCGTGAGCAGCCGAAACAGCCAGAAAAGGCATCGCCTGCTGTGACTTGGCAGGAAGATCGTCGTGCGGTAATCGTCACCGGAGCTGACTTCCGCTACGTGTGGAACCGCTGCACTGGGCTGTTTGACGAGATGACCGCTGGACAGATGACCTACTGCAAGCAGCCGCAGCAGTGGAATATCTGGCGTGCGCCGACCGACAACGACCGGGAAATTGCACCGGTGTGGCGGCAGGCCGGGTACGATCGCGCACTGGTGCGCGTGTACGACAGCGGCGTGCGGCAGACCGCGCACGGTGTCGAGCTGTGGGCGAATGCGGCACTGAACGCTATTCATATTCAGCACATTGTCGATCTGACCGTCTGCTGGACGATTGCGGGCGACGGCAGCGTGCACTTGCGTGTGGATGGCAAGCGCAATGGACAGATGCCGTTCTTGCCGCGCTTTGGTCTACGTTTGTTCCTGCCGCATGACTTTGAAACCGTGGAGTATCTGGGATACGGCCCGCTGGAGAGCTATATCGACAAACATCAGGCGTCCAAATTCGGACGCTATCGGGATACCGTTACCGGCCTGCACGAAGATTACATCAGACCGCAGGAGAACGGCAGCCATTACGGCTGTACACGGGTGGAAATCGCGTCCGACCGCGGCGCAGTCATTGAGGTGACCGGTGACAGCTTCAGCTTTAACGCCTCGCACTACACCCAGGAGGAACTCGAGCACAAGGCGCATAACTTTGAGCTGACACCCTGCGACGCAATCGTGCTGTGCCTGGACTATAAGATGTCCGGTGTCGGCTCGAACAGCTGCGGTCCCAAACTGGCCGAGGCGTACCAGCTGTGTGAGACGCAGTTTATTTGGGAACTAGATCTGCGACTTGGCCGGTGAGATAGAAAGGAATAAAAATAATCGATGAATCAGGAAAGCATACTGCTGCAAAACGCACTGCGCTACGAAGCTGGACACAATCGGCGCACACAGCACATCTTGAAGGTCTACGCCTTAACCCAGCTGATCGGGGAAGCGATGGGATTGAGCGCACACGAACGCCGGATTGTACAGGCAGCCGCCATTCTTCACGATATCGCAATCAAATATTGTAAGGAGCACTTTGACGGTGATGCCAGTCAGCAAAATCAGCGCCGCGTGGCACCCGAATTGGTGCACGAGTTTTTGCAGCAGGCTGGATATCCGATGGAGGACGAACCCGAGATTGTGGCACTCGTCGAACAGCATCATGACTATGACCGTCCGCACAACCCCATGCTGCAAGCCCTGATTGAGGCCGATCTCATTGTCAATTGCTATGAGAGTACACCGGACGAAGCGCAGCGGGCGCGCATTGGCTCATATTTTGTGAGCGATTTGGGCCGGGAACTGTTTGATTTGTACGTGCAGGGCTGCGCAAAATAACGGGTTCTGAACAGATAGCAAAATCCCACCTGTTTTCAGGTGGGATTTTTTTCGTTGCCTTGGATGGTATATAAATATAGTATGGTTGCTTTTTGTTTTATGCTTCGGTTGCAGGTTGCTCTCCCAAGCAGAGCTGGCGCATGACATCCAGACCGTCATAGATTTCCCATGCCTCGACGATCTTGCCGTTTTCAAAGCGATATTGGGTAATGCCCAGAATTTCGACCGGCTTGCCGGTCGGTGCGCCGTACATACCGATGCCCTCGTGCAGACCACGCAGACGCCAGCGTGCCGATACATGCCACGAACCGTCAGCACTGTCGTTGCAGGTCACGCGGTCGACGATCATGCGTGCATTGGGGAAGGAGGACAGTAAACTGATGACTGCGCCCTGAATTTCATCATGACCGATCTGGTCCTGATTGCAGATGCTATGAACCACTGCGTTATCGGCATAGAAATCGCAGATGCGATTGATCAGTTTGCGGTTGTACACTTCGTTAAGCAGTTCGAGAACTTGTTCGCCAACCGAGCTATCCTTTGCACGATAAACTTCAGGGAGAAATTGACCTTCCATACACTCATCCCGTCCATACACTTGCTTTGCAGGCTGACCGGCAGCCATTTTTGCGGCCAATTCCCACGGATTCAGGCCCAGCTGCTGCACAATCCAGAGATTGTCACGTACCAGCCATTCCTCGAAAATCTTATTTTTGGTGCATGCACAGTCGGCAATCGTACGGAAATAGACTTTTTTACCGGTTGCCGGACCAAAATTGCTGTCACCGAGGTTGGTACCGGTGGACAGAATACGGTGGGAAGACAGGAACACGCCCGGGCTGTCCTCCGACCACACGACATCCTCTGCCATCAGACGACGATCGGGGAATGCGTGCAGGGTCATAAGGGTGTTGGCAATGACGCCGGACACACCGGTCGAGGTGCCGTCACCCGAGTGAACCAGACAGTTATTGGCATAGGTATCATAAATCACGCCGATGCCCTTTTCCTCCCAGATGCGATGGGTGATCTTGAGAATGTAGTCGACGATGTCCAGATATTCCTCGTCAAAACCGGGCAGTTCCTGCTTCTTTTCGGTGTGTTTGAGGAATTCTGCATAATTTTTGTGATCGATTGCGTTGACTTGTGTGCTATCGCCGTAATATACAACTGCATCTTTCATTGTGATACCTCCATTGGGAATACATGATATTTTACTGGCGGAAATGCGTCAGAATTCGGATCAAAACAACCGAAAGACTCGGGCAGACAAGGGAATTGGACGAAGGTTGTACGGTTATGTCGTTGCGTGAGTGCAACAAGTGTGCGCAAAATTGCATACACTGATATTGTGAATGACAATTTTTGCATTGCGCTTTAAAGCCGAATTTTATCTGATTTGAGTCGATAACCGGATGAAATCAGAGCGGAATGGGAAGACATTTTTGCGTTCTTATCATCGAGATGGAGAGAACAAGACGTGCGTGACACGAGCCAAGCACCTGATATTTTAAATATGCAGCAAAAATCATGCCAAGTGCGAAAATATCCCGAAAACTGGAAAGGCAAATAAAAAAACCAGTCCCCAGATCGTTATGATCGGCATGGGACTGGTTTCTTTGTTTCAGTTTTTGATGTGAAAAAGTTCTGAACTGGTTGTAATACATAGGAAATCACGCGGAAACAAATGGGGAGTTGCGAAAGATGTTTTTTATACCTGCGGAAGTTCGTATTTGGGTGCAACACTTCCGCGCTTGATCAGCTCCATGTCAAAGACGCGCTCGACGTGGGTAGAAGGCGAGTTGAGGATGCGCTCCAACAGGTCTACCGTGCATGGAATCATGCGTTCAAACGGGTAACTGATGGTCGTGAGATCATAGGCATCGAAGGAGCTGGCCGGGATGTTATCAAAGCCGATGACCGAGATATCCTGCGGGATGGATTTGTGGAATTTTTTCCGAATTACGTCCATAACACCCAGCGCAATGATATCAGAAGTGCAAAAAATGGCATCCGGCCAGGGCTGTTCGCTCAATGTAGCGAGAGCGGTTTCGTGTCCGGCGGTGTAGCTGAAATCGCATTCCTGTGTCCAAAGAATGCTTCCGCCGCGCTTGTTCACCTGCGCCGCGAAGCCCTCAACACGCTCGATTTCCTTGGCGATGGTTGCGCTGCCGTTGAAAATACCGAAGGTTTTGTGACCTTGCGCCATCAAATAGTCGGCCACTTGCGCGGTTGCAGCCGTGACATCGCAATAGACCGCGCTGAAATTGGAGTCGGGAATGTATCGGTTGAAGATGATAATGGGGATGTTGGTGCTGAAGAAGGGATTGATGATCTCGGAGCTGGTTGCGCTGGACGCGATGATGATTGCGTCTGTGCGGTATCGATGTACCTGCGTCAAAATGTTTTCCACACCGACGACAGGGTCAATTTCAAAAATCAGCACCTGTTTGCCGCGTTCTTGCAGCAGCGGCAGGAACTTTTTGACAATGTCGATGTAGAAATCACTTACACTTTTTCCGATAACGAAAGCGATAATGCCCGATCTTTGCGTAAACAATCCGCGCGCAAGCGCATTGCTTCCGTGATAACCCAGTTGATTTGCCGTTTGCAGCACAATTCTCCGTGTTTCCTCACGGATGCGGCCGTTCCAGCTCGGATCGAACACTCTGGATACGGTGGAGGGGGAAACACCGGCCTGCTGCGCGACATCAATGATGGTTGGGTTTTTCTTCATAATTCACCTCGTCACACTGATGACAATATTTGAACTTTTATATTACTCCTTTCATTACACAGATTCAAGTCTAAAATACAACAAAAAAATATGCATATTTTTGAAATATACATTGGTTGACAATCGCGTTATTGCCATATTATACTGTGAGCAGACAAAATCTTGCAACTTATGAAAATATTGTCATTTGCATTAAGAGCGAGAAAATGTGAAAATAAGGCTATATAGCCAGATATATGTGAGCAATTTTGAATATATCTGGGAGCAATATTTTTAACATGAAAATGTTACCATTCACAAAATTTCGTTTGGTGATTTTGCATATATGAATATATATACAGGTGGTGAGTAGAGGTGTCATTGGATCAGATCATTCTCTGGTTTGTCGCGATCGGCTTTGTGCTGGGCGGTATCGATAAGATTTTGGGTGGTCGATTTGGACTTGCACCCAAGTTTGAAGAAGGTTTTCATGCAATGGGCACGCTGGCCCTGGGCATGGTGGGTATTATCTGCCTGACGCCGCTGATTACAGACACCCTTGGTGCAGCAATCACGCCGCTGTTTACCGCGATCGGCGTAGATCCCGGTATGTTTGGCTCGATTTTGGCGAACGACATGGGTGGATACCCGCTGGCGATGGAGCTTGCGATTGACGAACGAGCCGGGCTTCTGGGCGGCGCGATTGTCGCTTCCATGTTCGGCGTCATTCTGGTGTTCCACATTCCGGTTGGCTTGGGGCTGATTCCCAAGGAAAAGCATCCGTGGTTCGCACAGGGCCTGCTCATTGGCTTTATTGTCACCCCGATTGGCAGTATCCTGGGCGGTCTGGTAGCCGGATTCCCGCTGACGTTCATTCTGCGCAATATGGTGCCCATCATTGTGATTTCGGCTCTGCTGGCCATCGGCCTGCGCCTGGCGCCGAATGCCATGGTCAAAGGGGCGCTCTGGTTTGGACGTGCCGTCACAGCGCTCATTTACTTTGGACTGATATGCGCGGGGGTTGAAACCATCACCGGCGTCACAATTTTGCCCGGTATGACGCCGATTTCCGAAGCAATGCAGACGGTTGGACACATTGGTGTCATCCTTGCAGGTACATTCCCGGTACTGTTCATCCTCCTGCGTGTGCTCGACCGGCCGCTGAAGGCTGTGGGACGGCACTTGGGACTGGACTCCAACGCGACTGCAGGACTCATTTTTGCGCTGGCAAACTCGGTTCCGGTGTTCACCATGATTAAGGACATGGATCGAAAGGCGACCATCATTAACACCGTGTGGGCGATTACGGTAGGCGCTGCGCTGGGCGATCATCTGGGATACACCGCAGGCGTGCGGCCGGATATGATCGTGCCTATGATCGTCGCTAAAGTTTCGGCAGGTATCTGCGGCGTTGCCATTGTTATGGTACAGGAATGGCTGCGCGGGAAAAAACAAGTAAAAATCAGCGGCTGAGACCGTTGACATAGAACAACGACCCTGGGAGGTAATGAAGTAATGGAAACCATGTACAAGGCGGATCGGCTTTACAACGAAATGATGGAAGTCGATCGAAAGATCAAGGCTCTGGAAGTGAAGGATGAGCAATCCATCACGGAGTATTTCCGACTGTATAAAGAGCTGATTTACAACCATAAGTGGATTGGCAGCGTATACGACATCTATGCGGACGATGCAAAGCTGTATCGCGAAAACGGTGATCTGTACGATGGCGCACATGCAATCATGCAGGAAGCGCTCAAGTTCACCGCAGCATTCCCCGATCTGAAGATTCACATGCGTGATTGCTTTGCAGTCAAGAAGGGTGACGAGTACAAGGTATGGCAGTACTACACCATGGAGGGCAGCAACCGCAATCAGAGCATTTACGGACCGGCAACCATGCGCGAGCTCAATCCCAACGAGTGCATCACCATGAGCATGGCAACCGTTCGCAACATCAACGGAAAGTGGCGCATTGTGCGTGAGTTTACCATGTACAGCATGGAGTGCATCAAGGCCGCCTGCAAGCCTGCGGAGCAGTAAGGCGATCCTTCTATCAAAAAACAGATTTGAGAAAGGCTGGTTAGAGTCCAATGTTGGCCAATATCACAGAAAATAAAAAGATCACCGAAATGACGGTGGATGAAATCATGGCGGAGCGTGCGCTCTATGAAGAGGTCATCCGCAACTGTACGTACAAGGAACCCCAGGAAATTGCAGATTTGTTCGAGGCATACACCATGCTGATCTGGAAGCACAAGCAGGTGGGCCGCGTGTATGATTTCTACTTTGACGGCCTGAAGGAAGAGCGCGACGGCGGCGCGAACCTGGAAGGTTCGGATCATGTCGTTTGGGATACGCTGCGCACGCTCGCACAGTTCCCTGATCTGAATGTAGAGTTTGTAGATATTCACTGTGTCCGCGATGGCGACAACTACCGCTTCGGTCAGGTCGTTTACAATACTGCCTGCGGTAAGGGCGGCGTTGGCCCGAATGGTCCCGGCAAGGATCTGAGCTTCGAACCCTACGAAGACTTGGAGATGTGCGAATGCTGGATCCAGTTTATTGATGGCAAGTGGCGCGTCGGTAAGGAGGCGAGCATCCGCAGCAATGATGCATACCGTCGTCTTCTGGAATAATTAACAGCGAGAAAAAGAGAAAAAAGAGAAAAAGAGATTGAGAAAGGAGATTTATCCTTATGGTACGTAAGATCGTTATTGTACTGCTCGGCATCGTTTACCTGTTCGGATGCGGCGTAATTCCGCAGCTGATGAATGTCTGGAATGTAGAAGGGTTTATAGGTCCTTTCCCCTGCTTCTTCGTTGGCCTGTATGCAATCTCTGGCCTTCTGGTTTTGTTGACCTTGTTCCTGTTCCTGTATGAACGGAATGATAAGACATTCGAAGACTGATTCTAGAGAAAGAGAGGAAAGAACCCAATGGATGTTGAACTGATTAAAAGCCCAATTCCGATCATCATGATGGTGATTTACATTGCCATTGTCATTTGGATGGCATGGTATCAGGGATTTTCTAAGAAGGCACTGGAGCGCAAAAAGAACCAGACCTTTGAGGATTATCTCACCGGCGGTAAATCCAGAAATGCAATCATTGTATTCCTGATTACCTGTGTCACATTCTATTCCGGTACCACTTTTACCGGTCGTGTCGGCTTCTTCTACAACTTCGGTGTAGCTGGTTTGAACTCGGTTATCACTTGTGCGGCTACAGGCCTGGTTATGTACTTCCTCAGTGAGAAAGTATGGCCGATCGCCAAGAAGTATCGTCTTTCGACGCTGCCCGATATCATGGAACTGCGCTATCAGAGCCGTTATGTCAAGATGCTGGTTTCCCTGATTATCGTTTGCTTTAACATCATCTGGCTCATTACCGAGATCCGCACGCTGGGTCTGGCGATGAATCTGGCTTCCGGCGGCACCCTCCCGATCGTGGTTGGTTCTGCAATCGCATTCACCATCATCATCATCTATGTCGCAACTGGCGGCGTAAATTCGGTATCCATGGTCGATAGCTTCTCTGCATGTGTCATGCTGGGCGGCTCACTGATGGTACTGGCCTACATCATCAGCCATTTCTTTGGCGGCAGCCTGGGCGATATGTTCCACTCTGCACAGGAAGCAGCTTCGACGCTGTATGCCGGCGAAACCCAGGCGTCCATCTTCACCCTTGCTAACAGCGGCGATTACAACCGTCCGTACTGGGTTTCTAATGTTGTTCTCGGTACCCTGGTTATGCTGGTATATCCCTCGAACTTCATGAGCATCTGCCTGGCTAAGAACGTACGCGAAGTCAAGAAGTCCTCTCTGGCGACTGCGGCTTCCGGCATCTGGCTGAGCATTTACGGTATCTTCGGTGCGTGCGTCCTCGGCGCTGTTGCCAAGGGCTACACCATCCAGAACCCCGAAGCAGGTCTGCTGGAACTGTGCTCGCTGGGCGGCAACCCCATCATGCTGGGTCTGGTCTGCACCTTCATTCTGGCTGCTGCACTGGGCACTCTGGACTCGACGCTGATTTCTCTGTCCGGTCTGGTATCCAACGACCTCATCACCAATGTAATGCATATCAGAAAGGGCACGCCTCCGGTCGGTGCCGACGGTATCCAGAGTGCAGAAGCAATCCAGCAGCGCGTACAGAAGGATGCAAAGAAGGAAGTATTCCGTACCCGTGTTATCGTTGTCATCCTGGGCGTGATCGGTTTCTGCTTCAGCCTGACCGATCTGCCGCTGCTGACCCTGCTGACCGATATGGCAACCAACGGTATGGTACTGGTTACCCCGACGATCGCAGCAGGTCTGTTCTGGAAGAAGGCAACTCCGCATGGCGCAATCGCGAGCATGATCGTAGCGGAAGCTGTTTACCTCGGAATGTATTTCTCTGGTATCCGCTATGTATGGGGCGGTTTCTTCCTTGGCTTCCCGGCAATCTTCTGCGGTATCATTACGATCATCGTGGTTTCTCTGGCAACCGAGAAGAAGTTCTACGAGAAGCACAGCGCACAGACCGATATCTTCAAGGATTTCTTCGTTCGTGGCCGCGTTTCTGCTTGGATTCGCGAGAACATGTAAAAATTTGATTCCAATGCTGCATGCGCCGTGTGCACGCGGCGCATGTATAGACGCAATCAGGCTGGTGTGAAATATCATCGGTTTGCATTGGATACATAAATAACTCCCCCCTCAATTTTGTGAGACCTCTCCGGACATGTACGTTGCATGCCTGGAGAGGTCTTCGCCTTGTTTGCGGGATTGCGGTGACCCGGATATGTGGGGGCGGTAAATATTATTTGTTGGAATTCAAGCACGTGACCTTAAATGTACAGGGATTGTATCAAAATTGTGTGATTTTCAATGATCAGAAATTATAGCATCCACGCAGATGTACTGTTCTCTGAAGCTGTTTTGCTTGGAGAAAATGAGGAAGTTTACTGTGCAGTAGAACATAAAAACTGTCTTGAACTGGAATAACCGCATACAAAAAGAGAGCGAAAAAATCCCCGTATCGAAAGATACGGGAATTTTTTATGAAGTGGGCAAAGCCTCTACATCATCTCTTGTTTAAGTTTGAGCCCTTCAGTCGTATCACATAACTTGATAATTTCGTCGGGATAAATGTCAGCTTTCAACATACTTCATCCTCCACAGTATTCGTCTGGACAGTTGGCGCAACATCCATGATCATGATACGGTTAATCAGTTCTTCACTGCGTGTGATTCATTCTTCGATAATCTTCTAGAATACGAAGTCATGGTTTTTTATGTCTTTCGTTCCCAATAAATCGCAATTCATCCGGGAAGATCAGAATTTTGCTTAAATGTGTCGATAATCGAAATTAGAAGAACTTGATAGATGGAACCATGATTGAATTGTTTTGGCTGGGATATTTGGGGGAAGAAGATGCTTATTTGAGTGTTCTAATTCACTGTTACAAAACAAAGTTCATTTTTGCAATTTAATCGCAAAAATAGTTACATTCTCATAAAAATTTAAATGAATTCCTAGATGTTCATATCCGATTCTCTAGTAAATAGAATTTATTTAAACAGCGCATAAATAATAAAAATATGGAATTTAGTCACAATATACAATTGAAATAGCAACAGAAGAGTGCTACAATACATATATTATGTGAAGCTGGAGGATTCAAAATAAGAAAGATATTAAAGTTATAGTATTATCGATAATATTATAAAAACATTAAAATATAATAAAAGGTTTGCACGTTAGATTCATTTGAAGCTGTATTTTAGATAGAGAAGTGTATAAAAAGGAGGAAATAATATGAAAAAAAGATGGCTAGCCGCATTATTGTCACTGTGTATGACAGTGACAATGGTTCCTGTGGGGGCGATGGCAGCTGATATCGAAAATGATATCGCAGAGTCCCCTGTCAATCTTACAGAGATTGTTCCGCAAGATCCGTCGGCGCTGGACGAACAACCTGTATCGTCTGAGACGACCCTGCTGGAAGAATCTGAGCCAGCAGAAGATGAGCCGAAAGCTGAAATGGTAGCCGAGGTAGAGGGAAAGCAGTATGAGACCCTGGAAGCAGCGATTGAGGCGGCTCGGAATGGAGATACCGTTACTTTACTTAAGGATATCGCCCTTGTTCCGAATGAAACGGGCGAAGATGCGATAAATCCGTCGATTATTATTAAACAGAGTATCATTTTGGATCTTAACCACAAAACAATTGGATGGGATGAAGATGAGCATACCAAAACGTTTGTATGCACACCTGTAATTTTTTCGATTGAAAATGCAGAAGTGACTATTACCGGAAATGGTACTATCGATTCTGAATTAGGATATAATAATTCTTATGGTATCAATATAGTCAAAGACGGTAAACTAGTGGTTGAAAATGGTACATTTACTGGTGCAACGACAGCAGTGCAGGTAACAACTGGTGAATTGACTATTTTAGATGGCTTTTTTAAGCAGGCGAAAACAATTGCAAGTGCCGCGCCGGAATATGCTAAATATGTAGTTAATGCTATTGATAAGAATTGGGAGGAAGGGACTGCCCGTATTTATATTAAGGGCGGTCGATTCTGTTTTGATCCTGCAAATAAACCGGAAAATACGGAATCCACTTACGTTGCTGAAGGCTATGTCACGACAAGTGAGGAGAATGATGGCAGTACGTTTTACACCGTAGAAGCTGCTACTGCCAAGACTGACAGCGAGTATTATGCTACCCTCGCTGAGGCGGTTCAGGCAGTTGTATCTTCCGAAAGCAAAACTGGTACAGTTACCCTCCTGAAGGATGCTGCTGGCGGTGGTATTGGCCTTTTCAACGATAAAGATGCAATCAATGTCAATCTGACCGTCAATCTGACCATTGATTTTGGAGGTTTCACCTATACTTGTGACGATCCCGCGGTTGGCTCTGTGGGAACGGAAAGCCAGGGATTCCATTTAGAAAAGGGCAACACGGTTACTTTGAAAAATGGTACGATCAAAGTATCTCCGGACAGCAAAAAAACCATCATGTTGATTCAGAATTACTGTGATTTGACGCTGGAAAATCTGAATCTATACGGCAGCGATGCAACACAGTATATGATTTCTTCCAACTATGGAGGCACGGTACTGAAAAATGTCAACATGGATGGTACCAATAAAAAGCTTGTTGCAATTGATTTGATGCATTGGTTGGGCACCGGGTATGCAGATCAGGCACCAACAATGAAGATTCAGAATGATGCAGACAATACAATCAAGGGTAGTATTGATGTATATTGTTATGGTACTGGTGCTTCTGAATGTCGGGATAAGCCGGAATTGACCATTTCTGGTGGTCATTATACAGTTGATCCGTCTGCATATCTTGAAACTGGTTATGCAGCTGCAGCCAGCAACAAGGATGGCTATGTATATCAGGTCGTAAAAGCAACGAATACCCCGGCAGAGGTGGTTCCGGAAGCGCCCAAGGTAGAAAATAAACTGCCGGAAGACGCTTCTCAGGAAGATCAGCAGCTTGCGGATAAGATTTCTGGAGCACTGCAAGGTGATGACAACAAGGTAAGCATTGAAGAAGACGTGATGAAGGCAGCTGCTGGCACAGTGGCGAGTCAGAATACAGTAACGACAGACCAAGGCGAGCAAGCACTAGAGAATGGAAATATTTCTGTCAGTGATGACGACACGGTTACCATTGTTGTGCAACCCTATCTTGATGTCACCTTGACGAAAGCAACTTCGGGTCTTCAGAAAGACTTTACCGTAGATATTACCCCGATGTATCGTACGGTTGCAACGACCAACGTTGATAATATTGTCGTTAAGGGAGAAGCTACAGGGAGTGAAACGGTAAATGCTGTTGTAATCGGAGAGCCCAAGGAGCTGTCGATTAACAAGACCGTAGAGGTCACCATCCCGCTGCCGACTGATTTTGTAGCTCCCGGTACAGACAAGCTCTATATTCACCATCAGAAGAATGGCATTACTTACGTTTATGAGGGTGAGGTAAAGGATAAGGCTCTGACTTTCACCAACCCGCACGGCTTTAGCCTGTTCACCATTACTTCTGCCGCACCGCAGGCAAAGATTGGTGATATCAATTACGCAACCCTTCAGGATGCAGTCAATGCAGTAGAGAATAATCAGACAATTACGCTGCTGGCTAATGGTTCGGCAACGGTATCCCGTGAGATCACCTTCACAATCACTGGTGATTTCAAGGCTGAGATCACTGCTGACTCTGGTTATAAACTGACGCAGAACGGTAACACTTACACGATTACCGAGAAATCCACTTCCGGCGGTGCATCGCATCCGGAAGCTGGCAGCACTTCCTCTTCTGACCGCTATGATATCACCAAGCCTTCCAAGGTAGAAAACGGTTCGATCAAGGTCAGCGACTCCAAGGCTGAGAAGGGTGACACCGTCACGATCACCGTAACGCCGGACGAGGGCTATGAGCTGGACAAGCTGGCAGTTTACGATGAAGACGGCGATAAGATCGACCTCAAGGACAAGGGCGAAGGCAAGTTTACCTTCGAGATGCCTAAGGGCGATGTTGAGATCGAAGTATCCTTTGCTCAGATCGAGGACGAGACGGTCAAGGCCAACTTCGCGGACGTTGCAGCGGATGCTTGGTACGCAGACGCAGTCCAGTACGTCTATGAGAACGGCATGATGAGTGGTACCAGTGAGACCACTTTCAGCCCGGATGTGACCACCACTCGCGGCATGATCGTAACCATTCTGTATCGTCTGGAAGGTTCTCCTGACCTTTCGAATGAGAATCTGGGCTATCCGTATGCCGATGTCGACGCAAACGCTTACTATGCAGATGCGGTCTACTGGGCACGTCAGAACGGCATTGTTTCCGGTATGAGTGCAGAGCAGTTTGCGCCGAACAATGCAATCACTCGTGAGCAGATGGCGGCAATCCTGTACCGCTACGCACAGTTCAAGGGCTACGACGTATCGGCCAAGGCTGATCTGTCTGTTTACACCGATGCAGCGCAGGTTAGCACTTATGCAACCGACGCAATGGCATGGGCAAACGGTGCGCAGCTGATTACTGGCACCAGCCAGGCTACGCTGACCCCGGCTGGCAACGCAATTCGTGCACAGGTTGCAACGATTCTGATGCGTTTCTGCGAGAATATTGCAAAGTAAATCATTTCCCAGCTTAAAAGAGGCTGACCCAAAGGTCAGCCTCTTTTATTCGTCTTAATTGCTGATACGCGGAGTTTAATGAAAGGTTATCTAAAATCATATCATGCAGACTGTGCAGACGGCGTACTTGAAGACTGCGCTGCGTTGAGCTCTCCCGCAAGCTGGAAGCTCTTTCGCGCCAAAAAGACCGCGATGACCTCGTTGATGACAGCAGCGGCAGCGATGGTGCCGCGCACGATGTCACCATACTGGCTGAACGCGCCGGTCAGGGACGAGATTGCAATGCCGGTCAAAACCAGAGAGACGACCGAGTGCGGCATGAGAGTTAGTCCCAGATATTTGCGTACGGTTACCGGTGCATGGGATAGGTGTGCGCCGATGGCAGCGCCGCCGATCTTTCCCACAGCGCGGGTCACAATATAGATGGCAGTAAAGAGTCCGGCATCCAGAATCAGGTGATAATCCAGAGGTGCGCCAAGGTTCAGGATAATGAGCGTAAAGCAGCCGCCAATGATGGGCGTGCAGCGAGACATCATACCGTCAAGCTGCTCTTCGGGAATGCGGTTGGCAAAGACGGCGGAATACACCATACCGGTCAGCATAAAGTTGAGAATCGGGAAGGGCATCAGATACGTGTTAGCCGCCATGGTAATCCCGGCTGCGGCTAGGACACCGAGGAGTGCAATGACCGAATTGGTCTTTGGATTTTGGCGCTTGCGCAGCAGGGCAGATACCGGAAGTCCAACCAGAAGTCCGATCAAAACGGGGAACAGTACAACCAGTAGGATCAGGTAACCCGGTACATTGCCGCCCGAGGTCTGTTTGAATACGACACTCATCACGCCTAAAAATACCGTAATAGCAGCGACATCATCGAGGACTGCAAGCGGAATGAGCGTCCGGGTGACCGGTCCGTCGGTATGGTACTCGGTGACAATGGACAGGGCGGGAGCGGGGGCGGTTGCAAGGGCAATTCCGCCAAAGATCAGTCCCAGAAATACCGGAACGCCAGTCAGGTAAAAAATAGCGCAGAATGCAGCGCTGACGACCAGAAAGGTTCCCAGGGACTCGGTGAGCGTGATGGTCAGAACCTGCTTTCCGTATCGGCGCATACGCTTCCAAACCATTTCGCTTCCGAGCATCAGACCCATTCCGCACTCCAGTACGGAGATCAGACGTTCATAGGCCGGGGCATCCAGAATTTCCTGAGTCAGCAGGTTTGCTGCATTCGGTCCCAGTGCCATACCCGCGATTAAAAAACCTAAAACAGCTGGCATTTTGAGCTTGGATGCCAGTTTTCCAGATAAAGAACCAAGAGCAACGACTATGAGCAGCCGCAGCAGATTAGATACCATTGTATATCACTCCATTCTGTATCATTGCATCCAGCCAGTTTTGCGCCATCGCATACGCAAGCGCTGTAAGGCTGGACGATTGCGCTTGCGGGTAGCCACGCCGGAAATATCACTCGGGGAGCGAATCATCTCCTGTTCGCAGCTGTTATCGGTATGCTTTGGCATTTTCCGTTAGAGATTTGAAAAAGCCGGTTGTATCGGCTGAATCGCTTGCGAAATGCACCCTTTCGTGATAGAATACAGAAAACCTTTCAGGGAGGATGGATATGTCGAACTCGGACTTTACAAAATTTATGATCGCGCGCGAACTCAAGCAGCTGTTGGAAACCAAGTCTTTCACCGACATTACCATCGGCGATATCGCCCGGCACTGTAAAATGAGCCGCAATACCTTTTACTATCACTTTAAGGATAAGTACGATGTTATAAACTGGATTTTTTACACCGAAATCACACCAATCATCGGAGACACGGCTTCGATTGAGCGGTGGGGCAGCGGCATGCGCGCTGTGCCATTATATGCAGGAAAACCGCACGTTTTACACGAATGTAGTGCGCTTTGAGGGCCAAAATAGTCTGTCCAACTGCTTGATGGAGTTCTACGAGAATCTGGTTCAGAATATTATTTTGAATGCCAACGGAGATCGGGTACTCAGCCCGCAGCAGATCAAGATGATTTCAAGATTTTATGCGCATGGAATGTCCGGTGTGCTGCTCGATTGGATGAAAAACGGCATGGTGAAAGACCCGGACGCGACCGTCGCCATTTTAGAAGAGCTGCTTTCCGGCGAAATCTTCCGTCAAATTATCGCCCAGCAAGACCACACAGAACCTTGATTGTGTAACCTTGGCGCAATCGCAATTGCGCGCATCTGTCCTAAATTTCGTCCTCTGTTCGGGATATTTGACTTCATGCCATTGGATTTTGCAGTCCGATGGCCTTTTTGCTCGCTGTGGAGTCTTCCTCACGATACCACAAAGGATAGCAGTGTTTGGTACCGATTTGTACTGACATTTTCATTAAATTGTCCGATTTTTGAACAAACGAAAATAGATGTACCGATGCAAACCGGGCCCCGTGAGAGTGGATAAAAGCAGAATCACAGGCAGTTCGATACATCAGATTTGGATGACAGAGGAGTCAAACTTATTTCTATCATTTCGCGTATTTTATTACACATCTTTTGACAGGAATGGTCGGTTAAATATTTGTCAAAGAATTTCGCATAAAAATCGAATTAAGCGAGCAATTTTGAATAAATTACCCACAAATGTAACATTTTTGTTTGAACTTGTGGTGGGTCTATGGTATGATACTAATAAAAGAACGTGCGCAGCAACCGATCGTAGACGTTTGCTATTCATGCATGTTTGTAAAGGAGCTAGAGAGCAAATGAAATCAGTCTTTGTGATCGGGCACAGAAACCCGGACACTGATTCAATCTGTTCTGCGATTTGTTACGCCCATTTAAAGCAGATTCTGACCGGTCAGGAGCATATTGCTTGCCGTGCGGGGCAGATCAACCCGGAAACGAAGTTTGTCCTTGATCATTTCAAGGTGGAGCCGCCGCGTTATTTGGCTTCGCTCAACCCGCGCCTGTCCGATGTGCAGTACCGTGATGTACCCGGTATCCGTGCAGATCTGTCCCTGCGCCGCGCATGGGAATACATGAATAATAACAATATTCATACAGTCGCGATCGTTGATGAAGACAATCACCTGCAAGGCCTGCTGACGCTCAGTGACATCGCCCGATTTTACATGGAAGATCTGGGTGCGGATGCACTGGCCGCAGCCAAGACCAGCTATCACAACCTGGTCGATGTTCTGGGTGGCGAGCTGGTTGTCGGCACCGCCGAGAACCGTTTCGAGGAGGGCCGTGTTGTAATCGGTGCGGCCAATCCCGACATGCTCGAGGAGCATATCAACGAACACGATCTGGTCATTCTGGGTAACCGATACGAGTCTCAGCTGTGCTCGATCGAGATGAACGCCGACTGTATTGTCATCAGTCTGGGTGCTGGCGTATCGCGAACCATCAAAAAGCTGGCAGTCGCTGCCGGCTGTGCCGTGATTGCAACCCCGATGGATACATACACCTGTGCTAAGGTCATCAACCAGGCAGTACCGGTTGCGCACATTATGCGCAAGAACGGACTCATTTCGTTCCATCCGGGTGATCTGGTAGAGGATGTTAAAAAGACGGTTTCCAAGAAGAGAATCCGTTACTACCCCATTTTGGACGAGGACGGCAAGTATATCGGTATGGTATCCCAGCGTAACTTGCTGGATATTGAGAAGCAGCAGGTCATCATGGTCGACCACAACGAGCGCGATCAGGCGGTCGAGGGTATCGACGCAGCGCAGGTCACCGAGATCATCGACCATCACCGCATCGGTGCGCTGGAAACCACCAATCCTATCTACTTCCGCAACCAGCCGCTTGGCTGTACGGCAACCATCGTCACGCAGCTGTACCATGAAAATCGTGTAGAGATCGAGCCGGCGATTGCCGGACTGCTGTGCTCGGCGATTTTGTCGGATACGCTCATGTTCCGTTCGCCCACCTGCACGCCGATCGACCGCTACACGGCGGAGGAGCTCGCAAAGATTGCAGGCATTGACATTCCCACCCATGCAGTTGCCATGTTCCGCGCAGGTTCCGAGCTGGTTGGCCGTTCGATGGACGATATTTTCCACATCGACTACAAGTCCTATCAGGTCAAGAGCAAGCGTATCGCAATCTCGCAGGTTACGAGCGTCAATCAGGAAGAATTGCACGAACTCAAGCCGCAGATGCTCGACTATATGAGCAGCAGCCTGGAAAAATCCGGCTTGAACATGATGTTTGTTATGCTCACCAACATCATCGAGGAGACAACCGAGCTGTTGTTTGTCGGACACAATGCTGCTGAACTGGTGCAGACTGCTTTCCAGCAGCCCGGCGGTGTCGATTCGATCACACTGCCCGGTGTTGTCAGCCGTAAAAAGCAGCTGGTATCGCCGCTGCTCGCCGCACTGGAAGATGAAAGCATCGCAGATTAAAATGAAAACGCGTAAATCGGAAAACTCCGATTTACGCGTTTTTTCGTAGGTTGAATTTCCGCTCTGCACCATCTCATGCGAGCGTTGACCGAATGTATTGCATGTACTTCTTAGCAGCCTGCTCTTTCTGCTCGGGGTAAGAAAATCCGCCATCCTGTGCGACCAAAAGAGCTGCCTTTCGAAACAGCTGAATGGCCGTATCAATCGATGCCCAGAAGCTCGTGTAAGACGCATCGCAGTAGATGTTCTGATACGCCGTATAAAAATCTGAGGGCAGATATTTTTTCAGATACTTGTGTAGTTTTCCGCCGGATACCGTGTAATTGGTGCCGATTCCAATATACCAGTCCAGCATGACTTCCAGCATCTCTCGGGAAAGCGTGTGGTAGGTTGTCATAGCAAACGGAAGCTCATCTCTTGCGATTCCCTTTGCGACATCGCATAAACTCCAAAAGAATTCATTGCAGCATCCGTGAAATCGCTTTTTCGACGGCTTTTTGATGTGAAAATCCTCGTCGGTTGGCGGCGGCAGATGCGGCAGACAGTCCACTTTGTCCAAAAGCGGCAGGAACAGTTTATTGCGGTTTCTGCCGCTCTCCATCACCGAAAGCGTCTCAACACCCACGTCAATCCGGTTTCCATCATCAAATAACAGCAGCCAAGAATAGCTCTCGTCATAGTTGCTTCGTATCTGAAAGCGCTCTCCATAGCCGAAGTCGGTGTCTTGCTCCTGCATGAGCATCACCGTGCCGAAGTGCTTCATCCAGCTCGTATTGTGGATAAAACTACATGTTTCAGTCACCACATACATGATGTCAAAATCTCTGTAAATGTCCAAGGGTACATTGGGATTTGTCCGTGATCCTTTCAGGTATGCTGCAAGAATGCGGTCGTCCGTTTTTGCAAAATCAAGAATCAAGTTCATCATTTCCTGCTCTGTCCGCAACGTGCATGCTCCTCTCGATACAAGCTATGAATTGATTTTATCATAGCACGGTATTGCGTGATGCTGCAATATCCGTTCAGGGTATCATCCTGGTATGTGACAGAATGTTGAGCGAGGGAGGAGGGGATGATTTGGCTCAGCCGAAGGTTGCAAAAGTAAGATATTTCTGCAAATGATCCCTGCGGTTTCCTTTGCGATTTGGCAGATAAAATTAACGCTCCGCAGAATGCGGAGCGCTTTTGGTATGCATGTAAGCTGTGCATGCAATATGAAATCGCGATTGCGTGTGAACGAGGTTGACGGTTTTACCCAATCCGGATATACTGAACACAGTAGAGCGGGAAACGCCGGAAGGGTGTCTTGCACGGGAACACAGGTTTTACGTAATATTTACTGTTTTCGTCTCTTTAGAACGGACCATATCCGATTCCGTAAGCGATGATAATCAGAGCAAAGGCGCTTGCAATAAATCCCAAATAGATCTTCCAGCAGAACCGAATCCAGGAACCATAGTCTACACCGCACATGGAAAGCTGAACCAGAGAACTGCCGGGCCAAAAACTATTGGTGATTCCGTCGCCGTACTGATAGGTCAGAACCAGAACCTGCTGGTTGATATTCAGGATTTTTCCGAGCGGGTGCAGAATCGGCATGATGATGACGGCCTTTCCGCTGCCGGAAACGACAAGGAAATTAAAGAGCGTCACAAATACGAAGATGACGAAGATTGCCAGAATCGCACTTCTGTGTTCCAAAAGCTGCGACATGGCATGCACGATCGTATCGATGATACATGCCTGATTCATCAGCACAACCACGGACTGTGCCAAACCAACCGCAAATGCTGCGGAGAATACGCGCACGGCACCGGTGCAGAACAGCTGGCAAGCCTGACTGGGCGCAATCCGAAAAATTGCAGCCAGAAGAAATGCCATGATGACATAGATGCCTGCAATCTGCGGAAAAGACCATCCAAAGCGGATGCATCCGATGCCCTGCGCAACCACGACGCCCAAGAAAACAAGAAGTCCCAATGCGCGTCTTACGTTCATTTCTTCGGTCTGCTCGGCGTGATCTTCCTGCGACTGGCTGATATACTCTTGGCTGAGCAGGCTCGCCGAAGGGTCTTTCTTGATCTTACGGCAGTAGGCATAAAGGCCGATCAAACCAATGATGTAAAATACCGCCAGACCGACCGCACGGAAGCCGATACCGGAAAACAGAGGCAGTCCGACGATCTGCTGTGCGACGCCGGTGGTAAATGTATTCATCAGACCGGAAGTAAATCCGACCGTGCTGCCGAGAATGGCAAAAGCCGTGCCTACCATTCGGTCATAGCCCAAGGCAAACCCGATCGTGACCGCCAGCGGGTAAAAGGGATAAGCAGCCTCGCCATACCCCAGAACGCCGAATACAACGAAAATCGTGTAAAAAATACAGACGACAGAAAACTCTTTGCCTCTCGTTTTCTTCAGAATCAGATTGATGCCTGCGCCGAACGCACCGCTGACTTCCAGCAGGTAAATGGCGCCGGAACTGATAAAGAGCGTGCCCATGATGGTTGCGCCATTGACAAAACCGGTGTAAATGGCTTCAAAATAGTCCATAAACCCGATGGGCGTCTCATTGTCTACATATTGAAACGTGTTCGGATCAATTACGGTAATTCCCGAAGCGTCCTGCAGCCGCTGGTACGAGCCGCTTGGAACGAGGTAGGAAAGTACCACGACGAAAAGCATAATAAAAAGTAGTATAATAAATACATGGGGCATCCGAAACCCCTGTTGCTTCTTTCCGGCTTGATTCATGTTAAACAGTCTCCCTTCCGTTTTCCTGCAGCCAGGCTGCCGCTGCATTTGCGTGGAGCGCGGCACCTAACGGCAGGACCGCTTCGTCCAGCACCATTTTCGGGCTGTGAAGCGGCGCATTTCCGCGCTGTCCTGCACCGACAAATACAAACATGCCGGGCACTTCCTTCGTTACATACCCAAAATCTTCTGTGCCGGTCATAGGCGGGATTTGATGGACCTTGTCCGCGCCCACGATTTCGGCGAGGTGCGGAACGAGGCTTTCACACAATCCCTGATCGGAAAACGTGCAGGGGGTATGGAATTCGGTCAGCTCGTATGTTCCGTTCCATGCTTTGACATAGTGATCGATCATCTCCGGGATGCGCTGCTTCAGATGCTCGGCAGCTTCCACATCCAGTGTGCGCATGCCGATGTGAAGTTCGGCTTTGTCCGGGATGATGTTGACCGCTGTACCTCCCTTGGCCACGCCGCAGGTGAGCGTCACCATGGCGGCAGGGTCAGCTTCACGCGTCACCAGCAGATTCAGCGCCTGATACACCTGATTGAGAATCATCAGGGGATCGGTGCAAAGCTGCGGCTGCGAACTGTGACCGCCGCTTCCTTGGATTTTCAGAATAAACGTGTCCAAAGATGCGGAATTTACGCCTGCTGCGTAGCCAATGGCTCCGGTCGCTTCGGTGGGCTGTACATGCAGTCCAAAAGCGACGTCCACCTTCGGGGAAGTCAGCGCTCCGTTTTCTACCATGATGCGTGCGCCGGCTCCGGTCTCTTCTCCCGGCTGGAACATCAGCTTTACCGAGCCTTGCAGCTGGTCTTCATGTTCTTTCAGAATCTGTGCTGCGCCCAGAAGCATGGCTGCGTGGCTGTCATGGCCGCACATGTGACTTGCGCTGCTGCACGATTGAAAATCAAGACCGCTGTCCTCTTTGAGCGGCAATGCGTCCATATCCGCACGCAGAAGGATGCACGGACTGCCGTGTCCGATCTGTGCAAGGACTCCGGTCGCCTTTTCCATCTTTGGAAATCCGGCTTCCACAAAGTCTGCGGTCAGTTTTTCGGGCAGCGCACCGCCGCATGTTTTCCACGAAATTCCCATTTCGGTCAGACGCTGCTGGATATATGCACTGGTCTTTGGCAGATCGGTTCCGATTTCTGCGATCTGGTGCAGGTGTCTTCTGTCTTTTATGATCTGATTTTCTAACTGATATGCCCGTTTTTTAATCTCTTCTGCCGATATTCCCATATTTGCGCCCCTCTTAGTACCATTCCGGATGTCTTTGCAGTAACATCAAAGTTCCGGATACTGCTTGTATCTGCAGTGGTTTTGATTTATAATTATAATATGTTGTTGCATAAATATTCTTTATATTACCACCTTTTTTATGAATTTACAAGTTTTTTTCGCGAAAATTTTTCCGATAAAAATTGCAAGTTTGCCATCAAAAGTATAGAAGGAGTGCATAATCGCATGAAACATCTTTTTATAAATGGAAAAATATTCACTTCGGATACCAAGCATCCTTATGCAGACACCATGGTCGTGCAGGACGGAAAAATCTTCTGGACCGGCGAGCAGGACGCGATGCCCGCAGCGTGGAAAGAGGAGATTGCTTCTGTAACCAATTTGAAGGGTCGGCGCGTGATTCCCGGCTTTGTAGACGCACACATGCATCCGGTTATGCTTGCGGATTTTCGCAAAAAAATCACGATTATGCCGCCGGAGATCAATTCCATCGAAGAGCTGGTATCTGCGATTCAGAAGAAACGCAGCCAGCAGCCAGCCGGTGCGTGGATTCAGGGCTGGGGCTATGATGAGCAGGGATTTTCAGAGAAACGATCGCCCAATCGATATGATCTGGACCGCGGATGCAGTGATTCTCCGGTATCCATCACGCGCACCTGCGCTCATATTCGCTGCGTCAACAGTATGGCGCTGAAAATGGCGGGCATTGATCGAAATACGCCCGATCCTCCCGGGGGAGAGATTGAGCGCGACGAAAACGGAGAGCCGACCGGTGTGCTGAAAGAAAATGCACGCAATCTGGTGCTTCCGCTGATGCCGCAGGAGACAGCCGAAGAACATATCGAAAACCTGCTGGAACTTGGACAGGTTCTGATCTCACAGGGAATCACCTCCATCTGTGATATGGGCAATCTGGATGCAGGCGATAACATTCCGCTCTATGAAGCAGCGGTGCAAAAGGGTTTCTACCCGCGGGTAGGCGTGTATTACATGTGGGATTTCTTTGCGGACGACCCCAACTTTAGCATTCCGCAGAGCCGCATGGACAGAAACCGTCAGATCTTTGCCGCAGGCTTAAAACTGATTGGTGACGGCAGTATTTCCGGCCGAACCGCATGGATGAGCCGTCCCTATTACGGCTCCGATGAGGAGTATGGTATTTCGGTGTGCAGCGATGAACTGCTGGAGAGTGCAATTGACTTTTGCAAGAAAAATCACTGCCAGCTCTCCATACATGCCATGGGCGGCAGAGCGATTTCACGCATGATTGACCGGGTATGCCGGGAATCTGCTTGGACTTGCGAAAACATTCCTTACACCAGAATCGAGCACGTCACAGACCCTTCTGCGGACAGCATCCGCAAAGCGGCTGAACACGGAATTTCTTTCTTGTCGCAGCCCATTTTCCCCTATGCGGAGAGCAAAAGCTATGTGAAAAATCTGGGAGAGGCATGGCTGAAAGAATGTTACCCTTATAAAGACATGCTGGATGCGGGTGTATCGCTCGGCTTTTCCACCGATGCCCCGGCTACTTACTGGTCGGACCCGACCGACCCCTTCCCGGGACTGAAATTTGCCGTAACGCGCACCTGTGCGGACGGCACAGACGGTGGACAAGCGCAGGCGGTAGAGATCGAGACCGCGATTCGGCTGTACACCATTGGCGCTGCACAGGCTGCCGGATTCCCGGATACCGGCATGCTGACCGCCGGTTATCGTGCGGATTTTGTGGTATTAAGCGATGATATTCTGCATGTGCCGTCCGAGGATATTGACAAAGTCAAAGTCGTACAGACATACATTGGCGGAACCTGCGTATATCAGCGCTGACCCATACAGAAGTGTGATGCTTGCAGAAGAAAGGAGCTTGCAAATATGTTTCATTTACCAGAATACAGACAGCCCGACTTTACGGAAAAGCGATTTGTCGATGCGCCGGATGCTGTCTGGGAGACCGTGACCATTAAGGGTGTCGCCCCTGAAAATTATCACAGTACCTCCATGTATCCGGAATACTTCAAGATCAACGGAAAATGGATTCTCGCAGAGCAAAGCCGCATGGATTCCAGTGTGGTGCTCTGCGAAGACGGATATTTGAAGGTTGTCGAAAACCGTAATCTGGAAGTGGATGATAAAGTCATTCTAGGCCGTACAGAAAATGGTCAGGATGGCATCTATCTTTACACGGATGCTTTTGAGGACCCGGATGATACCGAAAGTGACCGCTTCGTCTTTCGTCAGGGAAGAAGTCGTGAAACTTCCTATGCCAGAGACTATGACCGCCTCTTTGAACTGCTGAAATATGAGAAAGAACACGGCAATATCCTCTGGGTCATGGGACCTGCATTTTCGTTTGATGCCGATGCAAGACGCGCCATGCAGGCCATGATCGAGAACGGCTATGTAGACGGCCTGATGGCCGGAAATGCACTGGCAACGCATGATCTGGAAGGTGCTATGTTCCATACCGCGCTGGGACAGGACATTTATACACAGAAATCTCAGCCGAACGGACATTACAATCACCTGGATGTCATCAATCGCGTCCGAAAGAGCGGTTCCATCGCACAATTTATTGACGATTATAAGCTGGATAACGGCATTATGTACGGCTGTATCAAAAACGATGTCCCCTTTGTCCTGACCGGCTCCATCCGTGATGACGGACCGCTTCCCGAAGTCATCGGTGATGCGTATGAGGGTCAGAGCGCAATGCGCAAAATGGTTGAAAAATCCACAACCGTGATCTGCCTGGCCACCATGCTTCATACCATTGCAACCGGAAATATGACCCCTTCTTACAGAGTGCTTGAGGATGGCATCGTGCGTCCTGTATTCCTTTATACGGTGGATGCCGATGAATTTGTCGTGAATAAGCTTTTGGATCGTGGAAGCCTTAGCGCAACTACCATCGTCACCAATGTACAGGATTTTATTATGATCGTGGCAAAAGGACTTGGCGTGATTTAACATCATGATTGAGTAATTCGGTAAATACAAAAAACGCTCCGCGTTATGCGGAGCGTTTTTTTGTGACTGTAACATCGCTGTTATGGAACAGGAAAGATTCATCTGCCGCATATCTTCGACTTTTTCGATAAAATGGATATAATAAGTTCATATTTATGCGAACAGGAGAAGTTACCATGCAGGATCAAATAGATTACTTGTCGGACTTTGCTGTCTATCTTCGCACGGAAGAGCGCAGTGAGGGTACGATTGAGAAATATTTGCGCGATGTGCGCAAATTTTTTTGCTGGTTGGCAGATAAATCTTTGGAAAAGGCACAGGTTTCTGCGTGGAGAGCACAGCTGCTCTCCGATGGCTACGCACCGGAAACGGTCAATTCGATGATCGTCGCACTCAATCAATTTCTGGACTTTATCGGCTGCTCGGATTGCCGGGTGCGCACGCTACGCATCCAGCGTAAATTGTTCCGTCGTCAGGAACGCGAGCTGACTCGTGCAGAGTATGAAAGAATGGTACAAACCGCTGAGCGCAAAGGACAGCAGCGCCTCGCGCTGCTGCTGGAAGCCATCACCGCAACTGGAATCCGGGTGTCCGAGGTCAAATATCTGACGGTTGAAGCTGCCAGAGCCGGACGCGCGGAAATTGCGCTCAAGGGTAAGATTCGTGTGATTTTACTGCCGAATAAGCTGTGCCGCAAGCTATTGAAGTATGCAAAAAAACAAAAAACCGTTTCCGGTGAGATTTTTCTCACGAGAAACGGGAAAAGTCTGTCCAGACGGCAGATTTGGAGCGAAATGAAACATTTATGCAAATTTGCGGGCGTGGAAGCGAGTAAGGTATTTCCGCACAACTTACGGCACCTGTTTGCGACGGTGTTCTATCAGGCGTGCAAAGATATTGCAAAACTTGCTGACGTGCTGGGGCATTCCAGCATCGAAACCACTCGCATTTACCTCGTCACATCAGGTACAGAACATGCAAGACAGCTGGCGCATCTGCGGCTGATTTCATAAGACAAAATCAACATTTTGT
>NHCFR00700__coassemble_915_pt1 | contig 61664 bp, 45 predicted proteins | sample NHCFR00700__metabat2_high_PE_034 | metagenome-assembled genome bin NHCFR00700 | reverse complement strand
CGGCAAATGGTTTCACAAAATACACCTTGCAGTCTGAGAAGACAGCCGTTGATGCGCTGGGTTGATTGAGATTACAGCGCGCGTATATGAGTGCTGTAATTTCGGTTGCTTATCCATTCAACGTACAGGGGGGACCTGTGAAAGAATATGGCGATCATCTGGGCGGTTTTATATCAGATGAGAGCAGCGAAATTCTTGTCCCATGTGCAAATACCTGGGACAGTGATATGGATAAGAAAAATCTTGGTTTATGGGGGTGATGTGACTGAGTTTATGGGGGTGATGTGACTGATCTGTACCGGATTTCACGCCTGCAATTTGGGGTGAAATCTGTTGTTAACACCAAAACATAATATTTTTTTTGAGAAGGTGAATTCTATGGATCTAGTTATTTTGATTGGTTCCTTTTTTGTGATGCTTTTCCTGGGAATTCCGATCGCATTTACCCTCTGTCTGTCCTCGATCCTGTATCTGGTACTGTACACGAACATCCCGCTGATCATCGTGGCACAGCAGCTGCTCAAGGGCGTTGACTCGTTTACACTGCTTGCGATTCCGTTCTTCGTCATCGCAGGCTGCCTGATGCAGGGCGGCGGTATTTCGCGCCGTATCGTCGACTTCGCAAGAAAGCTGGTCGGCTGGATTCCTGGCGGCATGGCAGTCGTTGACATTGTTGCAAGTATGATTTTTGCAGCAATGACCGGTGCAGGCGCTGCAACCACGGCTGCAGTTGGCGGTATCATGATCCCTTACATGGAAGAGGATGGCTATGACCCCGGCTTTGCAAGTGCAATTCAGACGGTCGGCGGCGTATTCGGCCCGATCATCCCGCCCAGCATTCTGATGGTTCTGTATGCAGTTGCATCCAACGAGTCGGTCAGCGATATGCTGTTGGCTGGTCTGATTCCCGGTCTGCTCCTCGGCCTGATCCTGCTTCTGGTCGTCGTTGCACAGTGCATCAAGAAGGGCTACCGCGGTGCCGGCAAGTTCGAGCTGGGCGCAGCGATTAAGTCTTTCGGCCATGCGTTCTTTGCACTGCTCGCACCGGTTATCATTCTGGGCGGTATCTACTCCGGTAAGACCACTCCGACCGAGGCATCTGCAATCTGCTGCTTCTACTGCCTGGTCATCGGCCTGTTCGTTTACCGTGAAATCAAGCTCAAGGATGTCTGCAAGATCGTTTACGGCGGCGTTAAGAGCGCTGCTGGCATCATGCTCATCGTAGCAGCAACTCAGGTATTTGGTTGGGTTATTACCCGTGCAGGTATCCCGCAGAATATCGCAACCATGTTTACTTCTTCCATCAGCAGCCCGCTCATGTTCATGCTGTCGGTTGTTGTCATCCTGCTGGTTGCAGGCTGCTTCATCGATGCCGTTCCGGCTCTGCTGATTTTCGCTCCGATCTTCTGCCCGACCGCGCAGGCTTACGGCATTAACCTGGTATACTTCGGTGTTGTCATGGTTATCGTTCTCTGCATCGGTCTGGCAACGCCTCCGGTTGGTATCAACCTGTACGTCGCATCCAGCGTCGGCGGTCAGCCGGTACATAAGATCATCCCGCATCTGCCCATTCCGCTGCTTGCCATCTTTATCGGCACCATGCTCGTCCTCCTGATTCCGGACATTGTTATCTTCCTGCCGAATCTGATGAACGGAGCTGCCGGTTAAACAGGGAAATCCTGATTAACCGCATCCGCAAGATGATTAAGTAGTGAAAAGGAGATATTGTTATGAAGAAGAAAGTGATTGCGTTTGGTCTGGCGCTCAGCATGGCGCTGACCATGACCGCGTGCACCAGTATTGGTACGCCTGTTGACATTACCCCCGAGCCCGAGCGTGAAGTGCCCGAACCCGGCCCGGTTGCTTCTGGTGAGATCACCGGCGACCACTTCTCCATGAGCCTGTTCTGCGGCTCGATGGCAGAAAACACGCCGGCAGGCGGCGCGACGGCTGTTATGGCGGATTACATCAACGAATACTCTGACGGTACCATCGAAGCGCTGGCGTTCTACGACACCGCGCTCGGTGATGCGACCTCGATGGTTCAGGGTCTGCAGCAGGGTACGATCGATATCGGCATTGCCGGTACTTCTTACTTCTCCAACCTGGTACCCGAAATTGACGTATTCCAGCTGCCGTTCCTGTTCTCTGACCTGGAATCTGCGCGTGCTGCAACCGAAGGTCCCGCAGCAGAAGCCATCCATGCAATGTTCGAGGATAACGGCATCATCGGCCTGTCCTTCTGGGAGAACGGCTTCCGTGAGCTGACCAACAACGTTCGTCCGATCACCAAGCCCGAAGATATGGAAGGTATCAAGATGCGTACGCTGGCTTCCGATGTACAGATTGCGACTTGGGAAGCAATGGGCGCACTGACCACCAGCATCGACGCTTCCGAGCTGTACACTGCGCTCCAGCAGAATACGGTAAACGCACAGGACAACCCGCTCCATGAGATCGTATCCCGTAAGTTCTACGAGGTACAGCCCTACGTTACCCTGACCGATGCCGTTTATACGCCTCTGTACATGGGCATGAGCAAGATGACTTGGGACAGACTGTCTGATTCTCAGAAGGCTCTGATCCGTGAGGCAGCTGACGTTGCACGTGATGCACAGCTTGCACTGGTCGATGAGGCACAGGCATCTGCAATGCAGACGCTGGTCGACAATGGCTGCGAGATCGTTGAAAATCCGGATAAGGCAGCATTCAAGGAGAAAGCAATGCCCTCTTGGTCGATCTTCACCGATGTGTATGGCACCGAGCTGGTAGATATGATTCAGAATGCGCAGTAAGCGGACTCTTTTCTGAAAAAGGAGAAGATTTATATGAGAAGAATTGTTGATTTGACCCTGCCCATCGTGGAGCATTGGCGTTACGGCTTCAAGGTTACTCCGGTTCGTACCCATGCAAACGGTGACCCCTGGCAGTGCACGGCCTATAATTTGCAGTCTCACTGGTATACGCACATTGATGCACCGCTGCATTTTGATCCCAACGGCAAGAACCTGGATGATTATCCGATCCAGGATTGGGCGATCACCGATTGCCTGGTGCTCGATCTTTCCGATTGCGGAGACAATACGGCGATCACCGGCGAAATGCTGGAGAAGGCAAACGAGCCGTTTAAGGACAAGCACTATGACAGCCTGATCATCCGTACCGACCGTCCGAAGAAGGTGTCGTTCAAGACCACCGATTTCTGGGATAACGCACCGTATCTGACCGAGGACGCAGGTATCTGGATTCAGAAGTACGCGCCCAAGGTTGTCGGCTATGACTTCCCGCAGGATTACGCGATCCGTGAGCATCGCTTTATGAAGCCGGGCGATCCGTATACGCCGCAGCCGGTGCATGAGCATGTGCTCAAGCAGGGAGAGATTCTGCAGATCGAGTATATGACCAATCTGTGGGAGATCGGCACGCCGACCTGTCAGCTGATTGCGCTTCCGCTCAATACCAAGCAGGCCGACGGCAGCCAGATCCGTGTAATTGCTGTTGTAGAAGAATAAGGAGATGTCGCTATGAAAACATCTGAGAAGCTTTTATCGGCGGCAGAGACACTGTTCGGTTTTATCGGTGTAGTTATGATCCTGGTCGAGACTTACGCTGTATTGGCACGTAACGTCCTGATCGTTTCTACGCCGTGGGTAGACGAGCTGCTCAAGCTGCTGTTTGTCTGGATCGTATTTGTTGGCTCTGCGCTGGCATTCCAAAATGATGAACTGATTTCCCTGACCCTGTTTGAGGACAAGGCCAAGGAAAAGAAGCAGATGGTAAAGTACACCATCCTCAAAACCTTTCAGTACGTAATCGCTCTGGGCGTTTCCGCACTGATCGTAACACAGATGTATACGATCATCACCACACAGATGACTACCGGTGAGGCAAGTACCGTTATGAAGTACCCGCTGTGGGTACTCAACAGCGGTATCATGGTAGGCATGGTTCTGATCGTAATTATGGCTGTGGTTAAGCTGGTCGCATGCATTAAGTTCCTGGCCAATGGGAATAAGGCAGAGACGGTAGACTAATTTGTCATAGAAAATCCCATTGAATGCTCGGATATGGACGTTCAATGGGATTTTTTGCTTTGCGGCCGCAGAGTAAAAAATGTTTCTGGTAAAAAATAACAGCAATTTGACTCCATCTGACCGCCTCTCAGAGGGCATATTTGTGAGCAAAGACAAGCGAATCCGGCGCACAGATACCGATTTGTCGTGAAACTGTGGAAAAGGACGGAAATTTGTGCAAAGTGATGAAAAAGCACCATGCCGCAAATTGACACCCTGTTGACTGCGTGATATAATATATCAGGATGAAATAAAGAACATTGTTCTTAAATGAGAACAATGTATCGAAAAATCGAATGATATGGATACCATAAAAGTAAGAATCCTTGAAAAATACAATCGCCGCACAGGGAAGAGTCGGTTTGATTGTAAAAAGTAATGATGATAGGAGTCAAACGAGGATTTGAAAGGAGGAATTTTCATTGGAAACCATTACCGATCTGATTAAGGACGTACCGGTACCGAAGATGGTGAAGATTCGCGAGGTGTTTGACGACACACACATCCCGGAGGACAAGATTGTCGAGACCGTTCAGAACGAACTGTCCCGCGAGGCGCTGGGCGGCCAGATTAAGCCGGGCATGCGCATTGCAATCACCTGCGGCAGCCGCGGTATCAACCATTACGCCATGATGGCACGCGCAATCGTAGACTTTGTTAAGTCCAAGGGCGCAGAGCCGTACATCGTTGCAGCTATGGGCAGCCATGGCGGCGCAACGGCAGAGGGTCAGACCCAGATTCTGAAGGACTATGGCATCACCGAGGAAAACATGGGCTGCCCGATCAAGAGCTCGATGGAGACCGTACAGGTTGGCCTGTCCGGCATCCGCAAGCAGCCGGTGTTCGTGGACAAGAACGCGATGGAAGCTGACGGCATCATCCTGTTTAACCGCATCAAGCCCCATACCTCTTTCCGTGGTCGTTACGAGAGCGGCCTGATGAAGATGATGGCCATTGGCTTGGGCAAGCAGCACGGTGCAGAGAGCATCCATCACCAGAGCCCGGCGATCATGCACGAGCTGGTTGAGGAGTATGGCCGCACGATCATGGAGCATTGCCCGATTCTGGGTGGTATCGCCATCATCGAGAACGCATACGACGAGACCTACCTGATCCGCGGTCTGACCACCGATGAGATCATCACCGAGGAGCCCAAGCTGCGCGATCTGTCCTACAAGACCATTGCACACCTGCTGTTTGACAAGTGTGACGTTCTGGTTGTCGATAAGATCGGCAAGAACATCTCGGGCGACGGCATGGACCCCAACATTTCCGGCCGCTTCGTACAGCCCAAGTACTGCTCTGGCGGTATCGACGCAGAAAAGGTTGTTATTCTCGACCTGACCGACGAGACCCACGGCAATGCACAGGGTATCGGTCTTGCAGAGGTTACCACCCGCAGACTGTTCAATAAGATGAAGCTGGAGATGACCTACCCGACCGGTGTTACCAATACCTTCCTGCATCTGATGAAGATCCCGATGATCATGGACAACGACCGTGAGGCGCTGCAGCTGGCACTGTGCTGCTGCCCGGACGCAGAGGATCAGAACAACATGAAGATGATCCGTATTCCGGATACCATGCACATCGAGTACATTGAGATTTCCGAGGGCCTGCTGCCGCTGGCAAAGGAGAATCCCAACATCGAGATTCTTTCCGAGCCGTATGACCTGCCCTTTGACGAAGAGGGTAACCTGTTCTGATTTTTGAAATTTAGCCCAGATAAAGGAGCGAAAAAATATGCTGAATGCCATGATGATTGACGGCAAGGACAACGTAGCAGTTGCCATCGAGCCGATCACCAAGGGCGAGACCGTGACCTACCTGTGCGACGGCGAAGAGAAGCAGCTGACCGCACGCGCGGATATTACGATTTATCACAAGCTGGCTGTCCGCAAGATTGCGGCAGGCGAGCCGGTTGTCAAGTACGGCGAGCACATCGGCGTTGCCATGTGTGACATTGAAGTCGGTGATCACGTCCATGTACACAACGTGGAAGGCCATCGTGAGAACTTGGAAGAGAAGGAATAAGGAGGACGGACATGACTTTTTATGGATATAAGCGTCCGGACGGCCGTGTCGGCGTCCGCAATAAAGTGCTGATCCTGCCGGCCAGTGTCTGCGCTTCCGATACCGCACGCATCATCGCACAGCAGGTCGAGGGTGCGGTTACCTTCAATAACCAGCTGGGCTGCTCGCAGGTTGCATCCGACCAGCAGTACACCATGGACGTTATGGCAGGCTACGTTGCAAACCCCAACGTATACGGCACGGTTGTTGTATCGCTGGGCTGCGAAAACTGCCAGATGGATCTGGTTGTAAAGGCTATTCAGGAGCGCACCAACAAGCCCATCGAGCAGGTTATCATCCAGGAAGTTGGCGGTACTCTCAAGGCAGTTGATATTGGTGTGCGCTATGCAAAGGCAATGGTAGCGGACGCATCGCTGCTGCAGAAGGAAGAGTTCCCGATGTCCGAGCTCATCATCGGTACCGAGTGCGGCGGCTCTGACCCGACGAGCGGTCTGGCAGCAAATGTGCTCATCGGTGAGATGAGCGACCGCATTGTCGCTGAGGGCGGTACCTCCATTCTGTCTGAGACTACTGAGTTCATCGGTGCAGAGCACATTCTGGCACGCCGTGCAGCAACCCCCGAGGTACATGACCGTATTTTCGAGATCGTTCACCGTTACGAGAAGGCACTGCAGCTGGTTGGTGAGGAAGTCCGCGAGGGCAACCCGTCTCCCGGCAACAAGGCCGGCGGTATCACCACGCTGGAAGAGAAGTCGCTCGGCTGCATCCATAAGGGCGGTCACACCCCGGTCAATGCAGTATATGACTACGCAAAGCAGGTCGAGGCGCATCAGGGTCTGGTCATCATGGACACCCCGGGTAATGATCCGTCTTCGGTTGCAGCAATGGTCGCAGGCGGTGCACAGGTCATTGTATTCTCGTCCGGCCGCGGCACGCCCACCGGTAACCCGCTTGCACCGGTCATCAAGATCACCGGTAACCGCATCACCTTCGCAAAGATGGAAGACAACATCGACGTGGACGCATCCCCGATCATTTACGGCGGCGACCTCAAGAAGCTGGGCGATGACTTTATGAAGCTCGTAAGCGAAGTTGCAAGCGGCAGACAGACCAAGGCCGAGGCACTGGGCTTTACCGAAATGGCAATCGCTCGTGTCTGCAATTTCGTATAATAGACAATCATTCCGTGTGATTTGAATTGATTTAAACTAGGAGATGAGATCCGTATGAATAAAAAGTATGCCGTAATGGACGGTAACACGGCTGCCGCCCATGTGGCCTATGCCTTCACTGAGGTCGCGGCGATCTACCCGATCACGCCGTCCTCGCCGATGGCAGAAAAGGTGGATGAGTGGTCTGCGAAGGGCAAGAAGAACCTGTTTGGTTCGACCGTAGACGTCATCCAGATGCAGTCCGAGGCTGGCGCAGCAGGTACCTGCCACGGTTCTCTGCAGGCAGGCGCACTGACGACGACCTTTACCTCGTCTCAGGGCCTGATGCTGATGATCCCGGCGATGTACGCGATGGGCGGCCAGTTCCTGCCCAACGTCATGCACATCGCATCGCGCGTTGTCACCTCGAACCATCACTCCATCTTCGGCGATCATACCGACTTTATGACCTGCCGTATGACCGGCTATGCCATGCTGATGTCGTCCTCGCCCCAAGAGGCAATGGACCTCGGCGCAGTTGCACATCTGTCGGCCATCCATGAAAAGTACGCATTCATGCACTGCTTCGACGGCTTCCGCACCTCGCACGAGATGCAGCGCATCGAGACCCTCGACTACGAGGATCTGCGCGGCCTGGTTGACTACGATGCTCTCAAGGCATTCCGTGCACAGGCGCTCAACCCCGAGCACCCGACCAACCGCGGCAACAACGTAAACCCGGACATCTACTTCCAGTGTAAGGAAGGCGCAAACGTCAAGAGCGCGACCGTTCCGGAGACCGTTCAGCACTACATGGACGAGATCAACAAGCTGACCGGCCGTGATTACAAGCTGTTCAACTACTACGGCGCACCGGACGCAGAGGAAGTCATCGTTGTCATGTGCTCGGCTTCCGAGGCACTCAAGGAGACCGTAAACTACCTCAACCAGAATGGCCGCAAGGTTGGTATGGTGCAGATTCACCTGTACCGCCCGTTCTCGGTTAAGCACTTCTCGGATGCCATCCCGGCAACCTGTAAGAAGATCGCTGTTCTCGACCGCTCCAAGGAAGTTGGTTCGGTTGGTGAGCCGGTATACCTCGACGTATGCACCGCACTCAATCAGGCTGGCAGAACCGACATCCAGATCGTCGGCGGCCGTTACGGTCTGTCCTCCAAGGACACCACTCCCGGCCAGCTGGTTGCAGTTTATGACAACCTCGCACAGGACAAGCCCAAGAACAACTTCACCATCGGTATCAACGACGACGTAACCCATACCTCGCTCGACTACACCGAGGTTGAGATGGCTCATCCGGGCCAGGTATCGTGCAAGCTGTGGGGCCTGGGCGGCGACGGTACGGTTGGCGCAAACAAGAACGCCATTACTACCATCGGCCTGACCGCAAACAAGTACGCACAGGCATACTTCTCTTACGACTCCATGAAGTCGGGCGGTCTGACCCAGTCGCACCTGCGTTTTGGCGACGAGCCCATCCAGTCCACCTATCTGGTATCGGCAGCTGATTTCGTCGCTGTACACGCACCGACCTATGTTTCCAAGTACGACACCACCGAAGACCTCAAGGACGGCGGTATCTACCTGCTCAACTGCGCATGGAGCGTAGACGAGCTGGAAGAGCGCCTGCCCGCAAAGGTGAAGCGTGACCTGTACAATAAGCATGCTCAGTTCTACATCATCGACGCCGGCAAGCTGGCCGCTGAGATCGGTCTGGGCAAGCGCACCAACAGCATCCTCCAGGCAGCATTCTTCGCACTGACCAAGGTCATCCCGCTGGATGTTGCAGTCGAGGACATGAAGAAGAATAACTACAACTCCTACTTCAAGAAGGCTGGTCAGAAGATCGTTGATCTGAACAACCAGGCTGTTGACGTAGGTGTGAGCGCAGCCGTCAAGGTAGAGATCCCGGAGAGCTGGGCAAATGCAGTCGATGCTCCGGCGCAGGAGATCGAGGCAACGCCCTTCGTCAAGGAGATCGTACTGCCGATGGATCGCCAGCAGGGCGATAAGCTGCCGGTTTCTGTCTTCCAGAAGCACGGCGTACTCGACGGCACCTGGGAGAACGGCACCTCGGCTTACTCCAAGCGTGGTGTTGCTACCATGGTTCCGAAGTGGGACGGCAGCGCATGTATCCAGTGTAACCGCTGCGCGGCAACCTGCCCGCATGCAGCTATCCGCCCGGTACTGCTGACCGAGGAGGAGAAGGCAAACGTTCCGGCATCCTTCGAGACCGTACCCGCAAAGGGTCTGGGCAAGGACGCTCAGGCATACTCCTACCGCATGCAGATTTCGCCCTACGACTGCCTGGGCTGTGGCGTCTGCCTGACCGCGTGCCCGGCAAAGGGTGCGCTGACTATGACGCCGTTCGACGAGATGAAGCCCGAGCAGGAGAACTTCGACAAGGTAGCCATGAACGAGGTTTACCTCAAGAAGGACGTTATCAGCGATAAGAACATGAAGTCCGTACAGTTTGCAAAGCCCTACTTCCAGTTCTCTGCGGCTTGCGCAGGCTGTGCCGAGACCACTTACATTAAGCTCGTCAGCCAGCTGGTCGGCGACCGCATGTACATCGGCAACGCAGCAGGCTGCTCGTCCGCATACAGCGGCGGCGCTCCGATCCTGCCGTACTGCAAGGACAACCGCGGCTTTGGCCCGGCTTGGGAGCACTCGCTGTTTGAGGACAACGCAGAGTTTGCATTCGGCTTCTACCATGCACAGGACGCAATCCGCAAGGAGATCATCGTCCGTCTGGAAGCGCTCAAGGAAGCTGGCGTAGCAGCCCCCGCAATCGACGCATACCTCGCAAACTGGGAAGACAAGGATCAGTCCCGTAAGGTATCTGACGACCTGATCGCAGCGATGGAAGCTGCTGAGCAGACTCCTGAGACCCAGTTTGTACTCGAAAACAAGGAATATCTCGCTAAGAAGTCCGTATGGGCAATCGGCGGCGACGGCTGGGCATACGATATCGGCTTTGGCGGTATCGACCACGTCCTCGCACAGAACCAGGACGTCAACCTGCTCGTACTCGATACCGAGGTTTACTCGAACACCGGTGGTCAGTCGTCCAAGGCAACCCCGACCGCAGCTGTTGCGAAGTTCGCATCTGGCGGTAAGCACATCGCCAAGAAGGATCTGGGCGCAATCTTCATGAACTACGGTTATGTTTACGTCGCTCAGGTTGCAATCGGCTACGATCAGGCACAGACCCTCAAGGCTATCCGTGAGGCAGAGTCCTATCCGGGTCCGTCCATCATCATCGCATACTGCCCGTGCCTCGAGCAGCATATCAAGGCTGGCATGAGCTGCACCCAGAGCGAGATGAAGAAGGCAGTCGAGTGCGGTTACTGGCAGACCTACCGCTATGATCCGCGCCGCACGGCTCAGGGCCTCAATCCGTTCCAGCTGGATTCTCCCGAACCGGACACCAGCAAGGTGATGGATTACCTGATGGGCGAGAACCGTTACGCATCGCTCAAGAACAACTTCCCGGATCGTGCAGACGCACTGTACGAGAAGGCAGTTGCCGACATCGAAGCACGCTACAAGAAGTATCGTAAGCTGGCAGACGAGTCTGCCGACTGATCGGATGCACTGCCCAAATTTCGGCTATAAGGCGGTATCACGTTGACGCGGCTTGCTATGCTCCGTGAAAACATCTCCTACTCTTCCAATGAAAAGCAACCCTCACCACTGCGTAGTATTTTGAATACTAACGGCAACGCAGTTTCTTCTTTTCAAATCAATAGCATACTGTGTTGAAGGTACCACCTTTTATGGCGAAGATCGCGTAAAGCAAAAGATCCCCCGGTGCAGATAATCTGCATCGGGGGATCGACTTTTTACCGGAAAACGGTAGAAAACATGATAATATTCAATTTCACACTTTGCGCTTTATCTGAATCAATACAAGTACCAAAGAGATTCCGAGCAGGATGTGTCCAATGCCGGCCATACCGGAGATTGCTGCGTTTGCAGCAGGGGAGAGCTGCGTGGCTAAAACCTGAGCAACACCGCGTACAGCGAGCATGATAACCGTCAGATTCAAACCGATGTGATAAATGGTCAGGATGCGTCCGGTTTTCGCATTCGTGAAAGAAAAGTTCTTTTCTAACACGAGAAGCAGTAGGAAAAATACCATGCCCAGCATAAAATAGTGGGTATGTAAGAAAGCAAGTGTGGTCTTGGCAGTGAAACCGTTGAATTTGGTGAATTCTCGATGGAACACACCGCCAATCATTGCGAGAATCGCATATACCAATGCGGTATTGATGTATCGTTTCATAAAAGTCCTCCGTTACTTACATTCCTGCTTCATGGCGAAATATCCGATGAGTACCGTCCATACATAAGCGCAGGTTTTGGGGATCATCAGCATTCCGATCATCGGAATGGTATCTGCCCACAGAACGACCGGGATATAGAATGCGAAGCTCAATACGATCGTCAGCCACATCCAGCGAAATGCTCGATCATGGTGCTGTTTTGCGCTGCGATAAAACAGGACGATAATCAGCAGACCAAGCAGAGCAAAGGGGATATTGCGGTAAATACCCCAGGAGAGCGGCGCATCAGCGGAGAGCCATTCGTTTTGCGGCATCATGCATAGGATGATACGCAGCGCAGACAGGAGGTAGACAGCAGCGGTCAGGTTGTTTTGCCTATGTACTTGATAACGCTGCCGCCAGACGTAGTAGAGCAGGACGTAGAAAATGGTCATCGTGACCGATGTGATCCATTTGCCAAGACCCAGCGCGACGGTGTAGTTCTCCAGACCAGTGGTGCACAGAGCCAGCGCACGCGGCACCAGATGAAAGGCATCGCCAGCACCTAAGATCACAGCCATCCAGCCAAACAGGCGAAACTGACGGTTTCCTTTGCTGCCGCGGATCATCAGACAGCCAATTGTAATGACAGAAGTCAGATAGACAACGTCAAACAGGGTTTCCATAATTGCTTGCATGGTTAATTTCCTCCATTTTCTAATTTGCTGCCGGTTGCAGGTATGGACAAGACTGCCTTAATGTAGTTTCGACCAAACAGCAGCCCAGCCAGCAGCAGAGAAGCACCAAGACCGGTGTAGAATACGGCGATAAAGCGATCGGGCGCGATGCCGCTTGTGCGCAGACCGATTCCTCCGCTCATCATGATTGCCATGATGAGAAATGCTTTTCGGTCAAAAAACTTGAGAAAAAAGTGTTTTTCTTCCACGTAAGCACCAATTCTGGCAGAATGCTTGTTGACCAGTTTTCCAAAGATAAATTTTTGAAAGACGGCAAAGACAACGACGGATAAGCATAAATTCAGCACGGTCAAATAGGGTGGATAGGCGAGCAGTCCAATGCGCAGGATGTTGAATCCCGCGGCGCTCCACACCAGACAGGCGAGAAGCAGGAGGGTGTTGCGTTTTACTTTCATGAGTATATCTCCTTTAAATGAACAGTGTTCAATTTGACGGATGAAAAATCCCACAGCTTTAGTGGGACGATTCATACAGTGTTCTGCGGGTGAGTTCCAATACCGTACTTGGGTCGTAGTCTTGTCGGAGCAAAGCGGACAGCATGAGTGAGAATAAAATATCCGCGAATTTCTCCGGCGTGAAGGCATCGGTAAAGGCATCTGGACGGACGTTGGGGTCACGTTTCAAGACCGTACACAGACCTTGCAAAATGTGCTGCCAGGTTTGCTGCATACGTCGTTTTCCGTCCGACTTATCTTCTCGCATGAACCCCAGAGAATGCAGGGTGAAAAAGCCGGGGTATTGTTTGCAGCCGTACGCCATGCGCTCGTAGATCCAGACGATGCAAGCCAGCGTATCGTGGAAGATTGCGCCGTCGTCCGGACGGTGAAAAATTTCGCACCACACACTTTCGACGGTGGCAGAGACCAGATCGGATTTGGAGTCGAAGTAATTGTAAATCGATCCCACCGATACGCCGCAGGCGGATGCGACCGAGCGGATATTGACCGCAGACCAGCCTTGCTGCCGAATCAATTCGCGGCTGACTTTTAGAATTTCGTCTTTGGAAGTCACAACAGTATTCATTCGATCACCTCAATATGAACAATGTTCATTATAAGCAGCACAGCACCTCTTGTCAAGCGTTCTGGGGCGTTCGGTGAGCATGCTCAGAGCGAAAATTTGGTAGAATAGAGCGGTCTGACTGGGCTGGAAAAGGTCTATTTTGTCCATTCAATAAAAGAAGACTGCATCCTTTTCTCACTTTTGGGAAATTGCTGCAAAGCACATGGTTTTGTGTCTGTTCGGCTGGGAAAATGTGTACATTTCGTGAAGATTTCAGATAAAATGTTGCAAAAACGACGAAAAGACAGTGGAAATATAAGATTATGAATTACTGACAAAAAATTAAAAGTAAATCTGTTTACTTTGCGAAAATAGAATTTTTAAGCGAGAAATAATATTGACAAATCGGTTTACTAATAGTAATCTGTACACATGCTGATTCGATCAGTAAGGAAAGAGAAAGAAAGGTGTTTGTTGGACCATGAAGAAACTGATTTCAAGTGTTTTGCTTTCGTCCATGCTGCTCAACGCCGGTATGGCACCCGCGCTGGCAGTCTCCAATTACAGCCAGACAGCAACCGCGAATGAAACCAAGAACACGGTAAATGCACAGGAAGCGGCTAATACGCTGATTCGCAACCATTGCCAGTATCTGGCCGGCAATGCAGAGATGAATCAGAATGCGGTCGTAAAGTCCAAGCTCAGCGCGATTGAGAAGAACGCAGAGAAGGCGCTCGCGGCGTACCAGGGCGTGAAGAATCCGTATGTGATGTTCTCGGGTGACGGCTATGACATGAGTGATGCCAAGACCGTGAACGCTACCCCGGTTACTTCCGATCCCTTCTACAAGAATGCGCAGTATCTCTATGATATGGCACTGGCGTACGCGACCAGCGGCACCAAGTATTACCAGGATGCGGCGCTCAAGCAGAAGCTCATCGATGCGCTCAAGGCATTCTATGAGGTCTATAACAAGCACACTTCCTATAAAAACGAAGAGGGCAAGCTGTTCGGCAACTGGTGGAACTGGGAAATCGGTGTGCCGACCAAGATTACTTCCATTCTGGCACTGATGCAGAAGGATGTACAGGCAGCCGACGCCAATCTGATTGCAAACTACATCAAGGCATTTGACAACCACCTGCGTAACGGTAAGAATGGCGACGTAGACCTGACTTCGGCAACCCATACCGGTACCAACCTCATCGATATCACGGCAAACCGTATGGTGCAGGGTGCGCTGCTGGGCGATACCAAGCGAATCGAAAAGGCTGTCAGCGACATGATGACCGTCTTTAACACCATCGATCCTTACCACATCGTCAACAATAACACCGACGGTGTGTACGCAGACGGTTCGTTTATCCAGCACCATCGCGTTGCCTACACTGGCTCGTATGGCAAGCTGCTCCTGCAAAAGGCAGTATCCTCGCTGTACGTGCTCAAGGGAACTCCGTGGCAGCCGCAGGATAAGGTTTCGACCATTGAGAACTGGATTTATAACAGCTTCCTGCCGCTTATCCACGAGGGCTATATGTCCGAGGTTGTAAAGGGACGTGCGGTATCGCGCAGCACGACCGGCTATGCGGATGCAGTCGGCGTCGTCGAGGCGATGACCCTGCTGACCACCTTCCTGTCCGAGAGCAACAGCAAGAAGATGCAGCAGCAGATCAAGTATGTGGTACAGTCCATGCCGGTCAAGTTCAACGAAGCGGGACTCAACCTGCCGGCAATCGAGCCCTACATGGCGATTATGAACGATGCGACCATCACGCCTGCAAATGCAGTCAAGCCGGGAAGTGTCGTATTCAATGCGATGGATCGTAACTTACAGCTCGGCGAAGAGTTCACCTTTGCACTGTCGCGCAGCTCCAACCGTATCGCAAAGTACGAGTACATGAGCGGCGAGAACCTCAAGCCTTGGTTCCAGGGCGACGGCGCGTTCTATCTGTACCTGTCCGGTGTTGACCAGACCAAGCAGTACGGCATTGACTATATGACGACCGTCAATCCCTATCGCCTGCCGGGTACGACCGTTCCGAATGAGGCACGCAAGACCATTATGGAGCTGTATGACGGCAGCCAGTTCTATCCCAAGTACACGGCAAGCAGCACCGAGCAGAATGATTACGTGTACTTCCCGGTTGGCACCAATACCTTCTCGGGCAGCGTATCGCTGAAGGCAGACGGTGTCAGCATGGCTGGCATGCAGCTGGGCGATGACAACGGCTATGTTGCAAAGCAGAAGGGCCTTCTGCCCGACGACTTTGTCGCTTATAAGAACGCAACCGGCAATAAGTCCTGGTTCCTGATGAACGATCAGATCGTCTTCCTGGGTTCGGGTATCGGCGACACGCAGAAGCGTGACGTGACGACTACCATTGACAACCGTATGTCGGCACCCGATGCCAAGATCACGGTCACGGCACAGGATAAGGCAGGCAAGGCGGTTGCCGTGAAGGAAGGCAAGTACAGCAACCTGCAGTGGCTGTGCTATCAGGATGAGTCGCTCAAGACCGGCGTGGGTTATTACTTCCCGCAGATCAAGGAAATCAAGATCGAGACCCCGACCATTACGGCAAATCAGAAGGATATCCGCAATGTGTCCAGCCAGACCGATAACATGATTACCGAAAAGTACTTCACCATGACCTATGAGCATGGAAAGAAGACCGATGATTCGTATAGCTACGTTCTGGTACCCAACGCAACCGCAGAGGAAATGAAGCAGTATGCAGCTGCGCCCTCGATCGAGATTGTAGAAAACTCCAAGACCATCCACGCAGTACGTGATACCAAGGACAACATCACGGCGATCAACTTCTTCGAGGCCGGCAAGACCGCAGGTGTACAGTCGTCCAAGCCGCTGTCTCTGCTGATGAAGCAGGCAGATGGCAAGACCACCATTGCACTGTCCGACCCGCTGTTTACGCAGGACACCATCAAGGTTGTTCTCGATCTGCCCAATGCAAAGGTTGTTACCAAGGATGACCGCATTCAGGCAGCTTGCACGAAGGATCAGGTAACCCTGACCTTTAACGCCAAGGAGTTCTATGGCGGCAGCGCAGAGATCACTTTACAGCAAGCCTAATCAACAAAATCCATGCAAATAAAGAAAAACGGAAAGCTACCTCCTCCTTTCAGACCTACCGTTTTTCACGCCGGTATCAATTTGTGATGCCGGCGTCTTTTTTTCATTTTTCCTGTCAAATTGCAGTTGATTGAAACAGTACAATGATAAATGTTTGAGGAGCAAAAACAGTAAATATGTAACCATTGTGTCTTGCGTGGAGACGGAAGAATGCTTTGTGGAAAATGCTGGAAAAGAATGGGAGAACGTAAAAAGTGGAAGTATAATATTGACAATTTAAGTGAAAGAGAATATGATAAAGGCATATAGAAGACCTTGTGAAAACTGAGGAAATAAACTTGGGAAATGGCTGCAAAAACAGTCCCGAAAGCGTATAACATCACCGTTGGGAACTGTCTTTGGCAGCTTTTATTTTTCAATACTTTTACCACAAGAAGAAAGAAGGGGGATTGTATGACCAGTCTGTTGCAACGTGTATTTCACTTGCAGGAGCACCACACCGATGTCAAAACCGAGGTAGTTGCGGGAATTACGACCTTTATGACCATGGCGTATATTCTTGCAGTCAACCCGAACATCTTGGCGGCATCGGGCATGGATTCAGGAGCAGTCTTTACTGCAACGGCACTCTCTGCCTGCCTGGCAACCATTCTGATGGCGGTATTTTCAAACTATCCGTTTGTACTTGCACCCGGTATGGGCCTGAACGCGTTTTTTGCCTATACCGTTGTCATGCAAATGGGCTATACCTGGCAGGTTGCGCTCGCAGCGGTCTTTGTAGAAGGCATTATTTTTATCGTGCTTTCGCTGACCAACATTCGTGAAGCAATTTTTAACTGTATTCCGCAGTCACTGAAATTTGGTGTTACCTGTGGTATCGGTCTGTTTATTGCATTTATCGGCCTGCAAAATGCAAAGCTGGTCGTAGACGGCTCGACGCTGGTTGCGATTTATCCGTTCAAGGCAGCGATTGCCGACGGCCGTATCTTCTCGGAAGGCATGGGCGCACTGCTGGCGCTGGTCGGTATTATCCTGACCGTCATTCTGCTGGTGCGCAAGGTGCCGGGTGCAATTCTGATCGGTATTCTGGCAACCTGGGGCATCGGTATCGTGTGCCAGCTGGTTGGACTGTATGTGCCCAACCCGGAACTGGGTATGTACTCGGTATTGCCTGACCTGTCCGCGGGATTCTCTATTCCTTCGATCTCGGCAACCTTCTTTAAGATGGACTTTACCGGACTGCTCAGCTTCAATTTTGTCACCATTATGCTGTCGTTCCTGTTTGTCGATCTGTTTGATACGCTGGGCACGTTGATCGGTGTTGCATCCAAGGCGGACATGCTGGACGCAGAGGGCAAGCTGCCCAAGATCAAGGGCGCACTGCTTGCCGATGCAATCGGTACGACGGCAGGTGCTGTGCTGGGTACTTCGACGGTCACCACTTTTGTCGAGAGCTCTTCGGGTGTTGTTGCAGGCGGCCGCACCGGCCTGACCTCTGTGGTATCGGCACTGCTGTTTGGACTTTCGCTGTTCCTGTCGCCGATTTTCCTGGCGATTCCGTCTTTTGCAACCGCACCGGCTCTGGTCGTTGTCGGTTTTATGATGCTGGAAACCATCGTGAAGATCAATTTTGACGATATGAGCGAAGCGGTACCGGCGTTCATCGCAACGATTGCCATGCCGTTTATGTACTCGATCTCCGAAGGTATCTCGCTTGGTGTCATTTCGTATGTATTTATCAATCTGATTTCGGGCAAAGTGAAGGACAAGAAGATTCACTGGCTGATGTATGTGCTTGCGATCGTGTTTATTCTCAAGTACATCTTCGTGTAAGCGCAAAGAAAGGAAAGTTTGGTTATGGAGCATTGTCTGGTTGATGTAGCGCAGAATCAGATTCCAGCCCAGCTGATTTTGCGGAATGCAAAGATTGTGGATGTCTTTACAGGCAGCATTTATCCGGCAGACATTGCGATTGCCAATGGAAAGATTGCCGGAATCGGGCATTATGAAACAGGAGAGACCGTGATTGACTTACAGGGGCGGTATGTCAGTCCGGGACTTATCAACGCACACTGCCACGTAGAGTCCTCTATGGCCGCACCGGGTTACTACTGTATGGAGGAACTGCGCTGGGGTGTCACGACGCTGATTACCGACCCGCATGAGATTGCCAACGTTGCCGGTACGGCAGGCATCCGGTATATGCTGGATGCAACCCGTGATCTGCCCATCAATTACTATGTGCAGATGCCGTCTTGCGTACCGGCGACCCCGTTTGAGCATGCAGGCTGCGTGCTGGATGCAGAGCAGATGCGCGAGATTGCGGATGAACCGGGCGTGCTGGGACTGGGGGAAGTCATGAACGTCCCGGGTGTCCTGGCGCACGATCAAGCGGTCTGTGAAAAACTGGATTTGTTTGCCGGACGGCCGATTGACGGACATGCACCGGGCCTTATGGGTGAAGCCTTGCAGGCGTATGCAGCGGCGGGTATCCAGACCGACCATGAATCTTCTACGTGGGAGGAAGCGCGCGCCAAGCTGCGCGCAGGCATCGCTGTTCTGGTGCGTGAAGGCAGCGCGTGCAGAAATCTACAGGCCATCATTGAGGGCGTGGTTGCCGACGGCGCAAGCGTCTCGCGTATGGCGTTCTGCACCGATGACAAGCACTTGGCAGACATCCACAGAGAGGGCACCATCCGATGGTGCGTCAAGCAGGCTGTCGCCTGTGGACTGCCTGCCATGTCGGCCTTGCAGATGGCGACCATCCACGCGGCACAGATTTATGGACTGTCCAGAGTCGGTGCGATTGCACCGGGCTGGTGGGCGGACTTGGTCGTATGGGAAGACTTGGAATCGTGGATACCGCATCGGGTATACCATCACGGTACGCCGGTTGATCCTGATGGGGAAATTTCGGTGCAGCACCCGACACAGGCACTGCGCGAGTCGGTGCACGTCGGTGCGCTTCCGGCGCAGCCCTTTGCGCTTCCGCGTTACCCGGACGACATGCAGCCGGTGATGGAGATGGTGCCGCATGAAGTACTGACCAACACGGCTTGGATGGCACAGGCCGAGGTGCCGCAGGCGCTTGCGCAGGGAACGCTGTGCAAGATTGCCGTACTGGAACGCCACCACGCGACCGGCAATATCGGTGTGGGACTGATTCGTGGATATGGCTTGCAGAATGGCGCGATTGCGACCACGGTCGCCCATGACTCGCACAACATGATTGTCGTGGGCACTAATGACGCTGACATGCTGGCGGCGGTGCACGAGCTTATGCGCGTGCAGGGTGGATATACCATCGTGCGGCAGGGAAAGGTCGTGGACACGCTGCCGCTTCCCATTTGCGGCTTGATGTCCGAGGACACACCCGACCGCTTGACCATCCGTTTGGAAGAGCTGAGCCAGAAAGCGCATGAAATGGGCGTATCGGAGACCGCCGACCCATTCATCACCCTGAGTTTTATGGCATTGCCGGTCATTCCGTCTCTGCGCATTACCGATATGGGTATGTTTGATGTCGAGCGCTTCCAGTTCATCGAGCGAGCCGAGTAACAAAAGAATAAGCAAACAGCCCTTCGGGAGCGCATCCCGGAGGGCTGTTTTTGTGTCCTATCAGATTGTTCAGTCGTCCAAGCGCTTGCGCAGGACGTTTTCCCGGATGCCGTCGCGGTACAGATCATCGATCAGCGCGCATTTGCGGAAGCCGAACGAGGTATACAGCGCACGGGCACGGGGGTTAAAGTGGCTGACGCAGATGAAGATTTGACGCGCACCCATCTGGCGAGAAATGCGCTCAAACGCTTGCAGCAGGCTGTGACCGACACCCTGTCCGCGCCATTGCTTTTTGACACCGAGCAGAGCCAGATACGGCCACGCACCGAACATGCCCTGCCATTCGCACTGCATCAGGCCGACGGCTTCGCCGGTATGTCGATAGGCGATGAGGACCGCACCGCGTGCCAGCGCATCGGACAGGATTGCGCGCAGCGTGCGTTCTTCGTCGGGCGCATAGTAGTGTTCATAGAGTGCGCTGTCGCGCAGAATTTCCAGATATTCTTCCAGTCGTTCGGGTTGTCCGGGTGCAATCTGTACGTCCATAGATGCAGCCTCCTCGATGAGTCGTTACCATTATCTTATCATGAATACCGGTCGGACACAATGAGCGCTTTGTACAACCACAAGCGTTCTTTTTTGACAAAAGGAGAAAGGGAGGAGTTAAGCATACTGCTCGGAGAACCGCATGAGCATCATTGCGGCCTGTGTGCGGGTGGTTTCGCCCTGCGGTGCCAGCGTATCGCCCATGCCGGTGATGATACCGCTGCCGACCGCCCACTGCATCGCCGGGATGACATATTCGCTGACAGCCGAGACATCGGTATAAGAGAGGATGTTGGTATTCTCGCCTACGCTCACATCATAGCCCTGCTTCTGTGCGAAGCGGTAGAGCATGACGGCGAACTGTTCGCGGGTGATGGGGTCGCCGGTGCCGAAGGAACCGTTGCCGTAGCCGCCGACAATGCCCTCGCTGGAAGCCCAGCGGACAGCCTCGGCATACCACTGATCTGCGGGTACGTCGGCAAAGTCCATCGCGTAGTTCACAACCGGGCTGCCAGCCATACGCCAGAGGATGGTGGCGATCATGGAACGGGAGGTGGTGAGATCGGGGGAGAAGGTCGTGTCGCTCGTGCCGGTCATCAGGCCGTTTTCATAGACGTACTGGACGGCCTCTGCGTACCAGGCATCCGCCGGGACATCGGAGAAATTCGCCTTCGGGGTCTCGTCCTCGATCGGCGCGAAAGATACCTCGATGGAAACGTCGCCCTTCGGCATCTGGAAGGTAAATTTGCCGTCGCCCTTGTCGTTAAGGTCGAGCTTGTCGCCGTCCTCGTCATAGACCGCGAGCTTGTCCAGCGCATAGCCGTCGTCCGGGGTGACGGTCACGGTGACCGTGTCGCCCTTTTCGGCCTTGGAGGGACTTACCTTGACCGAGCCGTTTTCGACATCGGACGGTGTTTCGATCTCATAGCGGTCGGAAGAGGTTGTCGTTGTGCTGCCGGCATCCGGATGATGTGCGCCGCCGCTGGAATCGCGGTCAAAGACTGCCTTGACGGTCACAGGTTCGGCAGGCATGGTAAAGGTGTTGTTCGTAATGGTAATGTTGCCGGAAACGACTTCCCAACGGTCAAAGTGATAGCCGCTGTTCGGCGTAGCGGTCAGGGTGATGGTCGTTCCTTCCGGAGCAGAAGCCGGGGAAGCGGACGCGGTGCCGTTGCCGTCGGTCTCCATCGTTATGGAGTAGGTAGGAATGGCGGTCACGGTCAATGTGGCGGTGTCACTTGTCACTTCATTTACACTGTTTTTCACAACACAACGGTATTGAGTGCCGCTCATGTCCATTGTGGTAGTTGCAATGGTATAGGTGGCGTTGGTTTCGCCTGTAATATTCGTCCACTTACTTCCGTTATCGGTGCTTTGCTGCCACTGATAGGACAACGGCTCGGTGCCGGTGGCTTTCACGGTAAAGGTGGCAGTTTCATTTTCTTTTACTTCCACATCTTGTGGTTGGGTGGTAATAGTGGGGGCGATTTTGAGCGTGCCATTGCCGGTCGTTGTGCCTTCCAGCTTGCCGCCGCTCTCTACAGTGATTGTGCCATCGTTGGTCAAAGTTGTTCCCTCCGGCACGGTGAGGCTGACGTCCTTTCCGATGGTCAGGGTTTCGTCCGTACCGATCTCCAAGTCCTCCTGCAAGGTCACATCGCCGTAGACAGTGCCGCTCTTGCCGTTAAAGACGATACCTCCGTTGCCATCGCTGCCTGCACCAACCTGAACAACCGTTTCCTTATTCTGAGCCATTATTTGACTGTTTCTTGTATCCACCACTGCGTTGCCGCTGACGGTCAGGCTGGAAGTGCCAGCATTGCTCGTGCCAGACCAATAATAGTAAATTCCGACATTACCATTGCCACCGGTGGTCAGGCTTCCATTATTTACCGTAATAGTAGAAGTGGATGATGCGTCGGTACTAGAGATTAGATAAACTCCATAATGGGCAGGAGATGAAGCTGTAACATCCGCACCGTCGATATCCAGGTTCGTATTCTTTGAACTACAAAGCGTAATTCCTGAATTACTCCCTTTCGGTTCGACATCTAAGCTGCCAGGACCCTTAATAGACAAGGAGGCATTTCCAGTCGTGGACTCTACACGAATCCCGCCTTTTCCTGTTATGGTACTCGTTCCTTGGGATACTACTATTTTGAGAGAAACATCGGCAGTTTGACTAAAGGCAATCACGCTACCGTCATAGGTGTAACCTTCTGCAACATTCACAGTTTGATTGTTAGTAATCTCTGCCTTATTCAGCGTAAGGGTGAAGGTGGCGGCGTCATAGTAAAATTGACCGCTGGCAGGTTCTGCACTGCCAACTTTTGTCCAAGTTCCGTCTTGGTTTGCATAGCAGCCGCTTTCTGTAATTCGCTGACCGCCTACATACAGTTCAATTCCGTCCGCCGCCAGCGCCGTGACGGGCAGCAGGCCCAGGCAGAGGGACAGGACGATCAATAGACTCAATATTCGTTTTCGCATACAGTTTGTCCTCCTTTTGTCGTTTCTTTCGGATATGATTTGGATACACAATCCCCGGATGACCCGGCTTGCGCCGCGCCCGCAGATGGCTGTCCGCGTTCCGTATGGATTCTGGTATCATAGATTTCTCCTTTTCCTATTATTGTAACCGAAAACAGACAAATTTGCAAGTTTTGGAGGGCTATTCTGCCGCAATCTCACGCCGCTTGAGATACCAAAGCGCGAGGAAAACAAAAACAATACCGCAGATCAGCACAGAGAGCAGGAAGGAAAACGGACGCAGTACCATCTGCGGGTTGTTGGCGCGCATGCCCAGACATAACAGCGAGTAGGGAAAGGCATAGCCCAGACCGCGTGCCGTGAACAAAAGACCGGCAATGCCGCCGATCAGAGCCAAGGCCACCGGCGGGGCAAAGGCACGGATGATGAGGCTCAAAAAGAGCTGTACCGCACAGACCGCGACCCCGCCCAGCGCACCATAGAGCAGCCACGAGAGCAGTTCGGGCGGTATGGGAGCAGAGAGCCCGGCGATTTTTCCGCTGAGCAGGAACAGCACCCCGATGCAGCCTTGTGCCAGTACCGACACCACGGCAGCGAGAATCAGCTTTGCCGCATACAGATCGCGCACCGGTACCGGGGCGGTGAGAAAGCTGTTCCAGTTGTGGTCGGTGTGCTCGAGCCGCCATTGCCAGGAACAGAACACACCCAGCAGCGCAGGCAGAAAGAACATGGAGGAGAACAGCGTGTGCTGACTCCATAGACTGTACCATCCGTTTCCCAGCGCGTCCAGATTGCTTAAATAGTTCCCGGTTCCCAGAATTGCGGGAAAGATGGGCAGTACCAGAAAGGCCAGCCATACCGGGGAACGACGGCATTTTTGCAGTTCTGCATGCAGACAGCGAAGCAGCATGTCTCACACCTCCTTTTTGACAAACAGCGCCCGGCCTGCAATCAGGAATACCGCCATCCAAAGAAGCAGCAGCGCAACATCGGTCGCCGGAAGCCCGCGCCAATAGAACCGGGTCACGCGCGTGGCTTTGTTCCAGTCCATAAAGACCAGCGACAGTAAACCGTAGTATCCCCAGGGCACGCACCGAACCAGAGCCGGTGGAAACAGCATGGACAGGATGCCCAGAAAGCTGCCTGCAATGCCGCACACCAGCGCGGCGGCCTGATTGGCAAAGCGCAGAGATAACCCTTGCTGGAGCGCATAGACCATCATGGACACCGCCCAGGAGAGCAAGGTAAACAGTCCAAGCCGACCCCAGGGAATCGCGCCTTGAAAGCCCTGCGCGATGCCTACGCCCAGAAAGAGCACCGAGCGGATGATGAGCAGGACGGCCAGTACCAGCGCACCCCAGACGAGCTTTGCGGTGTAGAGCTGACCGGGCGTGGCCATGGTTTCGAGCAGCTTCCATGTGCTGCCCTTGTGCTCAAGTTCGCAGTTTCGGCTGGCCAGCGTGGCCACACTGAGCGGCAGGATGATGGCGTCTACCGTGGACAGATTGTAGAGCAGAAGCATCCAGCCCCACTTGAGATCCTCGGCGTCCTGCCGGGAGAAATACGCCGTCATCCAAATGAACTGCACGGCCAGTATGGCGGCACAGATCAGCACGATGTTCCGGCGGCGGCACTTGTAAAATTCCAGTTTCAGCAGCGTCATAAGCTCGCCGCCTTTCCGGTCAGGTCGAGGAAGATGTCCTCGAGACTCTTTTGCCGCTCTTCCAGCCGGACGATTCCCAGACGGTTGCCAGCCAGAAAAGCGGTCAGCTGGGCGGCGACTTCGTCGGACAGAATGGGCAGGATGAGGTAACCGTTTTCCTCCTCGCAGGGCACCGACTGCTCGGCCAGCAGACGGCGCGCGATGGCATTGTTGGTGGTGCGGAGCGCCAGATGGTGACGGCTTCTGCCGTGCAGCGCTTCCAGAGAGTCCTGAAATACCAGTTCACCCTCCCGAATGATCGCAACATGGTTGGCCATCTGGTCGATTTCGCTCAAAAGGTGACTGGACACCACTACGGTCATGCCGAACCGACTGGGCAGGTCGCAGATGAGCTCGCGCATCTCCTGAATGCCCGCTGGGTCCAGTCCGTTTGTGGGTTCGTCCAGAATGAGCAGCTTGGGATAGCCCAGCAGTGCAGCCGCTAGCCCCAAACGCTGTTTCATGCCCAGTGAGTAATGAGCGACTTTCTTTTCCCGCTGACCGTCCAGCCGGACGATTTGCAGGACTTCCCGGATGTTTTTCTCGGGAATGCCGCGAAGCGTCTGGACAATGCGCAGATTTTCCTCGCCGGTCAGATGGCCGTAGTAGCTGGGACTTTCGATGAGACTGCCCACCTGACGCAGGACGGACAGACGATTGGCGCTATCCATATCCTTTCCCAGCACGCGGATGCTGCCCGCTGTCGGACGCACCAGACCTAAGATCATTTTGAGCGTCGTGGACTTTCCGGCACCGTTGGGGCCGAGAAAACCATAGATGCTGCCCTCGGGGACATTCAGATTCAGATGGGATACCCGCAGGGCATTCCCGTATTGTTTGCACAGATCGTGCGTTTGAATAATGTTCATGACAAGACCTCCTTGCGCAATCTATCATAGCGCACCTGCCTTACACATCCATGAAGCCTACCTTACGATTACCTGAAATTTCAGACGGGGCGGCTGGACGATGGGCAGGCTTTTTTCTATAATGGAGACAGAACAAAGCAAAGGAGGCCGGGAAATGGCCTATCAGATATTGATTGTGGATGACGAGCCCGCACTTCAGCGCATGGTGCAGGAGATTTTGACCCGAGCGGGCTATGCGGTCATCGCAGCCCTGTCCTGCACACAGGCGATGGAGCGGTTTTGCACGACCAAACCGGATGCAGTACTGCTGGATGTGATGCTGCCGGACGGAGACGGTTTTTCGCTGCTGGGCAAGCTGCGGGAAATCCGGGATGTACCAGTGCTGTTCCTCTCGGCACGGGACGAGGACGAAGCACGTCTGCGAGGGCTTGGCCTTGGAGCGGATGACTATATCACCAAACCGTTTTTACCGCAAGAACTGCTGCTCCGTTTGCGCGCCGTGCTGCGGCGGGTCTATCGGGAGAAACCCAGTACACCGAAACTGGGAGATACCGAGATCGACTGGGGCAAAGGAACCGTGCGGCGGGACGGCGAGGAAATCGCACTCACGGCAAAGGAATTTGCCCTGCTGAAAAAGCTGTGGGAGGCACGGGGGAACATCGTGACCATAGATGCCCTGTGCGCAGCGCTGTGGGACGGGCCGCTGGTCGGATATGAGAATACACTCATGGTGCACATTCGCCGCTTGCGGGAAAAGGTGGAAGCCGACCCGTCCCATCCGAAGTTCCTGCTGACCGTGCGCGGCCTTGGCTACCGGCTCAAACGGGAGGAATTGCCATGAAGCTGCGCGGACTGCTCAAAGGCGTCATGCTGGTGACCGTGTCATCGCTTTTGATCGCCGCCGTGACCCTGTTCGGAATATTTGCCTTTGTCTACTACAATACGGTATACGGGCAGGATTGGAGCATTCCTGTGTCAAAACTGTCCGATACCCTGACTTGGGACGGAACAGACTATGCCTTTACCGGTGAAGAGCTGCTGAAAACAGACCAGTGGGCTATGCTGTTGGACGAGACGGGACAGGTGGTATGGGAATTTCGCAAGCCGGACGACGTACCCGAACAGTATACCATCATCGATGTGGCAGCCTTTACACGGTGGTATTTAAACGACTACCCGGTGCTGTGCCGGGTTCGAGATGACGGCTTGCTGGTGGCCGGTGCACCCAAGGGCAGCGTGTGGAAACATGACATGGCGATGAGCACCCAGACCTTGCTCCAGACCCCGGCGTGGTTGATCGGATTTTTCCTGTTGGCACTGGGCAGCGTGCTGGCACTCGCGTGGCTGGCGGTGCGCCGCTGGTTTCGACAAGATCAGCAGGTTCGAGATGCAGCCCGCTCGAACTGGATTAACGGCGTTTCGCATGACATCCGCACACCGCTTTCAGTGGTGATGGGCTATGCCGCACAGTTAGAGGACGCGAACGACTTGACAGCAGAGCACAAGCGGCAGGTAACGGCCATTCGGGCGCAAAGTCAGGTCATTCGAGACTTGGTGAACGACCTGAATCTGACCATGCGGCTGGACTGTGAAATGCAGGCGCTGCGCAAAGAGCGGATGCAGCCCGCAGTCTTCCTGCGGCAGGTCGCCGCGGACTTTCTCAACGGCGGCATGGCAGAAGGATTTGACTTTGAGATGGAATTGCCGGAAAATGGGCTGCCAGACATCGAGGCTGACCCGTTTTTGCTGCGCCGTGCCGTGAACAACCTGCTTGTGAACTGCGTGCGGCACAACGCACCCGGTTGTTCCATTCACTTGGGCGCCAGAGCAGAGGGGGGACAGCTCGTTCTCTGGGTCGAAGGCGGAACTGCGGCGGGAACAGCACAAGCAAACGCACCTCAAACCTTGGAATCGGACGGTGGAGCTGCTCATGGTACGGGACTGCGTCTGGTGTCTCAGATCGCCGCGGCACACGGCGGCAAGGCTGAGTTTCACAGCGGCACGCCTTACCGATGTGAACTGTATTTGCCGGTGAAAAGATAGAGCCCAGAGCACCATTGACACAGGAGAGCAGATTGGATATAGTAATGGTGACAGCAAAGCGAGGTGAGCACCGTGCAATTCGGGAAAATTTGCATTGCTTTGGGCTCCACACAAGTTGATACCATGAAACATTGTGCGGAGCCGTTTGGGAAATTTGATCTGTAATACCAAAAGCGGAGGGCAGAATCAGGCTGCCTTGGTTTTCTATACCCATTTTACAGGTTAATGACATGAAATTTGTATGTGAGGTCGCAGACAATGTTTGTTTGCGGCCTTTTGTTATGCCATCATGTGATTTTCCAAACCATCCAGTCAAGGAGGACTGAAACATGAACAAAGCAAAAATTTATCCCCGCACGGGAGATGACCAGACCGTTTATCTGAATCAAGTTGTCACTAATCCGAATATTATCGTTGGCGACTACACCATGTACAATGATTTTGTAAATGACCCGACGGAATTTGAAAAGAATAATGTTTTATACCATTATCCCATCAATGGCGATCGTCTGATTATCGGAAAATTCTGTTCCATTGCCTGCGGCGCTAAATTTCTTTTTAACAGTGCCAATCACAGCCTGACCTCGCTTTCCACCTATCCGTTTCCGATTTTCTTTGAAGAATGGGGACTCGAGCGGGCGCAGGTAACCAGAGCTTGGGATCATAAAGGAGATATTGTGATTGGAAACGACGTGTGGATTGGATATGAGGCGGTTATTTTAGCGGGTGTGACCATTGGAGACGGGGCCATCATTGGAACCCGAGCGGTTGTGACAAAAGATGTTCCGCCCTATACCATCGTTGGCGGTGTCCCGGCAAAGCCGATTCGCAAGCGATTTCCTGACGATACCATTGCGTCTTTGCTTGCATTGCGGTGGTGGGATTGGCCAGAGGAACGCATTGCCGCGCATTTGGATGCGATTCAGTCCGGACAGATCGATCAAATTAAGTAAAGACACCTCACCTAATCTCAAAACTTTTTAGGACATAAAAAGACTCCCTCTGAAATTTTAGGTTTCAGAGGGAGTTTTTCGTAATCAGGTAATATTTTAAGATTCGATCTCATAAGGCCAGGTGTTAATACCGCCAAATTCATAGATGTTGGTATAACCAAGTTCGGCCAACGCAGAGGACGCAGTTTTGCTGCGGTTTCCGCTGCGGCAGTACACCAAAACCGTAGAGTCCTTTTCGGGAATCACAGCGGCAGCAGTGTCCTCGTCAATGGTTCCCACGGGAAGCAGGACAGCACCGGGAATGTGACCGCTGTCATATTCGTTCTGTTCCCGCACGTCCAGAACAATGACCTCTTGTGTGTCCATCATTTCCTTGGCTTCCTCTTGGGTGATCTGTTGGTAGGAATTGTCTGCTGTGCTGCCGCCGCAGCCGGTAAACAGCAACAGGAGAGAGAAAAATAGGGGTAGAATTCGCTTCATTTGAGTACCTCCAGAAGGTTAGATGCAAAGATTTTGTGTCCCTGCTCGGTGAAATGCACGCCGTCATAGGCAAGGGGAATGTTCCACTTTCCGGCATCGGCAAAGCTCATGCCAAACTGCTGCGCGAGATCGTGACAGCGCTGGGCGAATACTTTGGAATCCTCGATCAGCTGCTGTGTGCTGACCCATTCTCCCAGAGCCAGGGACGGCGGTGCAATCAATAAGACTTGCTTTGGGTCAAGCGCCAGACCGGAGAGAAACCGCATCAGCTTTTCCGAGGCTTCTTTCGGACTGCGTCCCTGAAGCAGATCGTTCGTACCCAGCATGAGGATGAGCAGATCAGTGTCGGCTGGAAAGTCGGGCGTCTCACGCGGAATTTCCCGGCCGTTCTCGCCCATGTTGTAGACCGTCCATCCGGTTTCAGCAGCCAGAATATCCACCCAACGGCTGTCAGGCGTATAACGGCCACCAAACCAGGAACGGGGATCATAGCCAAAGGTATTGGAATCGCCAAAGCAGATGACTTTCATGCTGCGGCTCCTTTCATGTTCTATAAATCTCGTCGGTGAGACGAGTTTGTGTATCTATCATACAGCTTGTTCTGGGACTCTGTCAATGTGGAGAAGACCGAGTAAGGACATTTTTATGTGACAGATAAGAATAACATTAAATACTAAAACTATATAAATGATAAAAACCGGATAAAAAAGAAAATATTTTATTTAGGAACGCTTGCGGAACGCTTTAACGGTTCGAACGGAACACGTAACCGCCTATAATGAGAGCAATCTTCTGCCACTTGAGGGAACCGAATTGCGCATACATCAAAAATGCAGGTTAAAAAGCAAAGGAACATGCATATACGCAGAGACTGGCAAGGGTGAGCGGTCAACAGATAAATTTTCTTTTTGTCACACGATGCACTATAATTGAGATAGAAAGAGAATGGACGAGTCCTATGAAAGTAGACCGAATCTGTTGAAGATATTGTGAGGAGGCGTTTTTCATGACGCATCAAGAGAAGATATATCCGGTTCAGACTTGCGCTCGGGTTGAGTTTTGTAACAATCAGGGATTCGAGCTTGCGTTTATGGATGAATTTCTGGCCAAAGAACTGGGCTATGACAGTTTTGCTGATTTCCAGCACTGTGCAGGAAGTTTTCTGTTATTCTCCATACATCCGGATGACATCGCGGCATTTCAGGCATTTGTAAAAACACCTGCCTGTCTAAAAGACTGGACGGGACGGCTGCGGTGCAAAGACGGAACGTTTGCGTATTATCGAATGACACATCAGCAGCTGCAGGAAGACGGCGAACGGCAGCTGGTTGTATGCGAATGCGTGCAAATGAAAGACACAGCACCGGCTGCGCAGTCCGTACAATGCGCGAACACAACAGATGAGAGTATTTTTTTGAAACTTGCCGATGATATTCCCTTGGGCATATTAAGATGCCGATACGAGCGCAGTACGCGTGCGCTGCATACATTGTTTTGCAACCCGCCTCTGTGTGCAATCACGGGGTATCCGATTGCGCAATGGCAGCGCGCAGACATGGATTGGATGAAGTCTATTGTATACAGCCAGGACCGTGCCTGCATTGCACAAGCGATGGGCAGACTGCTTGGTGATGCGGATACGACACACTGTGAATTTCGGATTGTGCGCGGAGCAGAACATGCATGGATGCAGATGACCGTGCGGGTGACCGAACGCTGTGAAGATGGACTAACCGCAGAGGCAGCGTTCTTGGATATCTCGCAGATCAAGCGCGCCGAGCAGGCGCTGTACCTGCAAAATTATTGTTTGGAGCGGCTGAACGAATCACTCTTTTTTGGAATGATCGTCAAGGAAGTAGGGCTTGACCAGCGACCGCTGTATGCTTCGGAGAATATCAAACAACTGCTGCGACGCTTGTTCCCAGAGGAAGATCAGCCATTTTCCTACGAGAATATCATTCACCCGGCGGACTGCGCGTATATTCAGGACATTGCCCAATGGTGCAGGGAGGAACTGCCTGACAAATACGAGATCGAGTTCCGGCTGCACATGGGTGATGGAACCTATTTGTGGGTCAAAGGCATTGGCAAACGACTGAGTGATTTTTCCAAGAGCGCCTATCTGCTGGTCTTTGTGGATATCAGCAACCTCAAGGAGGCTGAGACTAAACTGCGCATTCGGGAAGAAGAGTATCGCATTGCAGTGACGCACAGCAAAGATATCCTGATGCGATTAAACATCCAGGACGGCACGATTTACATTCCCGATGAGATCGCAAAGCGGCACAATATTCCCGATAAGATGGAAAATATGCCGTATTATCTGGTAGATAACGGCTGCATCCAGCCGGAGAGCGTCGCGGATTATCTGGAATTCTACGAAAAAATTATGCGCGGTGAGAACTGCTCGGTGGAAGTCAAGTCCAAAGGATTTGGGCGATACTGGTGGTTTTTGGGCATTGCAACGGTCATTTTCAACGAGAAGAACGAGCCGGTGTCTGCGGTGATTTCGTTTTCCGATATTACGAAGCAAAAACAGCAGGATATCGAGTTTAAGGCGCTTCAGGAATCCGAGCAGCTGCTGGGAATCATCGTAGAAACCTCCACCAAACTCATTTTAAAGTATGATTTTGATACCGATGTGCTGATTCCGATTAGTCCGGTATCCAAACAGGCATTTTCCCGTATTACGCATGCGCATCGTTCGCGCCAGCTGATTACCGAGCAGTACATTGCAGAAGAGAGCATCGCACAAGCGCGGGCATTCTTCCAGCGCTTGCGCTATGGCACACCGCGCGACACGACGCATTTCAAAGTACGTCTGCCGGATGGCGGATGGGCTTGGTATCACTGCACCTATGCGACCGTTTTCGCAGAAGATCACACCCCGCTTTATGCGATCATTTTCTGTGAGGATGTGACCAATAAGCGACAAAGTGAGCTGGCTTCTATGCGCTTTCAGAATTATACCCGTCAGGGCACGAAGGAAATTCTGTTTAATCTGGAATATAACCTGACCTTGGATACCTTTGAAGGGTATGAGGGACAGATTCCCGAACGGTATTTCAAAGACTTCACGACTTCGTATACCAAAGCGACAGAGAGAATGTGTCAGGATATCTTGCCGAAATACCGCGAGATGTTCATGGAATGTTTTTCGCGTGAGAATCTTCTGGAAGGGTTTGAGAAAAATCAGAGTTATGGAACGAAAGAATTTCAGATTGCCTACCATGATGGGGAGACAATCTGGATTCGAGCGTTTTATCAGATTTTGAAAGACCCCTATACATCATCGACCAATGTCTGGATTTCCTGTCTGGATATCAATGAAGAGAAGCGTTCTGAGATTCGGCTGCTGGAAATGGCACGACTGGATTTGGTAACGGGAGCGTATAATCGCACAGCGTTTATAGATTACGTGACCGAGCGGTGCAGCTCGCCGGAAGGCGGACTCAATCGTGCGATGATTTTGCTGGATGTCCATGGTTTTGGAAAGGTTAACCATACATTGGGTCATGTGTATGGCGATACCACGTTAAAAGACATCGCGCAGACATTGAAGGTCGTGGTTGATAAGGAAGATATGGTCGCGCGCATTGGCGAAGACGAATTTGCGATTTATGTCAACGACGTATCGGACATTACGATGGCCAAAGAGCATTTCCGGATTATGATTGCAGCGGTGTACAGAGAATTGCAGCAGGGCGTTAAGGTGTCGATCAGTGCGGGCGTTGCATTGTTCCCGCGAGATGGCAAGGACTTCCAAACGTTGTATGAAAAAGCCGATCGTGCGCTGTATCAGGCCAAGGTAACCGGCAGAAACAAGTATGTGATTTACGATGAGTCCATGCAGGAGATCGCCGAGCGGTCGGTGATTACACCCATTGAACAGCCGATCTTTGTCAATGACGGTGTATACATCCGTACATTTGGCTATTTTGAAGTTTTCGTCAACGGAGAAGCGCTGTTAATCCATAATGCCAAGGCAAAAGAACTGCTTGCGCTGCTGGTCGATCGACGGGGCGCCTATGTATCTCAGGGCGATATCATATCCTGCTTGTGGGAAGATGAATCGGTCAATAAAGTGACGCTGGCGCGCGTGAGAAAGATCGTTATGATTCTCAGAAATACCCTGAAAGAGTATCATCTGGAAGATCTGATTGAATCCAAAAAGGGCATGCGGCGTTTGAATACGACAAAAGTGCGGTGCGATCTCTACAATTACCTGTCCAGAAAACCGGAATATGCACATCTTTTCAAAGGGGCGTACATGGTCAATTATAGTTGGGGAGAGTTGACAATCGACGAGCTGGAACGCGGCAACTGACCAGCAGAGAGAGGTCAATCATCAAAGAAACACCGAAGTTCATAAGGAGATTGAGAAAAGACGGCACAAATCATCTGATACTGTAAACAGAACAGGCATATCGTTGGTTTTCTGGGAAAGGAGGCTGATCTATCGGTCAGCCTCTTTTTTTATAAGAAAAAATACCCAAGAGCGGGAAATTTACCGATTTCAGGACATGGAAGGAGGGGAGAACTTTGCGGGAAACACTGTATGATTTCTGTATCCGAACAGGGCAGCAGACCTTATTGCAAGAATGGGACGCTGAGCGGAATGCACCGCTGACACCCAAAGATTTAAGCTATGGCAGTAAGAAAAAGGTCTGGTGGATTTGCGAGCAAGGACATGTCTGGTGCGCAAGTATCGCTTCACGAACGGGAGGAAAGCGATGCGGATGCCCAGTCTGTGCTGGAAAGGTCAAAGCACAAAAACAAGCCTATTATGCAGAAATGATTGCAGAACATAAGAAAAATGATAGATAAATGAAAAGTTGATTTTAAAGGAGGAATATTTTTTGCATCTAAAACGATTACTTGCAAGTATAACGATGTTTATTATACTGGTAACCGGTATGCCGATACAGGCATACGCAGCTTACGACGCTGGAACGAGTGAAGTACAACTTGGAGAAACAAAAGATATCATTGCGCAGAGCGGAAACTGGGTTGTATACCATGAATGGGTGTCTGAAAATCCCGATATCGCCGAGGCTGTGATGAATTGGGGCGGAAAGTCTGCTTCGGTAACCGGACATAAACTCGGCGAGACAACGGTTACGCATCGCTATCGTACGACTATTTTTAGTAGCTGGAGCGAAGAAAAATGGCGTGTTACCGTGACAGAGCCCCGTGCTAAGTTTTTTATTTTAAAAGCGGCAGGAATTCAACCGGGAAGCAGCGGCGATCAAGGACAGTTTAACTATTATCCGAACGCTAGTGATACGATAGCGGTTGGAAATGATACATATACAGAGCAGACTGGCTTGCCGGGATTTTTGACGGTGAAAGGCTATCGAAGAGTGCCGAATGTGGGAGATGAATATTTCGCATTGGGCGAGGAGAATACCACCATGCAGGAAACCATGATCCGTGAACCGGCTCGTCAGATTATGGACGCCCTGTACCAAAAGGCAGGACTGGAACCGGAACAGACGATTGTGTGGTATGCGATTAAGAAACTGGATGATGGCTATCATGTGGATGGATATGTCAGCAACATACCAGTTGACGTGATATATCATCGGAATGCACCGGTTTCCCAGCCGGATGATGCCGAGGATACATATATTGATGAAGTTTTGACTTCTCCAACGTATCACATTCGTTCGCTGGAAGATTGTGCATTTACAGCACCGAAGGGTTATCGGTTTACGGGATGGAAGCTCGAGACAGGAACAACATATCAACAAGGGGAAATTTTCTCACTCAGTCATGGAGTTACTTTTACAGCACAGTGGGAAGAAACACCTGATTTGCCGGTCAACGAAGGCGGTACAAGTGACTATGTGGTTGTAGAGACACCTAAACCCGTGGAACCGGATGCCGCAACACAGGGCACAGCAACGGTCAAAGTTTACAGAGACGGAACCTATCTTGCCGATCAGAGTTTTTCCATTCAGTTTACAGGCCAGAACGCCAATATCCGCTTTTCGGCGCGTGATACCGTTTCTGGTGAACAGATCGGAACGGACTATGTGCTCAGCGGCGCGGCAGTCATACGAGCAGAGGGAACACAGCCAGACACAGAGATCGAACAGATTGACTATATGGGTTCGGGTGCGGTCGCGAGGCTGCATGACGGCGATACCCTCTATTTGTTGTATTCGAGTACGTTTACGGTGAATGGTACGGTAGAAATCGATGGGAATACCGTTGATTTTGAGCGTATCCGCAAGGAAAACTCCGATCAGAACCGTAAATTCATTGATTGGCTGAACCGGCGCTACGTGATGAATTACGGATTGGGTACGGGAACGGCTGCTATTGTATACGGCGGCGATCGGACGGATTCCCGATTGATTGCGAAAGACACGCAGCCACCATTTGATATCGATGTAGACTTGAGAAGCGGACAGCTGCTGACCGAAGTTACAATCGGGTCAAAGACATATACCTTGGAAGGGAAGAAATTACAGATACGCAGTGGAGATAGCTATGAGACCGTTCTGCCCGGTGCAGAGGAAGAACATATCAACTTAGATCAGTCGGACTATCTGAAAAAGCGTTCAGGTGATTTGCGCGTGATCGAAACGGCGATGGCGCACAATTTTGTGTTTGATCTGAAGATTCAAGCCCGGCCAAAGGCGGAAACCTTTACACTGTATGCCGGGTTTGCGGATGACGGTACAAGTCTATCCGCGCAGCAACTGGATGAATATGCGAAAGATGGTGTTCACATCCAGCCAGGGTGGGAACAGCTGGACTTGGTCAAGGGACAGCCACATTCGGTGGAATGGATTGCACCGGACGGCTATGTGATTACCGGATATCAGGAAAACGCGACGGCACAGATAACCAGCCTGCTCCATGACAATCAGGGCGTTGCTCGATTCCGGTATGACACCACGGGAACGGATGAGACCACCGTCCATGTCACTGCATATCTGGCGGTCGATCACAACGGAGATCTTGTCCCAGATGCAGCGCAGGTTCGCTTTACTTATCAGTCAGCCGATCAGAGCAAAGGCAGTTTGATTGGCAATATGGATGAATACGTAAACAAGCAGGACGGCACAGCACATCCGCATGCGATTCCACAGCCTGTGGCACAGCCCGGATATGTGTTTGCCTATTGGCAAACAGACAGTTTGACAGACCTGGACATTGCAATGGGAATGTTCCGAGCAACGGCATATACCAAGGATACCGTGTTCACCGCGCAATTTGTTCCAGATTATAACCGTGATGGCATACCGGATGGACGCCAGGTCTTTGTGCGTTATGTGAGTGCTGACACAGAGTGTGGCACGGTGCAAGGAACAGATCAGGTCATCAATCTGGGCGAAGCAGCACAGGAAATACAGGTAGAAACTGTGCCGGCAGAGGCGCAGGCGAAGGATAGCTATGTATTCGATCACTGGACGGTCGATTATGGGGATCGGACGCTGTCGGATGGACAAGTATTGGGCGTTCAGACCTTCGATCAGGTTGCAGGCGGAACGGTCATCACCTTTACAGCACATTTCAGACCCGAGCAAGTCTATCAGCTGACGTTCCAGACCGCATACGGCGCGATTGCTGGCGGCAGCCAGTTTGTCATGGACGTGCAGGAACGAGCGTTAGCCCCGGGACATGCATACGTGCCCAAGCTTCCGGCAAATATCGTAATTGACGCGTCCGAAAATATGGTCTTTCTGCACTGGTCGCAGGAAAATCCGCAGGATAAAGTCTATCGCGAGAGTGAGGAAGCAATTCCAGAAGCCTGCAATGTCGTTTTTTTTTGACAATCGGATGACGCAAACGCTCTATGCCGTATGGGCTGCGGACAGCAACCAGAACAGAATTCCCGATACAAAGGAAGCGCGATACAGAGTAACGTATGCTTGGAGCGGACAGCCTGCACAGGCACAGCTTCCGCAGGACTCCGAAACTTACCTTGCAGGCACTGCGGTGACTTTGGATACCAGATACCGTGCAGGGACAGTCATTCGAGCCGAGAAAGACGGTGTACCGGGAATCTATACATTTTCGGGCTGGAATGGCATCGGCGAGCGGGAAGAACAAATCAAAATGCCCGCTCATGATTTGGTTTTGCAGGGAAGCTGGCAGTTTGAAGCAGACCGCAACGCAGATGGCATTGCCGACACCCGTCAGATTGTGATTCGCTATCTCTGCCGTGAGGATACGTACGGCAAAGTTGAACAGTCGGAACAAATTCTGACTTATACCCCGGAAGAGATTGCAGCTGCCGGACGAGACGAACTGCCCGAGAGACAACTGACAGCGCGTGCGATTGCTGGTGAGAACGGACGTTTTCAGGGCTGGAGTAGCGATGGTCTGGGCAAGCAGCTCTGGTCCAATGGCGAAGTGCTGGACATCCCGGTGAAACTGGGAGTCGATCAGCTGGGAAAGACCGTTACTGTAGCTGCGCATTTCACAGCACACACTGGCGGTGGTGCACGCCATCCGGAAGCAAACGATGCAGGCAAAAGCGGCAGCAATGGAAAAGAAGACAAAACTGAGATTGACAAGGAAGTCGTTGACATTCCGGATGATGTGGCGGCACATGGTGTGGCAGCTCGAACTCTGTGGTTGAACACAAAAGATCATTATGCTTATCTGATCGGTTATGCGGAGGATGGTGCGGTTCGACCTGATGCATCCATTACCCGTGCCGAGGTCGCGACGATTTTCTTCCGTCTGTTAACCGATGAAGCTCGGGATCAGTTCTGGATGACATCGAACAGCTTCTCGGACGTTTCGCCCAAAGACTGGTATAACAATGCGATCTCGACGATGGTGAATTTGGGTGTAATCTGTGGCTATGAAGATGGAACATTCCGTCCCAATGCCAAGATCACCCGAGCGGAGTTTGCAGCCATCGCGACGCGGTTTATGAACGGAGAAGATACTGCGGCACAAGACCTGTTTGCAGATATTATGCACCATTGGGCACGCCGGGACATCAATATTGCGGCTGCGGCCGGCTGGGTGCATGGCTATGAGAACAATGTCTTTGCACCTGATCTCGCCATGACACGTGCAGAGGTTGCGACGGTGATCAACAACATGCTGGGACGCAAACCGCACGCGGATTACATGCTGGATGGGATGACCAAATGGCCGGATAATCCCCGAAACGCATGGTATTATGAGGCCATTCAGGAGGCCACAAATTCACACGATTATACCATGACCGATGACCATGAGGTATGGACAGCGCTGCGGGACAATATAGACTGGGCTGCTGCGGAAAAAGACTGGATAAACAGACACCGCGCAGGCAGTGGGGGATGAAGCAAATTCCAGAACGGATGAAATCTGATTTTCCGAAGGAGGGATTGCTGCGACTCATCCTGCTGCGGCAGTGAAGTTCTGGTTGCTGAAATTGAATTGATAGGAGGATACAATGTATGAAGAAAAGATTTTTATGGCTGCTCTTGGCATTCAGCCTGCTCACATCACAAGTTTGCTCAACCGTTGCGTATGCAAATCTTGTGGTCGATGTGGAGACGGTTGATGTGCCCGATGTGGGAGGAGAGACTGCCCTGCCAAGCGTGCCGATGACCGGTGTTGAACTGGAGACCGAAGGGGAGCACACGGAGACAAGCACAACACCCCAACCGGAAGACAGCGTGCAGCCGACAGCAGATCCTCAGCCTGAGGACGCTGCTGAGCCGGTTGAGAATGCATCTTCCAGCGAAATTTCGGTCGATAGCTATGATGCATTGATCAAAGCAATCGACCAGATCAATGCGGAAACAGATGATGCGGGAAAGAAGTATGTCATTTCGATCACCGATGACTTTGTATGCCGGTCCAAGCAGGTTGATATCAGAAAAGATATTACGATTTTGGGCAATGGACATACCCTCACCTTTGAAGATCGGGGAGACGGTTCGCTGCTGCAGTTCCAGATGCGTGCCGGCGGCACGCTGTCGCTTGGTATGCCGGACGGCGGTGCGCGCAATGCGCTGACCTTTGACGGTGAAGGTCATTACAGAGCATCTGCGTTTTTAACCGTTGGAAGCCTGTCATACAAGGAAAAAGGCGAGCTGAATATTTATGACGGTGTGACAATCACCGGTCTTCAGGGTGTTCTGGGTCAACCAGGTTCGACCATTCTTGTAGAAAGCGGCGTCTTCAACATGTATGGCGGAAAAATTAACGGAAATACGAAAGATTCGGCGATTCCAATTGCTGGAACCATTGCGCACTATAACCCTGGTGTTGCGAACATTACAGCAGAAATCAACCTGTATGGTGGAGAAATCATGGGAAACACCCAGAAGTACTCGACAAGTGCATATTATGCAGGCGCTGTTATGATGATTGTAGCGGGAAATCCGGCGGGCAGTTCGGCTGCTTTTCGCATGACCGGCGGTACAATCGCGGATAATGACAGCAGCACTCGGGGTAAGGCTGGTGGTGTGAATCTATACGGCTCAGCGGTTCACGGCACAATCTCCGGCGGACAGATTGATCGTAATACAGCCTATGAGGGCGGTGCCATCTACGTTGGGAATGGAGCAACGCTTGATATCACGGGAGGCAGCTGCACAGGCAATAAAGCGTTAGATGGTGCGGGCATTTATATTGGCAGGGATGCAAAAGTTAATCTGAAAAACTACCGTATCGCCGATAATGTGGCAGAAAATGATGGTATTCCGGGTAATGGCGGTGGTATTTCTGTTTATTCTCACACGGATGTCAATCTGGAGGCGTGTGAAATTTCGGGAAATACAGCGATCGATATGAGCTCTTTCTCTCATGGGAGAGGACACGGCGGTGGAATTTATACATCGAGCGATACGAATGTTATTATTAAAAAGTGCACGATCTCTCGAAATACAGCCAACGTAGGCGGCGGCGTTTTGTTCGGTGGAAGTGCAAGCATTCAGAACAGCGAAATTTCAGGCAACAACGCAGGAATGGGAGGCGGCGTTCATGTGTCTCAAATGTGGAAGAGATATGACGTTGCACTTCGAATGAACGACACAAAGATTTCAGAAAATACGGCGGTCATGGGTGGCGGCCTGTACACTGACCAAGGCGTTGTGATAAATGGCGGTGAAATATCGAACAACAAGAGTATTCGTGATGACACTGTGCCGGACCTTCAGCCTTGCGGCGGTGGTATTGCGATTCATTTGAGTAACTCGAATTCGGTAATCGGTTCTTCGGACGCGGGAGCCGAGCCGGTACGTATTTTTGGCAATCAGTGCGAAGGCGATGGCGGCGGACTGTATGTGTTTCAAATAAGAGGAGACAAGGAAAATATCCTCGTGCAGAACACAGAAATCACGCAGAATCAGGCGAACAGCGCAGCAGGCGTATGTATTGCAGGCACTGAGGTGACGCTGAAAAATACGTCGGTTATGCAGAATCACAGCACCAAGACACCGGCAGGCGGTATTGTACTGCGCGGCGCACATGATTACTTTTTCGGACCTGTTTCGCCGGGTGCGCTCAAGCTTGCAGATCAGGTGACGGTTTGGGATAACAGTGCGGTTGGTGCAGACGGAGCGTCCGTCCGCAGTAACGTATATTTGGCGCAGAATGATGCGAAGTATGTCGATAACGTACCGGTGAAAATTACCGTTGCGGGAAAACTGGACGAGGCAAGCAAAATCGGCGTGACCGAGGAGTGCGCAGAAGCAATTAACTATGCGTTGGAGCAGAATGACGCGCCTGTACCGTCGCCTAATTTTACGACGGAATTGGCTGCAAGCTATACGCCTGATGCTCTGCCGCTGCACCTCTTCAAGAGCGACAATCCGGCGTATATGGTGGACACCAGTGAGGACAAACAGGAGGCGCGACTGGTCAAAAAGACAACGCATACGATTACCTTTGATGCAAATGGCGGAGTTGTCAATCCTACGAGTACAGAAACCGAAAGCGACGGAACGCTATCGGTACTGCCTACACCGACGTATGATGGCTTTACGTTTGTCGGTTGGTTTACGGCACCGGAACAGGGTGTAAAGGTGGATGCCAAGTATCAGTTTACACAGGACGCTACGATCTATGCACACTGGGAAGCAAAGCCGGAGACGGAAAACTTGGACAATAAAGATCCGAATGGCGGCACGTCAGAAGGTGATAAGCCTACGGGCGGTAACACCAAGCCTGATCAGCCAGCAAACCCGGGCGGTGGTGCGTCCCATCCAGAAGCACCAAACACGAAACCCAAGACCGAGAAACCAAAGCCCAAGAAGGAGACTTCTGAGCCGGAGGACAAGAGAGACACGAACATTGCCGATCCGAATGATACCGGCGTTTCCAAGGTGTTCGACACCGAGCACCATAGAGCTTATATGATCGGATATGATACGGGCTTGTTTGGACCGGAATCCAACATTACCCGCGCGGAGGTTGCACAGGTATTCTATAACCTGCTGCTCGAGCATAAGAACGATTCGTCGGTGCAGTTTTCCGATGTCACGGCACAGGCGTGGTATTATAACGCGGTTGCAGAGCTGACGAAAAGCGGTGTCATCCGAGGCTATGAGGATGGAACCTTCCGCCCAGATCAGGCAATTACCCGTGCGGAGTTTACTGCGATTGCGGCTCGTTTTACTAAGATCAGTACCGATCGAACGGTTGACTTTTCCGATGTATCTGGAAATGCGTGGTATTATGATGCCGTTCGGACAGCAGTAAGCTATGGATGGGTGACCGGATACGAAGACGGCACCTTCCGACCGGAACAGTCGATCGCTCGCGGTGAGACTGCGACCATTGTCAATCGCATGTTGGCGCGCATCCCCGATCTGAACGCCATCGATCAAGGTGCCGGAACCCGTTTTGCAGATGTTGGTTCTGGTTACTGGGGCTTCTACGAGGTAACCGAGGCAACGACCAATCATGAATATACTCGATCGTCCAATACAGCACGAGAAGTGTGGACGAGCTGGGAAAGCTCCAAGGCTTCATAAAGACTTGAAAGTTGAAGTATAAGTACATAAAATAAACATAAGAGAACCCGCCGCAAAATAAACCTTTTGCAGCGGGTTCTTTGTCACGTTTGATGCCTTATGGCATCATTTTTTTTGGGTTTGAATCAGCCGTTGGAAGCCAGATTCTGCTCGTAAGCCTCGATCATCTTCTTGAACGTGTGTCCCATGCGAAGCGCGAAATACATACGTCGTGACCGCACGGCACCGGGACACCAGAGTGAAGTGCAGTATCAGACTCAGGTTGTGCTCTGAGTGTTTTTTGAGCCGAAGAGGGGCGAAAACCCATCCAGCATAGAATAGCTACTTGATTGCATCTAGAAAAGAAGTTTGTGTGGAGAAGGGGAACAGCTTCTTTTGTGTAAGAGAATTATGAGCGGGCTGTGTCTGAGTCTGATAGATGGGCCAACTGCTCAAAGTCGTCAATCATGGATTGCAGGGTGATTCCTTCCATGGTTTGCTGAATGGAATCTTCAATTTTTTGGTAAGGTGTCTGTAATACCTGGCGAATATTCTGCGCCACTGGGCAGGGGCGTTTTTGGCAGGGGTGAATTCCGATGATGGAGGACATGCCATCCGGCTCCAATGCGGAATAGATTTGGTATAAGGTGATCTGGGATGGGTCGGCGCACAGTTCTGCACCACCCGTTCCGCGAGGTACTGTAATCAGCCCTGCCTTTTTCAGCGCGCTGAGGATGTTGCGGATCACAACGGGATTGCTTCCTGTACTTTCGGCCAAAAGATTACTGGTTACCTTGGCAATTCCTTTCGCTTCATGAATGAAAATCAGGCAGTGAACTGCAACAGAACATTTCATACTGATCTGCATAAATACGCGATATCCTTTCAAAGCAAATATACTTGCAACATGATGTAACTCTTGACGTTACATCTATGAGGTGATAAACTGAAGAAGATGTAATTCGATTGATTACATCTAATATTTTATCGATTTGTATGAAAAAAAGCAAGAGAGATTCCGTAGAAATGAATTTCATGCAGAGAGGTCTTATATGAAAGCAGTTCAGATCAAAAGCTATTCAAAAGCAATCAATACAATCCTGAGCAACATCCCCAAACCCCAGATTTCAGATTCCGAAGTACTGATTCAGATAAAGACAGCGGCTGTTAATTCGGTGGAGGAGTGAAAACAATGAAATTGTCGATTCCCGTTGCAGAAACCATACAAAAGCGGCATAGCGTTCGTACTTATGAGAACAAGCCCTTGCTGCCGCAGGATCGGGATGCGCTGTTGGAGTGTATGAAGCAGCTGGACAATCCCTTTGGGGCATCGGTTCATACATACATCATCGATCAGAAGCTGAAGGCAGATGGTGAAAAGCTGGGAACATACGGCATCATCAAGGGAGCGAATACCTTCCTTGGCGTTTCCATTCCGAATATAGAGCTGGCGCCCTTGGCAGCCGGATATGAATTTGAAAACCTGATCCTGCTTGCCACACATAGGGGACTGGGTACGGTGTGGTTAGCGGCGACATTCAAGCGGGACGGCTTTGTTTTTGCCATGAAGATTCCGAGGGACGAACTGCTTCTGGCAATTTCACCGGTAGGGTATCCGGCCGCCAAGCGCAGCCTGACCGAAACGCTGATGCGCTCGGCCATGAAGTCATCCTCTCGAAAAGCGTGGAAGGAACTGTTTTATCAGGCTGATTTTCGCACGCCGTTGACCGAAGAGCTGGCGGGAGATTATGCCCAGCCGTTGGAAATGGTGCGGTTAGCTCCTTCAGCCAAAAATGTTCAGCCTTGGCGAGTGCGTAAAACTCAAAACGCCTATCATTTCTATGTCGATTATAAGTCTGGATTGTCCAAAGAAGAAGAGATTATAAAGCAGGTAGATCTTGGTATTGCCCTGTCTCATTTCCATCAGACTGCTTTGGAGTTGGGGCTGGCCGGAACCTTTGAACAGATGCCCCAGGAAGATGTAAAGATTCCTGAGAACATACATTACATGATTTCCTGGCGTATTGGCGAATAAAAAGGAGGATGTTCTGATGAAGCTGTATGACATTGTGTTTAGTCCCACGGGCGGAACGAAAAAGGTAGCGGATTGCTTAATAAATGCATTGGAGGGAGAAGCGGCCACCGTTGATTTGACCGACAGCAAGCAGAATTTTGATGCTGTTTCTCTGACAAAGGAAGATGTCGCGGTCATTTCTGTGCCGTCTTACGGTGGACGTGTTCCCGCTGTGGCAGTAGAGCGGTTGAGCATGGTACACGGCAACGGTGCCCGCGCCATTTTGGTTTGCGTCTATGGTAACCGTGCCTATGAGGATACGCTGGTAGAGCTGGAAGATGCCGCAAAGCAGGCTGGTTTTCAGGTGATTGCGGCAGTTGCCGCCATCGCGGAACACTCCATTGCCCGACAGTTTGCTGCCGGTCGACCGGATGCACAGGATGCAGCACAGCTTTCCGATTTTGCCAAACAGATTCAGTGCAAACTTTCTGCGGCAGATGGTTCGCAGCCTGCAATTCCCGGCAATCGTCCGTACAAGAAAGCCGGAGGTGTCGGCATGGTGCCCAAGGCAACCAAAGCGTGCAACAACTGTGGTGCGTGTGCAGCAGCGTGCCCCGTACAGGCGATCGACAAGGAAAATCCGAAGAAAGTGGATGAGAAGGCGTGCATCTCCTGTATGCGCTGCATCGCTGTATGTCCGCAGAATGCTCGCAAGCTCAATCCTGTCATGCTCTCTGCGGCCAGTCTGATGCTCAAGAAGGTTTGCTCTGAGCGGAAGGAATGTGAGCTGTTTCTTTAAAGTACCTGTCAAAGCAACATAAATGAAGAAAGCAGACGGATTCTATGTCCGCCTGCTTTTTTAGAGTCAGTTGAGGTCTTTATATTCACATATTATAAATAAATGCACGATAGCTGATACGGTTAAATTATATCTTTTGATCTCCGGCAGACCATACATGGGCATCTTTTGCGGTGGCTGCCGTATTTTGCGCCATAACACCCACCAGCGGATGCGGGACATAGAGCTCTTCCAGATAGGTGCATTCTTCTGGGGTGAGTTCTAAGTCTACGGCTTTGGCAGCACCCTCGATGTGGTGAAACTTGGTAGCACCCACCACGGGGGCAGTCACTTTTGTGAGCAGCCAAGCCAGAGAGATTTCTGTCATGGAGACATTGTGCCAGTCGGCCAGTTCTGCTACGCGCTGGAGGATGAACGCATCCTTGTTTGCCATATTGTCATACTTCAAGCGAGCGTAGTCATCCTCTTGGAGTCGCTTGGAAGTCTCGCCGGGGTGCTTGGACAGCCGGCCGCCGGCCAGAGCACTATAAGGTGTCATAGCGATATTTTCTTCCCGGCAGAAGGGAGCCATCTCCCGTTCCTCCTCGCGGAAGATCAGGTTGTAGTGGCTCTGAACGGAGACAAATTTGGCGAACCCCTCCCGCTCGGCGATGGCGTTTGCCTTGGCAAGCTGCCATGCGAAGCAGTTGGAGATACCAATATACCGAGCCTTGCCGGCGTTGACCGCATGGTTCAGGCCTTCCAAGATATCATAGATGGGTGTCTGATGATCCCACATATGATAGATATACAGATCAACATAATCCATGCCCAAGTTCTGGAGACTCTTGTCCAGAGACCTGCGGATATGCTCCTGCCCGCTGACACCCGCTTCGATTTCCTCATTTGTACGGGGCAGAAATTTGGTGGCGACTACGACTTCGTCCCGCTTGGCAAAGTCGCGCAGGGCGCGGCCAAGGTACTGCTCACTGGTACCGCTCTGATAGGCGATGGCGGTGTCGAAAAAGTTGACGCCCAACTCAAGACCGTGCTTGATAATCTGTCTGGAATGAGCCTCGTCAATCGTCCAGGTGTGCTGACCATTTGCAGCATTTCCAAATCCCATACAACCCATGCAGATGCGCGAAACGTTCAAATCGGAATTGCCTAGCTTTGTGTATTTCATGTCGTTCACCTCTTGCTGATTGCAAATTTATCATACCATGACTATTCAAAAATATCGAATACCTATTATCTATTGTCAAAAATAAGGTTTAGGCATTTTTGAGATTGCCGGCTGTATTGGCCTATGATAAAATTAAATCTTAAAGGAGGGATCGTATGGAACTACGAGTTTTGCGTTATTTTTTAACCGTAGCACAGGAGGAGAACATCACAAAAGCGGCGGCGTTGCTCCATGTGACCCAACCCACGCTCTCACGGCAGCTGATGCAGTTGGAGGAAGAACTGGGCGCTAAGCTCTTTCGGCGCAGTCAGTATCGGGTTATTCTGACCGATGCCGGAATGCTCTTGCGGCAGCGTGCGCAGGAGATCGTGGAACTGGCCGATAAGACGAAGCGGGACTTTGCGCAGTCAGAGGAAGAATTATCCGGTGAAATCGCTATCGGATGTGGTGAAACCCAAAGTATGACATTCCTCTCTCAGCATATTCGCTCATTCCGATTGCTTCATCCAAAGGTGCAGTTTCGTATTTACAGCGCCAATGCGGACGATATCAAAGAGCGTATGGAAAAAGGCCTGCTGGATATGGGACTGCTGACAGAACCGGTGGATATTAGCAGATATGCGTTTTTGCGCCTACCGCAGAAAGATCGCTGGGGCGTGTTGGTGCCAAAGGACTCGGCTCTGGCGAAAAAAGTGGCTGTTACTTCTCAGGACCTGGTGGGTGTACCTCTGCTTCTGAGCGGACGGGAACAAGTTCGAGGCGAACTGGCCAACTGGTTTGGGGAGGACTATGGACGTATCGAGGTGGCTGCTACCTTCAACCTGATTTTGAATGCTGCAAATATGGTCAAAAATGGTGTGGGCATAGCACTGTGCTTTTATTTGGAGAATATTTCTGATGCACTGGAATTTGTCCCTCTGTCCCCCAAACTGGAGACAGGAACTGTGTTGGCTTGGAAAAAGGACAAGCCATTGTCTCCCGCAGTAGATCAATTCTATCAACATATCAAAAATACGGACTGAGCATTTCTGTCTACTCAAAATAGGTATTCGACATATTAGAAACCTTGTTTTAAAATGTAGGTGTCCTGAACGGGCGTCTACATTTTTTCTTTAGGAGCGAAGATATGACCATTCAAGAAGCAAGCGACCGCTACCAGATTCCCATGAATATCTTGAAAGAGTATGAGAGCTGGGGTCTGTGCAGGGCAGTGAAAAAAGTCATGGGAGCATGGCAGTACGATGATGAGGATTTGGAACGCCTGAGCCTCATTATGACCCTCCATGACATCGGATTTACGACAGAGGAAGTGGAGACCTATATGCGCCTGACTTTGGAAGAGAAGGGCGGCGAACGGGAGTGCCTTCGAATGCTCAACCGCAAGCGAGAATCCACATTGGATGAGCTTCATTTCCGGGAACGGCAGCTTCAGCGGCTGGACTATCTCCGACGTGAAATTCAAAAAACACAGGATCGAAAGGAGTGACAGATATGGATATCATTCGGCTGAACAATAATGTCCAGATGCCCTTGTTGGGACTGGGTGTTTTTCAGATAACAGATCAGGCTGCCTGTAAAGAGAGCGTTCGGACAGCACTGGAAACCGGGTACCGTCTCATTGACACTGCCGCCTGCTATGGCAACGAACGAGCTGTAGGAGAAGCAGTCAAAGAAAGCGATATTCCCAGAAAGGAAGTTTTCCTGACCTCCAAGGTCTGGATTCAGGATGCAGGGTACGATAAGACCATGCGTTCTTTTGAAAAAACCCTCGAAAATCTCCAGACTGACAGAGGACACAGCCTGATTCTGGATGTCTCTAGTTTCAATGAAGTTTATCGGCTCCACAACATTCGTTTTGCGCAGTAAGGAGGTTGTATTTTATGAAATCCCTGATCGTTTACTTTTCCCATTCCGGCACCACGCGCCGTTTGGCGGAGTTAATTGCTAAGGAAACTGGTGGTGACCTGTTGGAACTTGTCCCGGAAATCGCATATCCAAGGGACTACAGCACCGTAGTAGCTCAGGCCAAACGAGAACTTCAAAGCGGCTATCGGCCTGCACTGAAAACAGCGTCTCCCAACTTGTCCGCCTACGATATGGTGTTTGTGGGAACCCCTAACTGGTGGAGTTCTCCGGCACCTCCGGTTTTGACCTTCTTAGAGCAGGCTGGGCAGAGTGGGGTACAGATCGCTCCATTCTGCACACACGGTGGCGGCGGTTCTGGCCACATTCGTCGTGATATGGAAAAAGCCAGCCACGGCGCAGTACTTTTGCCTGAACTGTCCGTTTATGGTGACTCTGGAAGAGCGGCTGACGTTCAGAAGTGGCTGAAAAAAATCAACTTTGCGAAATCCTGAATCTTCCTGAAACGAAAGCAGACGCATCGCTGGATGCGTCTGCCGTCACTCATATTTGATTAAGCTTTGATAGAAAGGAAGTCTACTATGAATCGAATGGAATCTGCAAAGCAATACACTGATAAACTTGGGGTATTCTCTTCGCTGGCGTTCACAGATCCCGAATTTACTGCCATCAAGGAGCGGCTGATTTACGGCGAGGTTTATGCCGAAGAAAAGCTGTCCGCCAAACTGCGGGAATTGATTATCCTTGTGGTTGCCACTACCAATCAAACCTTGACTGAGGTGAAGTGTCATACTCTAGTTGCGCTGCGGAGTGGTGTGAAAGCGGAGGAGATCAAGGAAGCAGTTTATCACTGTGCTCCGTATATTGGTCTTGCCAAGGCAGAGGCAGCCGTAGAGGCGGTCAACGAGGTGCTGACTGCTCAAGGCATTCATCTTCCGCTGACTAGCGGTCAGACTGTCACCGAGGAGAGCCGACTCTCTGATGGCATCGCTGCCCAAAAGGCTATTTTTGGAGACGGTATTGATACCATGCGTGCCGCTGCACCGGAAAATCAAAAGAACATTCAAGACTATCTCTCCGCTTATTGCTTTGGAGACTTCTATACGCGAAAGAACTTGAATATTCAGGAGCGGGAACTGCTGACTTTCGCCATCCTCTGCGCTCAGGGTGGATGCGAGCCCCAGGTGAAAGCTCATGTGGGTGGAAATGCTGCCGTAGGTAATGGGAAGGAAGTTCTGCTGGCCGCTCTTACTATATGCCTGCCCTATATTGGATTTCCTCGCACATTGAACGCTTTGAGTTGTGTCAATGCGGTGCTGCCGGAGTAAGCAAATTGATATTTGAGCTATTGGGGGGACTCATTGAGCACCCAAGGCAATTCGGCGAAAAACATCAAATCAAAGTGCGGTTCTGGGAAATCAGGTGCACCGTATGGATAATCGTCATGTCCGCAGCAGCCAGAACCCCAATCAAAGCGAATGGAGTCGTGTGGATGTGGGTCGTTTAACATACGTCCTGCAATGCGGTAGTTGAACTGATATAGATCGCCTTGATCGGTGGGGTACAGCTGACAAACATAGGTCGGCTTTTCGGGCAGAACACCGAGAGCTGATAATAATTCCATGACTGCGGTCGGCAGTTACTTTTGCCTGACAAGTGTCAAAAAGTTTTGACAGTGACCGCAGGTGCAGCTCCAGCCTTCAGACTGTTTATACCAGTCTGCCGTGGCAATACGATCGACTTCAACGGAATAATCCCAAATGGTATAGGCTTGCATGATTATAGCTCCCTTCGTTGCTGGCTGCAAAGATTACGAAATTCAGATGAGTGTGAATGAGGCATCATCAAACTGTTTGATATAGAATACCAAGTGCCATTCGATGTCGTTGTGCACTGGTTCAAAGTGTAGAGAGGAACATGCAGCATGGAGCTTGTCCTGCACGTCTGCTCCAAATACAATCGCGGTTGGACCGTTCGCACTGCTAATCACACCAACCAAACAAGCGTTGCTGGCAGTAGGATGGAAAGAATTTTCCTTTGGTGCAACTTCTACAGGACGGTCGCCTTCATTACAGTCAAAGAGCGCAATATCTTGAGCCGGTTCTGGTGAGATGGTATAGCTCATAGCGATGTAGTGCGTGGGATAAATCCAGCGGGTAGACGCAAAATGGTTTTGAGGAATCGTTTGCTGCTCGATTTCCTGTACGGTTAGGGTATGCGCCTTTTGACTGATCGGGTGGATGAAGGTGAACGAATCTCCAGAGGCATGAACTTTAAAATGCGGTCCGGGCAGTCGTTCGGACTGTTGTTCCATGGTTAGCGTAAGCGATTTGATTTCAGGACGGCGTTTGCTGCTCCATGGGAATGCATTTCTGTAAATTACCCATCCATAAGACGAGTCGAGACGATAATAATCAATCACCCATTTTGCTTCCAGTTCGTTGATCATGCCATCCGGCAAACATGGATTGAAGCTGACCGCACAACCATGCGACATTTTCAGTTCTTTTCCATTTAATGTTAGGGAAGAGTTGAAATAAAAATGAAGAGGGTCGTCCCATTCCATCTGCATTTGCTGATCTCGGGTAAGTTCTCTGGGTGAATCGTTTTCTTGATTTAGATTCCATTTTTCCATGTGTTTGCCGATCTTTTCCGGATCGACCTGCATACAAAAATCAACGACAAGTCCTTTGCTGCATGAGTAGACGGCAGGAATTACCCAATGGTAACCCGCCCAGTCAAATTGTTGATCGAGCCGGATTTCTTTTCCGGCACGGTCTCGGCCCTGGTGTCCCCAGAAATTCGCGTCAAAATAAACGTTCCAATCGGGAAGAGTAGATTCTGCTGGCACGTCCGCAATATCATAATAATCTTCTGTGTATGGAATCTTGCTGTAATCGAAAGCGGATTGCAGTGCTTTGATATATGCCCAAGGCTGTTCCATAGGGGAGAGCTTCAACTTCTCCGAGATTTCAGATAAAGTTTGCTGCTGTTCCTCGGTAACAGGATTCTCACGCAGGAAGGTGTCAAACTGCGGTTCATCCCACATCCATGCCTGCTCCAGTGTAGCTTCATGCCCACAGGCGAGCAGGAGCCGCAGAAAGTCTGCAAAATTTTTTGCCAGGGGATGGACATAGTTTGGAGCAGAATTCATGGGGCTGACCGAGAAAACCATGGTTCCAAATCCGCGGATAGAACAGAAATGAATGCCATCGACGCCTGCCCAGCCTAAAATAGATGCACCTTTGGGCGTACAAAAATACGATGCATGATCTTCATGACGCTCAATTCCCACGGAAGTTAAATTGATATCGTTCTGCAAAAACTTTTCGAATGTCTTATCCATCAACGATCCCTCACAAAGCTCAAATGATTGCCTCTGGTGTTATGAGAATTTTACCATAAGAATGTGAACAAATCTATATGAGGTACGGTTCTTTGCATGTATACACGAAACGAGATTAGAAAGTACACAGGCAGCGTTATTGGTAACTGGAAAGGTGTTTTTGTCGCCGTGGTTTTTACCCATGACTGCGGAGATTGGACGGTTCAGACAGCATAGCTGTCATTCTGTCAATGAAATATAAGCAGTGCGGCCGGAGTACATTTGGCCGCACTATTTTTTACGCATGTCTTACCAGTTCTTTTCATGTACACAGCGCGTGAAGTGGAATGTATGACTGGAAAATTTTCTAAAAAATGTGGGGCGTGCTCATGGAGACCTGGATGATTTGATAAGATGAAGTGTAGAAGTCTGCGATTGCAGAGCTGCGAGCTGGTAAAACTGGCATGATCGGAAAGTAAGATGACGGCTGGAGAGAAAATCGATGAGGCTGGAAAGTACTTTTGAGTTTTACGTATTGTTTGCTGTAATTTGCTTGTTTGATGTGGGAAAAGATGCGTATAATCACCTTGAAAACAGCAAATAAAAGCATAAAACGGTAGAATGAAGCAAATGAAGAACGAGGGGGGATATGGAGTACCGGCTGAGACGCTAAGATGGCGGTGAGTATTAGAGCGGGAACTGCCATTCTGTTCGTATGCTGAATGCGCTGTTGTTTCAAAAAATTTTTTGTACAAAGTAAAACAAAATTTTGTAGATGAACTTCTATGATTAGAAGGAATTTCTGATATTGAGACGTATTTCTCAAAGGAGGGGCCAAATGGCACAGAAGAAACAGTGGATGCGTAAAGGTGCGGTTTTTGCACTTGCACTGACGACGGCGGCATCGATGCATGCAGGCGCACTGGCAACCATTCCCGTACAAGAAGATGGTACGGCAGTTGCGCAGACAGAACCAGAGGTGCAGGAGGAACAAACGCAGACGGCGATGATCGACAGTGCGTCGACGGAAACGGCTGAAAGCGAGTCGGCAGAACTAGCTGAAAGCGAGGAGATCGAGGCTGTAGCGGAAGAGATGCCAGCGGTACAGTCGGTCGAGGTGAACGAGCCGGAAAGCGGACTGCGATTTGATTCGGTCAAGAATGAGTATGTGCAAGTACAGGGGACGGTTCAGATTCCGAATACCGTAGAGGTTTGGGCTAAAATTGATGCGAAGGAAGACCGCCGCCAAATCATTATGAATAACTATGGCAGAGGCGGCAACACCTGGGGCATTGAGGTAACGGTTGACAATACCCTGCGCTATTGGGAAAATACCGATGATAGTTATGTCGACTGGAAGTCTGACATTGAAGTCTGCACCGGCGAGTGGATGCTGATTTCGGTTGTGCGCAACATTGAGGAAAGCAAGATTCAGGTTTACATCAATGGTGAATTCGTGGACGAATATGATGTAAGCGGCTTTGCTGAGAATGCAGATCTGGCCGATGGCTGGCTGTGCTTTGGCAGCGATTATCATTCGACACCGTTGCCGCTGGATGGTGAGATCGCCGAAGTGCGATTCTGGGATACCGCTTGTACCGCAGAGGAGATCGCGCAGAATGCTTCCTATGATGCGGTTGATGAGGCAGAAGGTCTTGCACATCTCTGGCAACTGGATGAAGCGGAAGATCTGGGGCCGGATACGGTTTTTGAAGATCAGACTGGCAACGTGGATGTAAAGGCGGTTGGATTCCAGGCTGCTTTCGAAGAGCCGGACGAGGAGACCAATGAGGTTGTTTCGATCGACTTTGACAACAATGAGACAGGTACTTGGACAACGCTTGACGGCAGCAGTTATAAGGGTGCATCAGTTGAAGACGGTGTGCTCAAGCTCGAGCAGATGGAACAAAATGAGCCGGTATTCCTGACCGGAGATTCGGCCGCCTATCTGACAAATGCGGTCTATGAGGTGCGCGCAAAGTCGGTTGGCGGAGACGATACCTCGTTTGGTTTTGCGTTCCGTGGCTCGGTCAACGAGGGCACAGCCAACTGGCTGGTGTTTAAATCCAACGGCGAGCTGCTGGCACAGACCAGTGAGGACTGGTCGGACCCGTGGACCGATGCAGAGTATACATTGGAAAACGATACTTGGTATGATTTCCGTATCACGATGATCGGAAAGACCATCAAGGTAGAGGTCAAGAAGGCTGACGAAGACAGCTATACCACGCTGGTTGACGGTTCGAACAATACCATTTGGGATGGCTGGATGACCAATGCGGGCTATCTGGGATTCTGCAACTGGGGTGCAAAATCGGACGATTTCTACATTGATTCGCTTACGATCACACCAGCAGATGCATCTGAGGTTAAGCATACCGTACAGTTTGACTTGCAGCAGGGCAGTTATGCGGGAGATGATATCGAGGCGCAGACCGTTTCGGATGCCGGTCTGGTGACCGAACCGAAGCAGGAGCCGACCAAGGACGGCTTTACCTTCACCGGTTGGTACCACGATGCAGCATGCACTGAACCCTGGGATTTCGCAGCTGATAGCATTTGGAAAGATACGACCATCTACGCAGGTTGGGAATATATCTATCAGTCTGCGGGATTTGAGGACATGACCGGTATCTCTTTTGATGGTCCGGCAGATCAGCTGGCGATGGAGGAGAGACTGTCCGAGGTTCCGCTGACCTTTGAGGCAACGGTTAAGCTGCCGAAGGATTTGGAAGGCCGCGGCGGTGTTATTATCGGCAACTATATGGATGCCGGATACTACGACTATGATCTGGGCTATGTCAGTCTGGAAGTGTATGAGGATGGCGCACCGCGTCTGTACTGGCATCAGGAACGTCGAGATCAGCCGAATGGAGGCGTTCAGAGCGTAATCTTTTCCGGCGTGGATCTTCGTCAGGATGATTGGGTTCATGTGGCAGTCACTTTTGACCCGGATGCGGATATCGCGCGCTGCTATATCAATGGCGTGCTGGTTTCGACCGTCGAAGACTGCGCGTTTGATCCGGTTGTCCCAGCGCAGGCACTCAAAGTGGGCGGCGATTATCGCGGCAGCGGCGGACAGGTGACCGATAATGGTTACAACGCCCAGTACTTCAAGGGTGAGATCGCCAATGTCAGTGTATGGTCGAATGTGCGCACCGGCGAGCAGATTGCAGCTGATGTCGCAGCTCTGCAGCAGTCTGCCGAGCAGGTACCCGGGCAGCAGGATGGTCTGCTGGCAAGCTGGCAGTTTGATGAAGAGCGTGACTTGTACGAAGACCTTTCGGCAAGCGATAATGACGTGGCAGCGTTTGTGGATTGGATCGAACCGGAGTTTGCACAAGGTGATTATTCCATGATCGCCCTGCCTGATACGCAGTTTTTGTCACAGACTTTCCCTGATATTTATAAAAAGTTAACGCAGTGGATTGTGGACAATCAGGAGACCTATAACATCCGCGCTGTGATGCACATGGGCGATATGGTCAATTCGGGAAATAGCACCCAGTGGAATAACTGTGAAGACGCAATGTACATCCTTGACAGCGATAAGGACATTGCGTGGATGCCGATGCGAGGCAATCACGATGATTCCAATGGCTTTAACCAGACATTCCCCTATGAGCGTTTTGCAAGTCGAGACTACTTCGGCGGCTCTTACGAGTACGAGGTGCTGGGAGAGGAAAAACTGGACTGCAATTATTGGGAAGTGACTGTCGGTGAACGAGAGTATCTTATCTTGTCGCTGGGATGGGCACCCAATCAGGCGGCAATCACTTGGGCTGACGGCATTATCAAGGCAAATCCGGATAAAAATGTTATCGTCACGACACATGCGTTTATGTACTGGGATGGAACCCACCTCAACGACGAAGATCTGGATTATACCAGTGCATATATCGAAGATGGCCTGGACGGTTCGGATATTTGGGAACAGCTTGGTGCACAGAATGAAAATGTTGTGCTGGCCATCGGCGGTCATATCGGTTTCCCGGATGTCATTGCACGCGCGGATGAAAACGGAGCGGGCAAGCAGGTGACTTCGCTGCTGTGTGATGCACAGGGAATCGATGGCACGTATGGTCTGGGCATGCTGATGATGCTGACCTTCCATGAGGACAGCAATGCCGTAGATATCAACTGGTACTCGGTCGAGGAAGGCAAACTGTTCCGCACGCGCAATCAGTTTACCATTGATGTACCGCATGTCGGTGAGTCGGAATCTGTCAGCATTACCAGCGTCGCAACACAGGAAGCAATCACGGCAAAGACCGGAACCGAGCAGGATGAATTGAACCTTCCGGACACGGTGGAAGTTACCCTGAGCGACGGTACGGTAACAAAGCTGCCGGTCACCTGGCAGTGCGCATCGTATGATGCGGACGAGGAAGGCACGTACGTCTTTGTTGGCACGCTGCAAAATACTTCAGATGTGGAAAATCCTTTGGGATTGACGGCTGAGATTACTGTAACATTGGAGCGGCCTACTTCTGGCGGCGCATCCCACCCGGAAGCTGGCGATACTTCCTCTGATCGTGATGACGAGGAAGAGGACAGCAGCGAGGAGACAACCGAGGACATTGATGAGGAAGATGTACCGCTGGATGAGGGAAGCAACACGGAATTTGCTGACGTGGATTCGGATGCCTGGTATGCCGACGCAGTCGCATATGTTTGTGAAAAGGGTCTGATGAACGGTACCAGCGAGACTGCGTTCAGTCCCAACCAGACTACGACCCGCGGCATGATCGTAACTATGCTGTATCGCTTGGAAAATGAGCCGGCGATTACCGGAACCACTGCATTTGCCGATGTCGCAGCCGATCAGTACTATGCAAACGCAGTTGCATGGACAGCACAGAATGGCATCGTATCCGGTGTGGATGGAACCACCTTTGCGCCGAACAATGCGATTACCCGCGAGCAGATGGCAGCGATTCTGTACCGCTACGCACAGTTCAAGGGATATGATGTATCGGCAAAGGCTGATCTGTCGACTTACGCCGATGCTGCAAGTGTTGGCACGTATGCAGCTGATGCAATGGCATGGGCAAATGGTGCGGAGCTGATTACCGGTACCAGTGCAACCGCGCTGAGCCCGGCAGGTCAGGCAACCCGTGCGCAGGTCGCAGCTATCCTGATGCGTTTCTGTGAGAATATCGCAAAGTAAGTTATATTTTCAAGGGAGACTGGTCTTCGGGCTAGTCTCTTTTGCATTACACAAGGCAGCGGACGTCAAAATGTGCGTTCTGTACGCACCTCCGTCTGAGACCAACTTCGGCGGAGCACTGCTGACCGGCAGTCAGTCGGCTTGCAAGGCTGCCTGTGAAGCGTTTGCCTCGGCCGTTGAGTTTGTCGCAGGAACGCCGCTGGCACAGGGATAAGTATTTTTAAGTGCACCCCATTTGTGAGACTGTATGGCATTCACAAGTGGGGTGCTTTTCTGTACCAGAAGGGAAGCGAGCACAGTAAGAGGGTGGATTTTTCACACCGACACACAGGGTTTCGTGTAAAACGTACAAAAAGTTTTAAAATATTTGTTCACAATCGCAGTAGACAAGTGTTCCTAAAGTGAATATACTATGTACAGTAATCAAATACTTGGATTGTCACTGGTAATGCAGGCAAGACCGCTATGAAACCTCGTATTGGGAGGTTTTTATGGTGGTGCTTGCTTTTTTTGTATTCTTTTTTAGAAAAAAGAGGGGGATTTGGTTGGGAAACTTTATTGTGCGGCGTATCCTGAATAACAATGCGTTTGTGTCCACGGACGAGCAGGGACAGGAGATTGTCGTCATGGGCAAGGGCATTGTGTTTCAAAAAAGCGCTGGTGACCGCGTTCCATTTGCGAGAGCGGAACAGGTCTTTCAGCTCTCACAGGAGAACACCAGCCGCTTTCAGGAACTCATCGCCCGGATTCCGATGAATTACATGGTTCTCAGCGAAAAAATCATCCAGATGGCCGAGAATAAACTCGGAAAGAAGCTGGATGAGAGCATTTACATCACCATTACCGATCATATTTATTCGGCTGTCCAGCGTTATCAAAATGGCCTGGTGATTCGCAATACCATGCGCTGGGAGATCCAGCGCTATTACCCGGATGAGTATGCTGTCGGCTTGCAGGCCGCGCAGATCATTCGGGAAGCCTTGTCGGTTTCCTTTGCCGAGGACGAGGCCGCATTTATGGCGCTGCATTTTGTCAACGCCGAAACCGGCATCGAAATTGGACAGATGTATGAAGTAACCGAGCTGATTCACGCCATCTGTGATCTGGTGCACCAGCACTTCCAGATGGATTTCGATACGACCTCTATGGCCTACTACCGTTTTTTGACACACGTCAAATTTTTCGCTCAGCGCCTGATGCTGGGCACCTATTACGAGGATGACGACAGCGAATTGCTGGACGCCGTCCGCAGCAAACACCCCGAAGCCTACGCCTGTACGCAGAAGATTGCGGCTTATATCGCTAAGACCCGCGGTCAAAAGCTGGGTGAGGAAGAAGAACTCTACCTGACCGTGCACATCGCACGCGTCGCCAAGTCCTGATAAGAAAACCGATCTCAAGCGCGCGGAGGTTTGGTTTTTTGATAAAAAAACAAAAAGTTCCTCTGTCTTCAGAGCAGAAAGGTTGAATCGTTCATGGATTGGAAAGAAACAGCAAAACTGATCACCGAGCGGGTGGGCGGCAAGTCCAACATCCGCGGTGCGACATATTGTACCACTCGTCTGCGCCTGACCCTGGCCGATGAAAGTCTGGCCAATGACGACGCGGTCTCCGAAGTTCCCGGCGTCATCAGCGTCGTACATGCCAGCGGCCAGTACCAGATCATCATTGGCAATCGCGTTCCTCGTGTATTCCAGGCAATGCAGGAACTCGGTATTCTGGATCAGGCTGCCGCGCCCGAACCCGAAAAGAAGAAAAAGAGCATTCCGGCTGCCATGATGGACGCCCTGCTGGGCTCCATGACCCCGGTTATCCCGGCGGTCATTGGCTGTGCCATGATGAAGGTTCTGCTCGTCCTGCTGCCCATGTTGGGTGTGCTGACGAGCGAGAGCATGACCTATCAGGTATTGACCGTCATCGGTGATGGCTCGTTCTACTTCCTGCCCATTCTGGTCGCCGCATCGGCTGCTCGTTACTTCAAGGCAAACCTGTTCCTGAGCATCACCATCGCAGGTATTCTCATTCATCCGACCCTGCAAACCCTGTTTTCGTCCGGTGACCCGGTATCGCTCTTTGGTATCCCGGTAACCGCTGCAAACTATCCCTATTCCATTCTCCCGGCTATCATTATGGCTTGGGTACTGTCCAAGGTAGAAAAGGCAGTTGACCGCATTACCCCTGCAATCACCAAAACCTTCCTTGATCCCATGCTGATCGTGCTTATTTGTGCACCGATCGCTCTGTGGATTGTCGGCCCTGCCGGTGCTATCGCTGGCGATGCACTGTCCGGTGCACTGGTATGGATTCAGGAGAATCTGGGCTGGCTGGCTGTCGGCATCATCGGCGGTATCTATCCGGTACTCGTTCTCTTTGGCATGCACCACGTCCTGACCCCGATTGCCATTGCATCCCTGAGCTCTCTGGGCTTTGAAACCATCGTTATGGTCGCACAGCTGGGTGCAAACCTGGCACAGGGCGGTGCTTCGATGGCTGTTGCCCTGCGTTCCAAGAATAAGAATATGCGTCAGACCGCTGCCGCTGCTGGTTTCTCTGCATTGGTCGCTGGTATCACCGAGCCGGCTATGTATGGCGTTACCCTGCGCCTCAAGCGTCCCTTCATTGCCGTTCTCATTGCATCGTTCACCTCGGGCTGCTTTGCCGGTCTCATGCAGCTCAAGAGCTTCTCGACCGCATGCCCCGGTCTGGTTACCACCATTCAGTACATTGAGGCTGACCGCCCGATCTCCATTCTGTATATCGCACTGACCTGCGTCATCGCGATCGCGGTTTCCTTCGTCCTGACCTTGATCCTGGGCTTCCGTGACCCGGAATCGGCTTCCGAAAAGACCGCTCCGACCACTGCTGCACCGGCAGCTCAGCCGCTGACCACCGAACGCCGCCTAGTCGATTGCCCGATGGATGGCAAGCTCATTCCGCTGGGTGAAGTTGCTGACGAGACCTTTGCATCCGGTGTTCTGGGTGCAGGCGTCGCACTCGAACCCACCGACGGCACGGTTTACGCACCCTTTGACGGCACAGTTGAAACCCTGCTCGACTCGCATCATGCCATCGGCCTGCGCAGCACAGACGGTGTGGAACTGCTGGTACACATTGGACGCGACACGGTTGCACTGAATGGTCAGCACTTCACCGCATTTGTCAAGGTGGGTGACACTGTGAAAAAGGGGCAGCGCCTGCTTGCATGCGATCTTGACGCAGTGCGTGCAGCCGGATATGATATTACTACCCCGGTGATCGTTACCAATACCGACGAATTTCTGGACATTGTCCCGGTACAGCAGCCGGCCGTCAAGCACGGAGATCGCTTGCTGACCATTCTGTAAAACCAATCGGAAAGGAAAGATAATCATGCAGATGCAGTTTCCAAAAGATTTCCTTTGGGGCGGCGCGACCGCTGCCAATCAGTACGAAGGCGGCTGGGATGAAGGCGGCCGCGGCCCGTCGATCGACGACGTGTTTACCGGTGGTTCGGTCAATACTGCTCGCCGTATTACCATCCCGCCCGAGGCGGATGCTTTCTATCCCAACCACGAGGCAACCGACTTCTATCATCACTGGAAGGAAGATATCGCACTTTTTGCCGAGATGGGATTCAAGGTCTATCGTATGTCGATTTCCTGGTCGCGTATCTTCCCGAATGGAGATGACGCACAGCCCAACGAGGAAGGCCTGGCATTCTACGATGCTGTGTTCGACGAGCTGGCAAAGTACGGCATCGAGCCGTTGGTCACGCTGTCGCACTACGAGAATCCGCTGCATCTGACTACGAAATACGGCGGCTGGAAAAACCGAGCACTCATTGACCATTTCGTGCGCTATGCGGATACCGTTCTGCGTCGCTATCGCGGCAAGGTTCGTCGCTGGCTGACTTTCAACGAGATTAACATGCTGTCGGTTCCCTTTGGTTCGTTCATTGCAGGCGGTATGCTGCCTGAGACCTGTACCGCACAGGATCGCTGGGACGCGATGCACAATCAGCTGGTTGCCTCGGCGCGCGCTGTACGTCTGGCACATGAGATCGACCCGGAAAATCAGATGGGCTGCATGATTGCTTATATGTGCGTCTATCCTCGCACCTGTTCTCCTGAGGATCAGCTCACCCAGATGTCTGTCGATCGTCTGCACAACCTGCTTGCCGGTGACGTGCACGTACGTGGCGCATATCCCAGCTATGCCGAGCGCTTGCTGGCAGAGGAGGGCGTGACGCTGAAGGTTTCTGAGCAGGATGCCGCAGACCTCCGTGCGGGTACGGTTGACTTCTATACCTTTAGCTATTATGATTCCCGCTGTGTCGGTACGGCACAGGAGGGCGATCCTTCGACGGGTAACGGTGCACTGGGCGGTCTGCGCAATCCCTATCTGCAAGCGACCGAATGGGGTTGGCAGATTGATCCCAAGGGTCTGCGCTGGGTGCTTAATCATCTGTATGATCGTTACCAGATTCCGCTCATGGTCGTTGAAAACGGTTTGGGTGCAATGGACGAGGTTGCACCTGATGGTCGAATTCACGATCCCTACCGTATCGATTATCTGCGTCAGCATATTGAATCCATGCGGGAAGCCATCACCGACGGCGTAGACTTGATCGGATACACACCTTGGGGCTGTATCGATCTGGTATCGGCTAGCACGGGTGAGATGCGAAAGCGTTATGGTATGATCTACGTGGATAAGCACGATGACGGAACGGGAGATCTTTCCCGCCATCGCAAAGATTCGTTCTATTGGTATCAGAAGGTAATCGCAACCAATGGCTCCGATTTGAACGATTGAGGTCATCTTTTTAAAAAGTGAAAACGAAATAAAAATAGAACCCTCGGCTTAGCCGGGGGTTCTTTCTGCTTATGCGCGGCGGGAAAAGTAGAAATCAGAGATAGAAGCTACAAAAATCTATTGATTTTTGTGAGGTTATGTTATACTGACCCTATAATGTATGCTTGATTTTGCAATAAATGAATCTGGGTTAGTTGAACTTGGTGATTGAAGAGGTCAGAAGGAGGTTGTGTATGCCCGGTGTCTTATATAGTTTAACGCTGTTCAATCAATGGCAGGAAGGATTTTTTATTGGACTGTTTGAGTCGCATGAGTACGCCCAGCAAACAGCAGAGCGTTACTTGTCTGCCGTCCCGGGGTTTCGAGACTATCCGTGTACCTATGAGATTACAGAAAAAACAGTGCATGGCTTTGCACGATTGACTATGAAAGTCTATGTCGTTTGGGGATGGAATGAGAATTCGGAAGGATATGATACGGATATTTGGTGTAGTGACTGCTATACAGATTGGGAAGAAGCAGAAATGCTGCTAGAGTAAAAATAGTACAAGTCAAAATGAGAGAATTCCCAATAAGCA
>NHCFR00700__coassemble_913_pt1 | contig 62071 bp, 49 predicted proteins | sample NHCFR00700__metabat2_high_PE_034 | metagenome-assembled genome bin NHCFR00700 | reverse complement strand
AAAGCCGAACTGGCTGCCCGGCTTTCCTGTCCAAATTTATTGTAATAGGAGTGATACACCATGGTCAATCACATCACAGCCGCCATCCGCGACAACAAAAAAGCGTCCATCCTGGCGCCGATCTTTGTCTGCGTTGAGGTTCTGTTTGAAGTATTGATTCCGGTCGTCATGGCCGTACTCATCGACAAGGGCATTGATGCGGGCGATCAGGGCGAGATTCTGCGCCTTGGCGGCATCCTCATCGTTATGGCCGTATGCGCCCTGATTTTCGGCGTACTGGCCGGCGGCGCAGCAGCCGATGCCTCGGCAGGCCTGGCACGCAATCTGCGCCACGACATCTACCACCACGTACAAAACTTTTCTTTCGCCAACATCGATAAGTTTTCCACCGCCGGTATCGTCACCCGTCTGACGACCGACGTCACCAACGTGCAGAACGCTTATCAGATGATTATTCGCGTCGCTGTGCGCGCCCCTGTCATGCTGGTCTTTGCCTTTGCCATGACCGTATACATCAGCCCGCGCCTTGCGACCATCTACCTGTGCGCGATTCCCATTCTGGGCATCGGTCTGGCGCTGATTATCAGCCGCGTGCACGGTCTGTTTACGCAGGTGTTCGACACCTACGACGAGCTGAACAACGTCGTACAGGAAAACCTCACCGGCATCCGCGTGGTCAAGTCCTTCGTGCGTGAGGACTTTGAAAAGAAGAAGTTCGGCACGATCTCCGAGAAGCTGTTCCGCGGCTTCCTCAAGGCCGAGCGTCTGATTATTTTGAACATGCCGCTCATGCAGTTCTGCGTGTACGCCTGCCTGCTGCTTATCTCCTGGATTGGCGCGCGTCTGGTCGTCGGCGGTTCCATGACCACGGGCGCACTGACCAGTATGTTCAACTACACCTTCCAGATTCTGATGAGTCTGATGATGCTGTCCATGGTCATGGTTATGGTCATCATGGCGCGCTCGTCTGCCGAGCGTATCGAGGAAATTCTGGAGGAAGAGAGCAGCCTCAAGTCCAAACCGGACGGCGTGCGCGAAGTACCCGACGGTTCGGTCGACTTTGAAAATGTTTCGTTCAGCTACGTCGGTGACCCGAACAATACCAGCCTCAATCATATTGACCTGCATATTCGCTCGGGCGAGACCGTGGGCATTCTGGGCGGCACCGGTGCGTCCAAGACCACGCTCGTTCAGCTCATTCCGCGTCTGTACGACGTGACCGTGGGCACGGTCAAGGTCGGCGGCATCGACGTGCGCGAGTACGATCTGGAAGTGCTGCGCAACGAGGTCGCTATGGTGCTGCAAAAGAATACCCTGTTCTCGGGCACCATCAAGGAGAACCTCAGATGGGGCAATGAACACGCCTCGGACGAGGAGATCGAGCGCGTGTGCCGTCTGGCGCAGGCCGACCCCTTTATTCAGGAAATGCCCGACAAGTACGACACTTACATCGAACAGGGCGGCACCAACGTATCGGGCGGTCAGAAGCAGCGTCTGTGTATCGCCCGCGCTCTGCTCAAAAAGCCCAAGATTCTGATTCTGGACGACTCGACCTCTGCCGTCGACACCAAGACCGACGCGCTCATCCGTCAGGCCTTCCGCGAGGAAATCCCGGACACGACCAAGTTCATCATCGCCCAGCGTATCTCGTCGGTACAGGATGCCGACCATATTCTGGTGCTGGACGACGGTCACATCAGCGCGTACGGCACGCACGAGGAACTGCTCAAAACCAGCCAGATTTATCAGGAAGTCTTTGCATCGCAGCAGAAGGGAGGCGAGGAAGATGCCTAATTTCAACAAGATGAACGCGAAAATGGGTGCGCCGCACGCGCAGGCACCCAAGGGAACGGCAAAGCGCCTGTTCTCCATGATCGCCCGCGGCAACGTCCTGCGCCTTGTCGTGGTCGTTCTGGCCATCATCGTCAGCGCAGCTGCATCGGTCGGCGCTTCGGTCTTCCTCGAGTCGCTCATTGACGACTACATCAAGCCGCTTCTGCTCATGGACGCGCCGGTCTTTACCGACCTGCTGCACGCGCTGGCCGGTATGGCCTGCCTGTACGCCGCCGGTCTGATCGCAACCTACCTCTACAACCGCATCATGGTTACGGTCTCCCAGCGCACCCTCAAGGACATCCGTGACCGCATGTTCTCGCACATGCAGTCGCTGCCCATCCGCTATTTTGACACCCATCCCCACGGCGATATCATGTCGGTCTACACCAACGACGTCGATACCCTGCGTCAGATGATCTCGCAGAGCATCCCGCAGGCCATGTCCTCAGTCATCAGCATCATCGCGGTGTTCTGCTCCATGCTGGTCATGAGCTGGCAGCTGACCATCGTCGTTCTGATCTGCGTCGCCTTCATGCTGGTCGTCGTGCGCAAGATCGCGCACAAGAGCGGCATGTACTTCATGCAGCAGCAGGCCGACCTCGGTAAGCTCAACGGCTACATCGAGGAAATGATCGAGGGGCAGAAGGTCGTCAAGGTCTTCTGTCACGAGGAAAAGGCAAAGGAAGGCTTCGACCGCTTGAATGACAAGCTGGCAGGCTCGGCACGTCTGGCAAACAAGTACGCCAATATCCTCATGCCCGCCATGAACAACATCGGTAACCTGCAGTACGTCATTCTCGCCATTGTCGGCGGTGCGATCGCATTAAACGGCGGCGGCCTGACGCTGGGTGCGATTGCGGCTTTCTTGCAGCTGTCCAAGAGCTTCACCCAGCCCATCAGCCAGATTTCCCAGCAGTTAAACTCGATCATCATGGCGCTGGCAGGTGCATCCCGTGTCTTTGCGCTCATGGATGAGCAGTCCGAGCAGGACGAAGGCTATGTCACGCTGGTCAATGCCAAGTATGACCAGAACGGCGAGCTCGTCGAGACCACCGAGCGCACGGGCATTTGGGCGTGGAAGCACCCCCACGAGGACGGTACGCTCACCTACACCAAGCTCACCGGTGACGTGCGCTTCTTCGACGTGGACTTTGCCTACACCCCCGACAAGCCCATCCTGCACGACATCACGCTCTTTGCAAAGCCCGGTCAGAAGCTGGCCTTTGTCGGCTCGACCGGTGCGGGCAAGACCACGATCACAAACCTCATCAACCGCTTCTACGACATTGCCGACGGAAAGATCCGCTATGACGGTATCAACATCAACAAGATCAAAAAGGACGATCTGCGCCGCTCGCTGGGCATCGTCTTGCAGGACACCAACCTGTTCACCGGCACCGTGCGCGAGAACATCCGCTATGGCCGTCTGGATGCGACCGACGAGGAGATCGAGGTCGCGGCAAAGCTGGCCAACGCCGACGAGTTCATCCGCCGTCTGCCCGAGGGCTACGACACCATGCTGACCGACAACGGCGCAAACCTGTCCCAGGGTCAGCGCCAGCTGATCGCCATTGCGCGCGCTGCGGTTGCCGATCCCCCGGTTATGATTCTCGACGAGGCGACAAGCTCGATCGATACCCGCACCGAGGCACTCGTACAGCAGGGCATGGACGGTCTGATGTACGGCAGAACGGTCTTTGTCATCGCGCACCGTCTGTCCACCGTGCGCAACTCGGATGCCATCATGGTACTTGAGCATGGACGCATCATCGAGCGCGGCAGTCACAACGAACTGATTGCCCAAAAGGGTGTTTACTATCAGCTCTATACCGGCGCATTCGAAATGGAATAACGCAAAAGACCCACCGGAAACCTGTCCGGTGGGTCTTATTTTTTTGCGTAAAACAGTTATGCGTCCAGATGGTCAAGGGCATCCTGTACGATCTTGTCGAGCATTGCGCACTGTGCGCCGTCGATGACCGGCTCATCGGTGCGGTTTTCCGCGATGATGGCCTGGGCGCGCTCCTGCGCACGCTGGCGCGCGGTCTGGATGGGCTCGCCGTCCTGGAAGGTCTGACGCGGGAACAGGTCGTGCTTCCACCAGCTTGCGCGCATGTACTCGACCGTGTGCCACTCGCTCAGGAAGTTGCCGCCGATGCCCACTTCCTCGGTGGTCTCAAAGCCCAGCGTGTCCTCGTCCACGGTGAAGCCCTGCAAGGTGTAGTTGAACGCATCCAGCCAGGCGTCGTCGAGCACCAGCTGGGCAAAGCTGAATCCCTGATCTGCGCCCACGATGCCCTGTCCGCCGATGGCGTCGCTGCCCGCAAGCACGCTGCACACCGCCGAGAACGACTTTTCAAAGCCTGCCTGAAAGTCGGGATAGAGTGCGTCGGTCAAACCGCTGTTGGAACCGCTGGTCAGGCCGTAGAATGCGGCCATCTGGGCGGTTGCGATGCCGAACAGCGCCTGATTGGGCGAGCCAAACGAGCACATCATGCTGTGCATGAGGTCGTTGGAGTGCGCCGAGCCGACGTACTTTGCGATTTTGCCGGTCATGGCGTAGATGATGAAGAGCGAGCCGAGCACCTCGGCATTCTGCTGGGCGAGTGCGCCGGCGAGCGTGACCGGTGCGGTCGAACCGGCCATGACCAGCGGGGTCATGTCAAGCGGCATACCGGCTGCGGCAAATTGCAGGGCGATCTCGAGCGATTCCCGGGTAAAGCCCAGCGGGCTGACCGTGTCCAGCAGGTAGGACACCGTGCGGCCCATGACCTGCGCCATTTGCAGGATGTAGGGCGCCGAGCGGTCGGACAGGATGTAGGTGCCGCCGTCCTTGCGCGCGTGCTTGTAGATCTCGCGGAAGGACAGCAAATCGGGCATGGGAACATCGGAGGGCACGACGACCGCGTTGGAACGCGCAATGTTGGGCAGTCCCTCAGTCAGCGCGATGCCGTCGCGCACGTCCTGCATGGTACCCTGTCTGCGCGTGCCGGTCTGCTCGTCAAAGACAAAAATCTGGGTGGACACGTTGCCCGAGATCTTGCGCACGGTCTGGCCGGAGGCAGAAAAAGCGTGATCGCCTGCGCGGACCAGTGCAAGGATGGGCTCGAGCGCCTCGGTCGGGATGCGCACGGTCTCCCCGTCCACCTTAGCACCGAGTTTCTGCGCCATGCCGCACACGATCTCATTGGGTACGTGCAGACCGATCTCGGACAGGATGCGCATGGATGTATTGTGAATGCGTACGATCTCGTCATCGCTCAGTACGCGGATATTGGCCTGAATCTGGTTCATGGTTTGGCTCTCCTTTTCTTTCTTTCCACCAGTCTGCCAGATTCTCTTGCCGCGGACAATGGAATTTGCTCCCTCTTTGCTGTCATTTTATGTGCTTTCGCCCGTGTGTCTGAAACGGCGTGTCAGACAAAGAAAAACCCCCGCGGATTGCATTTCCGCAGGGGTTCTTCTCGTGAAAGGAGATTTGAACTTGAAATATAAATAGGAGATGTTTCCCCAATGGGGCAAAAATGGAGATTTTAGCGCTGTACGCGGCCCGAACCGTCGCCGCCTGCCAGCTTCTCGACCTCGGAAACGGTCACGAGGTTGTAGTCGCCCTCGATCGAGTGCTTGAGTGCAGATGCTGCAACTGCGAACTCGACTGCGTCCTGGGTGTTCTTGCCGGACAGCAGCGCATAGATCAGGCCGCCGCCGAAGGAGTCACCGCCGCCAACGCGGTCAACGATGTGCAGATGGTACTCCTTGGAGAAGCAGTAGTTCTCGCCGTCGTACAGCATAGCAGCCCAGTCGTTGTCGCTTGCAGAGATCGAGGTACGCAGGGTGATTGCAACCTTCTCAAAGCCAAACTTGTCAGCCAGCTGCTTTGCAACAGACTTATAGCCTTCCTTGTTGAGCTTGCCGCCGTAGATGTCGGTGTTCTCTGCCTCGATGCCGAATACGTCCTTTGCATCCTCCTCGTTGGAGATGCACACGTCAACGTACTGGCACAGGTCGGTCATCGCTGCACGCGCCTGATCGCGGGTCCACAGCTTGCCGCGGTAGTTGAGGTCACAGGAGATCTTTACGCCGTGTGCCTTTGCAGCCTTGCAGGCCTCGCGGCAGATCTCGACCAGGTTCTCACCCAGTGCCGGGGTGATGCCGGTGAAGTGGAACCAGTCCACGCCCTCAAAGATCGCGTCCCAGTCGAAGTCGGAGGGAGCAGCTTCCTGAATGGCAGAATGTGCACGGTCGTAGATGCAGACCGAGCCGCGCTGGGATGCACCCTTCTCGAGGAAGTAGATGCCGACGCGGTCGCCGCCGCGTACGATCTTGGAGGTGTCAACGCCGTACTTGCGCAGCGAGTTGACAGCAGCCTGGCCGATCGCATGGGTGGGCAGCTTGGTGACAAACGAAGCGTCCATGCCGTAGTTTGCCAGAGATACAGCGACGTTTGCCTCGCCGCCGCCGAAAGTAGCCTGCAGCTGGTCGTCCTGGAAGAAGCGATAATAGCCGTTGGGGGCAAGGCGGAGCATGAGCTCGCCAAAGGTAACAACCTTCATGGGTATAAACTCCTTTTCAGATCTTTGAGGGTGGTAACGTGGATTTTGGATTGTTTTTTTGGTAGGGTAACGTATTTTGTAAAAAGGTTTTTAGGCCTTGCCGACCAGATGGACGGCGAAACCGCAGATCTCGTCGGTCAGATAAATTGCGTTCAGGCGTCCGTCCGCCTTGAACTTGGCCGTCGATTCATCGAACTGGAAACCGCGTGCTTCCAGCTCAGCACGAGCCGCTGCGACATCGGGGGTACCGATGGCGATGTGACCCATGGTTCCGCGGTAAGGGGTCTTCATGACCTCAACGCCTGCACCTGCGAAAATCGAGCTGTTTCCGTCTTTCAGCTCAAAACCGAACAGGGTGCAGAACAGTTCGGCAGCGCGGCGCGCCTCTTCCGGGTTCTGCGCGTTGATGCCGACATGGGCGAGCGAAAACTCAGCCATTGCGCGCCTCCTTGACGATCTCGACCGACTTGCGGCACAGGTCGATGATCTCGTCCCACTTCTGATTCTCGATCAGGTCAGCGGTCACCATGTAGGAGCCGCCGCAAGCGGTGATGACCGGGCACTTGATATACTCGGCCAGGTTCTTGAGCGAAACGCCGCCGGTGGGCATGATCTTGAACATCGGGAAGGGCGCAGACATTGCCTTGATCTTTGCAACACCGCCGGACTGCTCAGCCGGGAAGAACTTCAGAACTTCCAGACCGAACTTGTATGCAGCGTGGTAGTCGGTCGGGGTGGTGCAGCCGGGCAGGATGATGACCTGCTTCTCCTGGCAGTATGCAACCAGCTCGGGGTCAAAACCGGGGGTTACGATGAACTGCGCACCTGCTGCGAGCGCCTCGTCTACCTGTGCGGTGGTCAGAACGGTGCCTGCACCGACGATCATGTCCGGGCAGGTCTCCTTCATGATGCGAATGGCTTGTGCAGCGCCTGCTGCGCGGAAGGTAACCTCTGCGACCGGTACGCCGCCCTCACACAGAGCCTTTGCAAGCGGCGCTGCGTCGCGGGTCGGATGACCGAGCTTGATAACCGGAACAACACCGACTTCACTAATCTGCTGTAATAACTTGTCCATCGTAGTCAGCCTCCAAGATAGTTTCATAATATGAAACATTGTTTTAAAATCTTAACTGCTCTTATTATAGTAAATCTGTTTGAAAAATCAATACGGCTTTCGTCATAAAAATCTCTTGCATTTTTTATGGATTTTTGTTAAAATCAAAACACAGTTTTATAATATGAAACGGAGTGGTCTAAAATGGCGGAAAAAGGTACGGTGCAGTCGCTCGATCGTGCATTTGATATCATGGAACAGTTGTGTGGGGCGCGCGATGGCCTGCCCATTCACGAGCTGACCGAGCGCACCGGTCTGCACAAGAGCACGGTGCACCGTATGCTCTCGTCCATGGCCGCGCGCGGCTACGTGCGCAAGGATGAGGAGAGCGGACGGTACCGCATGACCACCAAGCTCTATGCGCTGTCCGGTCAGGTGGTGGAAAACCTCGACCTCGTACAGATCGCGCGCGCACCCATGGAAGCGCTGTCCCGTCAGGTACACGAGACCGTTCATCTGGTCGTACCCGAGGGCACCGATATCGTATACGTGCACAAGGTGGACGTCGAGCAGGGCGCTATCCGCATGTTCTCGCGCATCGGCATGCGCCGCCCGATGTACTGCACGGGCGTGGGCAAGGCCATGATGGCATGCATGAGCGACGAGGAAGTCGACCGCATTTGGGACAGCAGCGACATTCAGGCGTACACGCCTCACACCATCGTCACCCGCGAGCGCCTGCACGACGTGCTCGAGGCCGTGCGCCGTCGGGACTGCGCGTTCGACAACGAGGAGAACGAGCTGGGCGTGCGCTGCATCGCTGCCGCCATCCGCGACTATACGGGAAAGGTGTGCGGTGCGCTGTCCATCTCGGCACCGCTCATGCGCATGAGCGACAGTTACCTCGCGCAGCTGCAGCCCGCACTGCTCGCGACCCGCGACCGCATTGCGCGTGATATGGGATGGAATGGATAAGAAAAACGGGCTGGGAAGTTTTCCCAGCCTTTTTTCACGCGCAAAAAACACCGTTCGACCGGTTGGACGTGCCATCATAACGGTAGCCCATGCGCTGCCCGCTTGTGTCAAATTCTGGTAAAATCGCCTGCAAGACTTTGCAGGGCGGGCAAAATGGCGTATGATAAAAAGAGACAAGCAGGAGGTAACCGTTTATGAAAATTGGCATGTTAACCAGCGGCGGCGACTGCCAGGGCCTCAATTCTGCCCTGCGCGGTGTAGCCAAGACGCTTTACAACGAATTCGGCAAGGATGTGACGCTCTACGGCATCCGCGACGGCTATCGCGGTCTGATCGAGGGCGATTACCACCCGATGAAGCCCGAAGAGTTTTCCGACATCCTGACCCTGGGCGGCACCATTCTGGGCACCTCGCGCCAGCCGTTCAAGATGATGCAGAAAGCCGATGAAAACGAGGAAACCAAGCTGCAAAAGATGCTGGAAACCTGCAAGAAGGCACGGTTTGACTGTCTGGTGATCCTGGGCGGCAACGGCACGCACAAGACGGCGAACCTGCTGTCCGAGCACGGCGTTAACGTCGTCACCCTGCCCAAGACCATCGACAACGACCTTTGGGGCACCGACCTGACCTTCGGTTTTGAGTCGGCGGTCAACATCGCGACCAGCGTCATCGATTCCATCCACTCGACCGCATTCTCGCACAGCCGCGTCTTTATCGTCGAGACCATGGGACACAAGGCCGGATGGCTGACCCTGTACGCGGGCATTGCATCGGGTGCGGACGTGATTGTCATTCCCGAGATCCCGTACAGTGCCAAGGCGATCGCACGCGCCATCGAAAAGCGTGCCGAGAGCGGCAAGCGCTTTTCCATTCTTGCCGTTGCCGAAGGCGCCATCAGCCAGCAGGAAGCCAAAATGAGCAAGAAGGAATTCAAGGAAGCGCGTAAAAATATGCCCTATCCCTCGATTTCCTACCGTCTGGCCGACGAGCTGAAGGAACTGACCGGTCAGGAAATCCGCGTCACCATCCCCGGACACTATCAGCGCGGCGGTGCGCCCTGCCCGGCCGACCGTCTGCTCACCACCCGTCTGGGCGTTGCAGCGGCAAACTTCATTCGCGACGGCAAGTTCGGCAACATGGTTGCCATCCGGGCGGGCAAGATCGTACCCGTTCCGCTGTCCGAGGTAGCCGGCAAACTCAAGACCGTTCCGCCCGACAGCGATATCGTACAGGCCGCACGTGATCTCGGCCTTTCCATGGGCGACTAAAAAAAGACCCGATGCAGACTCAGTATCTGCATCGGGTTTGTCTTTTTATCCGCTTATCCGCACTGTAAAATCACCCAAACGCGGTCGAACCGCCGCGCTTTCAGGTCTTCGGTGCGGATGTAAAAGTACAGTGCGCCGTCGTCACCGAAATTTAAGTCAAAATCTTCCATTTCAAACGAGTCCAGCTGGAACAGCAGCCGCCAGTTTTCCACCGAAGCCGCGCCCTCGTGCTCGGCCAGATGGGTCGGGTAGTCCTCCAGCCCGCCGAGGTTGTAGCCCCGGCTGACCAGCTCACACTCGAGCGTCATATTGTCCTGAATGACGTCCGGCCAGCCCAGCAGCTTGCTGCACTCGCCGCTGCCGCCCATGACCTCGTGCGCCTCGGCGTAGTCCTCGAACAGCTCGTCCAGTTCCGGGTGCAGCTGGGCAAAGTCTGCCCACGATGCAAACGAGCGGTCGGCCTTGGCCTGCACGCGCAGGCGCGGCAGGCGAAATTCTTCGTCCAGCTCACGCGGGAAGGGTGCGGGCGCAAGCGGCTGACTGCCGTCGAACCAGTACACCCGTCCGCAGCCCGCGTCCGCCGGGTCGAAGCCCCAGCGCGCCGACTCCATCTCATAGAAGAAGGACAGAATGCCCGTGCGCGGGAGCAGTCCCTCGGGGTCCATCGCGGCCAGCGCACCGCAGTCGAACTGCGCCAGAAAGGACAGCGGCCGGGGCTTGACCGTGTCGTCGTAAAAGGTATCCGAGGTGAAGGTCGGCCAGACAAAGCCCTCGGGCACGTCCGGACAGCCGCCGAAGCGAGTACGTCCCCACACGATCGGCCCGTCCGCGCCGATATTCAGGCGAATCATGCCGCGCTGCATGGCTTCCAGCAGTTTCAAAATTTTATCCATAATCGTTTCCTCTAAGCAGTGGTCAGAACTCGGTGCAGCTTGCGCTGCATTTTTCTTATCATACCGCATTCTTCCCGCCGGGGCAACCTTTTCCGCCCAGAAAGACAGCCGTGCAGGTGCTCTGCACGGCTGTTTGTCATGCGGTCAGCCCTCTTCTTCGATCTGCTGGACGATCTTGCGCGCAAAGCCGCCCAGCGTGCCGCGCTGGTAGGACAGCGAGACCCCGGGCACTGTGCCGCCCAGTGCGGCGTCAATGAGCGCACGGGGCACGCCCAGGTCGCTCAGTTCGCGCTCGAGGGCAATCACGGCGCGCAGCGCGGCCTCGGTCGCGGCTCGGTTGACCTTTGGCACCAGTGCCGCGTCGCCCAGAGTGATCTGGTCGGCAAGTCCGGGCAGACTGTTCTGCACCCGGCGCAGCAAAGCCGGGTCATGCTCCCCCAGCACAATCATGCACGGCAGACCGTGCGCCATGCCCACCGCCGAGCCGACCAGCTTGGCTTCCGACCAGACAAGGTCGGGGCGCTTTTCGCGCAGCGCACGCGGGATGTCGACCGCGGTCGCGAAGTTGAGCACGACCGCGCCCGGTTTGGCGCAGCTCGCCACCTGCTCAAGCACCGACGGCACGGCAGAAGCCGGAACGACCACCGCGATGACCTCCCCTTCCGCTGCGCGCTCAATCTTTGTCGTCCACGGACAGCCGTACAGCTCGCCCACCTGCCGCGTGCTGTCGGCATCCTGTCCGATCACCAAGCAGTCCCGTCCGGCCTGCCGCAGCAAGAGCTGCCCCAGCTGTCCCGGCCCAATGAGTACAAATTCCATAATCTGCTCCTTTCTCCTTCTTCTCGATCATACGTTCTGTTTTGCTCGGTTCTGTCAGTGTCCCTGTCTCTATCTTACCGCGCCGGTCTCTTGCTGTAAACCGTCCGTTTGGAACACTGGAAAACAGACGCGCACCACGTTCCGCGACATGCCGACAAATGGTCGGAATTCCGAACAAATCTGCATAGAATTTCAGAATATGGTTATATTTATGTTCATAATCTACAAAAATTCCGGTGCGGAACATTCTTTTGTTTTGTCGCTTTTTTTGATATAATTGGACTGTCAACAAACAGCTTAGGAAAGATGGTGAACCATTTGGATCAGACAAAACTTGTAATTACCGGCATGGGCGCGGTCACCCCGATCGGGGTGGGCGTTCCGGCCTATTGGCAGGCGCTGACCGCGGGCAAGTGCGGCATTGGACGCATCACCCGCTTTGACGCATCCGACCTGCCCGTACAGATTGCAGCCGAGCTCAAGGACTTCGACCCGGCCGCTTACATGCCCAAGACGCTCGCGCGTACCATGGACCCGTTCATGCAGTATGCGTTCGTCGCGGCCGAGGAAGCGCTGGGCGACAGCGGTCTGGACATCGCAGCAGACCCCGACCGGGTCGGCATCGTCATGGGTACGGCCATGGACGGCGTGACCACGGTCGCAGGCACGCAAGCCGCGTATGACGCGGGCAAGCGCGTCGGCCCGCGCTTTGTGCCCATGACCATCGGCAACATTGCCGCCGCGCAGATCTCCATCGCCCACGGCATCACGGGCCCGAGCATGACGCTCAATACCGCTTGTTCGGCCGGCGGTGACGCGATTATGACCGCTGCCATGCTGCTGCGCACGGGCGAAGCCGACGCGGTGCTCGCGGTCGGCGGTGAGTCCATTCTGTGTCCGATCGTGGTCGCCGGTCTGTCCCAGGCACACGCCCTGTCGCGCCGCAACGATGACCCCGAACAGGCCTGCCGTCCGTTCGATGCCGACCGGGACGGTTTCGTCATCGGTGAGGGCGGCGGTGCGCTGATTTTGGAGACCGAAGAGCACGCCCGCGCACGCGGTGCGCACATCTACGCCGAGCTTGCAGGTTATGCCAACACCTCGGACGCACACCACGTCACCGCACCCCATCCCGAGGGCGCAGGCGCGGCAGCCTGCATGCGCCGTGCACTCAAACGTGCGGATCTCCAGCCGTCGGATATCGGATACATCAACGCGCACGGCACCTCGACCGGTCTGGGCGATATCGCAGAGACCCAGGCGGTCAAGGCGGTATTCGGCGGTCGGGAATCGGCGCCGCCGGTGTCCTCGACCAAGTCCATGACCGGTCACCTCATGGGTGCAGGCGGCATCACCGAGTCGATCGCCTGCATTCTGGCCATCCGCGACGGCATCCTGCCGCCCACCCTGCACCTTGCACACCCCGACCCGGCGTGCGATCTCGACTATATCCCCAATGAGGCACGCAAAACCCGAATCACAGCTGCCATGAGCAACTCGCTCGGCTTTGGCGGTCAAAACTCCAGCCTCATTTTCACGCAATACACCCGATAAGGAGCGATTACTTTGTCTGATGGATACACTTACGACGTCTCGATGTTCCGCGAGACCTTCGAGACCCAATACACCTATCTCAACGGCTTTCTGCGCAATGTCGCACGCTTTGGCGACGCACCCGCCCTGCATGACCCCCAGTCAGGCAGACGGTGGACGTACCGACAGCTCAATGCCCAGGTCAACCGGCTGGCGCACGCCATGCGGCAGGACGGCGTGGGCAAAAATGACGTGGTCATGTTTGCGCTGTTAAACTCGCCCGAGTTCATCTTCTGCTATCTGGCCGCGCACAAGGTCGGCGCGATTGCCTGCCCGGTCAATTACCGGCAGGGCGCGGGCGAGATCGCGCTGGTCATCGACGACAGCCGCCCCAAGGTATTCGTCTACGACGCACAGTTCGGCACGCTGTCACAGGACGCGCTTGCGCTGGCTGAGCACAAGCCCGACCGGGTGCTGGTGGCTGGTGGACAGGGGGATACGTCCTTTGATGGCTATATGGACGGTCAGCCCGAGACCGACCCGCCTATCGATTTTCACCCGCATATCTACGACGAAACCACCCGTCTTTACACCTCGGGCACAACCAACCGCCCCAAGGGCGTGCCGATCAACAACATCAATGAGGTGCTGTCGGCGCACGATGTCATTATGCACTTTCCGCTCACCCCGACCGACCGCACCATGAACATGACCCCGTGGTTCCACCGCGGCGGCATCCACTCGGGCGGCCCGTGCCCGACGCTCTACGTCGGCGGTGAGGTGGTCATCCTGCGCGATTTCCACCCGCGTACCTGTCTGGAATACGCCGAGCGCTATGAGGTCACCTTCCTCATCGGCGTGCCGACCATTCTGGCCATGCTCGCCCGCGCCCAGGAGCGCACCCCGGTCGACCTGTCTGCCCTGCGCGGCATCGTCACCATGGGCGCACCCTTCGAGAAGGCCGCGTGCGAAAAGTATATGAAGCTGCTGACGCCCAATATTTTCAACGGCTACGGCACGACCGAGACTTTCTGGAATACCTTCCTGCGTCCCTACGACCTGCCCGAAATGTCCGGTTCTGCCGGGCGGGCGTGCACCGATGACGACGTGCGCGTGGTCGCCGTGCACCCGGACGGCTCGCACGCCGAGCCCGAGGAAGTCGTGCCGCACGACAATGAGACCCCGGGCGAGATCATCATCCGCTCGCCTGCCAAGTCGGCATTCTGCTACTATAACAACCCGGAAATGACCGCGCAGAAGTTCTACAAGGGCTGGCTGTACACCGGCGACATGGGCACGTGGGACAAAAACGAATTTGTCACCATCTGCGGCCGAAAAGATGATATGATTGTATCAGCCGGTGAGAACATTTACCCGACCCAGATTGAAGCGGTGCTCAATGCGCATCCCAAGGTTGCCGAGAGCGCGGTGATCGGCATTCCCGACCGCCTGCGCGGCGAGGTCGTCGCGGCCTATATCGTCCCGTCCGACGACAGTCTGACCGTCGAGGAGATCAAGGCATACTGCGTCCAGTCGCCCATGCTGTCCTCGTACAAGTGGCCGCGGTCGTATACGTTAGTCAAGGAGCTGCCGCACACAGCAACCGGCAAACTCATGCACTACAAACTGCGTCAGCAGGTATTAGAGAAAGAATAAATATTTTACGCCCGCCGCACCCCGGCGGGCTGCATGATTTGGAAATTAGGAGGAAAAAACATCATGGAACGAGTCGTCATTACAGGTATGGGCGCGGTGACCCCGATCGGCAACGATGTCCCGACCTTCTGGCAGTCGCTCAAGGACGGCAAATGCGGCATCGGCCCGATCACCCGCTTTGACGTGTCCGATTACAAGGTCAAGCTGGCCGCCGAGGTCAAGGACTTCGACATCTCCCAGTACGTCGAGGGCAGAGAGGCCAAGCGCATGGACAAGAGCTCGCACTTTGCCATCGCTGCCGCTCAGCAGGCCGTCGACCAGGCCGGTCTGACCCCGGGTACCTTCAACCCTTATCGCACCGGTGTCATCTACGGTTCGGGCATCGGCGGTCTGTACATCACCGAGACCGAGGTTGAAAAGCTTATCAACAAGGGCCCCGGCCGCGTCTCGCCCTTCGCCATCCCCGAACTCATCCCCAACATCGTCGCCGCGCACCTGTCCATGCGCTTCGGTTTCAAGGGCGAAAACTACTGCCCGGTTTCGGCCTGCGCGACCGCAAACCACGCCATCGGTGAGGCCATGCGTGCCATTCGCCACGGCTATCAGGATATCGTATTGTGCGGCGGCAGTGAAAATGGTATCATCCCGTTCTCGCTGGCTGGCTTCCAGAACATGAAGGCGCTGCACACGGGCGACGACCCCACCGCAGCTTCCATCCCCTTCGACGCACGCCGCTCGGGCTTTGTCATGGGCGAGGGCGCGGGCGCACTGGTGCTCGAGAGCCTGTCGCACGCGCAGGCACGCGGCGCGACCATCTATGCCGAGGTCGCAGGCTACGGCGCGTCTGGCGACGCTTACCACATCACCAGCCCCTCGCCCGAGGGCGACGCGGCAGCGGCTGCCATTCTGGGTGCGATTGAGGACGCTGGTCTGACACCGGAGGATGTCGACTACATCAACGCACATGGCACGTCCACGCCGCTCAACGAGAAGTACGAAACCATCGCCATCAAGAAGGCGCTGGGCGAGGCGGCAAAGAGCGTGCATGTGTCCTCGACCAAGTCGATGACCGGTCACCTGCTGGGCGGTGCGGCTGCCGTTGAGGCCATCGCCTGCGCCATGGCGACCCGCGAGGATATCATCCCGCCCACCATCGGCTACAAGGAGCCCGACCCCGACTGCGATCTGGATATCACCCCCAATGTCGCCGTACATGCGCCCGTGCGCGTCGCGATCTCCAATTCACTCGGCTTTGGCGGTCATAATGCGTGCATCGTCATCAAAAAATTTGCGTAAATTTCCCTTTCGCACCGTCTGGCAGCCTCAGCGGTGCGTTTTTTTTACCGCTTGACGGCGCGCACGCTTTCCCGTAAGATAAAGGGCAGGAATACCCAACACGGAGGCGGCCATGGAACTCAAACAACTGCAATATTTTGTCACAAGCGTCGATTTGGGCAGCTTCAAAAAGGCCGCTGACGCACTCTATACCACCCAGCCACACGTCAGCAAGACCATCAAGGCGCTGGAAGATGAGCTGGGTCTGACCCTGTTCGACCGTCACCCGGTCGGCGTCACCATCACCGAGGCCGGAAAGCAGGTCTACACTCACGCAAGCGACATTCTGCGCCGCTGCGGACAGATTGCACAGGTCGAAGCCGATGGCGGGTGCGAACCGCTGCACGTCGCCGCCACCCCGAGCGGTTTTCTGGCCGACCTGACCGCCCGGTTCTGCCGCGACCGGCAGGCGCTCGATCTGCGCTACCACGAGGGCAGCATGGAGGATATCCTGCAGAAGCTGCACCGGCACGAGGCCAATCTGGGTCTGGTCGCACTGACCCGCCGCAAGCTCGCCGGGTTTGGACAGATCATCGATAAAAAACGGCTGACGCTCGAGGTGCTGTGCGAGGATAGCCCCTGCCTGTTTGTCGGCGCAGACCATCCGCTGCGGCAGGCCGGTTCGGTCGACGCGGCAGCTCTGCGCACTCTATCCTTCATCCAGCCGCCCGACGGTTTGTTTGCTCTCCAGCCTTCCGCGCTTATCGGTCAGGATGCAGACAGCCCCGGACGCATTCAGACCAATAGCCCGCTTCTGTCTCGGCGACTGACAGAGACCGGCGCGGCGTGTGTGATCGGCTGCCGGTGGATGTTCCCGGAGGATTGTACCTTGCATCCGGTGGCGATTGCAAGGTGCGAGGAACGGATTTGTCTGGGACTGGTCAAGCGCGGACGCGGGGAATTGTCGGACGCAGAACGGGAGTTTGTCGCGTTCCTACGGCAGCAGTTGCCTTGATAAAGCTTTCGCCAGCCTTTCTCGAAACCTTGCGGAGCCAGAAAAGGCCCCTGTGGGGCGTTTTCCCGCAAGGCTGTGGCCGACTTGTTCGGCCAAGGCCCTAACACGCGGGCACTGTTGCCTCAAGTCGCGTCCCGCAGGACGCGAAACTCCCCTTTGAAACCCGGTGTCCGACCCGGGTTTCAACTAAAACTTACAAAAAAGAAAGACCGTCCTGTCGGACGGTCTTTCCCATGAGCGGCCATTGGCCGCGGAGTATTTCGCTCGCTGCGGCGAGCGATTATTTTTTTATTTTAGTTGATTCCGGTCAAAAGACCGGAATCAAAAGGGGATTCTGCCCGTTGCGACGGGCGGCTCAGGGCAACGGTGCCCGCGTGTTAGGGCCTTGGTCGAGCAAGTCGACCACAGCCTTGCGGGAAAACGCCCCACAGGGGCCTTTTCTGGTTCCGCAAGGTTCGAGAAAGGCTGGCGAAAGCTTCAATATGGGTGCGGTGCTAATTTACGCTTGTGAGCGTGACCTGTTTACTCGTCTCATCATACCCAACTGTACCGCCGACCAATGCCGTCAAATCACGCAGATTCACGTAATTTGCGTCGCTGATGGTATACGCCGAGACAGTCGCCGTCTGGCCGTCCACCAACAGACCCTTACTGCCTGCTCTGGCCTGCATAGCGGTCACGTCTGGCGTACCTTTGAGTTCCGTGCCGATGGGCTCATACGTCTGACCACGGGTCAGGGTGACCGTGTCGGTCGCCTCGTCATATCCGACTGCGAAGGCCGAGCCGGTCGCACGCAGTGCAGCGGCGCAGTCGCGCAGGCTGACATAATTGGCACCGTCGATCAGGTAAGCGGTCAGCGGTGCCGCTGTGCCGTCCACGGCAAAGGTGCAGTCGCTGGGAATGGCAGTTTTCGCCGGGTCTGGCAGACCGGGCAGAGCGCTGAGATACGCAAAGCGGTAGCCCTGATTTTCCCAACCGGTCAGCAATTCGTCTAAGATCGCCGCGTTGGTTGACGACACCGCGTGCAGCAGCACGATTGCACCCGGATGCACGCGGCTGTTGAGCGTCTTTAATGCACTCTCGCGGCTGGGCTGCTTGTTCTGGTCCCAGTCGGCATAGGCTACGCTCCAAAGCGTCGTGTGATAGCCCAAATTCTGCGCCCACTGCAAATTGTCATGCGTGTACGACCCTTCAGGCGGACGATAAAACGGGTCGAGCTTGCGCCCGGTCACCTGCTCGTACTGCTTGGACAGGCTAGTTAATTCCTGCTCGAATTTGGTCTTGGATACCTTGGACATGTTGGGGTGATTGCTCGTGTGATTGCCCACAATATGCCCCTCGTCGCCCATGCGCTTAGACAGCTCGGGCGCGGTGTCCAGATAGTCCCCGACCATGAAAAACGCCGCCGGTGCATGGTGCTTTTTGAGCACGTCTAAGATCTTGGACGTGTTGCCGTTCTCGTAACCACAGTCGAAAGTCAGATAAATAACCTTGCTGTCCGTGTCACCCATGTAGTACGACCCGTATTTCGCCAGCGTCTGCACACTATCCTCGCCGTTCGGCGGCTTTCCCGCGCCGTTTCCGTACCATAAGCCCCAGTTGATCGCCCCGGCTGCACTGCTCAGCAGCACACCTGCACAGAGCGCACACAGTCCCCGTTTGATGCGATGATTCATCCCGATTTCCCGTCCTTTCCGACCGTCTGAACCGGCGGTTTGTATGGGTTTAGTATAACAGATGTTGGACTCTGCCTCAAGCTACAAGGCGGCTACAGCCACTTTGTCCCGCATCGGGGACAAGGTGGGAAAACCCGGCCGCAGCCGACAATCGGGGTCCAGGGGACGAGTTCCCTGGCGCCTCCAGGCGCGTAGCCTGGCCCGTCCAGGTGGAACCTGGTCGAGCCCGCAGGCTCGAAACTCCCCTTTGAAACCCGGTGTCCGGCCCGGGTTTTAACCAAAACAAACAAAAAGGAAAGGCCGTCTTTCGGACGGTCTTTCCCATGAGCGCACTTTGTGCGCAAAACTATTGCGCCGTCTGAGGACGGCGCTTTTATTTTTTATTTTAGTTGATTCCGGTCTTTTGACCGGAATCAAAAGGGAATTCCGTGTCCTGCGGGACACGGCTCAGGGCTCTGCCCTGAGAACCCGCAGCCTTTTGAAAAAGGCTGGCGAAAACTTCATTTCGCCTGCGGGCGGGATGGAGTCCCTCACTTTGTCCCCGGTGCGGGACGAAGTCATTCATCTTCCCCATTCAAAAAGATTTTACAATACAACAGTTGACAAATACAAGTATTGCGGTATGATAAGAAAAAACTCAATTTCCATGGGAGGATATCGTCCATGTATGAATCGCTCTTTCAGCCGCTGACTGTGCGCGGCTTAACACTAAAAAACCGTATCGTTTTCGCGCCCACCTCGATGGGCTTAAAATCCGAGGACTTTCTGTCCCACATTGACCGCATCGCCCGCGGTGGTGCCGGTCTGATCGTCATAGGCGACGTACCCGTGCTGCCGTCGCCCATGTTTTCGCTTTACACGCCCGAGGGGCTGGACTTCTACCGTCAGATCACCCAGACCGCGCATGCAGGCGGTGCGAAGATCTCCGCCCAGCTGCACATGAGCGACAGCGACGTGCAGGGCTTGCAGCGCTATCTGCCCGACCTGCGCGCTGGACGCCTCACGCCCGACGATCTGCGCCGCAAGCTTAACGATCTGACCGGCGACTTCATCACCGGTCTGCCGGTCGAGCGCATCCAGACCATCATCGACGGCTTTGGACAGGCCGCCATTCTGGCGCGTGACGCGGGATTCGACATGATTCAAATTCACGGCGACCGCATGTGCGGCAGTTTCAGCTCGAGTATTTACAACCACCGCACCGACACATACGGTGGCAGTCCGGAGAACCGCGCGCGCTTTGCCGTGTCCTGCGTGCAGGCCGTGCGCTGCGCTGTGCCCGACATGCCCATCGAGTACAAGCTCGCCGTGCGGCAGGAAGACCCGCACTACGGCAACGCGGGTATTTTGACCGACGAGCTGCCGGTCTTTGTGCCGCTGCTGGACGAGGCCGGGGTAGACTGCTACGAAGTCGCATTGGCCAATCACGGCGCACTGACCGACACCATCCCGCCGCACAATCACCCCTATTTCAGTCAGCCCGGCTGCTTTTTGAAGTTCTGCGACCTCGTCCGTCCGCTGACCGATCGCCCGCTGTGCGGTGTCGGCGGTCTGGGTGACCCGGACTTTGCCGCCGCTCAGGTAGACAGCGGCCGCGTCGATTATATCGCCCTCAGCCGTCCGCTCATCGCCGACCCCGATTGGCCGCGTCTGGTGCAGAATGGACAGACTGACCAGATTTTCCGCTGTATCCGCTGCAATCGCGCATGCCTTGGCGGTATGCAGCAGCATCAGGGCACACACTGTGTGTTTGATGAAAAGCGCCGCGCAGCGCGTGGGGAATGACTTCGTCCCCGGTGCGGGACAAGGTAAGAAAAACCACCGCAGCCAAAATTGAAGCTTTCGCTCAAGCCTTTCTCGAAAGGCTTGCGGAGTCTTGAGGCAGAGCCTCAAGTCGAGCCCGCAGGCTCGAAACTCCCCCATTGAAACCCGGTGTCCGCCCCGGGTTTCAATCAAAACAAACAAAAAAGGAAAGACCGTCCCTTCGGACGGTCTTTCCAGAAATTGCGCGACCTGCGGGTCGCGCTCTTGTTTTTATTTTGGTTGATTCCGGTCAAAAGACCGGAATCAAAAGGGGATTCCGCCCGTTGCGACGGGCGACTCAGGGCTCTGCCCTGAGAACCCGCAGCCTTTCGAGAAAGGCTGGCGAAAGCTTTATTTCGCCTGCGGGCGGGATGGCGTTTTCCCTCACACATACAAGAAAACCATACCGATAATCGCCATACAGATACACATGGGCATAGAATAAAACATCGATTTGAGCGGATCGACCTTCTTACCAAACTGCGAGGCGACGATACCAACGACAACGAAGGTCGTCAAATCCGCAGGGGGCAGACCCTGACCGGCCGAGGCCAGATGTGCACCGGCGACAGCGGCATGGGTCGCATCCACGCCGAAAGCGACGAGTGCAGGGCCGAAGAACGAAAAGACGACGTTCTGACTGGTGGACTGCGAGCCGGTGAGCATGCCGATGAGAATCATGGCGACTGCGCCGCCAATCTTGAGGACGTTACTATCCAGGCTCTGCGCAAACTCGGACACGGCATCCACCGAACCGGCAACGTAAAAGCTGCCCAGCATGAACGCGCAGCAGATTTGCAGCACGACGGTCATTTTGACCTTGGAAAAGCTCTCGCGGACGATGTTTCCGGCGTTCTTATGGACGGCCGGGAAGAAGAACGAGACGCCAATCGCGCACAGGATGGACAGCACGATACCGTTGGTCAGGCCGTTTAATACGGTCGTACCGGCCAGCAGGTCATACAAGCTGGTCGTCACGCCGTCGGCGCTCGTATAACTCAGATTCTTGAGCAGGGTGGGGCCGAGGTCGAACGACAGGTATGGGATGGGCACGGTGCGCAGCAGGACGACTGCAATCAGGAACATCAGCGGAATGAGCGACTTCCAATTGTGGCGCAAAATCTGGCCTGCGGTCTGGTCGGTGAACTTGAGCACGACAGTATCGTTTGCACCCGGCACGTTATCCTTGTGGATGAGGAAGAACGCGCAGTAGATGGCGACCACGACAAAGATGATGGACACGGTCACATAGCCGATGTTGATAACCGGGTCGGGCTCGGTACCCACAAGCGAGGAGGCCAGCGCAATCGCCTGGGTCATCGGGGGCATGATCGAGCCGACACACGCGCCCATGACGATGATGGCGCTGATCTTCTCGTAAGACAGGTTCATGGAAACCAGAATGCCGATGGTCAGCATACCGATGACCGTGGAAGCCGCAATCGCGTCGCCCAGCAGCGAACCGGCAATGGTGAGCGCAAGCAGAATGCACACAATCAAGATGCGCGGATGCCTGCCGAATTTGGCGGTCATTGCACCGATGATGGTGTCGATCGTGCCAAGGCGCATGGAAATTTCCGCGAACAGACTGCCCGAAATCGACAGCGCAATAATCCACGCCAGACGGTTGAGTCCGTCAAACCAGGCGGCAATCCAGGTCTCGGGGCTGTAAATGCCCGCGAGCAGCAGGGTGAGCGCACCGGTGATGACCAGCGCTGCATTGATCTTTCCGCCGATGAGCGGAATCTTCTTGCACAGCACGAGGATGAGCAGGACGGCCATGGGGACAGCGACTTTGAGCATGCTTAATTTCCCTCCCGAATCACAGTGTACAGACCGGGCGCAGTCTGTACCCCCGGTTGCCTGACTTGCACAAGCCATACAAAGAAAGGCGTCTGTAACCGCAGACGCCTTGTAGCTTTTGCATAACTTTAGTATATCTGTTCTAAGGGTATTCCGTCAAGACCCCAATCAAACTTCGACCGCATCAAGCCTTCAAAAATCGGTTGGGATCGAAGTCGGACAGATCATAAGACGGCTTGCCGTCCACAATCCATTCGGCAATCAGCTTGCCCGTAATCGGAGACAGCGCGATGCCGTCGCCCTCGTGTCCGGCTGCCATGTAGAACCCGGGCAGTGCGTGCACCGGTCCGAGCAGCGGCAGGCCGTCCGGGGTGTAGGGTCGCAGACCGGAGAAGCAGCGGATGATGCTGACATCCCGCAGCGCCGGGAAAAAGCGCAGCACACGACGCAGCATGACCTCGATGGCCTCAAAGGTGTTGTCTACATCGTACCCGGCAAACTCACGTGTGCCGCCGATAATCAGGCCGCCGTCCTCGGTCTGCTCGATGGACAGCGACGCGCCCAGACGGATGGCCGTCGGGTCGGTGACCGCCTCGGGCTTGAACTTGACCACGTTGTAGCGTGCACACTGCACGGTCGCGGTCATAAACGGGCCGATGGGCTCGGTCACGATGAGCTGCCCCTTGCGCGGAGTGATGGGCAAGTCCAGACCGGCAAGCGTGGCGATCTTTCCCGCCCACGCGCCGCCTGCGTTGACCACCACATCGGCTGCAAAATCGCCCTTGTCGGTGTGCACGCCGGTGATCCGTCCGTCCTGAATGTCAAACCCGGTCACGGTGGTCTCGGTCAGAAACTGCGCACCCAGACGACGCGCCGCGTTTGCATATCCCATGGTCAGCCGGAGCGGATTGACCTTGCCGCCCGTGGGCGAGTACAGCGCACCGTAAATATCCCGGCTGAGCTGGGGCTCAAGCGCGCACGCCTCGTCAGCCGAGATCATGCGGATGTCCACACCGCTCTCGCGCTGCTTTGCCACGATCTCGGACAGGATATCCCACTGCATTTTATCCTCGACCGGCTGCAAACCGCCGCAGCGCAGACCGTACTCGATGTCCTGTCCCAGCTGCTCGCCCAGCGTCTCAAACATGGCGATCGACTGGACGGCAAGATCCATCTGCGGACCGGGTTTTTTGGTGTGGTAGCCGACCACGCCGTCGGTCGCACCCGCCGCGCCGCTTGCCACGTCGCGCCGCTCGATGACCAGCACGCGCTTGTTTTTCTTTGCCAGCTGCCAGGCCACCGAACAGCCCATGATGCCGCCGCCGACTACGATCACGTCATAGGTCTCACGCATCGCCGTCCCCTCCAAACGTGCCGATCTTGACCGGTCTGACCGGCATGCGGCTATGCTGCGGGGTGACCTCTGCCGCGCTGCGGCCGCTCTCGCGGGCTACAATGCGTTCTACGAGCCTTCCGCATGTCTTTCCCTGGCAGAGGCCCATACAGACCCTTGTGCGGCGTTTGACGCCGTCTACGGTGGTTGCGCCTTCGTGTACTGCATCTATGATTTCCTGCTCGGTCACTTCCTGGCACCGGCAGATGATAATGTCTTCCATCGTTTCGCCTCCTCAGTCCCGGCGCGGCAGCCGCTTCATGCTGCGCACCGTGTCGATGTATTCGTGCGGGATGGCCATGCAGATGACCGCCGTACCCGCATATGAGGCCGGTCTGAGCACGCGCACGATGCGTCCCTTGCACACCACCTGACCGGCGCGGTCGACCGCGTCCACCTGATCGCCCACCGCGGGCAGCGGCAGGTACTCAAACGGGAAATCAATGGTCGCCTCGGTGTCCGAGTAGGAGCGGTCCAAGATGGTGATGGCCAGACCCGGACAGCCGGCCACGCACAGCCCACAGCCCACGCACTTATCCTCGTGCAGGCGGGGCAGGTTGGTGATCTGCTCGCCAATTGCGATGGCGCCGAACTTGCACAGTCCCTCACACGGATTGCACGGAATCTCCTGCACACACTCGATGCAGGCCACGCGCCCGAGCTTGACGCGGGTTTCGGTCGGCACACCCGGACAGCGCGACAGCTCATCCTGCGACGGTACGCCGGTGTACTGCACGCCCGGGTTGATGTCTTCTTTCTGCAAATTATCTCGGCTCAATTTGTTCGGGTCACCCCACATGATCGTTCCCTCCTTGTTCGGCCTGCATGGCGCCCAGCTGCTGCTGTTTGGCCGTGCGGCGGCGCTCGCCGAACAGACCGGCGCGCAGCGCGTCCAAACGCGCGTTGATCTCGGCCTTTTTGTCTGCCGCCTGCTCGTCGGTCAAAAGGCCCAGCGCGTGCGCGGCGCACACGCCCGCCAGATTGCCCTCTTCCATCGCAGAGGACGCTTCCTCAACACCGGTCACGTCACCCGCGACGTACAGACCGGGGACAGTGGTCTCCATGTTGCTATCGTGCATGGGCACATGACCGCCAAACGCCGGGATGAAGCAGAACTTACAGCCGGCCATCCAGACCAGCTCGGTCATGGGGTTGAGTCCGACCGCAAGACACACGGTATCGGCCTCTAAGACGCGCTCGGTGCCCGGAATGGGATGAAACTGCTTGTCTACCTGCGCAATCTCCACGCGCTCGACCTGACCGTCACCGCTCACGCGCGTGATGGTGTGACCGACCAGGATGGGCACGCCTGCGCGGCGCAGCTTACCCGCGTGCACGGCGTAGCCTCCAATCTTGGGCGCCGCCTCGACCAGCGCGACCACGTCGGCACCCGCCTGCATGAGCTGGTAGGACACGATCAAGCCGACGTTGCCCGAACCCAGCATGACCACACGCTTGCCGGGCAGCACGCGATTGACGTTGACCATGGTCTGCGCAGCGCCCGCGCCCATGACACCGGGCAGCGTGGAGCCCGGAAAGGCCATATAGTTTTCTTTGGCACCGGTGGCCACGATGACCTTTTTGGCGCGCACGACATAGTGCTCGCCGTCGTGGATGACACCGAGCGAGCAGTCGCGCTCGATGCCGTAAACCAGCGTGTCAAGCCACACACGCGCACCGCTCTTTTGCACGCGCTTGAGCAGCTCCTGTCCGATCTGGAAGCCGCGTGTGCCTGCCTGATGGGCGCGCGAGCCGAAAAATTTATGAATCTGCTTGAAGAGCTGACCGCCCGGCAGATGGTTTTCGTCGATCACCAGCACGTCCGCGCCCGCACTGGCCGCCTGATAGGCCGCCGACAGGCCGGCAGAACCCGCGCCGATGATCGCGATATCGGTTGTGATCTCTCTCATGCCTTGTCCTCCTCGGTGCGCATGGCGGCAAGACCGTGCTGGGTCTCGACCCGCATGCCGTCGCGCACCAGCGTCACACAGGTGCGGGTGTTGGGCACGCCGTCGACGATCATCATGCAGTCGGTGCACCGGCCAATCGCGCAGAAAATACCGCGCGGCTCGTGCCGCTTGGCCGTCGTGCGGAAGGCACGGATGCCCGCGTTCATCAGGGCGGCCGCGATGGGTTCGCCCGCACGCGCCGGGATGGGCTGACCGTCAAAGTAGATGGTCACGGACTCGGCCTCGGGCAGGGCGCCTAAAATCGGGTGTTCGCTCACTCTCATCTGTCGCTCTCTCTCCTTTATCTGAAACGGACGCGCATCGTCCGTTCGGTACATTTTCGCCGTCTTTCCCGGCAAATCTCTTGGAATCTCCTGTCATTATAATCCCATAACCCGGATTTTTCCAGTCTATCAGCCTAAAATTTCTCCAAAAATATAAGCCTCTCTCCCTCCCCTTCGGCCAAATCTCCCGCCCCGGCTTTACAACCTGCCGGAGCCTTGCTATAATGGGGTCAGAATGGCCATCTAGGAAGCTGAAAAGGAGGCACAGGCCCATGAAAGGACTTGTCATCTACATCCGACGGGAAAAACTGGACGCAGTATGCGCTGTCCTCAGACGGCACAACGCGGCAGGCTTCAGCGTGTCCAACGTCGAGGGCTGCGGCCGCCGCAAGCGGCAGATCGACATCGAGGACGTTGCCGCCATCCCGGCTTTGGAGCCCGAACACCTGGCCGCCAAGCTGCGCGTGTACACGGTCGTACCCGACGCGGTGGTCGATACGCTGGTGGACGAAATCTGCACGGCCGCTGCCACCGACCGTTTCGGCGACGGCAAAATTTTCATCGTGCCGGTCGAAGATGCCATCCGCATCCGCACCCGCGAGCGCGGCGAAACCGCTCTGTAAAAAAAACAGCCCGCACCCCAATCCCTTGGGTGCGGGTCTTTTATTGCTCAAAACGCAAAGCATGAATTTTTCGTGAAAATCTGTCCAGAGCCCGCGACAAAATCTGTCTTTTCCGCTATAATAGGGGTCGGAAATGATTTTACACAAGGTTTGGAGGCATCAAAACTATGCTGAAATTTATCATCGGCGCGCTGGTCATCGTGCTGATTATATGGCTCATCGCGCGCCGCCGCAATCACAAGAGCAAAAAACCCTTCCCGCAGCGTCTGATCGACTGGCTGCTCGCCCGCGAGCTTGCCGAGGAAAAGCCGCAAAAGCGTGCATCCCGACCGGCGCAAGCGGCACACCGTCCGTCGACGCCCAAGCGTACCAAGCCGGACGCTGACCAGACCGCCTACATCCGGCCGACCCGCAGACCGCCGCAGGCGACCGAGATCACGCTGTGCTATTCGACCGAGATCGACGGCAATGCGCGATACGTACCGGTCGACCACCTGCCGCTGTGCGTGGGCGCACGCAGCGACTGCGACTGTGTGATCGATAACGACACCATCAGCCGCCAGCACTTCGAAATCTTCCGCGACGCTTACGGAGAAGTCTCGGTGCGCAACCTGTCGCGTACCAATGGCATCGTGCCCATCGACGAGCGGACGGGCAATCTGGAAGAGCCCATTTTGCAGCCGGGCGTGGTCATCCCGATCGACCGCGACACCGGTACGCTGCGCTTCTGGGCAGGCGAACTGTTCTTCACTCTGCGCCTGCAAGCCGCAAATTCCTATCGCTGAATACGAAAACCCCGAGCCAAAACACCGGCTTGGGGGTTTTTTAGATACGTTTGCGCTTGACCGTTGTGGCCTCAGCAAAATAGTCGTGTGCGGCGTAATAGTCCAGCCCGACCGTGAACAAGCCGCCGTGCCGTGCCTTGACACAGCAGAAATCCAGCTTGCGCACCGCCTGTTCTCTGGCATGGGCAAGAGCCGCCTGCTTTTCGGCCAGCTGACCGTCTTTTTGAAAAACCGACGAGGACAAGATCGAGTAACTCAGTCCCCAAAGACCGTCGGCGTAATACTCCACGTTGCCCGACTCCTTGAACGACTCAAAGGTCACCGGCAGCAGATAGGACGAACGGTTAAAGCTGGAAACCAAGATCAAAATGACTTCCAGACCGGCCGTCGCCTGCGATAAAATTTGCAGCGCCCGGTCGTTATTCAGACGCGGATCGCTGCCCGTACCCGGGATGAATTGCAGGTAGTCGATCACGACCACCGGATGTTCGCGGTCGGCTGCAAACTGCCGGATACGTTCACCCAGCTGCTCAGCAGTATCCCGCACTTTGAGCACACACAGATCGAGCATTTTCTGCTCGTACACCTGCGCCATCTGCCGCACGCGGTCATCACAGAAACCGTGTACCAAATCCCGCGAGACGAAAGGCTTTTGCTGCGTGCGATAAGACATCCGCGCAAGCGCCTTGCAGGTAAACTCAAACGGCGACTGCTCGTAAGACAAAAACAGCACCGAGCCACCCTGTTCGGCCAAATGCACAGCCATCTGTCCCAAAAAAGTCGTCTTTCCCACCGAAGGCACGCCACCCAAAATGTACAATCCGGGCGTCAATCCGCCCAGCTGCCGGTCGATACCGTCCCAGCCGGTCAGACAGCCCGAACGATCAGCACGCGCCGACAGGTCGGTAAAAAACTGACGGCTGAGATACTGCTGCAAGGTCGGAAACGGCGACAAATCCGCACTGCCCGACAACGCTTGCTTGACCGCCTGTTTGAGCCCTTCCGGGTCGTGCATCAAGCGCTCATTCGGGTCTTTGTACGCGCCGGACAGGTCGACAATCCGCGCTTTGCCACCCATCTCGGCATATTCTTCGCAAAATCGCTTGGCAGCCTGCTCGCCGCGCTCATCGTGATCGAATGCCACCAGAAAAGTCGGTCGACGTTCGCCCAATGCGTCGAGTACCTGCCGGTATCCCACACCATTGCAAGGGATGGCTTTTCCGCCGCACTGATACACCGACAGTGCGCAGATGTAAGCCTCAACCAGAAAAACCGGCTCGCTGCTGTCCAGCCACTCGGGAAAACAAACCGGTTCGGTCAGTCCCGACGGCTTGCGAAAAGCCTTGCCCTCAATCGACCGATAAGCCATATACTGCCCCTGATGGTACGGCAGCGCAACTGCTCGCCCCAGTTTACCGTCCATCGTCTCAAAGACCCCGGCCCACTTCAGGGTATCCGCGGTTAAACCGCGAGATTGCAGATATGACGAAAATCCTACTTTTTGCGATTCACGGAAATTTTGTACGCGGCAATCGGGATAAAGCGAGAGCAAACGGTCAATACTGTCTGCGTCCTCAGTCAGTCCCCAGTGCAGCTTTGCCACCGTGAGCAGATCGGCGGTAAAGCCGCAGGAAAAACATTTGACGCATTGACCGGCTTCGTAGTACGACATGGACGGATGTCGGTCCTGATGTTGGGGGGATAAGCAATGAAATTTCCTGTTCGGCGAGATGCCCATTTCTCGCGACAGAAAATCAGGTAGATGGCTTTTCAGCCGGGTCAGATCGGCGCCAAATCTTTCCCGGACATATGCCGTATAATCCATGCTGCCCACCCCCTTTTTCACCGCTGTAAGCATATCAGACCCTTGAATGTTTTGTCAAATATGGCGGTTTTTGCAATTTTTAAGGTGTATAAACCCCAAAATTTTGCTTATATACTCTATTTTTATAACTTATACTGGGTTTTCTATTTTTCCAGATACCATCACTTTTACCTAGTGACCCATCAGAATTACCTAGTCGGCATCAAAATTACCTAGTCACCCATCAAAAATACCTAGTTCCTCTTTTTCGTCCCTTTTTAGCCTTATATTACTTATAAAGACTTATAAAGACTTATACGTTTTTTTCCAGTTTTCAAAATTGGCAGATTTGAGAACTTATGCTTTGGGATAGTTTGGTAATATCGTATTTTTATGGGGCTTCTCTGAATTATTTTGGAGGGTAAATTTTTGGCCTTTGGCATCACTTTTACCTAGTTATACCATCAAAAATACCTAGTCCACCCATCAAAAATACCTAGTTCGGCATCAAAATTACCTAGTTCGATCGATCTAAAAGTTTGTTCTTTTGAGAGAATTCGGTGGACTAGGTAAAAATGATGCCAGGACAGGAGAACCGGCGTTTTCTGCACGGATTGGCCGAAAATGAACTAGGTATTTTTGATGGGTCAGGGGTAAAATCGGGCTGTTTTTGGGGCGAAAACCGGCAAAAAACATGCTTAAAACTAGAACAAGTGTTCGAATATGTAAAAGTGATGGGTCATCGTTCTCAGACATATGTCCAAGGGGACTAGGTATTTTTGATGGTACCTCTAAAAACGGCAAAAGACCCGATTTTAGGTCGGGTCTTTGAAATCTTCTGCATTTTCTCCGGGGAACAGGATGAGAATTTTCTGGATCTCCCGGTTTTGGGTGAGGAATTCGAAGCCGCCGATGAACTCCATCTCTTCCCAGTATTTGAGGATCTCAGTGATCGTGTCGCGCAGGCGGCGCTTCTTGTTCTGCCGGACTTTTAAAGAGAATTCTTTGGGGATGTCGGCCACCTTGTAGATGGTGTCCATCAGGATGATGCGGTCGGAACGCTTGGTCAGCTGCTTGCGGCGACGCATCTGCTGAATGCGGCGGAGCAGATAGTCCTGAATGACGATGATATCTTCCTTCTTGGATACCGGACTGTTGAGCAGGTGCGAGCTGAAAGACATGATCTGTTTCTTGGATAGAGAATACGCAAAAAGCATAGGTTTCGACAGAATTTTCCAGCCCTCGACCTTCTTGCCGTTGACTACGATGGTCATGCGGCGCAGGTTGAGCAGGTTCTCGGAAAAGGATGCCGATGCGGCCTGATCGCCGCCGATGTTTTTGAGCTCGGGGTAGTACGTGGACTCCTGCGAGAAGTCTACCGTGATGTTGCAGTAGCGGCACTTCTCGATGCTCTCGGTGACCGCCTTTTTCTGCGATTCGGTGACCTTGGCTTCCGGGCCTTTTCCGGTCATGGTCTTGAAGACCGTCGAGGCGGTGAAGTAGACCGTGCCCGAGTAGAACAGCGAGCACACCGCGTCGAACACCGAACGGTCAAAGAGCGAAAAGCGCTGATCTTCGGTCAGCATTTGCAGGTCCTTGGAGATGCTTTGTAGACTCTCCCATGACAGCGTCACGCGGGTCGTGATTTCATACGGGCTGTCCCGTCCCTCGATGCGCAGATCCTGCGGCCCCTGTCCCATGAGATCGGGCAGACTGTTCGAGATCTTGTCGTTGCTCTTGTATACCTTGGCGGGCAGCTCCGAGCTGATGGAGACGACTTCCGGTTCCAGCTTTACCGTCTCCGCGACTTGATCCTCAAAATCACTCATCAATTTGTCGATTTCAGCCAGTCGGATGAGGTCAAGCTCTTCATCGTCGGTATATGTTGGATGATCCAAATGAAATTCTCTCCTTTGCTGTCAATGATGTATTGCTAGTATAATCTTTCCGACTGTTTTTGTCAATCAATCAAGGGTTTTGAGACGAAAATGCGCAAAACCCAAAACAGCACCGCACCCCTTATTGAAGCTTTCGCCAGCCTTTCTCGAAAGGCTGCGGGTTCTCAGGGCAGAGCCCTGAGCCGCCCGTCGCAACGGGCGGAATCCCCTTTTGATTCCCGGTGTCCGGCCCGGGAATCAATCAAACAAAAAAACAATCGCGCTCCGCAGAGCGCGAAATACTCTTTGCGCGCTAGGCGCGCTCATGGAGGGAACCGTCCCGAAAGGACGGTTCCCCCTTTATCGGTACTTCGTCCCACATCGCACTTCGTCCCACGTGCGGGACAAGGTTAGGTGCGGGACGAAGTCGCGGCAAACCAATCCGGCAGGTTGGTTTGCATGAGCGGCCTTTGGCCGCAGGGGCATTGCGCGGCTGCGGCCGCGCTTTTTTATTCTTTTTTAGTTGATTCCGGTCAAAGACCGGAATCAAGAGGGGAGTTTCGCATCCTGCGGGATGCGACTCAGGGCTCTGCCCTGAGAACCCGCAAACCTTTGAAAAGGTTTGATCCAAACTTCATTTCGCCTGCGGGCGGGAGGGGAGCACTTCGTCCCGTACGTGGGACGAAGTCCATCTGCGGGAATCATCGGCAGAAACTCCAGTCATTCGACTGAAAGCGTGCTGGACAGTATTTGGAAATCATGCTACAATCAAAAGAGAAAATCACCGCACAAAACGTATGATTTCGAAAACATAAAAAATGGCAGGACAGAGGAGTCAAAGACAATGGAAGTGCTGTTATTTATTTTACAGAAGGGCGGCGTTGGCAAGACGACTTCGGCGGCGGCGCTGGCCTCGATTTTGACCCAGGTACACAAAAAACGTGTGTTATTGGTATCCATGGACCCGCAGCGCAATTTGGATATTATCTGCGGCGCACCCATTCCGCGCGGCAGTGAGCAACCAAACATGTACGACGTGCTCAAGGGGGACAAGCACCTCGAGGACATCTTTGTCCAGACCGATGTCGGCACGCTGGCGCCGGCGTCCAATCTGATGTATCAGTGGACGGGCACGCCGCTGCTGTCGCTCGAGGAATACCGCAATCTGTGCGATAATCCGGAGGCGCTCATGGAGCAGCTGCGCGTGCGCTATGCGCAGGTGACCGACCCCATGCAGGACGACACCCACCGCCTAGAGCGAGAACTAAAGCGCATGGCCGAACAGGATCGCTTTGACTATGTGATCGTGGATTCCAACCCCGACCTCGGCTATCTGACCACGCTGTCCCTGCTGTGCTGGCCGGAGCTGAAAGTGGTCATCCCGGCTTTTGCCGAGGAGTCGTCGCGCGAGGCCATTCTCGAGCTGTACGACACCATCCGTGTGCTGGAACGCCAAGATTTCAACCGTCGGATTGAGATTCTGGGCTTCCTGCTCACCCGGTACGAGAATGTGCGCATTCACCGGCACTACGAGAAATTCATGCAGCGCATGGCAAAGAAGATGAACACCCGCGTCTTTTCCACCCATATCCGCAAGTGCGTTGCCGTGCCCGAGGCCATGGCCAGCAAACAGGATATCTGGTCGTATGCCAAGTCGTCGACCGCGGCGCAGGACTACGTCGCGTGGACGGACGAGATTTTACAGCTGCTCGGAGGTTAAGAGATGGCAAAGAAAAAATTTATGTTGGACGAGGCCGAAATGGACGCCATTTTGGACGAGGACATTTCTGCACTGGACACCGGACGCAGCGACCAGAAGATTCTGGACATCGTGCGCGGCAGCGGACGGGAACTGACTGCGGCGCAGGACTTTTACGAGATTCCGGTCGATTTGATCGACCCGTTTTCCATGAAGGGCGCGTCCGACTTCTCGCGTTGGTCGGATGAGGAAGTACAGAACGCCGTGCCGACCTTCCGGCAGTACGGCGGCAGCTTTGAGCCGATCATTGTGCGTCAGAAGCAGGGCAGTGACCGCTTTGAACTGATCGCAGGCGAACAGCGTTTGCGTGTCACCCGTGCCGCCGGTGCAAAGACCATCACCGCCCGCGTGATTCGCAACTGCTCGGACAGCGAAGCGCTGGACATCTTCGCACTAACCAATATCCAGCGCCGCTCGACCGTCATCAGTGACCAGATTTACGGCTGGGGTCTGGTGGTCGAGAACCATTCCAATCAGGGCGCACGCTCCGACCTCGGCGCACAGGATACCCTGACCGCTTACATCAAGGGCGTGCAGACCTCGCGCTCGCAGGTCTACCGCTACCTCGCGCTGCGCTCGCTCATCCCCGAACTGCTGCCCGCACTTGATGAGGGCAAACTGTCCATGCGTGCCGGTGAGAAAATCGCAACCCTGACTCCCGAACACCAGAAGGTTATCTTGCCTCATGTCCACCTGATTTCTGAGTCCATCGGCGCACAGCTCGTGGAACTGGAAAAGAGCGGTTGGGATGATAATACCGCCTTCGAGATCGTGACGGGTAAGAAAAAGAGTAAAAGACAGAATTATGATAGCAGTATGAGAACGGCAATGCTGCATGCGAGAAAATATGTCGCCGGTCATTTTAATGAAGCTTGTTATGAGGATTTGAGTACGATCATCGTCGATGCACTCGAAGCATGGCTGGAACAGCACCCGGATATGCGCCGGGAGAAATGACTTCGTCCCGCACCGGGGACAAAGTGCGGAACCATCCCGCCCGCAGGCGAAATGAAGCTTTCGCTCAAGCCTTTCTCGAAAGGCTTGCGGAGTCTTGAGGCAGAGCCTCAAGTCGCGGCTCGCAAGCCGCGAAATTCCCCCTTTGATTCCGGTCAAAGACCGGAATCAACCAAAATAAAAAAAATAATCGCTCGCCGCAGCGAGCGAAATACCCCGCGGCCGTTGGCCGCTCATGGGAAAGACCGTCCGAAAGGACGGTCTTTCCTTTTTTGTATGTTTGAATTGATTCCCGGGTCGGACACCGGGAATCAAAGAGGGGATTCCGGACTCTGCGGAGTCCGGCTCAGGGCGCTGCCCTGAGAACCCGCAAACCTTTGAAAAGGTTTGATCGAAACTTCAGTATGGGTGCGGTGCTATCCTTTACAAAAAAGCAGCGTCCCTTGCGGACGCTGCCTCAAACACATCTTTACATACTGGAAATCGCGAAGTACAGCAATACCAGGATACCCAGCACGATGCGGTACCAACCAAAGACCTTAAAGTCATGCTTCTTGATGTAGCTCATCAGGAACTTGATCGCGAAGATCGAGACGATGAATGCGACGGCCATGCCCAGAACCAGCAAGCCAACCTCACTCGCCGAGAAATGGAAGCCAGCCTTGAGCAGCTTGATTGCGCTGCCGCCGAACATAGCCGGGATGGCGAGGAAGAAGGTGAATTCTGCGGCGACCGTGCGCGAGACACCGAGCAGCAGTGCGCCGACGATAGTTGCACCCGAGCGCGAAGTGCCCGGGAAGACCGCGGCGATGAGCTGGAAGACACCGATCATAAAAGCGGTGGGGTAGGTGATGGATGCGATCGAGCGCACGCGCGGAACCGAATTGCGGTTGTGGTTTTCGATGACGATGAACAGCACGCCGAACAGAATCAGCATGATGGCGACCGTCTGATAGTTATAGAACCAGGCCGTGAAGAGATCGTCGAACAGGATGCCGATGACACCGGCGGGAATGGAGGCGACCAGAATCTTGCCCCACATGTTCATTTTCTGGCGGTCAACACCCCAGCGTCCGCGCACACGGAAGGGGAAAATCTTATCCCAGTAGATCAGAACGACGGCCAGGATAGCGCCCAGCTGGATGATGACCAGGAACAGATCCCAAAAGGCTTCGCTCACGTCCAGCTTGACAAATTCATCGAGCAGAATCATGTGTCCGGTACTGCTGATGGGCAGCCATTCGGTGATGCCCTCGACGATGCCGAACAGAATCGTTTTTAAAATTTCGATCACGTGTTTGCTTCACGTCCTCTCTGTCAGTTTGTGTGAAAAAATCGATAATAAAGACATTGTATCAGGTTGTAAGGGGTCGGTCAAGGCGTATCGGGATTTTCCGGAACGTTTTGACTGTCTTGCTCGGTCGGCGGACAGGCCGCGCACAGCTGCCAGAATTCGTGTTCCCAGAGGGCGGTCACTGGCTGCGCACGGGTGGTGTTCAGCTCTTTTACTCGTGTGATTTTGGCCGTCTCCCGGCGCACGTCGTCACCGATAATGAGGTAGTCGGTGGCCTTGACCGCACTCGGGTGTACGATGCCGCCGCGTGACTGGATGACCCGCGTCATAGCCGGTTTGTCGCCGCCGGTCAGCACGAAATGCCTGCCCGCAAAGTCCAGCGTCTGTGGCTTTGGCCCAATCTGTCGGGCAAAGTCTGTGCCCATTGAGCGGTGCGCGGTCGGGCGGGTGCGGGCATCGTAGGTCACGGCCTGCCGGGGCTGGTTCCGGTCGTCGTAGGTCACGGTGACGCGCAAGACCAGCGGGTCGGCATCGGTTTCAAAACCGCGCAGGCGATAGGTGCGCAGATAGGTGGACTGTGTTCCATCAAAATTGAAGATAGCCGACACCCGCGCCGGGATGGTGCGCACGGCGCAGGCGAAGCGATCGAGGGTGACCGCCTCGAGTGGCAGGCCGTCGCGCTCTGCGATGCGCCGCACGAGTGCAGCATAGTAGTCCTTTGCGTAGCTGGTCGGTCGGGTGTTCCATCGCGCGGCATACGTCCCGGTCAGGACGGCTTGCTGGTCGATGGACAGCGCGGTATAGCTTTCGGTCAGTGCCGCACCCTGTGCACGCAGCCGGTCACGCAGGGCGGAAGCGTCCGACCGGTCGTTGTACCCTGCCAGAAAGCGCACAAGGCAGGGCGCAAAGTCTGACAGGGTGTGCGGCATGGGAAAGAGGTCGTCGCGGACGGTGAAAAAGCACCCTTCCGGGTCGAACTCCGGCTCGATGCCCGCATATTGAAACAGCGCCGCGTGCCGCCGGAGGCAATCGGACAAAATGGGGTTTGTAAACTGTACGCGCGTGCGCGCGCGAATCTCGGTCTGCATGCAAAAACCCCCTTTTTTTCTTCATTATACCTGTCTTTCTCCGGCGCGGTCAAGCATGCGCGCTTGTCGCAAAACCGCGATTATGGTATGATATATGGGAGAAAAAACCTGTCCGCGTACCAAAAGGAGGAAATCATGGACGCATCTGTACAAAAAAATCCCTTGGGCTACGAGAAACTGTCCCGCCTGCTGCGCACCTACGCCGTCCCGAGCGTCATTGCCATGCTGGTCAGCTCGCTCTACAACATCGTTGACCAAATTTTTATCGGTCAGGGCGTGGGATACCTCGGAAACGCCGCGACAAACGTCGCCTATCCGCTCACGACCATCTGTCTTGCCATCGCGCTGCTCATCGGCATCGGTAGTGCCTCGCGCTTCTCGCTCAAACTGGGCGCAGGTCAGCCCGACGACGCGGCGCAGACGGTCGGAACCGCCGTGTGCATGATGGTCGCGCTCGGTGTGCTCTACGTCATCATCATCGAGATTTTCTTAAATCCGCTGCTGCACGCCTTTGGCGCGACCGCCGACGTGCTGCCCTATGCACAGGAATATACGCGCATCACTGCGGTTGGTATGCCGCTGCTCATCCTGACAAACGGCATGAGCAACCTCGCGCGCGCTGACGGCAGCCCCAAATACTCCATGACCTGCATGCTGCTGGGTGCGGTCATCAACACCATCTTAGACCCCATCTTCATCTTTGTCTGCAAGTGGGGCGTAGCCGGTGCGGCAGCCGCGACCGTCATCGGTCAGCTGGCATCCTGCATCATGGCGATAAACTACCTGCGCTATTTCCGTCACGTCCGTCTGACCCGTCATCACTTCGGTCTCAAGCCCGCCATCTGCCGCAAGATTGCATCACTCGGCATGAGCAGCAGCTTAAATCAGGTCGCCCTGACCTTCGTGCAGATCGTCATTAACAACTCGCTGATTTATTACGGCGCACAGTCGCCCTACGGCTCGGACATCCCCTTAGCCGCCTGCGGCATCGTCATGAAGACAAACGCCATCCTGCTCGCCATCATCATCGGCATCTCGCAGGGTTCCCAGCCCATCATCGGCTTTAACTACGGTGCCCAGCAGTACGCCCGCGTGCGCGGCATCTACAAGCTGGCCATCTCCTGCAATCTGGTGGTCTCCCTCGTGGGCTTTATCCTGTTCCAGTTCTTCCCCAAGCCCATCATTGCCCTGTTTGGTACGGGTGACGCGCTCTATTACGAGTTCGCCGTGCACTTTATGCGCATTTTCCTCTTTATGGTGCTGGTCAACGGCGTGCAGCTCATCTCGTCCAACTTCTTCTCTGCCATCGGCAAGCCCATCAAGGGCGCGGTGCTGTCGCTGACCCGACAGGTCATCTTCCTCATTCCCGCCGTGTTCCTGCTGCCGCTGTTTTTCGGTCTGGACGGCATCCTGTTCGCCGGTCCGGTCGCGGACTTTGCCGCCTTCGTCGCAACCGCAATTTTAATCGCGCTCGAGTTCCGCAAAATCCACGCGCTCGAACAGGCGCAGCAAAAAACCGCATAAAAAGCCAAAGAGCGAAGCCGCATGCAAGCAGCTTCGCTCTTTTGATGTCCGGGACATCGATCTATGGAGAAAGGAAAATGAGCAAGGTTTAGTCGTCCTGCAAGGCATCATAGCCGGTCTCGCCCGTGCGAATCTTGATGACATCGGCAACGTCATAGACGAAGATTTTGCCGTCACCAATGTGACCGGTGTACAGCGCGCGGCGGGCAGCCTCGACGACGGTCTCAACCGGTACAGCCGAAACCACAAGCTCTAATTTGACCTTGGGCAGCAGGGTAGCCTCGACCGGAACACCACGGTAATACTCGGGTGCACCCTTCTGCATGCCGCAGCCAGCCGCCTGAATGACCGTCATACCGGTCACGCCGATCTCGTTCATGGCGTTCTTGAGCGCCTCAAAGCGCGACTGGTTGGTGATGATGACCACCTTGTGAATGGCGGTCGGCTTGCCCTCTGCCTGCTCGGTTTGTACGCGGGTCACCGGGACAGCCGCAGCTGGTGCTGCGGTCTGATTGGCCAGAGCGGCAGCCTCACCCGCACGGGTGCCCAGAACGGTGGCCGGTACAGGCATGAAGTCGGCGTAAGCCGAGGTCAGACCGTGCTCAGGCAGGTCCAGACCGGAAATCTCTTCGGCTTCGGTGACGCGCAGGCCGATGGTGTGCTTGATGGCCTGGAAGATGATGACCATGGTCACGCCGACCCAAGCCAGTACGGACACGATACCGAGTACCTGTACGCCCAGGAAGTGCACGCCGCCGCCATACAGCAGGCCGAGGGGCTGACCGAGGTCGTCGGTCAGGTAGTAGGCGAATACGCCGGTCAGCAGGGTGCCGGTCAGGCCGCACAGACCATGCACGCCGACTGCACCGACCGGGTCGTCGACTCTGAGCTTCTGGTCGACAAACTCGATGCCAAAGACAACCACGAAACCGGCAATGATACCGATGATGGCCGCGCCGACCGGGGTGACCGCGTCACAGCCGGCGGTGATGGCAACCAGACCGGCAAGCGAGCCGTTCAGGGTCATGGAGACGTCAGGCTTCTTGTAGCGCACCCAGGTGATGCACATAACGGTGACGGTTGCGACAGCAGCCGCAAGGTTGGTGGTGACGAAGACACGGGCTGCAACGTCTGCCGCGCCGTCGGTCAGAGCGACCGTCGAGCAGCCGTTAAAGCCGAACCAGCAAAACCACAGGATGAATACGCCCAGCGCGCCCAGCGTCAGCGAGTGGCCGGGAATGGCGCGTGCCTTGCCGTCCTTGGTATACTTGCCGATACGAGGCCCAAGAATCTTGGCGCCGATGAAAGCCGCCGTACCGCCGACCATGTGGACGGCGCAGGAACCGGCGAAGTCATGGAAGCCCAGCTGAGCCAGCCAGCCGCCGCCCCAGATCCAATGGCCGCTGATCGGGTAGACGATGGCAGAAATCAGCATGGAGTAAATGCAGTAGGCCGAGAACTTGGTGCGCTCGGCCATGGAGCCCGACACGATGGTCGCAGCGGTTGCGCAGAAGACGGTCTGGAAAATGAGCGTTGCCCAGCCGCCGTCGCCGCCGGTCGTGAACAGGTCAATGCCGCCGATCAGTGCGCCCGTGCCGCCGAACATCAGGCCAAAGCCGAAAATCCAGAAAATCGGCGTGCCCAGCGAAAAGTCCATGAGGTTTTTCATAATGATGTTGCCCGCATTCTTTGCACGGGTGAAGCCGGTCTCTACCATGGCAAAACCGGCCTGCATAAAGAAGACCAGCGCTGCGCCCAACAGAATCCAGCCGACATTCAGGGCATTGCCCAGTGCGGTGATGTCGTTCATGGTTGGTTCCCTCCCAATGATGTATGTTTATTTTTTTGTGAGACGAAAAAAAGAATGGTGCACACCGTGCGCGTCCGGAGTGTGAGGACGCTTTTGCACGGTGCACACCATTGTGCAGGGGAAAAAAGATAAAGAGAAATGGATATGAGCGTGAAAAAAAGATGAAATCAGACGTAGAATAACAGGTCGCTGTACGTCGGCATGGGCCAGCGGGTCTTGGGTACCATGGATTCCAGCTTGTCGGCGTCTGCGCGTGCGGCTTCCATCACGGCAAGCACAGCGTCGTGGTAGTACATCGCCGTACCGGCAGCGTCGGTGTCGGGAACACAGTGCAGGGCGTTTTCCAGATCGGTGACGTGGGTCAGCAGATCGGCGGTCGCAGCCGACAGCGTGCGCGCGAGCGTGACTTCGGTCGTGTTGTCCACGCCGATGGTCTGCTTGGAAGCTGCCGTGTCGGACAGCTCATGCACGTAGGACACGCAGGCGGGCAGAATGTCGCGGCGAATCATGTCTACCATGGTCAGCGCCTCGATTGCCAAGGTCTTGGCGTACTCTTCCAGCTGAATTTCCTGACGGGATGCCATTTCAGCCGGGGTGTAGACCCCGTGGCGGACGAACAGATCGACGTTTTTCTGGTCGGTGTAGTGGGGCAGGGCCTCGGGCGTCGAGCGCAGGTTAGACAGGCCGCGCGCCTCGGCTTCGGTGACCCAAGCGTCGTCGTAACCATTGCCGTTAAACAGAATGCGCTTGTGCGCGGTGATTTCGCGCTTGATGAGCAGAGCGCTGGCCGCTGCCAGATCGTCGGCCTGCTCAAGCTCGTCGGAAAACTGGCGCAGCGACTCGGCAACCGCGGTGTTGAGCATGATGTTTGCACACGCAATGTTCATGGCCGAGCCAAGCATACGGAACTCGAACTTGTTGCCGGTGAAGGCGAAGGGGGACGTGCGGTTGCGGTCGGTGGTGTCCTTGGAGATGGGCGGCAGTACCGACGCGCCGGTCATCTTGGTGGCCTCGGCAGCGGTGTAGTCGCGTCCTTCCTCGATGGCGTGCAGGATGCCGCCCAGCTCGTCGCCCACAAAGACTGACAGGATGGCCGGGGGCGCTTCGTTTGCACCCAGACGGTGATCGTTGCCCGCGGAGGCAACCGAGATGCGCAGCAAATCCTGATACTCGTCGACCGCCTTGATGACCGCGGTCAAAAACAGCAGGAACTGACGGTTTTCTGCCGGGGTCTTGCCCGGGTCGAGCAGGTTCTCGCCCGCGTCGGTCGAGATCGACCAGTTATTGTGCTTGCCCGAACCGTTGACGCCGTCAAACGGCTTTTCATGCAGCAGGCAGACAAAGCCGTGACGATCGGCAACCTTGCGCATGAGCTCCATGGTCAGCTGGTTGTGATCGGTGGCGATGTTGGTGGTCTCGAAGATGGGCGCCATCTCGTGCTGTGCCGGTGCAACCTCGTTGTGCTCGGTCTTGGCGTATACGCCGACCTTCCACAGCTCCTGATCGAGATCGTCCATGAACGCCTTGACACGCGGGCGGATGGTGCCGAAATAGTGGTCTTCCAGCTCCTGACCCTTGGGTGCAGGCGCACCGAACAGCGTGCGGCCGGTCAGAATCAGGTCGCGGCGCTTGGCGTAATCCTCCTTATTGATGAGGAAATATTCCTGCTCGGGGCCGACCGTGGTGGTCACGCGCTTGCAGTCCTTGCCGAGCAGCTTCAAGAGACGGCAGGCCTCGCGCGAGATCGCGTCCATCGAGCGCAGCAGCGGGGTCTTTTTGTCCAGCACCTCGCCGGTGTACGAGCAGAACGCGGTCGGGATGCACAGCGTGTCGTCCTTGATGAATGCGTAGGAAGTCGGGTCCCAGGCGGTGTAGCCGCGTGCCTCGAAGGTGGCACGCAGACCGCCAGACGGGAACGAGGAGGCATCCGGTTCGCCCTTGATGAGCTCCTTGCCCGAAAACTCCATCAGCGCCGCGCCGCCGTCAGCCGGGGTCAGGAAGGAGTCGTGCTTTTCGGCTGTGATGCCGGTCATGGGCTGGAACCAGTGGGTGAAGTGGGTCGCGCCCTTGGACAGCGCCCAATCCTTCATCGCGTTTGCGACCACGTCAGCGACCGCCGGGTCGAGGGGAGAGCCCTCGCGGATGGTCTGCTGGAGCGACTGATATACTGCTTTTGGCAGGCGTTCCTTCATGGCTGCGTCACCGAAGACCATGCTGCCGAATAATTCAGGGACTGGATGGTTCATAAGAATAAGCCTCCTATCATGTGAGAGCTGCCGGTATGATTCCTGCAAATACGCGAAAAAGGCGCCGCGGGTCGTTTTGACCGGCAGCGCCTTTGCTGTTTACGCTGCCCATTATAGCCCGTCGTGTAACCGCTGTCAAGCGCAAAACGCAAAAACTTTTCGGCCTGATTCGCACTTTTACGAAATAAACAGCAAAAGGACGAACGAGGACAGGGATTTCTGTACAAATTGCAAGAAAGTGGGAAATACCCTGCATTTTCCGCTTGACGCGGGCATTTTGGGTGCATACAATAGGAGCGAGAGGACAACGACGTCCGCACGGTCTGACCGCACGCCCGCAGGGGTTTGGGTCAAGGCTGTGCGGGCGTCTTTTTTTGATCTATGGAGCACAGAAGGAGGACATACGCTATGCTGAGGGAAGGCCAGGTACGTATCCCGGCGGGCTGCGCGATCTCGGGTATTTTTCACCGGGACGGCACGCGCGAGGACGGCACACGCATTATGCAGTCGATCAAGGTTATGCACGACCGCTCGAACGGTCTGGGCGGCGGCTTCGCCGGCTACGGCATCTACCCCGAATACAAAGATTATTACGCCCTGCACGTCTTTTTTGACACGCAGGAAGCGCGGGTCGCGTGCGAAGCGTTCTTAGACCGGCACTTTGATATTGTAAACCTGTCCAAGATCCCCACCCGCCGCCATCCGCGCATCGTAGACGAACCGATGATCTGGCGCTACTTTGTACGTCCGCTGCATGTCAAGCTGGAAGCATCCCAGCTCGACGAGCGCGAATACGTCGCGCGCTGCGTCATCCGGGTCAACGACCAGATCGACGGCGCGTATATCTTCTCGTCGGGTAAGAACATGGGCGTGTTCAAGGCGGTCGGCTATCCCGAGGACGTGGGCGCGTTCTACCGTCTGGAAGAGTACAAGGCGTACTGCTGGACCTGTCACGGACGCTATCCGACCAACACCCCGGGCTGGTGGGGCGGTGCCCATCCCTTCGCGCTGCTCGACACGACAGTCGTGCACAACGGTGAGATTTCGTCCTATGACGCCAACCGCCGCGCGATTGAGATGTTTGGCTACAAGTGCAACTTGCAGACCGACACCGAGGTCATCACCTACATTGTCGATTACCTTGGCCGTAAGCTGGGCATGACGCACGAGGAGATTGCGCACGTCATCGCCGCGCCCTTCTGGCAGACCATCGAGCGCATGGACGAGGAGCAGAAGAAGTATTACACCTATCTGCGCAATGCCTTTTCCAGCCTGCTCATCACCGGCCCGTTCTCCATCATGGTCGGCTTTGACGGCGGCCTGATGGCGCTCAATGACCGCCTCAAACTGCGCTCGTTGGTGGTCGGCGAGCAGGGCGACACGGTCTACCTCGCATCCGAGGAGAGCGCCATCCGCACCATCGCCCCCGACCTCGACCGCCTGTACGCGCCGCGCGGCGGCGAGCCGGTCATTGTGACACTGAACGAAAGGAGCGCACAATAAGATGAACATTCGGGAATTTTTTCCGCTCTACGAGGTCGCACGCGACCCGGCACGGTGTGTGGGGTGCAAGCTGTGCGTGCATGAGTGCGCCAACGAAGTACACGCCTTCAATGAAAAGCTCGGTGTACTGACCGCCGACGACAGCAAGTGCGTCAACTGCCAGCGCTGCGTTGCGGTCTGCCCGACCCGTGCGCTCAAGATCGTGCGCACCGACAATACCTATAAAGTAAACGCCAACTGGACGGGCGACGCCATGCGCGAGGTTTACCAGCAGGCGCAGACCGGCGGCGTGCTGCTCGCATCCATGGGCAATCCCCAGCCCGGCCCGATCTACTGGGACAAACTGCTGCTCAACGCTTCTCAGGTCACCAATCCCCCCATCGACCCGCTGCGCGAGCCCATGGAGACCCGCGTTTTTCTGGGCAAGAAGCCGGGCAGCATCCTGCGCGGGCCGGACGGCAAGCTCATCCCCAACCAGACCCCGCAGCTCGCCCTGCGCAAACCCATTCTGTTCTCGGCCATGAGCTACGGCTCGATCTCCTACAATGCCCACGCAGCGCTTGCACGTGCCGCGCAGGAACTGGGCATCTACTACAACACCGGCGAGGGCGGTCTGCACGAGGACTTTTACGCCTACGGTGACAATACCATCGTGCAGGTTGCGTCCGGTCGATTCGGCGTGCACACCGACTACCTGAACACGGGCGCGGCGATTGAAATTAAGATGGGACAGGGCGCAAAGCCGGGCATCGGCGGTCATCTGCCGGGCATCAAGGTCGGTCCGGACATCTCCAAGACCCGCATGATTCCCGAGGGCACCGACGCGATTTCGCCCGCGCCCCATCACGATATCTATTCCATCGAGGATTTGAGACAGCTGGTGTTCTCGCTCAAGGAGGCGACCGGCTACCGCAAGCCCATCATCGTCAAGGTGGCAGCCGTGCACAACGTCGCGGCCATCGCCTCGGGCATTGCCCGGTCGGGTGCGGATATCATCGCGATCGACGGCTGGCGCGGCGGTACGGGCGCAGCCCCGGCACGCATCCGCGACAACGTGGGTATTCTGATCGAGCTTGCACTCGCTGCGGTCGACACTAGGCTGCGCGAGGAGGGCATCCGCGACGAGGTCTCTCTGATCGTGGGCGGTTCCATCCGCAGCTCGGCCGATCTGGTCAAGGCCATCGCGCTCGGCGCGGACGCGGTGTACATCGGCACGGCGGCTTTGCTCGCCATGGGCTGTCATCTGTGCCGCAGCTGCCAGCAGGGCAAGTGCAACTGGGGCATTGCCACCCAGCGCCCCGATCTGGTCGCACGCTTGGACCCCGACGAGGCCGCACGGAGACTTGTCAATCTGGTCACGGCCTGGGATCACGAGCTGCAGGAGATCATGGGCGGCATGGGCATCAACGCGGTCGAGGCGCTGCGCGGCAACCGTCTGATGCTGCGCGGTCTGGGTCTGACCGAAGCCGAACTGCGCGTGCTCGGTGTCAAGCACGCGGGCGAGTAAAGGGGGCAGAACAATGCACAAAACGATTGAAATGCAGGCCGCAGGCATGGATTATAAGGCGTTAAACGATAGTTTGCGCGCACAGGGCGCGAGCGAAATCACCGTGCGCGGCGTGATGGGTCAGCGGTACCTGGGCTGCGCGATGCAGGACAAAAACCTGACTCTGTACGGCACGCCGGGCAACGGTCTCGGGCAGTACCTGAGCGGCGGCAAAATCGAGGTCTTCGGCTCGGCACAGGAGGCCACCGGCGACACCATGAACGCAGGTGAGATCGTGGTACACGGCCGGTGCGGCGACGCGGCAGGCTACGGAATGCGCGGAGGACGCATTCTCATTCGTGACGATGTGGGCTACCGCGCAGGCATCCACATGAAGGCCTACGAGGATCACGAGCCGGTGTTGGTCATCGGCGCGGGTGCAGGCTCTTTTCTGGGTGAATACCTGGCTGGCGGCCTCATTGTAGTGCTTGGCATCGGTCTGGACGGCAAATATCCGGCTGGATTCTTCTGCGGAACGGGCATGCACGGCGGAAAAATCATTTTGCGCTGTGACCGCAAACCCGAGGGATTGCCCGAACAGGTGTGCGTGCATGCGTGCACGGATGCCGACCGGGCGGAAATGCGGCCGCATGTCGAGGCGTATTGCGAAAAATTTGGCGGTAATCCCGAGGCGCTGCTGGGCGCACAGTATTTCGTGCTCAGCCCTAACCCGGAAAAGGGATATCACCGCATGTACACCAGCGTGATTTGATGCTGATTTGTCTGGAAAAATCCGAAAAATAACCGAGAAAAGACCGGTGTTTGTGCAGACACCGGCCTTTTTGTGTGCACAATATTGGGTACAAAATCCGGCGTGCAAATCGCCCTTGTCCGGACAGATTCCACCCGATGCGGATATCTGTTTTTGTCTTTCTTACAAGGACACTTTTCCGTATTGTGCGCGAACAAGGCAAAAAACTGTAAAAAGGACGTTTTCAAACCGAAAAAAGTGTGATATACTAGAAAAAGTCAAAATCAAGGGAGTTGAAAGAAACACATGAAGAACCTCGTAACCCGTTGGAACGAGATCAGTCTGGTCAAGCGCATCATCTGCGGCCTGATCGTCGGTATCGTTCTGGGTCTGGTCGCACCGCAGGCGACCGCGCTTTCGCTGCTCGGCAATCTGTTTGTCGGTGCGCTCAAGGCGATTGCACCCATTCTCGTCCTGTTTTTGGTCATGTCCGCGCTGGCAAAGCACCAGGAGGGCAAGCAGACCAATATGAAGCATATCATCGGCCTGTACCTGCTCGGCACGTTTCTGGCCGGTCTGATGGCCGTTATCGCGTCTTTCCTGTTCCCCGTCACCCTGACGCTCACGCAGTCTACCTCGGACATCACCCCGCCCGGCGGCATCGGTGAGGTTCTGAACACGCTGATGATGAATCTGGTCGCAAACCCGATCGACGCGCTGGTCAATGCAAACTACATCGGCATTCTGGCATGGGCTGTCCTGCTCGGTATCGCGCTGCGCAAGGCGCCCGAGGGCGTTAAGGTCGCCATCGAGTCGGTTGCAGATGCCATCTCGCAGATCGTTCGCTGGATCATCAGCTGCGCACCCTTCGGCGTTCTGGGTCTGGTTTTCACCACCATTTCCCAGCAGGGCATCGACTCGCTGCTCAGCTACGGCAAGCTCATCGTGCTGCTGGTCGGCACCATGGCCTTTGTCGCCTTTGTGGTCAATCCCATCATCGTTTTCATCGGCATTCGCAAGAATCCCTTCCCGCTGGTGCTCAAGTGCCTCAAGGACAGCGGCATCACGGCTTTCTTTACCCGCTCTTCGGCGGCAAATATCCCGGTCAATATGCGCCTGTGCGCAGAGCTGGGTCTGGACCGTGACACCTACGCGGTCTCCATTCCGCTCGGCTCGACCATCAACATGGGCGGCGCTGCCGTGACCATCTCCATCCTGGCGCTGGCGGCTGCGAACACCCTGGGCATCCAGGTCGACTTCGCATCGGCTGTCGTCCTGAGCGTGCTGTCTGCCGTCTCGGCCTGCGGTGCGTCCGGCGTTGCCGGCGGCTCGCTGCTGCTCGTACCGCTCGCTTGCAGCCTGTTCGGTATCCCGGGTGACGTCGCCATGCAGGTTGTCGGCGTTGGCTTCATCGTGGGCGTTATCCAGGACTCCTGCGAGACCGCAATCAACTCGTCTACTGACGTACTCTACACCGCAGTTGCCGAGCTGTCCAAGCGCCGCAAGCTGGAAGGCTCTGCCGCTGCACAGTCCTATACCCAGGCATAAAAACCAAAGGAACGCTTTCGGGCGTTCCTTTTTTTGTTTGATTTCTACCCATTTCTGCAAAATTTTACAAACGCTTTTCCAAGGTACGATTGTCTTTTCACGCAATGCGGGATATGATGGAAACAGAAATGACAATTCCGTGTGCACGCGATCACCTGACCGTTTTTTTCCAAAGAAAGGGGCCTTTGCCATGATTCCCTGTAAGTCCACCTGTCTGATGTATCAGGAAGGCTGTCACAAGACCTGCCCGGTCTGGCGGCAGCAGCAGAAAAAGCGCAGTGAGGAATATCGCCGCAAGCTCACCTATTTAAAGGAGTATAACGAGATTTGCAGCACGGTCGTCAGTCAGCTCAAACGCATGAGCTGTCATAGGACTTATTTTTAAGGAGGCGGGGAAACCCCAAATGCCCGATACCAGATTTACACAAAACCGAGAACTGTCCTGGCTGCGCTTTAACGAGCGCGTGCTGATGGAGGCCACCGACGAGACCGTGCCGCTGCTCGAGCGCCTCAAATTCATCGCGATCTTTACGAGCAACCTGGACGAATTTTTTATGATTCGCGTGGGCAGTCTGTTCGATCTGTCCCACTTCAAGACGCACACCATCGACCAGAAGAGCGGCTGGACGCCCGGCGAGCAGCTGACGCACATCTATGAGGCCGTCCGCGTGCTCTACGCCCGCCGTCAACAGATCTATCAGGAGGTCGAACAGCAGCTGCGCGTGCACGGCATCTGCCAGCTGCACTATGACGAGCTGGCCGAAACCGAGGTCAAGTTCGTGCGCCAGTATTTCAAATCCTCCATTGCGCCCATTTTGTCGCCGCAGATCGTGGACACCCACCATCCCTTCCCGCATCTGCAAAATAAGGCGCTGCACATCGGCGCATGGCTCAAATATAAAAACAATCCCATGTTTGCGGTCATCCCGGTGCCCGCAGCCCTGCCCGAGGTCATCTTTTTGCCCGGCGGCGAGACGCGGTACATCCGCACCGAGGAAGTCATCCTAGAGCACGTGTCCCAGATTTTCAAGGACGACACGATCTTGGAAAAGACCGTCTTCTGCGTCACCCGTAACGCCGATATCAACCCCGACGACGAGGCGTTCGACTTCGACAGCGACGATTTCCGCGGCAAGATGAAAAAACTGCTGCGCCAGCGCCAGCGCCTCGCGCCCGTGCGTCTCGAGCTGTCCAGACCGATCAGCGAGACCTTCTTAAAGTACCTCAAAGAGCACCTGCCGGTCACGCAGGAACAGGTCTACGTTACCAATGCACCGCTTAAAATGGGTTATGCCTTTGCCCTGCCTGCAAAAATCAGCGAAAATAAGCGCCGCGCCCTGACCGATGCGCCGTTTACACCCGGTGTACCGCACGGGGTGCGCTTAAATGCGCCCATTACACCGCAGGTACAGGCGCACGATATCCTGCTGTCCTATCCCTTTGAGGGCATGGACACCTTTTTGCACCTCATCCGCGAGTCGGCATACGACCCAGATGTTATTTCCATTAAAATCACCATTTATCGACTGGCGCGCAAGGCCAAGCTGGTCGAGTACCTGTGCGCGGCTGCCGAGGCCGGCAAGGACGTCACCGCCTTCATCGAGCTGCGCGCACGCTTTGACGAGCAGAATAATATCGACTGGTCGGAACGTCTGGAGGACGCCGGATGCACGGTTATTTACGGCGTGGAGAACTATAAGGTGCACTCCAAGGTCTGCCTGATTACCCGCCGCAGTCAGGGCAGCGTGCAGTATATCACCCAGGTCGGCACGGGTAACTATAATGAAAAGACCGCTTTGCAGTATACCGACTTGTCGCTGATTACAGCCAACCCGGCCATCGGTCAGGACGCAAACCACTTCTTCCAGAACCTCGCCATTGGCAATGTGTCCGGTCAGTACGAGCATTTGATGGTCGCCCCGTCCTCGCTCAAGACCGGCATCATCCGCGAGATCGATCGCGAGATCGCCAAGCGCGGCGAGGGCCGCATCTTCATCAAGATGAACGCCATCACCGATATCGACCTGATTGAGAAACTCAAACAGGCCTCGTGCGCCGGCGTGCGCGTGCGTATGATCGTGCGCGGTATCTGCTGCATTCTGCCCGATATCCCGGAGAAAACCGAGAATATTGAGGTCATTTCCATCGTCGGACGCTTCCTCGAACACTCCCGCGTGTATTGCTTTGGTCAGGGAAATGACGAGCGTATGTATATCGCATCGGCTGACTTTATGACGCGCAATACTGAAAAGCGCGTGGAAGTCGCCTGCCCGATCTACGATCAGAACGTCCGCGAGAAGATTCATTATCTGATGGATACCTGCTGGGCGGATAACGTCAAGGCACGCGCTTTGCAGCGCGACGGCTCTTACCGTACCCGTCCGATTCGTGAGACCCCGATCGATAGTCAACAGATGCTGATGGCCAAGGCACTCGAGCCGGACGATCAAATGACCGATCTGGAACCGGATAAAAAGCATGGGTTCATGGATTGGCTCACGGGTCTGTTCCACGGTCATAAAGACTAAAGCACCGCACCCCTCATTGAAGTTTCGATCAAACCTTTTCAAAGGTTTGCGGGTTCTCAGGGCAGAGCCCTGAGCCGGACTCCGCAGAGTCCGGAATCCCCTTTTTGATTCCCGGTGTCCGCCCCGGGAATCAATTTAAACATACAAAAAAGGAAAGACCGTCCCGTCGGACGGTCTTTCCCATGAGCGGCCAATGGCCGCGGGGTATTTCGCTCGCTGCGGCGAGCGATTATTTTTTTTATTTTGGTTGATTCCGGTCTTTGACCGGAATCAAAGGGGGAATTTCGCGGCTTGCGAGCCGCGACTTGAGGCTCTGCCTCAAGACTCCGCAAGCCTTTCGAGAAAGGCTTGAGCGAAAGCTTTATTTTGCCATCGCGCGGCACAGGTTGACCATCTCAACTGCGCCCTGTGCGCAATCAAAGCCCTTATTACCCGCCTTGGTGCCTGCACGCTCGATCGCCTGCTCAATGGTATCGGTGGTCAGCACGCCGAACATAACCGGTACGCCGGTCGACAGCGATACCTGTGCGATACCCTTGGACACTTCCGCGCACACGTAATCATAATGGCTGGTGCTGCCGCGGATGACAGCGCCCAGGCAGATGACCGCGTCGTACTTACCGCTCTGTGCCATCTTGGACGCGATCAGCGGAATCTCGAACGCACCCGGTACCCAAGCGACGTCGATGTCCTCTTCGCGCACGTCCAGACGGGTCAGGCCATCCATTGCGCCGCCCAGCAGCTTGCTGGTGATAAATTCGTTAAAACGTGCGGCAACAATGCCCACCTTGATGTTTTGCGCGGTCAGTTTTCCTTCGAACAGATTCATTATACTCATCCTTTCGGTCATTTTGTGCTTAGTAGTTTAAGATATGTCCCATGCGCTTCTGCTTGGTCTTGAGATAGAACAGGTCGTGCGCGGTTGCGGCAACCTGAATGGGCACGCGCTCGACGATCTCCACGCCGAAGCCGTCCAGACCATAGACCTTTTCCGGGTTATTCGTCAGCAGACGCAGCTCCTTCGCGCCCAGATCCTGCAAGATCTGCGCACCAATCCAGTACTCACGCAGGTCGGGCGCAAAGCCCAGCTTGACGTTTGCCTCGACCGTATCAAAGCCCTTTTCCTGCAGCTCGTACGCCTTGAGCTTGTTGATCAGGCCGATGCCGCGGCCTTCCTGACGCATGTACAGCAGCACACCGCGACCCTCTTTCTCGATCTGGGTGAGGGCTGCCGCGAGCTGCTGGCCGCAGTCGCAGCGCGCCGAGCCGAACACGTCACCGGTCAGGCACTCGGAGTGCACGCGGCACAGAAGCTGTTTGCCGTCGCCGATCGCTCCCTTGACCAGTGCGACATGGTGCTCGCCGGTCAGGTCGTTGATATAGCCGTAGATGCGGAAATCACCGAATCGGGTGGGCATTTCGGCGCACGCCTCGCGCACGACGTGCTTGTCGTGACGGCGGCAGTAGTCCTGCAAATCCCGAATGGTAATCATGGTCATGCCCCATTTTTCCGCGTGCTCGCGCAGTTCATCGCCGCGCATCATGGTGCCATCGTCGCGCATGATCTCGCAGCACAGACCGCACTCGGGCAGGCCGGCGTGACGCATGAGGTCGACGGTCGCCTCGGTGTGACCGGGACGGCACAGCACACCGCCGCGGCGGGCAACCAGCGGGAAGACATGACCCGGACGGCGGAAATCCTCCGGGCGAGCCGACGGGTCGACGCAGGCACGGCAGGTAAAACCACGCTCTTCGGCCGAGATACCGGTCGTGGTCTTGACGTGGTCAATGGACACGGTGAAGGCGGTCTGGTGGTTGTCGGTGTTGACCTTAACCATCTGCTCGAGACCCAGACGCTGGGCAATCTCCTCGCTCATGGGCGTGCAGATCAGTCCCTTGGCATATTTCGCCATAAAATTGACGTTTTCCGTGGTCGCAAACCGCGCGGCGCAGATCATATCGCCCTCGTTCTCGCGGTTTTCGTCGTCGGTGACCAGGATGATCTTGCCCTGTCGCAGGTCTTCGAGCGCCTGCTCGATGGTGTTGTACTGTTGCATAAAAAAGCCTCCCAAATCAGTAGCCGCAGCGGGCTAAGAATGCCTGGGTGATGCCCGCATCCGGGCTACCCAGCAGTTTTTCGACATATTTTCCGATGCAGTCGGTCTCCAGATTGACCGTATCCCCGACCCGGCGAGCGGACAGGGTGGTCTGTCCTTGGGTGTGCGGGATGATGGAGACCGAGAAGTCGCGTCCGGTGACTTGCGCGACGGTCAGGCTGATGCCGTCAATGGCGATCGAGCCTTTTTCCACGATGTAGCGCAGCAGGGACGGCGTGGCGCTCACCGTATACCAAACCGCATTGCCGTCCGGGCGAATACGGGTGATTCTGCCCGTGCCGTCGATGTGACCGGACACAATATGCCCGCCGAAGCGGCCGTTTGCGGGCATGGCGCGTTCCAAATTGACCGGGCTGCCCGGCTTGAGTGCGCCGAGCGACGAGCGGTTCAGCGTCTCGTGCATGACGTCGGCGGTGAACGCGCTCGATGTAAACGAGGTGACGGTCAGGCACACGCCGCACACCGCGATGCTGTCGCCCAGATGCACATCCTCGAGCACCTTGGACGCTGCGATGGTGAGCACGGCGTTTGCCGGTTCGCGCCGGATGGACTGCACCCGTCCGACTTCCTCTACGATTCCTGTAAACATGCAATGACCTCACTTTCCAGCAGCAGATCGTCGCCTAGCTGGGTGACACGGGGTGCGGACAGGCGGACAGCGTCATTTGGGTAGGCAACGCCCGTGCCCTGCACCGGGGTTTTGGCCTGTGCGCCGCCGAACAGCTTGGGCGCGATGTAGGCCTGCACGCGGTGGACGATGCCCGCGCGCAGCGCCGCCCAGGCGAGCGTGCCGCCGCCCTCGAGCACAATGCTGTCAATACCGCGTGCGCCGAGTGCCTGCATGAGCGCTGCAAGATCGACATGCCCGTCGGCGTCTGCCGGAACGGTCAGAATCTCGCATCCCGCGGCCAGATAGGGTGCATGGCGGTCGGGGTCGGTGCAGCAGGTCGCCAAGATGGTAGTCAGGCTGCCCGCGCTCTCGACCAGACGGGCGGAGGGCGGGGTAGACAGGCGGCTGTCGCACACGATGCGGATGGGGTCGCGACCCCCGGGGATGCGGCAGGTCAGCATGGGGTCGTCGGCCAGCACCGTGCCCACGCCGACCATGATCGCCGTGTACCGGTTGCGGTCGCGGTGCACCTGCTCACGTGCAATTTCGCCGGTAATCCACTGGGAAGCGCCCGTGCGTGTGGCAATCTTGCCGTCCATGGTCATGGCGTATTTGAGCACCGCAAAGGGCGTTTTGTTGCGGATATAGTGAAAAAACGGTGCGTTTAAGCGGTCACACTCGTCTTTCAGGACGTTTTCCACCACTTCAATGCCGTGTTCGCGCAGGATGCGCACGCCCTTCCCGGCAACCAGCGGGTTAGGGTCGGACGAGCCGACGACCACGCGTGCAAGTCCCTGCTCGATGAGCGCGTCGGTGCACGGCGGGGTCTTGCCGTGGTGGCAGCAGGGTTCGAGCGTCACGTAGATGGTCGCGCCGCGCGGCGACTCGGTGCAGTTTGCCAGTGCGTTGCGCTCGGCGTGCGGCCCGCCGAACATAGCGTGCCATCCCTCACCGATCACCCGGCCGTCCCGGACGATGACCGCGCCGACCAGGGGATTGGGGCTGACATGTCCCGCGCCGCGTGCGGCAAGCGACAGCGCACGGCGCATATATTCCAGATCTTCAGCCGAATGGCTCATAAAATACCGCCTCATTTCTGCAAAAAAAGATGCCCCGAACCTTGGGGTTCAGGGCATGAGACAAAATCGAAAAATAAGCGCGTTTGCCAACAAAAAACCCCGGAATGCAAGCATTCCAGGGCGTAAAAGTTCGGCAAATACACGAAGATCGTGTGATCTTGGAGTTTTGTCATCTTCTTTCCTCCAGACTGTACTGTCGGCTTCGGAGTTTCACCGAATCATGCCTTGCGGCTCGTGGGCTGTACCACCGGTAGGGAATTGCACCCTGCCCTGAAGATGTATGTCATATCAACGAGGCCAGTATACGCCCGGATGACGAATTTTGTCAAGCATTATTTTAGCACAGTGCCGTAAAAAATGTGTGGGCAGCTTAAAACCAGCGCGTCAAATGAGAGGACAAAAAAGGTTAGAAACCGTGCGATGGGACAGAGATTTTTGTACCCGGATGAATGATACAAAACGTAGGAGATATAAAACACAGAATAGGGCGCGCGCGGACTAGAACAGCGGTGTGCATTCGGCGGGAGATGAAACATAGAAAAGCTTGACAGAGGTACCTCGGACGTGAGAGAATATAGGAACAATCCATGCTTTCCGCCGGAAAAAATCCGGACGGTTTGTCCGTCCGCACACGGTTTTCGACCGGCTGAAAGTTGCGTACCCAGGAGGGCAAAAATGGAAATGAATATACATGATTTTGTCCCGTCACTGGAATTTCTTTATGAAGCGGTTGCAGACAGTATTATGGGATATTTGTACCTGGCCGACATCAGGAGTGACCGCATTTGTATCTCGGAAAAAGCAAGGCAGGATTTCGGCTTTTCCGAGCGTGTGATCGAGAACGCACGTGAAACCTGGCTTGCGCGTATCCACCCGCGTGACCGGGGCCGGATCGACGAGTCCATTTCGCAGCTGTACAGCGCACAGAAACAAACATTTGACGACGAATTTCAGATGCGTGCAACCTCAGGACAGTATTTCTGGGTGCGTGCGCGCGGACGGATCTACCAGCCGCCCGGTGCAGTCAGACCCACCCACGTCATCGGCATTCTGGAGAACCTCGAGCAGGACGGCGAGGTCGATCGCGTGACCGGTCTGCACACGAGTGACCGCTGCCGCCGGGTGGTCGAGTCGCTGATCGCGCACGGACAGGCGCAGCAGTGCGGCATTCTGCTCTTTAATATCGACGACTTCACCCGCATCAACATGCTGTATTCGCACGCCTTCGGTGACATGGTGCTGCGCACGGTCATTCAGGAACTGCAGGCACTTCTGCCCGAGTGCGCCGACCTGTACCGCCTCAACGGCGACCAGTTCCTCGTGCTGTGCCGCGCGTGCAATCATGCCAAGATGCGCGAGCTGTTCGAGTGCTTGCAGGAGTACGTCCGCCACCCGCGCAGCCTGGACGGCATCAGCTACCAGTTCAGCATTTCGGGCGGCGTGGCGATGTTTGCCGACAGCGGGCCCGATTGGGCAGGTCTGCTGCGCAACGCGGTGCTTGCCATGCGTCAGGCCAAGAAGAGCGGCAAGAACCGACTCAAAATCTTCTGCCCGTCCATGCTGCCAAGCACTCTGCAAGAGCAAAAACTGATTCAGGAACTCAGCCAGAGCGTTGCCCGCGGATTTGAGGGCTTTTATCTGGTGTACCAGCCCATTTGCACGGCAGATTCGCTGCGTTTGGTGGGTGCAGAAGCGCTTTTGCGCTACGAAAGCCCGGAATTCGGACGCATTCGACCGGACAGTTTCGTTCCCTTGCTCGAGCGCGAGGGACTGATGAGTGACGTGGGCATGTGGGCATTCCGGCAGGCGGTGTCGGTGTGCAAAACTTGGGTCGAGCAGCTGCCCGAATTCACCATGAACGTCAACGTCTCGCTCTACCAGTCGCTCGGCGACGGGTTCAGTCAGCGCGTGTTCCAGACGTTAAACGAGATCGGTCTGCCGCCCGAGCATCTGGTGCTCGAGCTGACCGAGAGCTGCTTTGCCGACGAGGAGAGCGGTGTCGCACAGACGCTGTCCACCCTGCGTGCGGGCGGTATCCGGTTGGCAATCGACGACTTCGGCACCGGATATTCCTCTCTCGGACGCTTGCAGCAGCTGCCGAGCGATATCGTCAAGATCGACCGCTCGTTTATCACCTCTATCCACAACAACAGTTATAACTACAACTTCGTCAAGGCGGTCATTGCACTGTGCCACAACGCCGGCTTGCGCGTGTGCGTTGAGGGCATCGAGACGCAGGACGAGCTGCGCACGGTCAACAACCTGTACGCCGACACCTGTCAGGGCTATTACACGTCCAAACCGCTGGACGCGGACACCTTTGCGCGCGAACTGATTGCCCACCCCGACTGTTTCGCGCCCCGTTCGGCGCGGGCGGACAAGCAGGAGCGCAACAACACTATGCTCAGCGACAGCGATCTGCTGCGCACGATGATGAACGCAACGCCGCTCAGCATTAACGTGTGGAATGAAAAATTCGAGAATATGGCGTGCAATACCGCGGTGGTCGAGCTGTTCGACCTGCGCGACGAGGGCGAATATCTGGAACGCTTCTTTGAGCTGTCCCCGCCCTGCCAGCTCGACGGTCGTCCGTCCTCCGAGGTCGCATACGAAAAGATTTCGCAGGCGTTCCGCGAGGGGCGCACGGTCTTCCCGTGGATGCATCAAAAGCTGGACGGTACACCCATTCCGGCAGAGATTACGCTCGTCAGGATGCCGTATCAAAAAGGATACATTGTGGCAGGATATACCCGCGATCTGCGCCCCCAGGAAAATTCATCCAAAACCGAATAAGCAAGACAGGATGCAGTCAGCCGATTGTATCCTGTTTTTTTATGCCTTCTATGCTGGCGCTTACGCTGTCCGATTACTATTTAACAAAATCCACATTGTGTTAAATAGAATCCTGTCACCCTGCACAAAAACACAGAAAGACCGCTGTGCATTTTGCACTTTGTCCGTGGGGCTTGCCTGAATTTAACATATTGTAGTATACTGTTTGATAAAGAAAGGATGGGATAGATGAAAACCGTTCAGCCGATCCGCGACCATGCCAAGATCGACGCGATGAAAAAAGCCTTGCTGTGTAAGAGCGAACGCAACTATTTTTTGTTCGTTCTGGGCATCAATGTAGGTATGCGCATCAGCGACCTGCTGCCGCTGCGCATCGGTGACCTCATGGGCACCCATCTGGTCGTGCAGGAGAAAAAGACCGGAAAGCGCAAGCGCTTTTTTATCAATAACCAGCTGCGCCGCGAGATCGAGCAGTACACCGTCGGGCGTGCACCCGAGGAGTACGTCTTTCCCAGCCGCAAGGGCGGGCACATCAGCCGCATTCAGGCGTACTATATTTTAAACGACGCCGCACGCGAGGTCGGGCTGGACAACATCGGCACGCACACCTTGCGCAAAACCTTCGGATATTTCCATTACAAGCGATACAAGGACGTGGCGCTGCTCCAGCAGCTTTTCAACCACGCGTCGCCGTCCATCACCCTGCGCTATATCGGCATCACGCAGGACGAGATCGACGACACCTTAGCCGACTTCTTCCTCTGACCGCACCGAGAGACAAAAAAACCACCCGATTGGGTGGTTTTTTTGTCTGATAGGTAATAGTGAATAGTGAAGAGGTAAGAAGTGAAAATACTTATTCCTTATTCACTCTTACTTCTTCCTTCAAATTGCCGGGATTTATGCGCGTGTTTCATGTCGTACATCTGCGAGTCCGCGCGCTGAATGATCGTATCAAGTGTGTCATTGGGCTGGCGCAGCGCAATGCCGTAGCTGAACGCCATCGGCATATTTCCTTCGGTCTGGGCGAGCGCTTCACTGATCGATTCCAGACGCTGACGGGCGGAATCCCGGGTCATATTGTGGAATAACAGGATGAATTCGTCCCCGCCGAAGCGGAACAGCGCGTCTTCATCCTTACGGCAGGCGTGCTGCAGCAGTCCCGAAACGGTTAAAATGTACTGATCGCCCTGATTGTGTCCCTGCACGTCGTTGACCTGTTTGAGTCCGTCCAAATCGATCAGGCACAGCGCAAAGGGTGTGCCCTGCTCCAGCCAGTGGGTCAGTGTCTGCTGTGCCGCGCGGCGGTTGGGCAGACCGGTCAGAGCGTCCTGATTGGAAGCCGCGGCGAGCTGGGCTTCCTGCACCTGCCGGAAGGCAAGCGCCTTTTGCAGAGTTGTGTTTTGCAGATGCAGGTGATCGAGGTAGCTCAGGCGGGCGGCGTAGCACAGCGACCAGTACAGACCGAGCAGGGCAAACAGGCAGGATGCCAGACTCCACAGCTTGGGCAGCGGGGAATAGTCGAGCCGCAAGTACAAGAACAGGTGCAGGGTCAGAGACACGAACAGCACCACCATAATCCAGAGCAAAAACGGCAGGTGCCGCCGCAGGCGCAGAATGCGCGCGAGCGATGCGGCATAGCGGCTGCCGGACAGCCAGCGCAGTCCAAGACCGGTCAGCATGAAGCCGACGACCGCCGAGGACACGCGCAGGAAGTCAAACGGGGAAAAACTGGCCAGCGGAATGCGCAGAACCAGTGAAAAGGCTGCGCGCAGGAGCAGATTGACCGCCATCCCGCACAGGATGCACAGCAGGGTGAGAAAAAACGCACCCAGCTTGTCCGATGGGAACAGGATGAGAAATTCAATGGATAGGATAATCAGGAATAAAATCCAGTTGGCAATCAGCTCGAGTTCCAGTGCGGCGACCAGACAGAGCACGGAAAAATTGATGGGAAAGACGATGGTCGAGGACAGACGGTTCACCGGCTGCGGGGTCAGAACGGTATAGCCGATTTTGAGCGCACCGCCGCAGTAAATATAGTAAGAGATGGCCGTGCACAGGAGAAAGATCAAATTGTCATGCATGATCCGACCGTCCTTTCCGCTCTTTTTTGCGGGTGTACATGCGCTGGTCTGCGCATTCGAGCAGGGTGTGCACGTCGCGCGCCTCGGTCGAGTCCGAAGTACCGAAGCTGAACAGCAGAGCTTCCTCGCCCTGTTCGATCTCGCGCCCGATCTCCTCCATACGCTGGTCGGCCATCACGCGGTCGCATCCGGGCAGGATGAGCACAAATTCATCGCCGCCGATGCGCGCGAGTGCGTCCGAGGGTCGAATATGGTGGTGCATCTGGTCGACAAAGCTGCAAAGGTAGTGGTCACCTTGCTGGTGGCCGTGGGTGTCGTTGATGTGCTTGAGGCGGTCGAGATCGAAATAGACCACCGCGAACAGGGTGTGCCGTTCGAGCAGCGTGCCGATGTACTGGAAGGCGTAGACACGGGAAAACGCGCCGGTCAGTTCGTCGTGATAAGTACTGTGGCGCAGGATGCGCAGACGGCTGTCAGCCTGGGCAAGTGAGCGGTTGAGTTCATCATAAGAGTGCTCGGCGTCGCTGGTCAGCGAGATATAATAGATGTTGACCAGATAGCCCACCAGCAGAAAGATCAAAAGCAGGTTGGAGCCGAGCAGAAAGGCCGGAATGAGCAGATGGGTGGGGTCGAGGTCGCACAGGATACTCTGCGCAAACAGATAGATGACGCTGAGCATGGTAAAGTGCTTGAAAAAGCGAAAATCCTTGATCTGTCCGTGATCCAAAATGGAGCGGTACTGCGGCAGAAAGAGCCGATTTAGCAGCTTTACCAGCAGACCGAAGCCCAGCGCAATGCAGATACTGAAGACGCGTGAGGTCTGCATGGAAAGAATCTCGTCCAGACTGCGATCGGAATGCAGTGCAAAAATGCTGATGAGGCACAGGTGCACCGCGACCATCTGCACGAAACGCACGATAAAGGTTTCAAATGGCGTGGTGCGTGACAGACGGCACACCATACTCTGTGCAAACTGACAGACGAAAATCAGCCCGTAAAACAGAGACAGCGAGAAATAATGCGGGGAAAACAGCAGAAGGGTCTGTGCGGCGACGGACAAAAGCTGAATCAAAATCAGAGAGAGCGGACGGGTGATCAGCGTGTCCATCCGCGACAAAAAGTACAGATGATACAGGTTTTCCGCCAGATTACATACAACAAATAATAAAATCAGGGTCGGCGCGGTATCACTCATGGGTTCCTCCGGATGATTGATCATACGGCGCATACGCCGGAATTATTTTTTTTCATTATATCAGATGCAAACTTTGGGGGAAAGTTTCAGTTTCAATAAATTTCACAAAATTTTCAGTGAATTTTGTAACACATACACAGATATTTTGCGATATAACCAAAAACCGACCCGCAGGTCTAGTAAAATTGCCGAGAGCGGCGGATTTGTATATAAATTCATGCGCAAATTTTCTGCAAATTGTGACACGCTCTGATAAAATGACGGTTTATGCGTGCAAAAAATACAAGAAATGGCAAAAATGGGATTGAGAGCGCGGTGAAATAGGTGTATAATCATTCGGTAAGTTTAAAGTTTTCGGAAAAGGGGGAAACCTGCGTATGAGTTATACGCGCATTTGGATCACAGGCTCGTCCGGCCGTCTGGGCTCGGCGCTGTGCCGCCTGCTGACCAATATCGAATACCGCATCCTGCCGAGCGATCTGGACGTGCCGATCGGCGACAGCGAAGCGGTCAACCACTTTGCAGACGTCAATCATCCCGATGTCATCATCAACTGCGCCGGTCTGACCGACGTGCAGAAGTGCGAGGCCTCGCCCGAGGAAGCGTACAAGGCAAACGCACTCGGCGCGCGCAATCTGGCCATTGCTGCCCGCCGCATTGATGCAAAGCTCATTCAGATCTCGACCGACGACGTGTTCGAGGGCACGAGCAACAAGCCGCTGCACGAGTTTTTGGAGCCGCACCCGGTTACGATCTACGGTAAGAGCAAGTATGCGGGCGAGCGTCTGGTACGCGAGCTGACCGACAAGCATGTCATCGTGCGCTCGTCGTGGATTTACGGTGCAGGTGCAAACGATTTCCTGCATCAGGTCCTGGAAGCGGGCAAGAAGGGGGAGCCGATTCAGGTTGCCGGCGACGAGATTTCGTCCCCGACCAGTGCCGACGCGCTGGCCGGCTTTATCCAGAAGCTGATCGAATCGCGTGAGTACGGCGTGTACCACGCATCCTGCACCGGTGCGTGCACCCGTGCCGAGTTTGCACGTGAGATTCTGCGCCTGAGCGGTTACGACGAAAATCTGGTGCAGACCACGGTCGCAGGCGAGACCATGCGTCCGCGCTTTACGCTGCTGGATAATATGATGATGCGCATGACCGGCCTGTACGAGATGCCCGACTGGAAGACCGCACTGACCGATTATTTCGGTAAGAAGGGGGCGCGGTGATGGCTAAGACAGAGAAGAAAAAGATCGGCCTGACAACGCGTATCTTTATTTCGTTGCTGCTGGGCGCGATTCTGGGCGTTTTCCTGCACTACTGCGTGCTGCCCAATGACGCTGTACAGAACATTCTGGTCGACGGCGTGTTCTATGTGGTCGGACAGGGCTTCCTGCGTCTCATGCAGATGCTGGTCGTACCGCTGGTTCTGTGCTCGCTCATCTGCGGCGCGTCCGCGATCGGCGATACCAAGACGCTTGGTAAAGTCGGCGTGCGCACGGTTGTCTTTTACATTATTACGACCGCGCTTGCGGTTGCGGTTGCACTGATCGTTGCCCGCATCATTAACCCCGGTGTTGGCATGGATCTGAATACGCTGGAAGTGGCTGAGACTCAGATCGCAACCACCCAGACGTCCATGGTAGACACGCTGCTCGATATCATCCCCAAAAACCCGATTGAGTCGCTGGCAACCGGCAACATGCTGCAGATCATCGTCTTTGCGATCATCGTCGGCATCATCCTGGCAAAGCTGGGCGACAAGACCCAGATCGTACACAACCTGTTCCAGCAGGGCAACGATATTATGATGGAAATGACCATGATGGTCATGTCTCTGGCGCCGATCGGCGTTTTCTGCCTGATCGCGCGTACCTTCTCGGGCATGGGCTTCGACGCATTCCAGCCGCTCATTAAATATATGTTTGCGGTTATGCTCGCGCTGGTCATTCAGTGCCTGGGCGTTTATCAGATCCTGCTCAAGGTATTTACCGGACTCAATCCCATCCGCTTTATCAAGAAGTTCCTGCCGGTCATGGGCTTTGCGTTCTCGACCGCGACCTCCAATGCGACGATTCCGCTGTCTATCGATACGCTGGAGCGCAAGATGGGCGTATCGCGCCGCATTTCGTCCTTTACCATCCCGCTGGGCGCGACCATCAATATGGATGGTACGTCCATCATGCAGGGCGTAGCGGTTGTGTTCATCGCGCAGGCTTACGGCATCGCGCTGACCCCGATGGACTACTTGACCGTTATTGCGACCGCGACCCTGGCGTCGATCGGTACGGCTGGCGTTCCGTCGGTTGGTCTGGTCACCCTGTCCATGGTTCTGACCTCGGTCGGCCTGCCCATCGAAGGCATCGGCTTTATTATGGGTATCGACCGTATTCTGGATATGTCGCGTACTGCGGTCAACATCACCGGTGACGCAGTCTGCACGACCATCGTCGCAAACCAGAATCAGGCACTCGACAAGGAAGTATTTAATAAGAAGGAAGCAGAGTTCGAAGCGTAAGGCTTTGCGCTGCATGGAGAAGTCGGTCTTTGACCGACTTCTTTTTTGCACAAAAAAAGAAGTCAAATTTTGTAAAAAAAGATTGACAACGGTCGGCTACGGTGGTATTCTATACAAGCTGTCTCCGAGAGACGGCCTCCACAACGAAAGAAGCGTCACGACGATTTGAAACTTTTTGAATAATGGGTCAAGAAAGTGGAAAAAAGTTGTTGACACGGGCTTTAAGCTGTGGTATTATAAATAGGCTGACCGATTGATCAGCGAAACCGGACGAAAAGTTTGGAAAAGTTCAGATTTAGCGATTCGGAGCACG
>NHCFR00700__coassemble_898_pt1 | contig 70488 bp, 73 predicted proteins | sample NHCFR00700__metabat2_high_PE_034 | metagenome-assembled genome bin NHCFR00700 | reverse complement strand
CTTACGGGGCAGTACCTCATACTGCTTTTCTCATTGCCCTATCCGGGCGTACGTTGTGAATATGTCCCTTATCAATATGGGTGGTAAGTACAAACTCGTACTTGCCACCCAATATTTTTCCAACTGCATCCCGATCTCATGGGTTTCCTCTGGCAGACCTCCCTCAGGATCAAAGGCTTGGACCAGGTGACGGAACTCATTAACCAATGATAAGCCGCAAGCTGACAATAGGTATATACGGCACTGCTTGTATAGAATTAACAAAAAGGTTACAGAAACGAGATGATATGCGGTTGACTTGCTGAGAACGGCTTGCTAAGCTAAAAACACATACTTGCTAACCCAATGATACACAGCACGAGGAGGAGTTTTATGTTTGAGAGCTTCTATCAGAAATATAGCCCGCAAGAACGAGAGATCGTTGTGCAGCTTTTTCCGTGGCTTAGTGTCAGTCTCGATGATCATCCGGATTATTGTCAAATGGCTATCATGTCTCTGGGCGTGATGTATTGTGATACGGGTGAAGTCGATTTTCGAGAGATGTGGCTAAAATGGCCAATTGCAAAACAAGAGCTGAGAACAAGCAAGGGATTTGATCGTTTTGGACGTGGGAGATTATATCGTGTCAAGGCAAGGAAAATGAGAGATGATCTGGTGTCTCCGGAAGAATTGCAGAGCTGGGCATTAATTGACGTGCTGGAATCAGATGTGTCATGTCCTTCGCTGGAAGCGTGCTGGGAAGGATATTGGACGTTTGAACCGGATAAAAAAGATCTGTTGGGTGTGCTGCAGATTGATCGGATGTTTTGCCGGTTAGAGGGAAGTGTGCCGTGGAATGGGACGAGAGTACCAATTTTTATTAAAGTTGATCTGGAAGATCGTTCTCGTTGGAATATCGTGTGCGATATTGCAGCAGATCTTGTTGAGGATAGTACACAGATGGATCAGGCTATGCGCAAATTTGCGGCAAAGCAGTTCGTAGAACTTGTCAATCAACGGAACGACACTGCGCATCTCATTACAGAGGAAGAGATTGTAAAATGCCTGACCATAGAAGAGATTCAAGTCACCAATGACGGCCATTTTGCTGTTTATTATGATAATGACGGCTTGCTTCCAAAGAATATAATCAAGGTAAGTGGATTTTTGCAGGAGATTATGATGGCTAAGCTTACCGATCGCACAGATTTGGCGTTCAGATAGACGTGTAGGAATCTTCGGATTTGTGACTTTTTGCGTTCACCTGATGGAGTAATGGCAGATGAAAGAATCATCTTTATTCTTTGCCAGTAAATTAGAGTTTTTCTCTGAAAAGAATCGTGATATAATAATGATAAAACGAAACTGAAGGAGGAAAACCCGTGGACATTCATTCTGTGCGCCAACAGCTCAGAGGGCGGACCATATACGATATCCCCATGCGGGTGACCTACTATGCCCGTGTGTCGAGTGAATCGGACGAGCAGCTGAATTCGCTGGGCAACCAGATCAGCTACTATGAGGACTTCATCCGCAGGAATACGGCATGGACGTTTGTGCAGGGCTATGTCGATGAGGGCCTGTCGGCTGCGACGACGCGCAAGCGTGAAAACTTCCATCGCATGATTGACGATGCCAAACGTGATCTGTTTGATCTGGTCATTACCAAGGAGATCACGCGATTTGCGCGTAACACGCTGGATTCCATCCAGTACACCCGCGAGTTGCTGTCAGCCGGGGTGGGCGTGTTCTTTCAGAACGACAACATCAATACATTGGACGAGGATTCCGAACTGCGTCTGACCATCATGTCGGGTATCGCGCAGGACGAGCTGCGCAAGCTGTCCAGCCGTGTCAAGTTCGGTCATCAGCAGGCGATCAAGAAGTCGGTCGTGCTGGGCAACAGCCGAATTTTTGGTTATATCAAAGACGGCGGACGACTGGTGATTGATGAGAGCGAAGCACCCATGGTACGCGAACTGTTTGATCTGTACGCGACCGGACGGTATTCTATGAAGCAGCTCGAGACGCTGTTTTGGGAGCGCGGTTACCGCAATCACAACGGAAAAAAGATCGCGCACACGACCATGTCGGGCATCATCTCCAATCCCAAGTATAAGGGATATTATGTAGGCAATAAGGTCAAGGTCATCGACCTGTTCACCAAAAAGCAGAAGTTCCTGCCGCCTGAGGAATGGGTAATGTTTAAGGACGAGAGCGGGGAGATCGTCCCGGCAATCGTTACAGAAGATGTGTGGGATGCAGCCAACGCCGTGCTCAAAAAGCGCAGCGAGGATGTCAAGAGTCGGCAGGGCATCTGCAACCACGCCAATCTGCTGACCGGCAAGTTGTACTGCACCTGCTGCGGCGCAGCTTATTACCGGCGAGACTCCAAGGGTCGAGACGGCAGCAAAAATAGCAAGTGGGTATGCTCGGGCAAGATCAAGAATGGCGCAGCGTCCTGTGACTCCTTTGCCATCTATGAGGATGAGATCAAGCCGCTTCTGCTCGACGTATTCCGAGAGACCGCACCTCTGGCTGAGAACATGGTCGAGGAGTATGTCAAGCTGTATCAGCAGACCGTACAGAGCGAGGACGTGAGCGAGAAGTGTGACGCACTGCGTCGGGTGATCGAAACGGCCGAAAAGAAGAAGCAGAAGCTACTGATGTTCAATGCGATGGGCGAGCTGTCCGACCAAGATTTTCTGTCCATGAACCGGCAGTGTACCAAAGAGATCGAGAACGCACAAAAAGAGCTTGCCGCGCTGGAAGCACAGCAAGCTTCGGATGCCGACTTTGCCCGTCAGATTGATACCATTCGCCGTGTGCTGCGCGATGCCGAGCGGGATGCAGCGCAGGGCGTTGTGACGAGTGAATTTGTCCGGAAGTATATTGATAAGATCTTTGTCACGCCGGAAGGCCCGGATACCATGCGCCTTGGCGTCAAGATTCTGACTGGCGACATGGTGGAGCGCAGTCTGGAACATCTCAAACGTCGTACGGGTCACACGTTCTTGACCATCTGACCGCCGATCGAGCCTGCCTGACGGGAAGTCAGCTCACCGTTGTAGCCTTCCTTGAGGTTTACGCCGACTTCAGCGGCAGCTTCCATCTTGAAGCGATCCATAGCGGCACGAGCTTCGGGGACAACCATCTGATTCGAGCTGTTCTTATTGTTAGTCATGATACATTTCTCCTTTTGTGTTTGTGTTTTTTGGGGTGTTGCTGTTAGTATTGTGACCCGCAGCCGCAGTAAATATGACGGCCAAATTCTTCCGAATCCGCCATATTCCATGGAAAAAACCAGATGACGGTCAAAACATTTTGTGCGCTATTGACAAAGCGATGTGAGCATGGTAAGGTTAAATAAGACTAGGCAAAAGAGAGGAGAAAATATTATGAAAAATATCATTCATTCGGCATTTGCACCGGCCGCAATCGGCCCGTACTCGCAGGCAGTTGAGGCAAACGGCCTGATCTACACTTCTGGTCAGCTGCCCATCAATCCCGAGACCGGCGCATTCCCGGCAGGTATTGCAGAGCAGACCAAGCAGTCGCTGCAGAACATCAAGGCGATCCTGGCAGAGGCTGGTGTTGGCATGGATCGCATCATCAAGACCACGGTTTTCCTGAGCGACATGGAGAACTTCGGTGCGATGAACGCTGTATACGCAACTTTCTTCCCCGAGGGTGACTGCCCGGCGCGTTCTGCGGTCGAGGTTGCACGTCTGCCCAAGGACGCACTGGTTGAGATCGAGGCAATCGCTGTTCGATAAATGACCGTGCGCGTGAGCGCAGTACATAGACATGAGATGTCCGCGGATTGTGCACATCATCCGCGGGCATTTTTTTAGAAACGAGGCGCAGGGGAGCCTGCGCAGACAAAAGGGGTGTTTGATATGACCAAACAGCAGGGTGCAGCCGATGCTGCGCGTGATGCTTGGAGATCAAAATGGGGTTTTATCCTGGCGTGTATCGGTTCGGCGGTCGGTATGGGAAATATCTGGCTGTTTCCCAGCCGTGTTGCCAAGTACGGCGGCGCGTTTTTGATCGCGTATCTGATTTTTGACATTGTGATCGGTTTTTCGGGTGTCATCGGCGAGATGAGCTTTGGCCGTGCGGCACGCACCGGCCCGGTCGGTGCATTCGAGCAGGCGTGCGCATCGCGCGGCAAAAAGCGCGTGGGTACGGCGATCGGCATGCTGCCTATGGTGGGCGCACTGGCACTTGCGATCGGCTATTCGGTCGTTGTCGGCTGGATTTTCAAGTACCTGTTCGGTGCGTTCACCGGCTCGGCACTGGCCTATGGCGCAGACGTGAGCGACGTGTCGGGTTATGAACAGGCATTTGGTCAGACGGCCGCAGCCTTCGGTAACAATATGTGGCTGATCATCGCGCTGGTTGTGACCTTTGTCATCATGGCGCTGGGTATCGCAGGCGGCATTGAGCGTGCCAACAAGATTATGATTCCGCTGTTCTATGCGCTGTTTATCGGACTGGTGATTTATGTTGGCTTCCAGGATGGCGCGTCCAACGGCTACCGCTGGATGTTCACCGTTGATCCCGAGATGCTCAAAAAGCCTGAAATGTGGGTTTACGCACTCGGACAGTCGTTCTTCTCGCTGTCGCTGGCGGGTAACGGTACCATTATCTATGGCTCATACCTGTCCGACAAGGAAGATATTGTCAGCTCGGCGTGGAAGGTCGCGCTGTTTGACACGCTGGCAGCCATGCTCGCTGCACTGGTCATCGTTCCGGCGATGGCTGCGACCGGACGCACCGCATTTGACGGCGGCCCGGGTCTGATGTTCATCTATCTGCCCAACCTGTTTGCAGCCATGCCGGGTGGTCAGATTGTCATGATTATCTTCTTCTTGGCAGTCCTGCTTGCGGGCTTGACCTCGCTGGTCAACCTGTTTGAGGCGCCGGTTGCCACCTTGCAGGATCATCTGCACTTCAGCCGCGCTGGCGCGGTTGTCGTGATTGCGATTATCGGCTCGATCGTATCCCTGTGCATTCAGGGTATTGTCTCCGATTGGATGGACTTTGTATCCATCTACGTGTGCCCGCTCGGTGCCGGTCTGGCCGGTATCCTGTTCGCGTGGGTCTGGGGACGCGAGAAGGTGGAGGACGCGGTCTCTCTGGGCAGAGCGCGCCGCGTCGGCGGTTGGTATTATCCGCTCTATAAATATGTGTTCTGCGGTCTGACCATGGCCGTATTCCTGCTGGGTATCGCCTACGGCGGTATCGGCTGATGGAGAAATCAAAAGCGAGGCGTAATGCCTCGCTTTTTTGTGTCTGTATGGGGTTTAGAGCTGGTTGAGATACTCCTCAACGAACTTGGATGCGGTTGCACCGTCCGATGCAGCCGTGATGATCTGGCGCAGGGGCTTTACGCGTGCGTCACCGACCGCGAAGACACCGGGCACACTGGTGCGGGTGGTCTCGTCGGCAACGATGTAGCCCTGCTCATCGAGCTCGACCTGACCGGCAATCAGTGCGGTGTCAGGCACACGGCCAATGGCGACGAACAGACCGTCGGTTTCCAGCGTAGATACTTCGCCGGTGACACGGTCGGTCATGCCGATTGCGGTCAGCTGACCGTCGGGTGCAATCAGACGGTCGATCTGCTTGTTCCAGACAAACTCCAGATTGGAAGCCTTTTCCAGCGGCGCAAGATAGCTCTTGGTTGCGCGCAGAGTGTCGCGGCGATGTACCAGATAGACCTTCTTACAGATCTTGGACAGCACCAGCGCATCTTCGGCAGCCGAATTGCCGCCGCCTGCGACAACAACCGTCTTGCCGCGGAAGAACATACCGTCGCAGGTTGCGCAGTAGGATACACCGCGGCCGCGCAGAGCATCTTCGTCCGGGATACCCAGCGGACGGGGAGAAGCACCGGTTGCCAGAATGACCGTTCGGCCAAATACGTCGCCCGCGCTGGTGGTGATGCGCTTGGGCTGCGCGGTCAGGTCGAGTGCGGTCACTTCTGCGTACTCGGTCTCAGCGCCAAAACGCTCGGCACCGCGCTGCATCTTTTCTGCCAGTTCAAAACCGTCAATGCCCTCGTCAAAACCGGGGTAGTTGTCTACCTGGGTCGTGGTTGCCATCTGTCCGCCAGCGGACAGCTTTTCCAGTACCAGCGTGCTCAGGCCGGCGCGGACACAGTAGAGTGCTGCGGCGTAGCCGCCCGGGCCGCCGCCGATGATGACAACGTCATAGGTCGAATGCTTCATGGAATAAACCCTCCTGTTCAGCCGCGCTGTGCGGCGATCCAATCTTCAAGCTGTGCCTGCGAACCGGGTGCGATCAGCTTGTCGCCATGCGCACCGTTCTGGAACAGATAAAACGTCGGAATGACTTCAACGCCGAAGCGCTCAGCCAGCTCGGGCTGCTCGTCAATGTTGATCTTTGCGATGACAACATCGCTCTGACCGTCCATGCGATCGAGGACGGGAGAGATGCGGCGGCAGTAGACACACCAGGGTGCCCAGAAATCGACCAAAACCGGACGGTCGGACTGTAAAACTTCCTGTTCAAAATTCTCTTTGGTCAGCGTCAACATAGTGATACCTCCACAATCTTTCTCTACGGCGAGATGCCGGAATATTTTTTGTTTGATGTTGTACTTAGTATACCCGATCGGGAGAGATTTTACCGTGACCATGTCACACAATGCGGGGAAAATTTTTTTAGCGATAGCGGCTGCCGTTCCAGGGATCGTCAGAATGGCTGTCACGACGCGCATAGAGGGCTGCGACCAGTGCGCAGGCACCGTCTGCGATCAGACCGATGCCGAAAAAGCGGATGAGCATGCTGGTGACGCCGAAGGGGTCCATGAGCATGATGATACCCAGAATGAGCGGCAGCAGGGTGGAGAGTAGGACGGGAATACGACCGGGCAGACCGAGCTGAAAGGCATCGATGGTCATGGGCAGACGGGCAAGCGCATCAATCAGCAGCAGAATGCCCAGCATGACGGGCAGGAAAGACAGGATGATGCGCCAGCCGAACAGACAGAACAGACCGATAATCAGAAAGAGGATACCGAGCAGTTTGTCGCTGGTGTACGTCCAGCCGCGGCGCTTGGCGCGGAAATAGCGCAGAAGCTGTGCGAAGGCGCAGACGAAAGCACCGATGGACAGCGCCAGACAGAATAGCCGGCCGGTCATACCCGGATAGAGGATCAGGGGAATGCCGAATACCATATACAAAATAGGAATCAAAATGGAGTCGGGGCGACGACCGCCGCCGGAAAAGGATACGAACATAATACGTGCCTCCTTGCGTGGGTGGAATACACAGATATTGTATCACGGCGGTAGTCAAAACACCAGATATTTACACGCATACAGGTGCATAAGGTGCAAGTTTCAATAAACAGAGAAAGCATGGGAAAAGGACTGTCATCCTGACGAAGGAGACTAGGAAAAATCACAAAAAATTTGTATTTTTCGCGGCTTTGCGGAAGGGCATGATGTGGCTATAATGAAGGAGATATCCGCGTTGGTTGGAAAGGGGAAGAACATGACCAAGACGATGACAGAGGGCGGCCCTGCCAAACTGATTTTTCTGTTTACGCTGCCGCTTTTGGGTGGTAATCTATTTCAGCAATTCTATAATATGATGGACACGCTGATCGTCGGCCAGACACTGGGTGTCAATGCGCTGGCGGCGGTTGGCTGTACGGGAAGCATTATGTTTCTCATCATCGGCTTTGTACAGGGTATGACAGCCGGTTTATCCATCGAGACCGCACGGCATTTTGGTGCGAATGATCTGGAGAGTGTGCGGCGCAGCTTCGCGGCCAATATCGTGATTGGCGCGGTTGTGACCGTCATCCTGACTGCGATTTCGGTGCCGCTGGCACGTCTGATTCTGGTTGCCATGCAGACCCCGGCGGCCATTCTGGACGATGCCTATTCCTATATTGTTATTATCTATGCAGGCGTGTTTGCAGCTATGCTGTTTAATGTCCTGTCGAACGTCCTGCGCGCACTGGGCGACAGCCGGACGCCGCTGCTGTTCTTGATTTTGTCCAGCATCGTAAACGTGGTGCTTGATCTGGTGTTCATCATTGTATTTCAGATGGGCGTTGCGGGCGCAGCGTGGGCGACCGTGATTGCACAGGTCGTTTCCGGACTGCTGTGCGTCGTGTACATCGGCAAGAAGTTTCCCATGCTGCACGTGCGCCGTGACGATTTCCGTCTGACACGGGGCGAGATTTGGCAGCATGCCGTGATCGGTCTGCCGATGGGCTTTCAGGCCTCGATCATCGGTATCGGCGTCATCATCTTGCAGATCGTGCTCAATGCGCAGGGTGAGCTTGCAGTCGCTGCTTACACGGCTGCACAGAAGATCGAGCAGATTGTCTGCTCGCCGCTCAGCTCGTTTGGCATGACCATGGCGACCTATGCCGCCCAGAACTACGGCGCGGGCAAGATCGGCCGTATTCGCACTGGTGTGCATCGCTGCGCGGCTATGTCGCTGGGCTACACTGCGGTCATCACCTGCATTGCGATTTTCGCCGGTGCACCGCTGGTATCGCTGTTCGTGTCCGATGCGCCTGAGGTTATCGCGATGGCGGCAGAGTATCTGCGCCTGACCAGTTTGTTCTACTGGACGCTCTCGCTGCTCTTCATCCTGCGCTATACCTTGCAGGGACTCGGACAGGGCATCGTGCCCACGATCGCAGGTATTATGGAGCTGGTCATGCGTGCAGTGGGCTGTATCGCACTGGCCGCACCCTTCGGTTTTGCGGGCATTAGTGTCGCCTACGCGCTTGCGTGGCCGGGCTCGCTCACGCCGCTGGTCATCTCCTATGTGCTGACCATGCGCCGTCTGCGCCGAAAGGAAAAAATTCTGCAAGCGGCCGCAGCGAAGTAATATTGTTGTGTGCAAAGACACGGTTTCTCATGCAGATACCGTGCCTTTTTTGCGTGAAATTGCTGATTTTTGCTAAGAAGTAAAAAAATGCAAATAAATAGTTGACTACGCAACAATTTTGCCGTAAAATATCTTCCAGAAAGTTGACAACACAAACAATCATCAGGGGAGGATATCCATGGAACGGCAGTCGATCACCTTTCTCAAGTACATTTCCATCATCCAGCGCAATACCGGACGATATTTTGATTTGAATCTGGAAGCCGACCAGATCGGTTCGGGTCAGCAGTTTTTCCTGCTGCGCATCGCCGAGAATGAGGGCATTACCATGTACGACCTAGCGCGTATCGGCAGTTTTGACAAGGGCACGGTGACCAAGGCCGTGCAGAAGATGGTGCAGCAGGGATACGTGCGCATCGAGGTAGACGAGTACGACAAGCGCGTGCGCCATCTGTACATCACCGAGCAGGCACGCGGACTCATCGAGCGCGTATATGACCTGCGCGACAGCTGGAATGCGCAGATTACCGAGGGATTCACACTCGAAGAGCGCGAACAGGTCCTGCACCTGCTCGAACGCATGGCAAAGGGATCGTGCGATAGCCTGAGCAAATTGATCGAGAGCAAAGAGGAGGAGAAGTAAAATATATGAATACACAGAGCGCAGCACCTGTGCAGGAAGAAAACCCCTTAGGCACCCTGCCGGTCGGACGGTTGCTCATCAATTTTTCGCTTCCGGCGATTATTTCCTGCCTGATTAACTCCATTTATAACATTGTCGACCAGATTTTTATTGGTCAGGGCGTCGGCTATCTGGGCAACGCCGCGACGACGGTTGCCTTTCCGCTGATGACCATTCTGCTCGCCTTCGGTACCATGATCGGTGCGGGCAGCTCGGCGCACGCCGCCATTCGACTGGGTGAACAGAACGAGCACGAAGCCCGTCAGGCACTCAACAACGCATTCAGCTTCACCATCGCACTCGGCCTTGTGCTCATGGCGCTCGGTCTGATCTTTCTGCAGCCCATCTTGACGCTGTTCGGTGCGACCGAGAACATCATGCCCTATGCCATCGACTACACGGGTATCATCCTGCTGGGTACTCCGTTTAACCTCGTCAGTATCGTGCTGTCTAACCTCGCACGTACCGACGGCCACCCGCGTATGTCCATGTACGGCATGCTGATCGGCGCAGCACTCAATACGGTGCTTGACCCGGTCTATATTTTCGTCTTCCGCTGGGGCGTTAAGGGTGCGGCAATCGCGACCATCACCTCGCAGATCATCTCGGCTGTCGTGCTGACGCTGTACTTTGTCCGCCCGTCCAAGAACAATCCCCGCCACATGCGCTTAGACCGCAAGCTGATGAAGCCCGATGCATCGCTCATCCTGCGTTTCCTGACGCTGGGTATCTCCTCGGGTATCACCCAGTCGGTTGCCTGCATCATGCAGGTGGTTATGAACAAGTCGCTCGTGTATTACGGCGATTTGGCATCCGGTATTTCGGGTGATATCGCGCTGAGCGCCATGGGCGTTGTGACCAAGATCGCCATGATTATGGGCGCATTCGGCGTTGGTGTCGGTATCGGTGCACAGCCGATTCTGGGCTATAACCGCGGCGCGCGTAAGTTCGACCGCATTCGCCGCACCTACCTGATGGCTGTCATTTTTGCCACCGTCCTGATTTTTGTCTGCTGGATTTTCTGCCAGACCATGCCCGAGACCATTATTGGTATCTTTGGCGACGACAACGCAAGCTTCAGCGATTTTGCAGTCAAGTGCCTGCGTATTTACCTGTTCAGCATCTTCTGCGCAGGTTTCCAGATTGTCTCGACCAGCTATTTCCAGGCAACCGGACAGCCGCTCAAGGCATCCATCCTGTCTATGCTCCGTCAGCTTCTGCTGCTCATTCCGCTCATGCTCATTCTGCCGCTGTTCTTCGGCCTCAACGGCATTTTGTATTCGGCTCCCATCGCGGACGCAAGCTCGGCAATCATCGTCGCTTGCTTCATTGTGCCCGAGATGCGCAAGCTCAACCGTGCGGTGCATGAGGAGCACTTGTACGGCAAGGTTTAAGGATAAACGCTGTATGATCCCACGTTTTTTGCGTGGGATCATTTTTTACCCTTGACTTGGAGTGCACTCCAGACAGTATACTAGAAAAAAGGAGGCGTATGTCGTGACCATTGCGGAAGTGAGTAAAAAATATGATATTTCGGCGGACACCCTGCGCTACTATGAGCGCATTGGGCTGATTCCGCCTGTGCCGCGCAGCAAGAGCGGTATTCGAGACTATGACGAGAATGCGTGCAGCTGGGTGGAGCTGATGAAGTGCATGCGTTCTGCCGGGGTGCAGATCGAAGCGCTCATCGAGTATGTCGCCCTGTTCCAGCAGGGACCGGATACCGCGCCCGCGCGCAAAGCCATTCTGATCGAACAGCGTGACCAGCTCGTGCAGCGCATGGCAGATATGCAGCGCTCACTCGATCGTCTCAACCAAAAAATCGCAAACTATGAGACCCAGCTGCTGCCGCGCGAGCAGGAAATGATGAGTTGGTAAAAAAGAAAGCCTCTGTGGGGATGAACCACAGAGGCTTTTGCTTATATTTAAGACAAACGCGTTTTGAAATCCTCGTATCCGAAGGACTTGATGAGCGTTTCCTTGCCCGACGCATCGCGCCAGACGATGGAGGGCAGACCCATACCGTTAAAGGTATTGGTCTTGACCATGGTGTACAGCGCCATATCGCCGAATACCACCTGATCGCCGATGTGCAGCGGCTGGTCGAAGGAGTAGTCCCCGATCACGTCGCCCGCCAGACAGGTCGGGCCGCCCAGACGATAGGTGTGTGCCTTCTCGTTTGCCTCACCGCTGTTCAGGATGGGCGGACGATAGGGCATTTCCAGCACGTCGGGCATGTGGCAGGCTGCAGAAGCGTCCAGAATGGCGATACCCATGCCGTTGTGCATCACGTCGAGCACGCTGGACACCAGAAAACCGGCGTTCAGCACGACGGCCTCACCGGGTTCCAGATAGACTTCGACGTTATAGGTTTCGCGCAGATGGGTAACGATGCGCACGAGCAGGTCGATGTCGTATCCGTTGCGGGTGATGTGATGTCCACCGCCCAGATTGAGCCACTTCAGCCCATGCAGATACTTGCCGAACTTTTCCTCGAAGGCCTGCACGGTGACTTCGAGTGCGTCCGCGCCCTGTTCGCACAGCGTGTGGAAGTGCAGACCGTCCAGCATGGGCAGGATATCCTCGTCGAAGTTTGCAAGCGTGGTGCCCAGACGGGAACCGGGCGAGCAGGGGTCATAGATGGCGTGGCCTTCCTGGGTCGAGCACTCGGGATTGAGGCGCAGACCGATGGACTTGCCGGCCGCCTTGGCCAGCGGTCCGAAGCGGCGAACCTGCGCGGGAGAGTTAAAGACAAAGTCGTCCGCATAGGACAGCAGTTCCTCAAACTCGTCCGGGCGATAGGCCGGGCTGAAGACGTGGGTCTCGCCGCCAAAGTGCTCGTGACCCAGACGCGCCTCGTACAGACCGCTCGCCGTCGTGCCTGCGAGGTACTGGCGAATGATGGGATAGACCGAGAACATAGAGAATGCCTTCTGGGCGAGCAGGATCTTGCATCCTGCCCGCTCGGAGACGTTTTTCAAAATTTCCAGATTGTGCCGCAGCGCGGTCTCGTCTACGACAAAGTAGGGGGTACGCATGGGCATCAGTCCACCAGTACCGGGTTATCGTTGATCTGCCAGGGCAGACCCCACTTGTTGAGCGCTTCCATGTACGGATCGGGATCGAACTCCTCGACGGTGTACACGCCAGGCTTGTTCCACTTGCCGGTCAGCAGCATCATCGCGCCGATCATCGCCGGAACACCGGTGGTGTAGGAGATGGCCTGCGAGCCGACTTCCTTGTAGCACTCCTGATGATCGCAGACATTGTAGATGTAAGCGGTCTTTTCCTTGCCGTCCTTCTTGCCGGTGAAAATGCAGCCGATGTTGGTCTTGCCGACCGTACGCGGGCCGAGGGTTGCCGGGTCGGGCAGCAGCGCCTTGAGGAACTGGATGGGCACGATCTCATGACCCTCGAACATCATGGGCTCGGTGGACAGCATGCCGACGTTTTCCAGACACTTCATGTGGGTCAGGTAGCTCTGGCCGAAGGTCATAAAGAAGCGGATGCGCTTAACGCCCGGGATGGTCTGTGCCAGCGACTCGATTTCCTCGTGGTGCAGCAGGTACATGTCCTTATGACCGACCTGATCGAAGTCATACTCACGCTTGATGGACATGGCCGGAATCTCAACCCAGTGGCCGTCCTCCCAGTAGGAACCGGGTGCGGATACCTCACGCAGGTTGATCTCGGGGTTAAAGTTGGTTGCGAACGGGTAGCCGTGGTCACCGCCGTTGCAGTCCAGAATATCGATGGTGTCGATCTGGTCAAACAGGTGCTTCTGTGCGTAAGCGCAGTATGCCTGGGTAACGCCCGGATCGAAACCGGAGCCGAGCAGCGCGGTCAGACCAGCCTTCTCGAACTTCTCGCGGTAGTCCCACTGGTAGGAGTAATCGAAGTATGCCGAGAAACCAGCCTCCTCGCAGCGCTTCTCGTATCTTGCACGCCATTCGGGATCGTTCAGATCTTCGGGCTCGTAGTTTGCAGTGTCCATGTAGTTAACGCCGCAGGCCAGACAAGCGTCCATGATGGTCAGATCCTGATAGGGCAGGGCGATATTCATGACCAGATCGGGCTTGACGTCGTTAATGAGTGCGATCAGCTCGTCAACCTTGTCGGCATCGACCTGACGGGTGGTGATCTTGGTCTTGGTGGTGCCCTCGAGCTTCTCCTTGAGCGCGTCGCACTTGGACTTGGTGCGGCTTGCAATGCAGATTTCCTCAAAGACCTCGCTGTTCTGGCAGCACTTGTGGATTGCGACCGACGCAACGCCGCCGCAGCCGATGATTAAAACTTTTGCCATCGTAAAACGTCCTCCTTAAATGTTCGTATATGTGAGAATGGGGGATATTAGTAATCGGGGAAAGCGAGCAGCATTTCGCGAACCACCTTGCAGGCAACCGCGGTGGAAACACCGGAGGGGTCAAGGGTGGGCGCGAGCTCGTTGACGTCGCAGGCGACGATGTTGAGCTTGCTGCAAATGAGGGTGATTGCGGTGCGCAGCGCCTCGAAGGAGATACCGCCGGCCTCGGGAGTGCCGGTACCGGGGAAGACCGACGGGTCGAGCACGTCCAGATCAAGGGTAAAGTAGACCGGCTTGTCTTTGAGTGCCTCGACGGTCTTGCCCAGACCTTCCAGATTGAATTTCTGGGTGGTCACATGGTCGCGACCCCAGGCAAACTCGGCACGCTCGCCCGAGCGGATGCCGAACTGGAAGATACGTCCGTCACCAACCAGGTCCCAGCAGCGGCGGATGACGCACGCATGGGACAGGTTTGCACCCAGATAGTCGTCGCGCAGGTCGGCGTGTGCATCCAGATGGATGATGTGCAGGTCGGGATAGCGCCCCGCGACCGCACGCATGGCACCCAGCGTCACCAGATGCTCACCGCCGAGCAGGAAGGGACGCTTGCCCGCGTCCAGAATCTCTTCGGTCTGAGCCTCAATGTCACCGAGCGCCTTTTCTGCGCTGCCAAAGCACAGCTCGAGGTCGCCCACGTCCAGCACGTGCGCGTCTTCCAGGTCGCGATCCTGATAGGGGCTGTAGGTCTCTACGCCAAAGGACTCGTGACGGATGGCCGACGGGCCAAAGCGCGTGCCCGGACGGAACGAAGTGGTGGAATCGAAGGGCGCGCCGAACAGGACGGTACGCGCTTCATCAGCAGGGCAGTCACAGCCCAGGAAGGTTTCAACGTTCGCTTTCAACATCTTTCAATAACTCCTCAACATAGGCGGGGATGTAGAACGCACCCTTGTGCAGGGTGGTCGTGTAGTATTTGCAGGACAGACCGTAGCCGTTCCAGCGGGCTTCGTCCAGATCCTTGAGCGGATGGTACTTTTTGGACGCGAAGCCAAACAGCCAGTGACCGGACGGGTAGGTCGGGATGTGCGCCTGATAGACGCGGCTGATCGGGAAGGACTCGACGATGCGCTTGTGTGCGCGCTGGCAGGCGATAGCGTCCTCGTCGTAGAACGGGCTCTCGTGCTGGTTGACCATAATGCCGTCCTCGTGCAGCGCCTTGTAGCAGTTGCCATAGAACTCGCGGGTGAACAGTCCCTCACCAGGGCCAAACGGGTCGGTCGAGTCGACGATGATGAGGTCGTAAGCATCCTCACAGGTGCGCACGAACTTGAGACCGTCCTCGTAGTGAATGTGCACACGCGGGTCGTCCAGCCAGGGGCCTGCGGTCTTGGGCAGGTAAGCGCGGCAGACCTCGACGACATCCGGGTCGATCTCGACCATGTCGATGTGCTCGATGTGTTCGTAGCGGGTCAGCTCGCGGATGACGCCGCCGTCACCGGCACCGATGACCAGCACTTTTTTGATGTTCGGATGTACAGCCATGGGCACATGCACGATCATTTCGTGATAGATGAATTCGTCCTTTTCGGTCAGCATCATATAGCCGTCCAGCGTCAGGAAACGGCCGAATTCGGGCGACTCAAAGACATCAATGCGCTGAAACTCGCTCTGACCGGCATAGAGCTGGCGGTCAACGCGGATGGACAGCTTGACATTGGGTGTGTGATGTTCGGAAAACCATAAATCCATATTAGTACCTTCCTTTGAGCACGTTGAGGCGGGTGATATCTGCGTCCTCCGGGCCGGTCATCGAGCAGCCCTTGTCCTTGGCATACACGATGTAGTCCAGAATTTCCCGGGTGATGCGCTCGCCGGGTGCCAGAATCGGGATGCCGGGCGGGTAGCACATGACAAATTCCGAGCAGACACGACCCTCGGTTTCCATGATGGGCAGGGACTCGTGCTCGGCGTAGAACGCATCCTGCGGCGAGACCGCAACGTCAGGCTCGATGTACTCCTGCTTCATCAGACCGGCTTCCGAGCCGCCGAAGCGGCGGCGCACCTCGGAGAGCGCGCTGACCAGCCGCTCGATCTCGCGCGGACGGTCACCGATGGACAGGTAAGCCAGAATGTTGCCGAGGTCACCGAACTCGATCTGAATGTCGTACTCGTCACGCAGCAGATCGTAAACCTCAATGCCGGCCAGACCGACTTGCAGGGTGTTGACCGACAGCTTGGTGGGGTCGAAGTCGTAGATGCTGTCGCCGTTGCACAGCTCACGCGAGAAAGCGTAATAGCCGCCGATGGCGTTGATCTCGCGGCGGGCGTACTCGGCAAGTTCTACCACGCGGGCGAAGGCTTCCTTGCCGCGCAGTGCCAGATTACGGCGCGAAATGTCCAGACTGGATAAAAGCAGATAGGAGCCGCTGGTGGTCTGGGTGAGGTTGATGATCTGACGCACATGACCCTCACTCATGGCAGGGCCGCACAGCAGCAGAGAGGACTGGGTCAGACTGCCGCCCGACTTGTGCATGGACACGGCGGCCATATCGGCACCGGCAGCCATCGCGGACACCGGCAGATTTTCACCGAAATAGAAGTGCGTGCCGTGGGCTTCGTCGGCCAGACACAGCATACCGTGCGCGTGCGCCAGCTGTACAATGCGGCGCAGGTCGGAACAGATGCCGTAGTAGGTGGGGTTGTTGACCAGAATGGCCTTGGCATCCGGATTTTCACGGATGGCACGCTCGACGGCAGATACGCTCATGCCGAGCGGAATGCCCAGACGATCGTCGCAGGCCGGGTCGATGTAGACCGGAATGGCACCGCACAGAACCATCGCGCCCATGACACTGCGATGGACGTTGCGCGGCAGGATGATCTTTTCGCCGCGCCCCACAACCGACAACACCATGCTCTGCACCGCCGACGTCGTGCCGCCGACCATCAGGAAGGCGTGCGCTGCGCCGAAGGCCTCGGCAGCCAGCTCCTCGGCCTCACGGATGACCGAGACCGGGTGACAGAGGTTATCAAGGGGTTTCATGGAGTTGACGTCCATGCGGACGCACTGCTCGCCCAGCAGGGCGGCGAGTTCGGGGTTGCCGCGTCCCCGCTTGTGCCCGGGCACATCGAAGGGGACAACGCGCATTTTTTGGAAGGAGTCGAGCGCCTCGTAGATGGGCGCGCGCTCCTGAGACAACGGTTTCATGGGACGCACCTCGCTTAGTAGATATTGCGGCCGCTGAAAATTTCGATCATCTCGCGGCGGATATTGTTCATGATTTCAAGCCGAACCATGGGCGGAAGCTCATACACGTCGGTCTTGAACAGGTAGTTTTGCAGGTCAATGTCCTTGAGCATCATCCGAGTGTGGAAGAGGTTTGCACTGTAGACATTGATATCGACTGCGTCGTAGCGGCGCAGAGTGATGGGGTCGATGTAGTCCTGAATGGACGCGACCGGGTGATCCATAAAGAGCTTCTGACCGTTCATGTCGCGGGTGAAGCCGCGAACACGGTAGTCCATGGTGATGATATCCGAGTCAAACGAGCTGATGAGGTAGTCCAGCGTGGACAGCGGAGTGATCTCACCGCAGGTCGCGACGTCGATATCCACACGAAAGGTCGCCAGACAGGTTTCGGGGTGGTACTCGGGATAGGTGTGCACGGTGACGTGGCTCTTGTCGAGGTGTGCAACTTGGGTCTCTCCGGGGACCGGACGCTCGGCGATGAGGATGGTGACCGACGCACCCTGCGGCTCATAGTCCTGCTTGGAGATATTGAGCACGGTGGCACCGATCATGTCGGTGAGGTTAGTGAGGATGGTGGTCAGACGCTCGGAGTTGTACTGCTCATCGATGTAAGCGATGTAGTCCTGCTGTTCGCGCTCGGTTTTCGCGTAGCAGACATCGTAGATGTTGAAACTCAGGGCTTTGGTCAGGTTGTTGAATCCGTAAAGCTTTAATTTTTCCGCCATACCGCAGGCGCTCCTTCTCAAAACAGAATAAAAAACAAGCAGGGTGCGGAAATGGCACACTGCTTGTAAAAAATCATATGGAAGGGGATGTCCGCGCGGCGGACTGATCCCGAAAATCCATGTGACAGATGGTTCTGTATAGAGAGTCTATATAGCAAATACTTACTTTTACTACTCTTATTGACCGTTTTACAAGTTGTGCACGCACTTCGCGTACCGGTTATAAAGTAACCAACTTATAAAATTGAGCTTCTAACTCAATCAATAATGGCGGCATTCGGCCGCCCCTCGGCAGTTGACCCGGCTGTCCGTATGGCCTTTCCCCGGAGAAAAAACCGGGTGGTCAGAAGAAATATTTGCATGGATACAGAAAACATATATCACATGACAAGACAAGTATACGGTATTTCGCATTGGTTTGTCAAGGGGAAAAGCCAGAGCGGCAGGTAAAATCTGACAGAAAAAGCGGTAAATTTGGGGCGAAAGGGGATATTTGTGAGAAGGGCGTAAAAAACGCGCAAAAAGGGCGTGAAGCGCGAAACAGGGACAGAAACGGCGGTTTGCACAATCTGTTTGGGGCATGTTTATGCAGATGGGAAAAGTCAAAAAGAAACACATGCAATCGGGCGAAAAGCATGTATAATACCAAACAGAGGGAGTGATGCACTCCGGCTGCGGTCTTATGATAACCGCAGTCCCAAACGCCCTGACCCCAATGTTTTGTTCTGGAGGAACTATGACACAGGAAAGACAGCTTGCGCGTGTGCTGGACAAGGCACGCCGTTTGGAACACATCTATGAAGCCCGTATTTTTCACCGACTGGACGAAGTGCCCATGCAGGCATTCTCCTGCCGGGAGCACCTGAGAAAACCACCCGCGGACGCGGCCTATCACCCGATTAAGGCTGGGGACGTATGGGGCGGAGAATGGGAAAGCCTGTGGCTGCACGGCACGTACACCGTACCCGCGCACCTGGCCGACCGTCCGCTCTATGTCATGCCGCGTCTGGGCGGCTGGGAAGGCTTTCTGTTTCTGGACGGCACCCCGCACGCGATTTTCACCAATAAATACACCACCGAGACCCACGGCAACCACTACATTGCCCACATTACGCCGGGCGCACCCGCGGGTACAGCCTTGCAGCTGGATTTTGAATACTACGCCGGACATGATATCCCGGGCTGCGCACCCTTTGAGGACAGCGGTCTGAAAGATTGCCGCCACACCTACGAGGGCGTGTACATTGCCGAGCGGGACGAGGAGATTCTGCGATTTGTCATGGACTTGCGCGTACTGAACAGCCTGGCCAAGGCCATGCCGCAGGACAGTTTCCGCCGTGGCGACGTGGTCCGCTGCCTGTATGACGTGGTCGGACTGTGCCCCACGGCACCCGACGATGCCGACGAGTGGCGCACCGGTCTGCGCGCTGCCATAGAACGCATGCAGCCGGTGCTCGAGGCCAAAAACGCTGCGTCCGCACCCATCACCGCAGTCATTGGACACAGCCACATGGACACGGCTTGGCTGTGGCCGGTGGACGAGACCATCCGCAAGTGCGCACGCACCTATGCAAACGCCGTGCGTTTGATGGACGAGTACCCCGAGTACCGCTTTTTCCAGAGCTCGGCTTACCATACCGAGATGATTCGCCGGCATTACCCCGAACTGTTCGACAAGATGCGCGACAAGATTGCAACCGGACAGTATGAGCCGGGTGGCGCTGTGTGGGTCGAGTGCGATTGCAATATGGTATCGGGTGAGAGTCTGGTGCGGCAGTTCCTGTGGGGACAGAAGTATAACCAAAAACACTTCGGTCTGCGCTCGAACAATTTCTGGCTGCCGGATACCTTCGGCTATAACGCAGCCATTCCGCAGATCATGCGGGGAAGCGGTGTGCGATACTTTTTCACAACCAAACTGTCCTGGAACGACACAAATATTTTCCCGCACGATACCTTCTGGTGGGAAGGACTGGACGGCAGCCGGGTATTCACCCACTTTAACGCCACCCACTGTGAACCCGACCCCGAAACCCTGCTGCGCTACACCGTGGGCAATGATGACCCGACCTTTACGCAGGAGAGCAAGGACAAGCACGTCAGCCGCCGCAAGCTGATTGCCTACGGCTACGGAGACGGCGGCGGTGGACCGCAGTTTGAGCATCTGGAACTGGTACGCCGGGAGCACGATCTGGACGGTTGTCCGCGCACCGAGCACCGGTCGGTCGGGGAATTTGCCGAGGAGATGGAGCGCAATGCGCACGACGTGCCGGTACATGCCGGAGAACTGTATCTCGAGCTGCACCGCGGTACGCTGACCAACCGTCACGAGATCAAGCGCAACAATCGCAAGGGCGAGGTCGCCTTGCACGATCTGGAAGGACTTACCGTATTGGATGCCATCGAGCGGGACGTGCCAGCCGATGATACGGCCATCCGTCCGCTGATGGAAACGCTGCTCAAAAACCAGTTCCACGATATCTTACCCGGCAGCTCGATCTCGCGTGTACACGAGGAGAGCATTGCCGAGATGCACCGCATGATCGCGGAGGCCAAGCAGCAGCAAAACGCGGTTATGAACGCCGCGGGTGAGGGCGTAACTGTATACAACCCGCTGGGATTTGCGCGCAATGACACAATTTACTTGCCATTTGCCGCACCGGCATGGGGACAGACCTTTGAAAACGTCTTTGGTCAGACCGTGACCGCAGTCGAGGGCGTAAGCCTTGCACCGATGGAGACCCGTACTTTGAAGGACGGCGATCTGCACCCGGCGACCGACCCTGTCTTTACGGTCACAGACGACGGTCTGGAAACCCCGTTCTACTGTGTTACCTGGGACGAAAACGGCGGTTTTGCTTCGCTCTTTGATAAGCGCGTGCGCCGAGAAGTGCGTTCCGGTCTGCCGCTCGGCACTTTTGTGCTGGCCGAGGACGTTCCGGCCAACTGGGATAACTGGGACGTGGACGCGGACACGGTCGAAGACCGCTTCCAGCCGACCGCCAAACTGCTCAGCCGTACCTGTGTCAGCGTGGGCAGCAGTCAGGCGCGTTTCCGCTGCACCTATCAGCTCACCGCACGCTCGACGCTCACGCAGGACGTGGTATTCTTCGCAAACCGTCCCGAGATCGTCTTTGAGACCCGCATGGACTGGAACGACAAACACCGCTTCTTAAAGGTTGCCTTTGACACCGACATCCACAGCCGTTTTGCCTCGCACGAAATCCAGTTCGGACACATCGAGCGTCAGACCACGCGCAACGGTTCGCGGGAGCAGGCCATGTTTGAGGTGTGCAACCACAAGTACACCGACCTTTCCGAGTCGCGCTATGGCTGCGCCGTGCTCAACGATGGCAAGTACGGCGTATCGGTGCGCGGCGGCAGCATCCGTCTGTCCCTGCACAAAGCCGGATGCCGTCCCGACGCGACCGGTGACAGCGGCATTCACGATGTGACCTACGCATTTTTGCCGCACACCGGTGCGCTCAGTGCCCAGACGGTTACCTATCCGGCATACTGCCTCAATGAACCTGTACTGACTTTCCCAGGTGCGCGCCATTTGCCCGAAGCACCGGTTACGACCGACTGCGACCATATCATCATTGAGTCGGTCAAGCCCCTGCACGAGACCGCAGCCCGTGCGCTGGTTGTTCGCCTGTACGAATGTGAGGGTGCAGCAGATCACGCAGACCTGCACTTTGCGCCCTATATCCGCTCGGCAGCCCTGACCGATCTGCTTGAGGAGAACGATCAGCCGGTCGAAGTTCCGAAATGCACCTGTTCGTTTAGACCGTTCGAGATCAAAACGCTGGTATTAACATACTAAGTCGTTTGCTGGAAAAAGCGACCCATTGGGCACATTGTCAAAGCGAACAAAAAACCCGGACGAGCCGTTGACGCGGCTCGTCTTTGCATTCTATAATAAGACCGTATACAAGGAGCAAGTAACCTGCGGTCTGCCGGCGTGCGGCGCGCAGAAAGAATGAAAGGGAGGAACCTTCAGATGTTTGATGTAACAGCACTGGGCGAAGTGCTCATTGATTTTACTGAGTGTGGACATAATCCCGACACCGGTATGGCGCTGTTTGAGCGCAATCCGGGCGGTGCACCGGCCAATGTTGCCGCGGCGGTCAGCCGTCTGGCAGGCCGTGCCGCGTTTATCGGCAAGGTGGGCGAGGATATGCACGGCGCATACCTCAAGAAGACGCTGGACGAGATTGGCGTAGATACGAGCGGCGTGAGCGTGGATGCAGGCGCATTCACCACACTGGCATTTGTCTCGCTCGAGCCGTCGGGTGAGCGCGTGTTCTCGTTTGCACGCAAGCCGGGTGCAGATACGCGCCTGACCGCCGAGGACATTCCGACCGCGCTTCTGACCGGCAGCCGTATCCTGCATTTTGGTTCGCTGTCTCTGACCAACGAGCCGGCGCACAGCGCAACGCTGTATGCAGTTGCAATGGCCAAGAAGGCAGGCGCAATCATCTCTTATGACCCCAACGATCGCCCGCTGCTGTGGGACAGCCGCGAGCGTGCGCGCAAGGTTATGCGCTCGGTGCTGCCGCAGGTTGATGTTATCAAGATTTCCGACGAGGAGACCGAGCTTCTGACCGGTGCAGCCGATCCGGAAGAGGCTTCCCGCCGTCTGATCGAACAGGGCATCGGCTGCGTGGTTGTCACGCTGGGTGCAAAGGGTGCGCTGGTGCGCACGGCGGCACAGGCTGAGCAGTCCGAGATCGTTCCGGGCTTCGCGTCCAAGGTTGCCGACACGACCGGCGCAGGCGACTCCTTCTGGGGCGGTTTCCTGTACCAGATCGCACAGAGCGGCAAGCGTCCGGGCGAGCTGACCCTGGCAGAAGCGGCACAGTTTGCACGCTTTGGCAACGCAGTTGCGTCTCTGTGCGTAGAAAAGCGCGGTGCAATCCCGGCGATGCCCGATATGGACACCGTTCGTGCACGTCTGGAGGGCCGAGCATGAAGCTGATCGCAGTAGATTTGGATGGTACGCTGCTCAACCACGACAAGGAAATTCTGGAGGGCAGCCGCAAGGCCATTGCCAAGGCAACTGAGGCCGGCATTCGTGTGGTTGTCGCGAGCGGGCGCAGCAATCTGGAAGCACAGGGCTTTGTCAAGGATACCGCGTGCGACCGCTGGCTGATCTGCTCGAACGGTGCGGTGATTGTCGACCGCATGACCGGCGAGCGCCACAAGGTCTGGCAGATTCCGCGTGAAACAGCGGCTGAGACTGTACGCCGCGGTGAGGAATGCGGCTTGCGGATGTTCCTGTACGTGGACGACGAGATTTGGATGACCAACGATACTTATGAGCAGATTTTCTCTAAGATGCGCGGCTTCCAAGTGCCGGGCAGCATGCTGCACCTGACCGATGATCTGGTCGGGGATGTCGCATCCTGTGAGGGTGTCGTCACCAAGCTCATGGGCTGGAGCATGGACGCGGACAAGAAGCGCCGTGCAAAGGAATGGATGAGCGAACTGCCCGGACTGACCTTCACCAGCTCTGGCCCGGATAACTTTGAGATCATGGCCGAGGGTGCCGGTAAGGGCGAGGCCATTCGCTGGCTGGCGCAGGAGCTGGGCATTTCGATGGACGAGACCGCAGCAATCGGTGACTCGGACAACGATTTGAACATGCTGCACGCCGTGCGTCACCCGATTGCGATGGGCAACGCCTCCGATCATGTCAAGGAGCAGGTAGAGTTTGTAACCGGAACCTGCAACACCGACGGCATTGAGCGTGCGATTGCCTGGGTCATGGAACAGGACGCATAAAATCGGACATATAACAAAACGCTCCCAATCGGGAGCGTTTTTTCTGTCAGTCGATATGGACGGGGTCGGGTTCGTGGGCGAACATGAGCAAAAAGCCAATGAGCTGCAATCCGGCTGCAATCCAGATAGCGCGCTCACCGATGCGCTGGGTGAGCACAGCGCCGATGGCAGCGCCCACGGCAAAGACCGCGATGACGAAGTAATAGTGCATGCTTTTGCGCTTCAGTTCGGGGTCGCCGGTCGTGTGGTAACCGCACAGCAGCGAGGCAGCCGAGCGCATATTGCCGATACACATGGTGGTTGCGCAGGGCAGTCCGCGGAACTTGCGGAAAGCGTTGACCTGCATGGCGCAGGCGAAGGACAGCAGGACGTTGGCCGCGACATTGAGCGACTGGGGCAGCAGTCCGGCGATGACGAGCAGCACGATTTCCGCGAGCAGGATGGTCTGCCGCCAGTGGATGCGCGTGCTGTTCTGATAGCGCCGGCACACCAGTTCGGCCAGATACACACCCAGCATGAAGGCCAAAAGCGGGAAGAGGTAGTGCAGCGCACGCCCGGGGTGACCGGTTGCCAGGTTTTGACCGAGCAACACGATGTTGCCGGTCTGGGCGTTGGCGAATACCTGGCCGCGGCAGTTGTACGAGTAGGCGTCCTGAAATCCGCCTGCAAGCGTCAGAAAGACCGCGAGCGTGAGCGAATCGGACATCTGTTTTTTCATGGGAGTCACATCCTTATACGAGACAAACGGGGTTATTTTTACCGAGTCCTATTATACGCAGGTCACCCTGCCCGCGCAAGTGCCGCAGAAGGGACAAAGAAGGATGGCAGAACGGCCAAAACACGAGAGAACCAGCTGGAAAACATAGGGAATGTGTGGGAAACAGGAAATAGATACCATATCTAGCGGTTACAAATTCACTTGGGTGTTGACGGGATGGTAGGAATTTGTGCTGTTTTCGACCGGAATTTCGTATGCTTTTGCCCTTTCGCTCGGGCGCAAAAACGCTTACAATAGAGAAAGCTTATGGACGCCCCTGCATGCCGCGGGGCGTTTTGAATGTCTGGAAGGAGCCCGAAAACGTGAGAGTAAAGTATGTAAAAAAACGTACGGGTAAAGTTGTACCCTATGACGGCCGCTTTATCGAGCGTGCCATCCGACTGGCCGCGGTATCGGCTGGAAACTATGAGGAGTCGGTGGTAACCGATGCCATCGCACACATTGAAAAGCACCTTGCCGATCAGCCGGACGAGATCATCCAGATCGAGGCCGTACAGGATCTGGTAGAGCGTGCCCTGTTTGAAGCCGGACGATTTGACGTAGCCAAGGCATACATTCTGTACCGCATGGACAAGGAAAAGAGCCGCGGTCTGTATGAGCACCGCGACGGCCTGCTGCGCAAGGAGTTTTTGAGCCCCTTCAAGCACGCGCCCGGCCCCATGCAGCAGCTGGGCTCGTTCGTCTACTCGCGCACCTATTCGCGTTACCTGTCTCACCTCGGACGCCGTGAGTTCTGGTGGGAGACCGTGCGCCGTGCGGTTGAGTATAACTGCTCGCTGGCCAAGACCAGCCGCGAGGAGGCCGAGGCACTCTACCGCAACATCTATGAGATGAAGCAGTTCCTGTCCGGTCGTACCCTGTGGGTAGGTGAGACCCGTGTCGGTGAACAGTACCCGATGGCAAACTATAACTGCGCCTTTGAGGTTATCGACAACTTCCACGCATACCACGACCTGTTCTATTTGCTCATGGTCGGCTCGGGTGTCGGCGTGCGTGTGCTCAAGTCGGACGCGGCCAAGCTGCCGCGCGTGCGCACCAACTTAAAGCTTCTGCACGAGATGTATCAGGAAGTGCCCAAGAACGAGCGTCTGGAATACACCAACCTCACCTTCTCGGGCGACACCGCTTACATCACCATCGGTGACTCCAAGGAGGGCTGGGCACAGGCACTCGACGCGTACTTTAACCTGCTCTACAACAACGAGTACAACAAGATCGGTCATATCGTGGTCAATTACAGCAATATCCGTCCCAAGGGCGAAAAGCTCAAGGTGTTCGGTGGTACGGCATCGGGCTACCAGTCCATGATGCGCATGATTGATAAGATTCACAAGATCATCGGTCAGGCCGGTGCGCGTGACGGCAAGACCCGCACCCAGCTCCAGCCCATCGACCTGCTGGATATCGCAAATATCATCGGTGAGAACGTGGTTTCGGGCGGCGTGCGCCGTACCTCGGAGATTGGCCTCATCGATCAGGACGACCCGACCTGCATTCAGGCCAAGAGCAACCTGTACAAGCAGGTTGGCGACCGCTGGGAGATCGACAAGTCGATCGCGCACCGCCAGATGAGCAACAACTCGATTTTCTACACCCATAAGCCCACCCGCGAGCAGCTGCACTGGCACTTGCAGCAGATGCGCTATTCGGGTGAACCGGGCTGGGTCAATCAGGAGGCAGGTGCAAAGCGCCGTCCGAACTTCAACGGCGTTAACCCCTGCGGTGAGATTCTGCTGGACAATCACGGCCTGTGCAACCTGACGACGGTCAACGTCATGGCCTTCGTTCAGCCCGACGGTACTCTCGACCGCGCAGGCCTGCTGGAAGCACAGCGCCTGTCCGCACGTGCAGGCTACCGTATGACCTGCCGTGAGCTGGAGATTCACGAGTGGAACGCTGTACAGCAGCGCGATAAGCTGCTGGGCTGCTCGCTGACCGGCTGGCAGGACATGGTGAATGCGACCGGCATGGAGCGTGAAGAGGAAGCTGAGCTGCTGGCCGAGCTGCGCAAGACCGCACACGAGGCGGCACGCAAGTACGCTGACGCGCTGGGCATGGCCGAGCCGCTGCTCGTGACCACGGTCAAGCCCGAGGGTACGCTGTCGCTGCTGCCCACCGTATCGAGCGGCGTGCACTACTCGCACGCACCGTACTATGTGCGCCGCGTGCGCATCTCGGCGGAAGATCCGTTGTGCAAGGTGTGCGAGGAGCTGGGTTACCCGGTATTCCCCGAGGTCGGCCAGACCGCCGAGGACTGCCGCACCAAGGTCGTCGAGTTCCCGGTCAAGGCACCGGCTGGCCGCGTCAAAGCCGATGTTTCGGCCATCGAACAGCTGGAAAACTACAAGATGTTCATGACCCATTACGTCGATCACAACTGCTCGATCACCATTCACGTCCGTCAGAACGAGTGGGACGCAGTCGAGGAGTGGGTTTGGAAGAACTGGGATGACATCGTCGCTCTGTCCTTCCTGAGCCTGGACGACAATTTCTACGAGCTGATGCCCTACGAGGAGATCAGCCGCGAGGAGTACGAGCAGCGCCGTGCGGCGATGAAGCCGTTTAACCCGTCGCTCATCTCCAAGTATGAGAAGGAAGAAACCGAGCTGGATATCGGCGCAACCGAATGCGTCGGCGGTGTCTGCCCGGTACGATAACACAGACAGACCGGGAAGGGGGACGTTACCCCATCCCGGTTTTTTTTGTTTGAGATATGTTTACAATCCCGGGGGAGCGGTGTATGCTAAAAAGGGGTGTCGGCTCGCCGTGCACCCGGAAGGGGGAACCTATGCAAAAGAAAAATTGCTATCTGACACTGTTTCTTTCCACCCTCAAGCTGAGCGCGTTTACGTTCGGCGGTGGTTATGTTATTGTTCCGCTGATGCGGCGGCGTTTTGTAGAAGGTCTGCACTGGATTGATGAAAACGAGATGATCGATCTCATCGCGATCGCCCAGTCGTCACCCGGCCCGATTGCGGTCAATGCGTCGATTATCATCGGCTATCGCGTGGCCGGTGTGCTGGGTGCACTGTGCACCATTCTGGGCACCGTTCTGCCGCCGCTTGTTATCCTGTCGCTGGTCTCGCTGGTGTATGCCGCTTTCCGCGATAACGCCATCGTCAATGTGGTCATGGGCTGTATGCAGGCAGGCGTGGCCGCGGTCATCTGTGACGTGGTCATCTCCATGGCACAGGGCATTTTGAAACTCAAAAAAGCCCTTCCGATCATCGTGATGGTGCTGGCGTTTGTCGGTCAGGCGGTCTTTCACCTCAATGTCATCCTCATTATCGTGCTTTGCGGCCTGGTTGGTGCAATCAATACGCTGCAAATGCGCAAAAAAGGAGGACAGGACACATGATCTACGCCCAGCTTCTGTGGAGTTTCATTCAGATTGGCCTGTTCAGCATCGGCGGCGGTTACGCATCTCTGCCGCTCATCGAGCATCAGGTTGTAGACGTGCATGGATGGCTCACACCCTTGCAGCTGACCGATATCATCACCATTTCCCAAATGACACCCGGCCCCATCGCGTTAAACGCCGCAACCTTTGTCGGCACACGCGTCGGCGGATTGCCCGGGGCACTGGTCGCAACCTTCGGCTGTGTCCTGCCTTCGTGCATCATCGTGCTGGCACTTGCTTGGGTCTATACCAAGTATAAAAACCTCGGTATCCTGCGCGGCATTCTGGACGGCCTGCGTCCGGCTGTCGTCGCACTCATTGCATCTGCCGGTTTGACCATCTTGGTTTCTGCCTTTTTTACTTCGGGCGCGTTTTCTGCGAATTTGTCCGATGTCAATGGCGTAAATGTCGTGATTTTCGCCGTGTGCCTGATTGTCTTGCGGAAATGGAAACCAGACCCGATTTTGGTCATGGTGGGTTCGGGCGTGCTCGGCGGCCTCGCCGTCTTTGCCTTGCAATATTTGAGCTGATTCCCGCCCGCAGGCGAAATGAAGCTTTCGCTCAAGCCTTTCTCGAAAGGCTTGCGGGTTCTCAGGGCAGCGCCCTGAGTCGCTCTCCGCAGAGAGCGAAATCCCCTCTGGATTCCCGGCGTCCGCCCCGGGAATCCACCGAAACATACCAAAAAGGTCATGCCGCGTCGGCATGACCTTCTTTTTAGTCGTGTTCCTTCTTCAAATATAACATCGGGAAAGGCTGTCCCATCTCGTCGAGCGGTGACCGACGATATACCACAAACCCGGCGTGCGTGTAGAATGCGCGGGCCTTGGGGTTCTGCTCGTTGACACAAACCTCGCGGACGCCGTAAACCTCACACACAAAGTTCAGCAGACGTGTTCCAAGTCCCTGACCCAGATGGTCGGGATGGAGGAATAACATTTCCAGCTTGTCGCCACTCACCCCAGCAAAACCGATCGGCTGACCGTCCGCACCCTGTACTGCAATCAGCACGGGCACATTGCGCAGCGCGTCGGGAACATACTGCGCAATCTGATCGATCTCGCGTGCAGTCAGGAAGGTGTGCGTGGCTGTCACCGACGCTCTCCATACTGCGGTCAGTGCGTCAATGAGCGCAGGGGTGCGCTGGTCGGGTGTTGTGACCGAGAAATCAGCAGGCGGTGCAGACAGCAGCTCACGAACGGTGTCAAGCGGAATGTCCATACGAGCGGCAATCTGCGTTTCCGTCATGCCAGCATCGCGAAAACGCCGTGCAACGGCAGTCAGACGCTCGCCGACCTCGATGATGTGCTGGTCAGGGTCGTAAAAACGGATGACGCGTTGACCCCAGCTGTGCTCGATGACCGGGTGCACCAGTGTTACTTCATGCGCTTGCAGTCGCTCGGCCAATGCGTCTAAATCATCGGTTTCAAAGTAGAGTTCGCTTGCGTTGTGTCCGAGCGTGACCGCGTCGGTACGCAGGAAAGACTTCCAGGTGTCCATCGTTTGCAGAGCAATGTGGCCATCGAGGATGATGTTTGCGCCAAAATCGGCGGTAACGGTCATGCCGAGCACGTCGCAGTAGAAACTGCGTGCCCGTGCCAGATCGGTGACCGAGAGCAGGGTGCAGATATATTCCATAACTTCAAAGCTCCGATTGTAAAAACGTTGCTTTCAGCATAGCATACAAACCGGATTCATACAATGCCTGCTTTTGTAAAATTATGAAAAACGCAGGATTTCGTATAAATGACCAGAAAACGGGAGAAAATAAGACCGAAAACGACCAAATTGAAGACCGAAAAACAGAACTTGACAGACCACCGTGTGCGTGCTATGATAACAGCCGAGGGAATGAATGTCTCCCGCGGCCTTTGCGCCGAAACCGCTTGAATGACGAGAGCTGATGACTTCTGCAACGATTTTTGCAGGAGTTGTCAGCTCTTTTTGTCTGTGTAAGGAGGAAAAAAAGAAGTATGTTATGGAGTTTGGCACTGGTTTTTCTGGGCGGATTGCTCGCCGGAGAGGTTTTTAGGCGATTACGCCTGCCGCCGCTATTGGGCATGCTGCTCGTCGGCATTGCCTTCGGCCCCTATGCGCTGGGATTGCTCGACGATAGTCTGCTGGCCATCTCGGCTGACCTGCGCAAAATTGCGCTCATCATCATCCTGACCCGCGCCGGCCTGAGTCTGGACATTGGCGATCTGCGCAAGGTTGGCCGGTCGGCTGTGCTGCTGTGTTTTGTGCCTGCAACCTTTGAGATCGTTGGTACGGTCATCTTGGCACCGCGCCTGCTGGGCGTGAGCGTGCTCGAGGCTGCGATTATCGGCTCGGTCATCGCAGCAGTCTCTCCGGCAGTTGTTGTACCGCGTATGCTGCGCCTGATGGATGAAGGGTACGGCTCCGGGCAGGGCATCCCGCAGATGATTCTGGCGGGTGCGTCGGTCGATGATGTGTATGTCATCGTGCTGTTCTCGTCCTTTACCAGCCTCGCATCGGGCGGTACGCTGTCGCCGCTCGACTTCGTCCGCATCCCGACCTCACTGGTGCTTGGTATTGCTGCCGGTGTGCTGTGCGGTCTGGCGCTGGCGTGGTGGTTCTCTCATGTGCACATGCGCGACAGCATCAAGGTCGTCGTTTTTCTGGCACTATCCTTTGTGCTGGTCACCATCGAAGATCACTGCACGGGTATCATCGGTTTCTCTGGTCTGCTGGCAGTTATGAGCATGGGCATCATGTTGGGACAGCGCATTCCGGTCGTGTCCAAGCGACTGTCTGCCAAGTATGACCGTCTCTGGGTCGGTGCAGAGCTGCTGCTGTTCGTATTGGTCGGTGCGATGGTCAATGTTGCGTATGTTGCATATGCCGGCGTTGCAGCCATTCTGCTGATTCTGGGTGCAATGGTGTTCCGTATGGCAGGCGTGTTCGCCAGTGTGCTCGGTACCAAACTCAATGGCAAGGAACGCGCATTCTGTATGCTGGCGTATACGCCTAAGGCAACCGTACAGGCTGCGATCGGCGGTGTACCGCTGGCAATGGGACTTGCCTGCGGTGAGACCGTGCTGACCGTCGCGGTTCTGGCGATCTTGATCACCGCACCGTTTGGCGCGATTGCGATTGATTGTACGTATAAGAAGTGGTTGCAAAGAGCGGGATAAGCACCGCACCCATATTGAAGCTTTCGGTCAAGCCTTTCTCGAAAGGCTTGCGGGTTCTCAGGGCAGAGCCCTGAGCCGGACTCCGCAGAGTCCGGAACTCTCTTTTGATTCCGGTCTTTGACCGGAATCAACCAAAAAAGAATAAAAAAAGCGCGTCCGCAGACGCGCAATTCTCTGGAAAGACCGTCCGAAAGGGACGGTCTTTCCTATTTTGTTTGTTTGAGTTGATTCCCGGGGCGGACACCGGGAATCAAAGGAGTGTTTCGAGCCTGCGGGCTCGACCAGGTTCCACCTGGACGGGCTCAAGGGACGCAGTCCCTTGAGAATCCCGAGCTGGGCTGCGGTGCTGGACGTTAAATCAGTGCTCGGTCTTCCAGAATGCAACCGAATACGGCGGGAGTTCCGAGCCGCCGCCGAAGTCGTGCAGCTGACCGGTAATCAAATCCACTGCCTGACCCGAACGCGCGTCAAAGTGTGCGGTATAGGGCTCGCTATCGGCATTGATGGCGACCAGAACGCGTTCGCCCTCGGCTTCGCGCTCCCAGACGCACTGTTTATTGGTCAGAACCAGCTGCTTAAAGCTGCCATAGCACAGTGCCTTGGACTGTTTATGTGCCTTTGCCAGTTTGGTGATCCACTCGGTCAGCTCGTTTTCGACCGGTGCGTCGAAGGACGGACGCAGAGCATCGTCACCCTGTTCCTTTTTGCCCTCTGCGCCCCATTCGCTGCCATAATAGATGCAGGGAATGCCGGGCATACCGAACAGCATACCGTAGAGCAGCGGCAGGTGTTTGGGATTGGTCAGGATGGAGGCAGCACGGGTCACGTCGTGGTTATCGACGAAGGCTAACAGATGCTTACCTTTATATAAGGTCCAGTTTTCCGGGCCGAACTGACGGAGCAGGGAATGGGTGATCTCAAAGAGGTTCATGGAGTTGAGCGAGGAGTACAGACCCTTATAGCACTCGTAGTTGGTGCACGAGTGCAGCATACCCTCGCCAACGCGCTGGTTGTAGTCACCGTGCAGCAGCTCGCCGACCAGGAAGAAGTCGGGCTTGAGCGTGTCGCAGAACGCACGCAGCTGGCGGAGGAACTCGGGCGGCAGGCAGTAGGCAACATCCAGACGCAGGCCGTCGATGTCGAACTGCTGGGCCCAGCCGCGGATGCAGTCAAAGATATGGTTTACGACCTCGGGGTTTTGCAGGTTGAGCTTGACCAGCTCGTAATGACCTTCCCAGCCCTCGTACCAGAATCCATCATTATAATTGGAGCTGCCGTCGAAGCTGATGTGGAACCAATCCTTGTACGGAGAGTTCCATTTGTTCTGCTGGACATCCTGGAACGCCCAGAAGCCGCGGCCAACGTGGTTGAACACACCGTCGAGGACAACGCGGATGCCGTTGCGGTGCAGGCAGGCGCAAACGTCGGCAAAATCGGCATTGGTGCCCAGACGGCAGTCGATGCGGCGGAAATCACGGGTGTCGTAGCCGTGCGAGTCGGACTCGAAGAGGGGAGAGAAGTAGATCGCGTCTGCACCCAATGCGCGGATATGTTCGGCCCAATCGCTGACCTTGCGGATGCGGCTCTGGTATACGCCGTCATTGACGCGCGGTGCGCCGCAGAAGCCAATCGGGTAAATCTGATAAAATACGCTTTCGTATGCCCACATAAAACCAAGACTCCTTTTTTGCAGGGTATCAGCGGAAAGCCGCTTGTCCGGCTTCCCGGTGCTTTCAGTATATCCGATTCTGTGCCTTTTGTACAGAGTGCTCAGAAAAAAACCGCAAAAGCCGCGAAAAATCTCAGAGACCATACAAAAAAATGCTTGCAAACCACCGCGCGGATATGATACACTATTACAGAACGACGGACATTCCTCTGTCTACCGGCCTGAAGGATATGGCCTTAATCGAAGGATAGGCATGAATGCCCAGTATGAAAGGAAGACTGAAAGATGGATTTAGTAAAGGTTCTGTCTGAGCAGCAGCTCAAGAGCGATCTGCCCGAACTCAAGATCGGTGACACCGTAAAGGTTCATGCAAAGATCAAGGAGGGCAACCGCGAGCGTATTCAGGTATTCGAGGGCATCATCATTGCGATGAAGCACGCTGGCATCAACAAGACCGTAACCGTTCGCCGCATTTCTTACGGCGTTGGCGTTGAGAAGACCTTCCCGGTTCACTCTCCCAACATCGCGAAGTTCGAGGTTGTTCGTAACGGTAAGGTTCGCCGTGCAAAGCTGTACTACCTGCGTGGCCGCGTTGGTAAGGCTGCAAAGGTTGCAGAGAAGGTTTAATTACCAGATTGCAAACCCAAAGAGAGGAAGAGGTATCTTCCTCTCTTTTTCTTTTATCCCCATCCCACAGTCTGAAACAACCCGTCATCGCTGTCCGCGGTCAGCGGACAGAACACGCAGATTTCACACTTTTTTGCGATCTAGCACGATAAAATCGCAAGATTCAGTTGCGCGGGAACGGGTTTCGTACTATAATGAGTGCATGTGTCAATCTATCGTCTCAAGGAGGAGAGCCTAACATGAAGCAGCCAAACAGCGCACCGGTGGATACAAAAGACCAGGAAAATGACACCGGACGCTTTACAAACGGTCTGTTCGACTGGTGCGAGGCCATGATCTTTTCGCTGATCCTTGTGGTCGTGGTATTTACCTTCTTTTTCCGCCTGATTGCGGTCGATGGTACGTCCATGCTGCCCACCCTGCAGGATCACGATATGATGATCGTGAGCGATCTGGGTTATAACCCTAAGCGCGGGGACGTGATCGTGGTCAATAAGGAGACTTTCTCCATCGGCCCCATCGTCAAGCGCGTCATTGCAGTCGGCGGTGACACCGTGGACATCAACTTTGCCACCGGCGAGGTGTTCGTCAACGGCGAGGTGCTGGATGAGCCCTATATCAACGAACCGACCTACACGGCAGAGGGCACCGAGTTCCCGCTGACCGTGCCCGAAGGCCAGCTGTTCCTGCTCGGTGATAACCGCAACGGTTCGAGCGACAGCCGCGACCCGCGCATCGGTCTGGTGGACGAGCGCTACGTGATCGGTCATGTACTGGCCGTGATCTTCCCGTTCAGCTCGTTCGGCGTGGTGTCGTAAGCCCCGCTTATTTTGGAGGAATCGCATGAATATACAATGGTATCCCGGCCATATGGCCAAGACCCGCCGCCAGATGCTGGAAAACCTCAAGAATATCGATCTGGTGTGCGAACTGGTGGATGCACGCATCCCGCAGGTCAGCCGAAACCCGGATATGGACGACATTGCGGGCGATAAGCCGCGCATGATTATCCTGAACCGTACCGATCTGGCCGATCCCGACGAGACCCGCCGCTGGGCGGCGTGGTATCGTGCGCAGGGCTACGCGGTTTTGGAGACCGACAGCCAGCACGGTGCGGGCACGTCCCGCTTTGCCGCTGCCGCACGCGAGCGCCTGGCCGATAAGATTGCGGTCTGGAACGAGAAGGGTCAGACCGGCCGCTCGGTGCGCGTCATGGTCGTGGGCATCCCGAACGTGGGCAAGTCCACCTTTATCAATCGTGTGCTCGGACGCAAGTCGGCTAAGGCAGCCGACAAGCCGGGCGTGACGCGCGGCGCACAGTGGTTCCGCGTGCAGGGCGGCATCGACCTGCTGGACACCCCGGGCATCCTGTGGCCCAAGTTCGACGACGAGCGCGTGGGCATTCTGCTCGCGGTCACAGGCGCAGTCAAGGACGACATTCTGGACATCGAGACCCTAGCCTGCAAGCTGTTCGAGCTGCTTGCCGAGCGTGCGCCGCAGGCCATCATCGACCGCTATAAACTCACCATTCCCGAGGAATCGGACTTTCTGGGCTATGATCTGCTCCAGCAGGCGGGCAGAAAGCGCGGTTTCCTGATTTCGGGCGGTGAGATCGACACCGAGCGCATGGCGCGTATCCTGCTCGACGAGTTCCGCGGCGGTGTGCTCGGACGCATTACACTGGAGACCCCGGAGGATTACGAAAATGCCCCGGAAGCGTGAGACAACGACCGTTACACAGGACTATGAGCAGGCCGCACGCGAACAGGGCTTTGGCGCTGTGTGCGGCGTGGACGAGGCCGGACGCGGACCTCTCGCAGGGCCGGTGGTCGCGGCAGCGGTCATTTTGCCCGAGGGCTGTGTGATCGACGGCTTAAACGACTCCAAAAAGCTGACCGAGAAGCGCCGCGAAGCGCTCTACGACGAGATCTGTGACAAGGCACTGGCTTATGCCATTGCCTCGGTCGATCATACGGTCATCGACGAGATCAATATTTTACAGGCTACTTATCAGGCCATGACGCAGGCGATTGCCGGTCTTTCCCTCCCGGCAGACTTTGCCCTCATCGACGGCAACCGCGCCCCCATGCTGGACATTCCCTGTCAGTGCATCGTGGGCGGCGATGCCAAGAGCGCATCCATCGCCGCGGCATCCATCCTCGCCAAGGTCACACGTGACCGCTATATGGTCGAGATGGATGCAAAATACCCGGTCTACGGCTTTGCCGGACACAAGGGCTACGGCACCAAGGCGCATACCGAAGCCATTCTGGCGCACGGGCCCAGTCCCATCCACCGTATGACCTTTTTAAAGAAGCTGTACGACAAGCACCCCGAGGCCAGACCGTGAAGCGCGGCGACTGGGGCGAGCAGGCGGCAGCCGACTACCTGACCGCGCGGGGCTATACCATCGTAGCACGTAATTACCGAACGCGCTGGGGTGAGATCGACCTGATTGTGCAGGACGACCGCTATCTGGCCTTTGTCGAAGTCAAAACCCGTAAGTCGAGCACATTCGCCGCGGCGCGGGAGGCAGTCGGCGCAGCCAAACAGCATAGAATGCTGGAGACCGCGCTCCTTTGGCTGTCCGAGCACCCGACCGCACTTCAGCCCCGGCTGGACGTGATCGAGGTCTATGGCCCGGAGGGCGGGCCTGCGCGGCACATTGAGCACATTCCAAACGCATTTGAAGCGTAGGGGAGGGAAAAACATGCAGTTATTTGACTTGCACTGTGACACTTTGTTTGCATGCTGGGAGACCGAGCAGCACCTGCGGGAGAATACCCTGTGCGTCAGTCGGGACGAAGCCCGCAAGTACGCCATGTACACGCAGGTATTCGCGCTGTTCTGCGGTGCCAAACCACCTGTGCCCATGCCGGGACGGCGCATCTTAGCCGATCTGCCCATGGAAGAACGGCTGGACATCCTGCTTGCGACGGCAAAGCAGGAGTTTTCGGCCAATGCCGACTGGCTCATGCTGTGCCGGGATATGGACGACTGGGCTTGGGCACGCGACCACGGACGACACGCGGCGTTCCTGTCCATCGAGGGTGCGGAGCTTTTGGAAGCCCCCGGTGCGCTGGACAAAGCATACGATGCGGGCGTGCGATTGGTGACGCTGGCGTGGAACTACCAGAACGCCTTTGCCTGTGGTGCGGCGACCGATAACGACAAGGGACTGTCTGACCGTGGACGTGCACTCGTGCACGATCTGGTTGGACGGAACATGATCATTGACGTATCCCATCTGTCCGAGGCCGGATTCTGGGACGTGTGTCTCACGACCGAAGCTCCTTTTGCCGCAACACACTCCAACAGCCGCGCATGCTGTGAGCACAAACGCAACCTGACCCCACTGCAATTTTCTGAGATTGTCCGACGCGGGGGACTGGTGGGACTCAACCTGTACAGCCCGTTTTTGCGGGAGGACGGCAAATCTGCCACGATCGACGACGTGCTGCGGCACGCGGACGATCTGCTGAGCCGGGGCGGAGAACACTGCCTCGCGCTGGGCACGGACTTTGACGGCTGTGAGGACACCCCGGAAGGGCTGCGCACGGTCGGAGACATGGAAAACCTGGCCGAAGCCATGCTGCGGCACGGATACTTAGAAAGCACGGTGAACGCGCTGTTTTACGGCAACGCGGTCACGTTTTTCACCCGGATACTGGGTGCATAAAACCCGAACATGGAGGTTTCAAAGATATGGACTATGTAAGCAGCAGAGACAAGAAGCTGCGCGTGAGCGCGGCACAGGCCATTGCAGCCGGTATCGCACCGGGCGGCGGACTGTTCTGCCCGACCGAGTTCCCGGCGCTGACCGCGGACGAGATGCAGGCGCTTCTGGGCAAGGACTACAAGGGACGTGCCGCGCACATTCTGGGCAAGTTCCTGACCGACTTTACCGCAGAGGAGCTCTCCGACTTTGCCGCCACGGCATACGCCGATGAAAAGTTCGGCGGCGCGGACACTGCACCGGTCAAGAGCCTGTCGGACGGCGTACACATGCTCGAGCTGTGGCACGGCCCGACCTGCGCGTTCAAGGATATGGCATTGCAGATGCTGCCGCACCTGCTGACCGCATCGCTGCGCAAGACCGGCGAGACCCGCACCTGCTGCATTCTGGTCGCCACCTCGGGTGACACCGGCAAGGCAGCGCTCGAAGGCTTTGCAAACGTTCCGGGCACCAAGATCATGGTTTACTACCCGGTAGACGGCGTTTCGCCCATGCAGAAGCTGCAGATGGTCACCCAGCAGGGTGACAACGTCGAGGTTGTCGCCATTCAGGGCAACTTTGACGACGCACAGTCTGCCGTCAAGCGTATCTTCACCGATGACGCGACCGCAAAGCGCATGGCCGATGCAGGCTGCATCTTCTCGTCTGCAAACTCGATCAACTGGGGCCGTCTGGCACCGCAGATCGTCTACTACGTCTCGGCGTACTGCGACCTCGTGAACGCTGGTGCGCTCAAGATGGGCGACAAGATGAACGTCTGCGTCCCAACCGGTAACTTCGGCAACATTCTGGCCGCTTACATCGCAAAGCAGATGGGTCTGCCGGTGAGCAAGCTGGTTTGCGCGTCCAACCAGAATAACGTCCTGACCGACTTCTTCCGTCAGGGGGGTGTCTACGACCGCAATCGTCCGTTCTATACCACCGACTCGCCCTCGATGGATATTTTGATTTCTTCCAACCTGGAGCGTTTACTGTTCTACGTTTCCGGGCAGAATGATGCACTGGTAGCGAAGATGATGGCCGAGCTCAACGAGACCGGCCGCTATGAGGTTCCGGCAGAGCTGCGCGCGCGCATTGCCGCGGACTTCGACGCAGGCTGCTGCGACGATGCCGAGACCGCGGACACCATCCGCCGTACCTTTGAGCGCGAGGGTTACCTGCTCGACACCCACACCGCAGTTGCCGTCAAGGTCTACGAGGACTACCGCGCACGCACGGGCGACATGACCCCGGTTGTGATCGCATCCACCGCAAGCCCGTTCAAGTTCTGCGGCCCGGTTGCCGCTGCGCTGGGCAAGACGGTCGACACCGCGAGCGTCAGCCAGCTTTCCGAGCTGTCCGCACTGACCGGCGTTGCCGCACCCGCTCCGCTCGCAGCGCTGGCAGACAAGACCCCGCGCTTTGACCGCGTGGTCGACAAGGCCGACATCCTGTCCACGCTCGACCTGCTGCTGTAAGAGGTACCGATGGCGCTTTACACCATTGCTGACCTGCATCTTGCCTGTGCGGTCGATAAACCTATGGACATTTTTGGCGGTAAGTGGCAAAATTATATGGAGAAGATCAAGAAGCACTGGAACGCGATCATCACCCCGGAGGACACGGTCGTCATTGGCGGCGACCTGTCCTGGGGCATCAGCTTCGCCCAGTCCAAGGCCGACTTCGACTATCTGCACGCACTTCCCGGCAAAAAGATCCTGCTCAAGGGCAACCACGATCTGTGGTGGAACACGGTCAAGAAGATGACCGAGTTCTGCACGCAGAACGGCTACGATGACGTATCTTTCCTGCACAATAACTGCTATGTCTACGACGATGTCGCCATTTGCGGCACGCGCGGCTGGTTTTTCGAGGAGGATTTTCAGGAGAGCCACGACGAGAAGATCTTCCGCCGTGAGCTGCTGCGTCTGGAAACCTCGCTCAAGGCCGGTCGGGACAGCGGCGCAAAAGAGCGGTACTGCTTTCTGCACTATCCGCCCATTTACGCGAACTTCCGCTGCGGCGAGATCATCGATCTGATGAAAAAGTACGGCGTGACCCGCTGTATTTACGGTCATCTGCACTCGGACAGCCTCAGATGGGCGGTCACCGGCCCCCACGAGGGCATTGAATTTATCTTGGTATCAGGGGATTATCTGGATTTTACGCCAGTTCTGTTAAAAAAGTGAAAAATGGACTAGTAATTTCGGATATAATCTGATAAAATAGACTGGATACAATTTTAGGAGGAATAAATTGTAATGGAACTGAAAAATGTTGAAAAGCTGGAAAAGAGCATTGTTGCTCTGACCATTGAGATTTCCGCAGAAGAGCTCGAGGCCGGCAAGGAGCAGGCATTCAAGAAGAACGGCAAGAAGATCACCGTTCCGGGCTTCCGTAAGGGCAAGGCTCCGCGCAAGGTCATCGAGAGCCTGTACGGCGACGGCGTATTCTTCGAGGATGCACTCAACATCTGCTACCCCAAGGCTTACGAGGCTGCTCTGGAAGAGTCCGGCATCAAGGCTGTTGCAGCAGCTGACGTTTCGGTTTCCGAGATGACCGACGCAGGCGCAGTTGTTCTGGTCTGCAAGGTTCCGGTTGAGCCCGAAGTTACCCTGGGCGAGTACAAGGGCCTGTTCGTTGAGAAGGAAGAGGCTAAGGTTCTGGTCGCTGACGTTAAGGCTGAGCTCGAGCGCATGGCACAGCGTCTGTCCCGCACCCAGACCGTTGAGCGCGCTGCTAAGAAGAACGACACCGTTGTTATCGACTTTGAGGGCTTCGTAGACGGCGTTGCTTTCGAGGGCGGCAAGGGCGAAGGCTACGACCTCAAGCTGGGCTCCGGCACCTTCATCCCGGGCTTTGAAGATCAGCTGATCGGTCTGAAGGCTGGCGAGGAGAAGGACGTTGTTGTAACCTTCCCCGAGGAGTACCATGCAAAGGAGCTGGCTGGCAAGGAAGCTACCTTCAAGTGCACCGTACACGAGGTTAAGGAGACCGTAACCCCGGCAATCGACGACGAGTTCGCAAAGGACGTATCCGAGAAGGCTGAGACTCTGGAAGACCTCAAGAAGGAGGTCAAGGAGCGTCTGCTGGCGCAGAAGGCTGAGACCTTCGAGCGCGACTACGAGGAAGCTCTGCTGACCGCTGTCATCGACGGCATGCAGGCTGAGATCCCGGACGCTATGTTCGAGGCACAGCTCGACAACGTAATGCAGGACTTCGGCTACCGCCTCCAGATGCAGGGCATGCAGCTCGAGCAGTACGCAAAGATGACCGGTTCTGACATGCAGCAGCTGCGCGCTATGTTCATGCCGCAGGCTGAGCGTCAGGTAAAGGTTCGTCTGGCTCTGCAGAAGATCGTTGAGCTCGAGAACCTGGACGTTACCGAGGACGAGATCGAGGCCAAGTACAAGGAGCTGGCTGAGCAGTACGGCATGGAAGTTGAGCAGATCAAGAAGGCGCTGCCGGCTGCATCCATCACTTCCGACATGAAGCTCGACAAGGCGATCGAACTGATCAAGGATACCGCAAAGCCCAAGAAGAAGACCAAGAAGAAGGCTGAGGACAAGACCGAGGAGACCGCTGAGTAAGCATAAAAGGGAGGAAGCCGTACATATCTTCCCAGAGAAATACCCATTCTAAGGGGTGCGTGGGGGATTATGGAAAGGAGTTTTCTTTTATGAGTTTAGTACCTATGGTCATCGAGCCGACCAATCGCGGCGGCGAACGCTCGTATGACATCTTTTCCCGCCTGTTAAATGACCGCATCATCATGCTGTCCGACGAGGTCAACGACACCACCGCGTCGCTCATCGTCGCACAGCTGCTCTACCTCGAGAGCCAGGACCCGGATAAGGACATCTCGTTCTATATCAACTCTCCCGGTGGTTCGGTCACCGCAGGCATGGCGATCTACGACACCATGAACTACATCAAGCCCGATGTCTCCACCATCTGCGTGGGTCTGGCGGCTTCGATGGGTGCGTTCCTGCTGTCGTCGGGCGCAAAGGGCAAGCGTTTCGCGCTGCCCAACTCCGAAATCATGATCCATCAGCCGCTCGGCGGTGCAAAGGGTCAGGCTTCGGATATCAAGATCCACGCTGACTGGATTCTCAAGACCCGTGACAAGCTCAACCGCATCCTCGCGGACAACACGGGCAAGCCGCTCGAGATCATCGAGCGCGACACCGACCGCGATAACTTCATGAGCGCGGAGGACGCCTTGGCCTACGGACTGATCGACAAGGTTTACGACAAGCGCTGAGTGAGCCCAAACTGCACCATCGGCGGGACATTTTCCCGCCGATGGTTTGCGCGTTTTTGACGCATGGCGCTTTCTATGAGGTGAATCATGGCAAATTTTGATGAAAACAAAACCGTGCGCTGTTCGTTCTGCGGTAAGCCGCAGAATAAGGTGCGCAAGCTGGTCGCCGGCCCGAACGTATATATCTGTGATGAGTGCATCAACGTGTGCGCAAGCATTCTCGACGATGAACTGAGCATGGATTACGGCGACGATACGCCCGACGTTCAGGACGCGCCCGAAACCCTGCCCACGCCCCGTGAGCTCAAGGAAGTCCTGGATGCTTACGTCATCGGTCAGGACGAGGCAAAGGTCGCGCTGAGCGTGGCGGTGTACAACCATTATAAGCGTATTTTCCGGGGCGGCGGAGACGATGTCGAGCTGTCCAAGAGCAATATCCTGATGCTCGGCCCGTCCGGCTCGGGCAAGACCCTGCTGGCGCAGACGCTGGCAAAAACCCTGCAGGTTCCCTTCGCCATCGCGGACGCAACCACGCTGACCGAAGCGGGTTACGTCGGTGAGGACGTTGAGAATATCCTGCTCCGACTGATCCAAGCGGCTGACTTCGACGTAGAAAAGGCCGAGCGCGGCATCATTTACGTCGATGAGATTGATAAAATCGCACGTAAGTCGGAAAACCCGTCCATCACCCGAGACGTATCGGGCGAGGGCGTACAGCAGGCACTGCTCAAAATGCTCGAGGGTACGACGGCAAACGTTCCGCCGCAGGGCGGACGCAAGCACCCGCATCAGGACTTTATCCAGATCGACACCACCAACATCCTCTTTATCTGCGGCGGCGCGTTCGATGGCATCGAGAAGATCATCGGCAACCGTATCGGCAAGAAGGGTATTGGCTTCGGCGCCGAGGTGCAGAGCAAGAAGGACGACAAGATCGACCAGATGATCGAGAAGATCGAGCCGCACGACCTGATGAAGTTCGGCCTGATCCCCGAGCTGATCGGCCGTCTGCCGGCCATCGTCGGCCTGCATTCGCTCGACGAGGACGCGCTTGTCCGCATCCTGACCGAGCCCAAGAACGCACTGGTCAAGCAGTACCAGAAGCTGTTCGCGCTGGACGGCGTCAAGCTGGTCTTTGAGCCCGACGCACTGCGCGAGGTGGCCAAGATCGCGGTCGAGCGCAACACCGGTGCACGCGGTCTGCGCGGCGTGCTCGAGGGCGTGATGACCGACATCATGTTCGAGATTCCGTCCGACAACACCATCGAAAAGGTGGTTATCACCCGCGATGTCGTGCTGGGCACGGCTGGCCCTGAGGTCATCCACCGCACGGGCGGCGAGGACGGTCAGAGCGCGTAACCACGGCAAAACCGCTTAAAATTGTCAATCGAAAGGGCACGACGACCTTCGCCGTGTCCTTTTTTGTCGATTCCGCCAATGCTTTCCGCTTGAAACTACCGCCGCGGTATACTATACTATATGATAAGAACAAATCAGGGTTCAACGACGCCGCCCGTTTCCCGGCGGCATGCAATCGAATTTTTCCCCGTTTAGGAGCGTTGAGAAGTATGAACGTGAATGATACAAACAACCAGCGGATGCTCCCCGTTCTGCCCTTGCGCGGACTGACGGCGTTCCCCGATATGCTGATCCACTTCGACGTAGGCCGCGCCATGTCCATCAAGGCGCTCGAGGCCGCGATGAAGGACGGACAGTGGATCTTCCTGACCGCGCAGAAGGATCTCAAGACCGACCGTCCGACCGCAGACGATCTGTACGAGGTCGGCACCATCTGCATCATCAAGCAGATTCTGCGTTTGCCGGGTGATAATATCCGCGTGCTGGTCGAGGGCAAGGATCGCGCCCGCGCTTTGCACTATCAGAAGAGTGAGGACGGCGGCGAATGCCTCAAGGCACAGGTCGAGGTGCTCTACGACATCCTGCCGCTCGGCGGTGAGCGCCGTGAGCAGGCACTCGTGCGCACCGTGCAGAACCGCTTCGAGGAGTACGCTGCACTGGCACCCCGTCTGTCGTCCGACGTGGCACTGACCGTCGCCGCAGGCGGCAACGCCGGCTATCTGGCCGACTACATCGCACAGAATATCCCGATCGACTTCAGCGTCAAGCAGGAAGTGCTCGAAGAGCTCAACGTCAACCGTCGTTTGACCTTCCTCATCCGTCTGCTGACCGAGGAGACCGAGATTCTGCGCATTGAGGGCGATATTCAGGAGCAGATCAAGGCCGCAATCGACAAAAACCAGAAGGACTACTATCTGCGCGAGCAGATCAAGGTCATCCAGTCCGAACTGGGTGAGCAGGACGTGTCTGCCGAGGCAGAGGAGTACCGCGAGAAGATCGAAAAGCTGGGTCTGCCCGAGGAGAGCGCAAGCAAACTGCGCAAGGAGACCGAACGACTGGCCAAGATGAGCGGTTCGTCGGCTGAGGCCGGTGTCATCCGCACCTACCTCGACACCGTGCTCGAGCTGCCCTGGAAGACATCCACCCGCCCGCGTCACGATCTGGAACGCGCACAGAAGATTCTCGACCGCGACCATTACGGTCTGGAGAAGGTCAAGGAGCGCATTCTCGAGTTCATGGCGGTCAAGACCCTGGCGCCCGACCTCAAGGGTCAGGTGCTCTGTCTGGTCGGCCCTCCGGGCGTCGGTAAGACCTCCATTGCACGCTCGATCGCAGAGGCCATGAACCGCAAGTATACCCGCATGTCGTTGGGCGGCGTGCGCGATGAGGCCGATATCCGCGGCCACAGAAAGACGTACATCGGCGCGATGCCCGGACGCATTATCGCTGCCCTGCGTCAGGCAGGCAGCCGCAATCCGCTCATCCTGCTCGACGAGATCGACAAGATGGGCAACGATTTCCGCGGTGACCCGGCTTCGGCTATGCTCGAGGTGCTGGACACCGAGCAGAACAACGCCTTCCGTGACCATTACATCGAAATTCCCTTTGACCTGTCCGACGTGCTATTCGTCACGACGGCAAACGACCTGTCTACCGTGCCGCGCCCGCTGCTCGACCGTATGGAGGTCATTGAGCTGTCGTCCTACACGGCAGAGGAGAAGCTGCACATCGCACACGACCATCTGCTGCCCAAGCAGATCAAGAAGCATGGCCTCAAGGGCACCCAGCTGATCGTGCCCGAGGAAACCCTGTCGGCTGTCATTTCGGGTTACACCCGCGAGGCAGGCGTGCGCCGCCTCGAGCAGGTCATCGCCAAGCTGTGCCGCAAGGCGGCTAAGAAGATCGCAGACGGCTCGGCAAAGCGCGTCACCATCCATCCGGCTGACCTGGAAGCCTACCTGGGCGCACCCAAGTTCAAGGAGGATAACGTGTCCAAGGAGGACGAGGTCGGCATCGTCAACGGTCTGGCGTGGACGAGCGTGGGCGGTGAGATGCTGCAGGTCGAAGTCGCTGCCGTACCCGGTACGGGCAAGATCGAAATCACCGGCAACCTCGGCAAGGTCATGGAGGAGAGCGCAAAGGCTGCGGTCACCTTCGTCCGCTCGCGTGCCGAGATGCTGCGCATTGACCCCAATTTCTACAAGAACACCGATATCCATATCCATTTCCCTGAGGCTGCCATCCCCAAGGACGGCCCGTCTGCCGGTATCACTATGGCGACGGCTATCATCTCGGCGCTGACCGGTGCACCGGTGCGCCACGAGGTCGCAATGACCGGTGAGGTCACGCTGCGCGGCCGCGTCATGCCCATCGGCGGCCTGCGCGAGAAGACCATGGCGGCTTACCGTGCCGGTATTCGCACCATCATCATCCCCAAGGACAATCAGGTCGATCTCGAGGAGGTCGAACAGGTGGTCAAGGATCACGTGCAGTTCGTGATCGCTGCCCACATGGATACGGTCATGGAGACCGCAATCGATTTCTCCCGCCGTCCGGCAGTCACCACCCGCCGCGACGAGACTACACAGGAAACCCAAATGCCGCTGTCTGCACCCGGTTCCACCCGAACCACCCTGCGGCAGTAAGAGACAGAGAGGGGACACTATGCTCAATCTGCACAATGCTGAGTTTATTCGCTCGGCGGTCAAAACCGCTGACTTTCCCGCCGACGGCCTGCCCCAGATCGTTTTCGCCGGTAAGTCTAACGTCGGTAAATCGTCGACCATCAACAAAATTCTGAACCGCCGCAACTTCGCTCGTGTCGGCGGTCAGCCCGGTAAGACCATCCATATCAACTTTTTCTCCATCGATAAACAGGCCTATTTTGTCGATCTGCCCGGTTACGGCTACGCAAAGGTATCCAAAACCGAGCGCGACCGCTGGGCCGGTCTGCTCGAGACTTATTTTACCTCCGGCCTCATCACCCTCGGCCTGCAAATCGTGGATATTCGCCATAAACCCACCGCGGACGATAAAACCATGGCCGATTGCTTCTTAGGCACCGGTCAGCCCTTCGCCGTTATCGCGAATAAGTGGGATAAGATCAAGAAGAGCGAACTCGAGGGTAATGTCGCACGCATCCGCGAGACCTTGCTGCTGCCCGAGGAAGTCCCGGTCATCCCGTTCTCGGCAGAGAAGGGAACCGGCCGCGATGAAATTTTGGCACTCATCGAGGAACACATCGCCGCATTCACCCCCGAAGCATAATTGAAGCTTTCGCCAGCCTTTCTCGAAAGGCTGCGGGTTCTCAGGGCAGCGCCCTGAGCCGCATCCCGCAGGATGCGGAATTCCCCGATTGATTCCCGGTGTCCGCCCCGGGAATCAACAAAAAATAAACTCAATCGCTCGCCGCAGCGAGCGAAATCCCCTTGCGCGCCAAGCGCGCTCATAAGACCCAACCTGCTGGATTGGGTCTTTTTTCTTTGCCTCGGCACCTGCACACTTCCTCCGCAACCACACCCAGCATACATTTCGAGACACCCCGCAAACCTGTTTCCACGCTTCTCGTATTGCCTCAAACCCGCCTGTCGCAAACGTAAAAAAATCATCATAAATTTTGTATAAAATGTAAAATTTTTATGTCGCCTAATAGACCAAAAACCCTGAAAATTTGAGATAAAAAGAACGAAATTTGCAACTTTTTTGATTTGGTCAAATGGTAAAAACGAAGAAAATCGCAAAAAACCTTGACAAAATCCCTCGTTTTCATTATACTTACTTTCGTAAGGAAGATATGGTCGCCCGATCCGGTCGCCCCACCAGAGCAAAGCCTGTGTTTTGCTCTATTTTTATGGCGCTGCCGCGTCGCACGCACCAGTCTCACAACCGAATATTAGGAGGATACAAAGAGCATGAAGAGATTTCTGAGTGCAGTACTCGCAGGCGTTATGGCGCTGTCGCTCATGGCAGGCTGCTCGTCCGGCGGGGAGGAAACCACCACCACCGAGTCCGGCAATGACACCACCGCTGAATCCACCGGCCTGTTCCCGGCAGTTGCCAAGGAAGACCTCAAGGTTGGCGTCGTTCACATCACCGACCCTGCTGAGGGTACTGGCTACACTTACACCCATGATCTCGGCATCCAGGGCATGCAGAAGAACCTCGGCCTGGACGACAGCCAGATCATCCGCAAGAACAACGTCGACGACACCGACGCAACCGCTATCCGCACCGCACTCGAGGAGTGCGTTGAGGAAGGCTGCCAGATCGTCTTCGCAACCTCTTGGGGCTACATGGATTACGTTGAAGAGATCGCTGAGGAGTACCCGGACGTTCTGTTCGCACACGGCACCGGCTACAAGTCCAACGGCAAGAACTTCATCAACTACTTCGGTAAGATCAACCAGGCTCGTTACCTGTCCGGTATCGCTGCTGGTATGAAGACCACTTCCAATAAGATCGGTTACGTTGCCGCTCAGAACAACGAGAACGGCGAGGTTACCTCTGGTATCGACGCATTCGCTATGGGCGTTGAGTCTGTAAATCCGGACGCTAAGGTTTACGTCAAGGTTACCGGTTCCTGGTTCGATCCTGAGGGCGAGGGCCAGGCTGCTAAGTCCCTGATCGACATGGGTTGCGACGTTATCGCACAGCACTGCGATACCGCAAACCCGGCAACCGAGGCTGAGAAGGCTGGCGTATTCGCAGTTGGCTACAACTCCGACATGGCGCAGAAGGCTCCGGGCGCAACCCTGACCTCTGTTATGTGGGATTGGTCGGTATTCTACACCGAGGCTGTTCAGAAGGTTATCGACGGCACTTGGGACGGCCAGAACTACTTCGGTTCCATGCAGGACGGTCTGGTAACGCTGGCTCCGTGCTCTGACCTGTGCGCTGAGGGCACCGCAGAGAAGATCAAGGAAGTTCAGGACAAGATCATCTCCGGCGAGTGGGATATCTTCGACGGCACCACCGAGTACGAGGACAACCAGGGTCAGACCCACACCCTCAAGGCTGAGGATTACGGCACCTGCAACTGGTACTACAAGAACGTAGAAGTCGCTTAAAGCCAAACGGCTGGACGGCGAAAATCGAATATTTGCCTTAGGCGTAGAGGGGCGGTCAAACATTACTTTGGCCGCCCTTTTTGCCAGGAAAACAGACAGAAAGGGGAAGCTATGGCAAACAACGGATATGCCATCGAATGCCGCGGTATTACGAAAACATTCGGCACGGTGGTCGCAAACGACGGGGTAGACCTGACCGTTCGCTACGGCGAGGTGCTTGCACTTTTGGGCGAGAACGGTTCGGGCAAGACGACTCTGATGAATATGCTCTCGGGTATCTATCACCCGGATGCCGGTACAATTAAAATCGCAGGTCAGGAGGTATCCATCTCCTCACCCGAGGACGCAATGGCGCTGGGCATCGGCATGATCCACCAGCACTTCAAGCTGGTCGATGTGTTCACCGCTGCGGAAAATATCGCGGTCGGTACCCCGGGCAAGCGCCTGTCCGCACGCGTTATGCGCGAAAAAGTCTGCCAGATCAGCCGCTCGATCGGTCTGGACATCGATCCCGACCGCCGCGCCTTTGAAATGTCGGTCTCGGAGAAGCAGACCGTCGAAATCCTCAAGGTGCTCTATCGCGGCCAGCGCATCCTGATTCTGGACGAGCCCACCGCCGTCCTGACACCGCAGGAGACCGAGCGCCTGTTTGACATTCTGCGCTCCATGCGTGAGCAGGGCTGTGCAATCATCATCATCACCCATAAGCTCAATGAGGTTATGGCCATCTCCGACCGCGTGACTATCCTGCGTAAGGGTAAGTACATCGACACGGTCAACACATCGGAGACCAACGAGAAACAGCTCACCGAGCTGATGGTTGGCCGTCCGGTTTCGCTCGAGATCGAGCGCCCCGACCCGGTCGATCCTCAGTCCATCCTCAAGATCGTCGATTTGACCGTGCGCAAGCCCGACGGCACCATCGCCATCAACGACGCAAGCTTCGAGGTGCGCACCGGTGAGATTCTGGGTGTTGCTGGTATCGCAGGTTCCGGCCAGAAGGAGCTGTGCGAGACCATCGCCGGCCTGTGCCCGGCAGAGAAGGGCGCTATCCTGTACAAGAAGGAAAACCTCATCAGCAAGTCGCCCCGTGAGATCATCCGTCTGGGCGTTCACCTGGGCTTCGTTCCCGAGGATCGTCTGGGCATGGGTCTGGTTGCGTCCATGGGCATGGTCGGCAACATGATGCTCAAGACCTACGACGCAAACCCCGGCCCCTTCGTCGACCCGGCACCGGCACGCGCACGCGCAGAGGAGCTGGTCGAGCGTCTGGAGATCGTCACCCCGTCGGTTGACACACCGGTACGTATGATGTCGGGCGGTAACGTACAGAAGGTTCTGCTTGGCCGTGAGATCGAGTCTAACCCACAGGTACTCATCACCGCATATCCGGTACGCGGTCTGGACATTAACTCGTCCTACACGGTCTACGACCTGCTCAACGAGCAGAAGCGCAAGGGTGTCGCGGTTGTCTTCATCGGTGAGGACCTTGACGTTCTGATGGCACTGTCCGACCGTATCATGGTCATGTGTCACGGCGCAGTCACCGGCATCGTGGACGGCCGCACGGCAACCAAGGACGATATTGCGCGCCTGATGGTCGGCGCAGGAGAGGAGGTACAGGCATGATCCGTATTGTCAAGACCAAAGAGAAATCCAAAAAGCAGCAGATGCTTCTGCGTCTGGCCGCTTTTGTGCTGGCACTGTGCGCGGGCGGCCTGTTCCTGCTCGTGCTGGGCAACAATCCCTTTGCCATTTACGGCACCATCCTGTCCGGTGCGTTCCGCTCGGAGATGGCCATTCAGGCAACCATCAAAATTATGATTCCGCTGCTGATCGCCTCGCTCGGCGTCATGCTGGCCTTCAAGATGAAGTTCTGGAACATCGGCGGTGAGGGTCAGCTCATCATGGGCGGCGTGTTTGCCTCCTATTTCGCCCTCTTCCACGCAGACTGGCCGGGCTTCATCCTGTTCCCGGTCATGTTCATCGCCGGTATCATCGGTGGTGGTATTTGGGCGCTGATTCCGGCCTTCTTTAAGGTCAAATTCGGCACCAACGAGACGCTGTTCACGCTGATGCTCAACTACATCGCACTCTATCTGGTCAGCTGGCTCCAGGAAGACCCTTGGCGTGACCCGGCGGCCAACGGTTTCCCCAAGATTGCAAGCTTTGACAAGAGCGCTGTGCTGCCCAAGCTGTTCGGCGTACAGATCGGCTGGGTCATCGCACTCATTCTGGTCGCTGTCCTCTTCGTCTACCTGCGCTATACCAAGCAGGGCTATGAGATTTCGGTTGTCGGTGAGAGCCGCGCAACTGCGACTTATGCCGGTATGAACGTACAGAAGATCATCCTGCGCACCATGTTCCTGTCCGGTGCAGTTGCCGGTATCGCGGGCATGGTACAGGTCACCGGTTCCGACCGCACGCTGACCACCGGCGTTGCAGGCGGTGTCGGCTTTACCGCAATCATTGTCGCATGGCTCGCACAGCTCAACCCGGTGTCCAGCCTGATTATCGCATTCCTGTTCTCGGTTCTGGAGAAGGGCTCCTCGGTCGTACAGTCCCAGTTCGGCCTGTCCACCGATTGCGCAGACGTATTACAGGGCATCATCCTGTTCTTCGTTCTGGGCTGTGAGTTCTTCATCCGCTATAAGTTCGTCCGCGACAAAAAACAGTCCGCAGCAGAAGGAGGCAAATAAGCGATGGAAATGTTCCTGAAATTTTTAGTCGCAGCAGTCGCCGCAAGTATTCCGCTGCTGTTCGGTACGGTGGGTGAGATTCTGTGCGAGAAGGTCGGACACCTGAACCTCGGTGTTGAGGGTCTGATGTCCATTGGCGCGTGCGCGGGCTTTATGGTCGGTATGCAGACCGACTCTTTTGTCCTCGCACTCATTGCAGCCTTTGTCGCTGGTGTGCTCGCTGCACTCATTTACGCCGTCCTGACCGTCACGTTCCTGGCCGATCAGAACGTATCCGGCCTGACGCTGACCATCTTCGGTATCGGTCTGGCAAACTTCATCGGTATCTACATGCTCGGTGCCTCGGAAAACGGCACGCTCAAGCTGCCCGAGGGCATCACCGCGCAGATGAACAACATCCACATTCCCGGCCTGAGCGATATCCCGGTCGTGGGTCAGCTCATCTTCTCGTACAGCCCCTTTGTTTATCTGGGTGTTGTCATCGCCATTCTGGCTGGCCTGTTCCTCAAAAAGACCAAGCTCGGTCTGAACGTACAGGCGATCGGTCATAACCCCGCAGCGGCTGACGCGGCCGGTATCAACGTCACCCGCTGGAAGTATGTCATGATCCTGCTCGGCGGCGGTATCTGCGGCATCGGTGGTGCGTACTGCGCCATGATCATCAACAGCGGTGTCTGGATCTCCAATAACGTTGGCGGTCTGGGCTGGATTGCCGTTGCACTGGTCATCTTTGCAAAGTGGAATCCTTGGCTGTCCATTCTGGGCTCGTTCGTATTCGGCGCACTGCGCGTCCTCAAGTATTACATGCCCCAGTCGGTCGTCAACCTGCCTACCGCGTTCTATGACATGCTGCCGTTCCTGATTACCGCAATCATTCTGGTCATCAGCTCCATCCGTAAGAAGCGTGATCTGAATATCCCGGGTTCGCTGGGCGTCAATTACTTCCGTGAGGAACGCTAATCAAAGCATCGCAGTCATCCCGCCCGCAGGCGAAATAAAGCTTTCGCTCAAGCCTTTCTCGAAAGGCTTGCGGAGTCTTGAGGCAGAGCCTCAAGTCGCCCGTCGCAACGGGCGAAACCCCCTTTTTGAAACCCGGAGCCCATTCCGGGTTTCAACTCAAAAAAACCCAAAACGCGCTCCGCAGAGCGCGTCATCCCCCTTAAATCGCAAACACACTCGAAAAACCGTCCCAATCTGGGACGGTTTTTCCATTTTTCCCGCCATTTCACAGCCTTTTCGCAAAAAACTGCAAACACCATATTACTAAAATTTAACCAGTTTGTGAACTTTTCTCGACACACATTGAACCCCTCGCACTCTTCGCGTATAATAATAGTAATCTAAAGTTAAGGTGGCTTTTACTATGTTCGATTTTTTGCGTCGCCTGATGTATGGCCGTTATGGAAGCGATGCGCTCAATCAGTTCCTGATGGTTATTGCCCTGGTGCTGCTCATCCCCTGGTTCTTTACCCACTGGGCAATTTTCTCCATCCTCATTCTTGCCCTTATTATTCTTATCTACTGCCGCATGTTCTCGCGCAATATCTATAAGCGGTCGGCAGAAAACCAGAAGTTTCTTGCGTGGTTTACGCCCATCCAGCGCAAATTAGCCGGTCGGAAGATGCAGATGCAGGACAAGGCGCATCGGTATTACAAGTGCCCGTCCTGTGGCCGCACCCTTCGTGTACCGCGCGGCAGAGGTCGTATTGAGATCACCTGTCCGCACTGTAAACGCAAGTTTACTAAGAAAACATAAGTTTTGCGACATAAAACTCTTGCTCTTTTTGAGATTTTGCGCGATAATGGAATAAGATATAAAAAACGCGACAAGATTCAAGGAGAGAGGGAGAACCATGACACTCGAACAACTGACTGCAAAGACGTACAAGAAGCTCAAAGATCAGGATTTCGGCGGCGGAGAAGGCCGTCAGCTGGCGATTCAGGTCGACCTGGCCGGCAAGATCGGCGGCGTGTTTTACATCGAGGTAAAGGACGGCTGCGTTTCGGTGATGCCGTATGAGTATCTGGACAGAGACGCGATTCTGGCTGTGACGATGACGAATTTTGATCGTATGCTGACGGGCAAGCTGGACGTTAAGCAGGCATATGTGGACGGCAAGCTCAAGATCGAGGGCGATGTCGAGAAGGTAATGGAGCTTGCACGGCATTTTGGCTGATGGACAAGCACAGGTCAATAAGAAAAGCACGCTTTCGAGCGTGCTTTTTTGTTATTTGTTTTAAATTGAAACCCGGGGCGGACACCGGGTTTCAAAAGGGGATTTCGCCATCTGCGGATGGCGACTTGAGGCTCTGCCTCAAGACTCCGCAAACCTTTGAAAAGGTTTGATCCAAACTTCAATAAGGGGTGCGGTGCTTAGGCGCGCCAAAGGAACACGGGAATCGGGGGATCATTTTTCCGATTCGCCCAATCGCAGGTCAGCACCGAATATTTATGGTCGTCGATGGTACGGAAATATTCCAGCAATGCGTCGCGCTCTTCGTAACCGTTCGCACCGCCGTAATAGAGTGACAGACTCATCACGCCGCCGGGTTTAAGCAGGCTGAGGCCGGTTTCCACTGCCTGAATGGAGGCATCCGGGGTGGTGAAGATGTTCGGGTCACCACCGGGCAGGCGGCCAAAGTTGAACACGATGCAGTCGATGCTCTCGGGTGGGACGTACTGCGCCATATTGACGTGTGAGTCCAGAATAACCTCAGCTGACAGGCCGCGGGACGCGAGCAGGGCATTGGTCTGATCGATGGCGCTTTGCTGGATGTCGAATGCCCAGACGTGACCGGAAGACCCAGCGAGTTCACATAATAAAGCGGTATCGCGTCCGCGTCCGGCGGTGGCATCGATGCAGTGCGCACCAGGCTGAACGTGACGGCGGATGAAGTCGTGAGCGAGGGATAGGGTGTTAAGGCCCATATTGCCAAACCTCCTTGTGTTTGCTGAGTCTATTGTATCAGAAGGAATGCGAAGACGCAAATTGACTCTTTCTTTCACACTGTGCTATAATAAAGTCACATGGACATTTGAGGGAGGTCATGATAGATATGCTCAATGAATCGGTAGTTGCGCTTGGCAAGAAGCGTTCGACCATCCGCGAGCTGTTTGAGTTTGGCAATCAGCGTGCCGCGGTGGTCGGTCGAGAGAATATTCTGGATTTTTCGCTGGGTAATCCCAACGTACCGGCACCGGAGGCGGTCAAACAGGCGATTTTGGACACGCTGGACACCGAAGACCCGGCAGTCACGCATGGCTATACGTCGGCGCAGGGCGCGGACTTCGTGCGTGAGACCATCGCGCAGGACTTGAACCGTCGGTTTGGCACACAGTACGGCGGGCGCAATCTGTATATGACGGTCGGCGCAGCGGCGGCACTGTCCATTTGCTTTAAGGCACTGACCGCATCCCCGGACGATGAATTTCTGGTACTCGCACCCTATTTCCCCGAGTACCTAGTCTTTATCGGAGAGGGCGCAGGCGCAAAGCCGGTCATTGTCCCGGCACGCAATGAGGATTTCCAGATCGACTTCGACGCACTTGACCACCGCATCAACGAACACACCAAGGCTGTGGTCGTCAATTCACCCAATAACCCGTCCGGCGCGGTCTACTCCGAGGACACCGTGCGCCGTCTGGCTGAACTGCTCACCCAGCGCTCACAGCAGTACGGTCATCCGATCTACCTGATCTCTGATGAACCGTATCGCGAGCTGGTGTACGATGCCGATACCGTCGTGCCCTTCCTGCCGAAGTATTACGACAATACACTGGTCTGCTATTCCTATTCCAAGTCGCTGTCCCTGCCCGGTGAGCGCATCGGCTATGTGCTGGTACCGGATAGCGTGCAGGATTTTGCGGACACGTACGCAGCCGTGTGCGGCGCAGGACGTGTTCTGGGCTACGTCAACGCACCCAGCCTGTTCCAGCGCGTCGCGGCCAAGTGCACCGGCCTCACGTCCGATTTGTCGATCTATCAAAAGAACCGCGACTTGCTCTATGAGGCATTGACTTCCTATGGCTATCAGTGCGTCAAGCCGCGTGGTGCGTTCTATATCTTCCCGCAGACCTTGGGTATCGATGATTATAAGTTCTGCGAGATGGCGAAGAAGTATGATTTGTTGGTCGTACCGGGTACCGACTTCGGCGCACCGGGTCATATGCGCATTTCGTATTGCGTCAAGACTGAAATTGTCGAGTGTGCCCTGCCGATCTTCGAGAAGCTCGCCAAGGAAGTTCTCGGCTAAAAAAAGCACCGCACCCCTAATTGAAGTTTTCGCCGGCCTTTTTTAAAAGGCCGCAGGTTCTCAGGGCAGCGCCCTGAGTCGCGTCCCGCAGGACGCGAAACCCCCTCTTTGATTCCGGTCTTTGACCGGAATCAACCAAAACAAAAACAAAAGCGCGACCCGCAGGTCGCGCAATTCTTCGCGCACAAAGTGCGCTCATAAAAAGACCGTCCGAAGGGACGGTCTTTTTCCTGTGTATGTCTAGGTTGAAACCCGGGGCGGACACCGGGTTTCAAGAGGGGAGTTTCGAGCCTGCGGGCTCGACCAGGTTTCACCTGGACGGACTCAAGGGACGCGTCCCTTGAGAATCCCATTTTTCGCCTGCGGGCGGGAATCCTTTTAATCGACATCATGCCGATTGACAATCACAATCGAGATTACAGCGGACAGGACGTTCAGCATCAGCGCACCGACAATCAGCACCCACATTCGAGGCTGGAAAAAGCTAGCCATCTGTGTAATGATGTTCTGTACAAAGGTCTCGTGAACCGCAATCACATTGCCTTTCATCACAAGAATGGGCAGACCAAGACACAGCAGGAGCAGGGCAGCCATCGAGGCGAAGCGCCCGCGCTCGGGGCCGAAGCGGAACAAAAAGGGCATCTGAAAGGCCAGAATGGTTAGACCAAGTGTAATCATCAAAATGATTTCACTCCAGGATGTAGGATCGGTGATGAGGTCGGTATAGCGATCGATCAGCAGGTAGACCAGACAGGGGATGATGGCGGCGAGGATGCCCAGTCCGGCGAGGATATACTTGCTCAGCACGCCCATGCTGCGCGGGATGGGCAGGCAGGCGGCGTAGGCGTTCCAGTGACAGCCCTTGTCGATGGTCATGGCGTTGATGGGCAGCATGATGGACAGCACGGTGATAAAGAACATGAAGAAGCTGGAATTGCCGGAGAAGATGCCGATGGCGCAGTAGATGACCAGAAAGGCGGCATAGATGCGCAGGGTTCGTTTGAGTGCTAAGATGTCTTTGAGCAGCAGTGCATACATGGTTTAACCCTCCTTTCGGGCGAGAAAGAGCAGAATATCGTCCAGATTGACCGGTTCGAGCGGCAGACTGGAGGGCACGCGGTCGCGTTCGACCAGAGCTTGTGTCTGGAACTGTCCGCGCCGCACGCCGAGGATGGCGTCGGGGGCGAGCGACGAGAGTACGGACGGGTCAGCGTGCAGGATGCCCAGCCGTGCGAGCAGGCTGTCCTTTTCCTCAAAGAAAGCGATCTGGCCCTGATGGATGAAGGCGACGTAATCGCAGATTTTCTCCAAATCACTCGTGATGTGGGAGGAAATGAGGATGGAATGGGAGTCATCCTGCATAAAATCATAGAAAATATCCAGAATTTCGTCTCGGATGACCGGGTCGAGGCCACTAGTCGGCTCGTCGAGCAGCAGCAGACGGCAGTCGTGGGACAGCGCGCAGGCAATGGACAGCTTCATCTGCATGCCGCGCGAGTAGTCCTTAACCGGCTTTTTGCGGGGCAGGTCAAAGCGGGTGAGGTAGTCTTCGAAGGTCTTGTCCGACCAGGTGCGGAAGGAGGCAGACAGGACGCGGCCAATGTCGCGGGCGCTCAGATCACCCGGGAAATGGCAGCTGTCGAAGACCACGCCGACGTGCTCAAGATCGCGGCAGCCGTCCTCGCCAAAGACCTGCACACTGCCGCTGTCGGGCATGAGCAGACCCAGAATCAGTTTGATCGTGGTGGACTTTCCCGCACCGTTTTCCCCGATGAAGCCGACCACACTGCCGGTCGGAACGGTCAGGTCAAGCGGCCCAAGGGTAAAGGCGGGATAACGCTTGGAAACGTTGTGTAAATGGATGACATCCATAGTTATTCTCCTTTGCAGAGCAGCGAGAGCATTTCGTGCAGCTCGTTTTCGGTCACACCGGCTTGCGCCGCGAGCGCGATGCAGGCAGACAGGTGGGTTTCGATTTGCCGCAGATTTTCCTCTCGGATGAGTTCGGTGTTAGTTTGCGCTACGAAACTGCCTTTTCCAGGCACGGTTTCGACGAATCCCTCGCGTTCAAGTTCCTCGTAGGCGCGTTTTGTGGTAATGAGACTGATGCGCAGGTCTTTTGCCAGCGCACGCATGGACGGCAGTGCATCTCCGGGGGCGAGTTCACCCGACAGAATCATGGCCTTGATCTGTGCGGTGATCTGGTCGTAGATGGGCTGGCCGCTGGTATTGCGGATAATGAGATTCACGGTGCACCTCCACTGTGATTTGCAAATCTAGTGTATATACTCAATATATACAGTTATACACAGTTTGTCAAGGGGGCGGAGAAAAAATAAATGGGGAACTTGTCCGGATAGTACCGCACCCCTAATTGAAGCTTTCGCCGGCCTTTCTCGAAAGGCCGCAGGTTCTCAGGGCAGCGCCCTGAGTCGCGGCTCGCAAGCCGCGAAATCCCCTTTTTGATTCCGGTCAAAGACCGGAATCAACCAAAACGAAAACAAAAGCGCGACCCGCCGGTCGCGCAATGCTCCGCGCACAAAGTGCGCTCATAAAAAGACCGTCCGAAAGGACGGTCTTTTTCCTGTGTATGTCTAGGTTGAAACCCGGGCCGGACACCGGGTTTCAAAGGGGAGTTCCGCCGTCTGCGGACGGCGGCTTGAGGCTCTGCCTCAAGGCTCCGCAAGCCTTTCGAGAAAGGCTTGAGCGAAAGCTTCATTTTTGGCTGCGGTGCAAATTTTTTGGTCTTGCGTCAGGTTCCCCGATGTGTTATAATACCTAAGTCTCAAATGATTATAAAGACATGCACGCCTTCCCGCATTCAACAGGCTGGGAAGGCGATTTTTTGTGCAGAAAGGGGTAAAAATGAACGAAAAACAAGAATTTATGCGACGAAAACCGGTATTTGGACTGCTGATTTCCATGTCCATCCCGGTTGTGCTGTCCATGCTCATCCAGTCGCTCTACAACATCGTCGACAGCATCTGGGTCACTAAACTGGGTACCGATGCACTGACCGCAGTATCTCTAGCATTTCCTCTGCAAAATGCCATTATGTCGGTCGGCGTGGGTATGGGCGTGGGCATCGGCTCGGTCGTATCCATGCACCTTGGCGCAGGGGAGCGCAAACAGGCCGACCGTGCGGCCTCGCTGGGCGTGCTGCTCGTGCTCATCCATTGCGTGATCTTCGTTATCGCGGGCGTGGTGCTCACCCGACCGTTCCTGAGCATGTTCACTGACGATGCGCGTACGCTGTCGTGGGCGTGTGATTACACCTACATCGTCATGTGTCTGTCGTTCGGCGAGCTGCTGCAAATGTGTTTTGAGAAGATCTTTCAGGGCATTGGACGCATGAAAACCACCATGGTGCTCATGGCGAGCGGCTGTATCATCAACATCGTGCTTGATCCCATCCTGATTTTCGGCTGGTTTGGTCTGCCTGCGCTGGGTGTGCGCGGTGCGGCCATCGCGACCGTCATCGGGCAGATCGTCGCCATGCTGCTCTACGTCGTAATCTTCCTGACCCGCGATGTCGGCGTGCAAATCACGCTGCGCGGTGTGAAATTGGACAAAGTTCTGGCGAAACGCATCTATAACATCGGCATTCCGTCCTCACTCATGCTCGCGATGCCGTCCGTGCTCACCGGCATCTTAAACGGCATGCTCGCTGCATTGGGCAGCGTCTATGTCGCGGTATTCGGCCTTTATTACAAGCTCCAGACCTTCGTCAATATGCCCGCCTGCGGCGTTATTCAGGGCATGCGCCCGATCATCAGCTATAACTACGGTGCGGGTGAGCATGCTCGCGTGCGTCAGACCATTTCGTACAGCCTGCGCATCGTCGCAGTCATTATGATCGTGGGCACGGTCGGTGCACTGTGCTTCCCAGCGGCCATTCTGCGCGTCTTCGATGCCGATGCCGAGCTGATGGCGAGCGGTATAACTGCGCTGCGCATGATCGGCCTGAGCTTTGTTGTGTCCACGGTCGGCGTGGTCGCGTCAGGCGTATTCGAGGCGCTTGGACAGGGCCGTGATTCGCTAATTATCTCGCTCCTGCGTCAGCTCGTCGTCATCGTTCCGGTCGGCTGGGTGCTTTCCCGTTTTCTGGGCGCTGCGGGCATCTGGCTGGCCTTTCCCATCGCAGAAGTGGTTGGTTTGGTCGTTGCCGTGATCAAACTTCGCAAAGCAAAACTGATTTGACCCCAAAACCATCGGTTTTTACCGGTGGTTTTTCTTTTTAGGTAAAAAAACGCCCTGTGCAGCATGTGCACAGGCCGGTGCGCGACTGGGTGAACAGCAGCGCATCCGGGGAAGCGGGCAGCGCGGCGCGCAGATCGTCCATCAGTAGATCAGGGATAGGGATGGTGCGCACGCCCGATGCGCTTTTCGGCCCTTTGACCTTGCCGGTCACGGCTTCCAGCGCTGCATGCACCGACAGACGGCGCTTGTCCAGATCAATGTCCCGTGCGCGCAGCACGATGGCTTCGCCCGGCCGCAGACCACAGTACAGCATGAGCTTGACCCACAACCCGGCGCGATGGGTGCGCGCAACCTCCAGAATCAGGCGCTCTTCCTCGTCGGTGATTGGCCGGTGAGACGTGCCCGGACGCTCAGGGCGGGGCAGGGTGAGGTGTTCGGCCGGATTGCCCAGAATCAAGCCCTCCAGCCGCGCCTGTTCAAAGATGGCACGTAGCGTGTAGCGCACCTTGGACGCGTGCGACGCAGAATAGCAGCTCTGGCGGTTGAGGATGCGCTGCAAGTCGGCGGGCTGCACGTCGCACAGACGCTTGCGTCCTAGGCTGGGCGCAATGTGCCGGGTGATGTTGGCGCGGTAGTTGAGGTATTGTCCATGCCCGCAGCGCGGCCGCTGGTACTCTTCCAGCCAGCGCACACACCAGTCGGCAGCGTAGGTGTTCTCGGTCGGAATGAGCATACCGGCTTCCAGCATACGCTTCTTTTCAGCGAGTTTGGTAAACAGTCCCTTGAGCGTCTTGGAGCGCACTGCATATTTTCTGCCGCGAAAGGTGATGTCCTTGCGGTAGTATCCATCGGCGTTTTTGCGGGGGAGATCGTTTTCTTTGGCAGGCATGACAGGCTCCTTTTGATAAAACAGAATATTTGTTCGATTACAAGCATGATATTTTTCCCGCCCCAGTGACAGGGCGGGATTTTTTGCGTTATCGGAAGATTTTGGACACGTCCACCGAGAACCCGGGAAGCACGGTCGAGGCGACCGACATACCGGGGGTGAAGATATCCGACGCTCGGAAGGTGCCGCCATCCAGCGTGAACAGCTGCACGGTCTCCTCGAGCGGACTGACCAGCCAATACTCGCGCACGCCAGCGCGCTGGTAGGCATTGAGCTTTACAATGCGATCGGCACGCGCGGTGGAAGGGGACAAGATCTCAAACACCACATCGGGTGCACCCATGCAGTACTGGTGGTGCAGCTTGTTCGGGTCGCACACGACGGTGAGATCGGGCACATAAACCGTATCCACATCGTCGGCCTTCTGGCTGGACGAGGACGGCAGCAGCACTTCGATCTCCTGGAACGCACGGCAGGGCTTGCCGTCGAGGAAGCCGCGCAGGGCAAAGAAGATGTTGCCGGATACTGTCTGATGCTGGATGGATGGACGTGCCTGCATGACGGATTGACCCTCCCAGAGCTCATAACGCTCCTCGGTCACCCAGGACAGGTAATCTTTGTACGTGTAGTGTTCTTCAAGGGGTAAGGGCATGGGGCACCTCCTGACAATTAGACGCGCTGCTTTTTGGGAAAGCGTCGCTTGAGAATGATCTGATAAATCGGGGGATCTTCGCGTTCCAGCGGGCGCAGCAGCGTACCGCCGTAGCGGGCAATCACGCTGGTGATGTACCGGCGATAGCTTGCCAGCTCGTAAATATTGGCAACCTGACGACGGGTGGGGTTCTTGTCCGCGTCGGGCAGATAGACCAGCTTTTGATTGTCGGACAGTACCAGACGGCACAGCCATTTGCGGGTGTTGTTCTGGTAGAGAATGGCAAAGTAGGAGTCGGTCTTTTTGTATGTAATCGAGTCCAGACTGACGTCATCCTTGAGCAGGTTTTGCAGCTCATAGTATGCGTTCATTTCTTCCTCAGTGGGCTCAGGCGCACTTTCCACGACAGGCGCGGGTTCTTCCTCGACGGGAGCGGACGCGGGAACAGGTGCGGGTGCCTTGCTGGCAGGTGCAGCGGGTGCTACGGGCGCTGCATTCGCCGTAGACAGCGCGGACTTGATCTTATCGTTCATGGTCTCGCTGATGAATTCCTGCATGGATGCCTTGAGGATCGGACGGAACTTCTCGACAACCGAGTGGGTCATACGACCGTCGTATACGTCCTGCAAAAAGAAGCGCACAAATTCATCCGAGGGATTTTCAAACTGCTCGGACAGCGTTTCCTTGAACTTTCCGGCATATTTGAGTACAGATGCCGCGTCGAAGATACGGGCGACGCTGAAATTTTCCTTTTTGAACTTTTTCAGCTCCTCGATCTGTGCGTCACGCAGATGCAGCAGGTCGATGTCCAGGAAGGGGAGCGAGTCCATGAGGTTGGCTTCTTCCAGATCGGTATAGAAGCGGTAGCGGATGCCGTTGGTCAGAATGGCAAACTTGGCCGAGGTGGTGGAGAAGTAGCGGAAAAGCTGGGAATCATGCTTTTCCAGATTGCGCCCCATCGCCTTGGCCTCGATAATGATGATCGGCTTGCCGTCTTGCAGGATGGCGTAATCGACCTTCTCACCGCGCTTGATGCCTACATCGGCTACAAATTCCGGGACAAACTCGGTGGGGTCAAAAATATCGTAGCCGAGCAGGTGGAAAAACGGAAGGATGACCGAGGTCTTGGTCGCCTCTTCGGTCGTGATGGAGTCCTTAAAACCAGAGATCTTCTTTACAAATTGCTGTAATTGATCGATGAAATCCATTCAAAATCCCCCTTATCTGGTGTTCAAACAGAATATTATTTTAGATATTCCGATTCTTGCCGAAGAATACGACACCGCTTTTTAGCTTTTTACGATAGCTGCATTGACCGGCAAACATGATGTCGGGATGCACGCAATGACCGAGATCGCTGCATTCCTGATAGTGTGAGCAGCAGTCAAATCCATCAGATTCCAGTGCCTTATCATAAAGCGCGACCAGAATCTCGTCGGATACCGTAGATAGCCACTGTTCAAAGTCCGATTGCAGTGCACGCGTCCAGTCGCCGCTGCCTTTGGTGGTGTCAAACTGGAGGCCGGACTGCTCCATAAACGAGGACAGAAAAGGCGCAATTTCGACAACCTTTTTCTTAACACCGCGAAAACGGAAGCAGGGACGCTTTAAGATTTCCAGTGCCCAGTATGCAGGCCCGGAAGTCAGTGCGCGATGAGAGCAGACAACAGCGTCCAGATCGTAGGATTCCGGCGATGCCGTGAGAGCAGTGCACAGCTGCTCTTTCAAACGATAGATCAAATCTTGAGAGTCTTTCATATAAAATCTCCTTCCAGATTACTGCGCTGCATCCAGTACTTTCCACAGATCACTCTCATGCACGATCTGGATGGGCAGCCCCTGCTTGCGCAGCTGCACGGCTTTTTCCACTTTCCGGCCATAGCAGGCAAACATCCAGCAGGGATTTCCGTCATCTCCGACAACCAGATAACGGGTCTTTTTGGTCACGTTATTATTGAATTTACCACCGTGCGCGGTAATCGCCTGAGCGATTTCATTTCGCGTGGTACGAGAAGAAGTTCCGGTAAAACAAATCTCATTTCCGACAAGCTCTATTTGCGGATCAAGCGCACAGATACCATCAATCTGATAAATTTGTCGGAGGTTTTCCAGTTCTTCATCGGAAAGATTGCTCGTGGACGAGGTATCGACAAAATTAGAACAGTATGCCAGCAGCATATTGCGTTCATCATCCGTGATGATACCATCTGCAAGGATTCCCTCGACCAGCGCGTTGATTTCATCATAGGGGTAGGTGCCGCGCAGGCAGGTATATGTATTTAACCACCGGCGCAGGCTGTAAACCTCATCATCATTGATTTCACCATCTGCCAGTATGCCGTGTAAAAAGCCTTCAAATTCCTGAATGTATCGAGTGAATGCTTCGGAAATTACCGAGTCATTGGCGATATTTTCACACACAAATGTGATGTCGTGATATTCCTCGGCGGTCAGGATGCCATCGGACAGAGCTGCGTCGATCATCGGGAGAATTTCACAGAATGGAGGATATTCTGCAAACTCTCTTCGCGCATCGCACCAATTCTGCAATGCCTCCAGCTCAGCTTGATTGATTTGATGATCGGCTTCAATGCCTGCCAAAATACCGGTGAGAGTATATAAGTGTTTTTCTATTTCGCGGGGTGTACAGAAATGTCGGTATTCGTGAAGCTCTTTCATATAAAATCCCCCTTGTGTCCAAATTGGACACATTTTTTATTTTAGAATTTCGCTCTCAGTTCTACGACCTTGCCTAAGATCGTGACCGGCAGCTCCATGATTTCCTCGTTGGAGTAGTACATGGGCTCATAGGTCGGATTGGTCGGCATTAAGGTAATGCCGTTTTGATGTCGTTTTAACTTCTTGATGGTTGCGCTGTCCCCATTGACCAGGGCAACTACGATGTCACCGCTGTCGGCGGTTTCCTGCTTGCGAACGATGACGACATCCCCTTCGGAGAACTTAGGCTCCATGCTGTCGCCTTTGATACGCAAGGCGAAGAACTCACCACGGCGCGCGGTTTCTTCGTTGATCTCCTCGTAATCGATGATGTTCTCGACAGCCTCCATCGGATAACCGGCGCGGACATCGCCCAGGACGGGAACTTGTACACCTTTTTGCTTTTTGGGCTTGGCAGGTGGGTTTCCCAGTAAATATTCAATACTAACACCAAAATAGGAAGACAGCCGGTTCAGCGTCTCTAAATTAGGCTCGCTGGCTCCGGTTTCATATTTGGTATAGGTTGTGCGATCAACACCCAAAAAGGCAGCAAGTTCTTTTTGCGTTTTTTTGTCGCGTAATCGTAATTCTTTTAGTCGGAGCATACTGTCACCTCAATCACATTATATGTGAAATAATTTCACAATTCAAGAAAGGTGAAAAAACTTCACATCAATGCTTGGCAAGTGAAGAATGCGCACGTATAATACAAGAATAGGGTGAAGATACTTCACAGAGAGGAGGGGAGACATGATCCAGATTAAAGAATATCGAGAACGCTGTGGTTTTACGCAACAACAGCTCGCAGAGAAGATTCAAGAGAACCGTGCAACGATTGCAAAATGGGAAATTGGAAGTGCATTCCCAAGAGCAGAAAAACTTCCAACTCTGGCAGATGCGCTGCATTGTTCTATTGACGATCTATTCGGACGAGGGAAGGAGGAATGAAATGCGAAAGATCGCGTTGATGTTTCTGCTGGCAGCATATGTCGAGTCTATTGCATGCTGGTGGATCGCGAAGAAACATTTCAAGCACATGACATGGTGGTACGGGCCATACATCGTTGTTTTACTGATACTAGGAACGCTATATTTTGGCCCGAAGATTGTAGGTTTTAGCCAATTCTTTACTTAATTCTCGAAGGGGCTTAATTGCCTGATACATATCTTGGCTTCTGATTTTTACATCAATTTCATCGACAAGCGGCCAGAATTGTTCGGGAATAGCGGAGTATATTTTTCCATACGCCAAATAATAGTCATTTTCATTTTTTGCGCTGTCACAATTGATAACAGAACTAACAGCACTTAAAAAATTCTCAATTGTTTCTGTTTGATAAAGAAAATTCAGTTCGATTTTCTTCATCCGCTGCTGATGCCAAATATTTAGTCCTGTAGAGATAATAGGCGACGCAATGGCCAATAGAAATGCAGCACCGGTAAAAACAGAGTCAAAGTCCATTTAATCACATCCTTTCGCCTTTATTCTATCACAGGCGAAAGGAAAGTACAAAACGGAGGTGTAACAAATGGCATCTTATAACAGAAAAAGGGAGATCGTGCGCGACATTGAGAGTCACTTTGGCGGTGCGGGCGCACTGTGTTTGCAGGACGTGGCGCGGTATCTGCACCTGAGCCAGTCGTCAGCGCGGACGTTCTGCCGGGACATTACATGGTTCACATTGGGCAAGAAACGCATGTTTTTGGCCATTGATTTGGCAGATAAGATCATCCGAACCTCGGTAGAAGGCAACCCGGACGATAAGTCTATTGTAGTCCCAAGGTGGAGGTGAGAACAGGATGAAACCGATCCGTAACATCTATCAAACCGCGCGTGAGCGTGCCGGAATGACGCAGGAAGCGGCATCCGACCGGCTGTACATATCGACCGAGAGCCTGCGCATGTACGAGACCGGCCGCCGCCGTCCGTCGGACGAGATGGTGGTTATGATGGCCGAGCTGTACCGCGACCGTGCGCTGGCATACCGGCATCTCAAGACCAGTGCTGCCGGCCAGATTTTGCCGGAGGTGAGCGAGCGCTCGCTCGAGCAATGCACCATGCGGCTGTTCCGGCTGCTGCGCAATTTTGCCCGGGAGGGTCGCGTCGAGACGCTGCTGGAGATCGCCGAGGACGGCATCATCGACGAACGCGAACGCCCGATCTATAACAGCATCATGGACGAGCTGCGCGAGATCGTCGCCGCGTCCCTGAGCCTGTCTCTGACCGGCGCAGGGCAAGAAAAAACGCCTCACCAGTTGAACCGGTAAGGCGTGTGAGCGTTTGGAATACACGCGATCTTAGCAAATTTAGTGTACTCCAAACCAGGGGAAAAGTCAACAAAAAGCCGTAAAATCAGCCGGGAAAGTGTGAAAACACGACCGGCTGGTCGCGGCGTGCCCAAATGCAGGCGGACATGTCAATATGACATGCGCCGGGTGGAATGGCCGGTCAAAACCTGATAAGGTGGAGACAAGAGAGGACAGGAAGCGCGGTGGTTCGCAGGGACGCCTGCCCGAAAGGAGTACAGATGAAAACAGTATGCAAAGTTGCCGCCATCGTGTGTATGGTGGCCATTTTTGGACAAGTCGGCCGGTGTGATGCCGGGGAAATTGGCATGCTGGCGTGCCTCGCGGGGATTATCCTGTGGAGCATGCTCGGCGCACTATTCCTCGCGCTCACCGGTTGGCTGGAACATGTGAGGTGAGAGACTTGGACAAACCCAACTACTACGGCGTTTTACCGGCAAACGTGCGCTATGACAAGCGCTTGCGTCCGGCGGCGCGGCTGCTCTACTGTGAGATCACCGCGCTGGCAGGCAAGACCGGGTGCTGTACGGCGGGGAACAGCTACTTTGCCGCGCTCTACGACGTGAGCAAAAAGACGGTCGAGAGCTGGCTGCACCAGCTGTCGGACGCGAAATACATCGAGGTCGAGGTCATCCGGGACGAAGCGGGCGCGGTCAAAGAGCGGCGCATCTGGATCGCCGAACGTCCGTCTGACCCTCCCCTCGAAAAAGAGGATACCTCCCCTAAAAATATAGGGGAGCTCCCCTCGAAATCGAGGAGTGTATATAGGAAGAATAATTTAAATAATAATGCCCCCATAGTCCCCCAAGGGGACGCACCCGCGCAAAAAGACGATTTACCCTTTACCGCCGACCAGCTGGCTAAGGCTTACAGCACATTTTGCCCGCACCTCACACGGCTGCTCAAACTCACGGCAAACCGCAGGCGTGCAGCCAAACGGCTGGCACAGTCCGGGCTTGACTTACAGACCATTTGTGCAGCCTTCCAGCGTGCAGATGCCTCGGCGTTTCTGGCCGGACAGGGCGAGCGCGGCTGGAAAGCTGACTTTGATTGGATGATTCGCGAGGACAATCTGCTCAAGGTGCTCGAGGGCAAGTATGACAATGCGCAGACTGAGCCTACCGGCCGCGTGCTGATTGACGAGGACTGAGACCATGGAAAACCAAGTACCAAAGCGTATCTACGACGCGGCCATCGCCGTGATCGGCTCGGTGATGATCGACCCGAGCGTGTCGGGTGACGTGTTCGCAGCCCTTCGCCCGTCCGATTTCTTAGCCCCGACCTATCGCACGATCTTCGAGGCCGAGCAGCAGCTGTTCCTCGCAGGCAAGCCCATCGACCCGGTCGCGGTCAGCGCGATCATCGGCGACGAGTATCGACCGGTCATCATGGACGTCATGGAGCTGACGCCGACCGCGGCCAACTGCATGGAATACGTCCGGCTGCTCAAACAGGAGACCCGGCTGCACCGCCTGCGCATGCTTGGGGACAAGCTGGCAAACGCTGCAACACTGGACGAGGCCGCAAGCGTGCTTGAGCAGGCCGGTCAGCTGTCGGCGAGCAGCACGGGCATGACTGCGCTGTCCCTTCAGGACGGTTTCGCACGGTTCTGCGAGCGGCAGGCGCAGCCGGTTTCGTACATACATTTCGGATTTTCGGGCATTGACCAGCTGGTCTACGCCGAACTCGGCGATTATGTGCTGCTCGGTGCGCGTCCCTCGACCGGTAAAACCATGCTGGCCTTGCAGGTGGCTGCATACCTGTCCAAAACCTATCGCGTGGGCTTCTTTTCCCTCGAAACCAAGGACGACAAGCTCATCGACCGCTCGATGGCGCACCTGTTCGGCATGAATTACGGCAAAATCAAGCGCCATGCGCTCGATCAGGCTGACTGGCGCATGATCGCCGCGCAAAAGGGCAGGCTGTCCCAGTCCAATCTGGAAATCATTCAGGCGACCGGGCGCACGGCTGAGGAAATCGCCTCGTTTGCCCGTTACAAGCGGTATCAGGTCGTGATCGTGGACTACATCCAGATCGTGCGCACTGCGCACAAGGGGTATAGCCGAGAGAACGACGTCGCATCCATCTCCAACACGCTGGCGAACTTTGCCCGCGATCACAAGGTCATGGTGCTGGCGCTCGCGCAGCTGACCCGCGATCAGGAAGACCAGAAGAGCAAGACCGTCCGCGCACCTACGCTGGCATCCTTTCGCGAGTCCGGTTCGCTTGAGCAGGATGCAGACATCGCCATGCTCATGTACCTGTCCGAGCCGGACAACCGTGCGTCCGACCGCGTGCTCAGACTGGCAAAGAACAAAGAGGGTCAGGTCGGCAAGGTCATGCTGGCTTTTCATGGCGACAAACAGACCTTCACCGAGCGCGTGATCGATGACAACACATTCCGTCACGTGTCGGACAAGCCGCCCGAGGTGGGCAAGCCGGACACCTGGCAGGACGTGTCCCTCGCGCGAATCCCGTTCCCAGAATTCCAGCAAGGAGGCAGGCATGACCAAAGAACGTAAAATCATCCAGCTGACCTTCAAGCCGGCATCGGGCAGGGGAACGGTGACCGGACGCGTTGTCCGGTACGTCAAGAAGCGCCCCGGACGCGGCTACGTCGTCGCACAGTACCGCGTCCGGCTCAAAAACGGCAGCTGGTCAAAACCCATCCGCGAGTGCTTCCCGGTCGTGAACGGTAAAATTTTGGATATTATCGGTCGAAAGACTATCATAAAACCCAAGAAAAAGAGGAGGAAATGATACATGCTCAATAAAGCAATTCTGATGGGTCGCCTCGTGCGCGACCCCGAACGACGCTACACACAGACCAATACTGCAGTTACATCATTTACCCTTGCGATTGATCGGGATCACAAAGGTGCGAACGGTGAACGGCAGACCGATTTTATCGACTGCGTGTCGTGGGGCAAGCAGGCTGAGTTTGTCAAACAGTGGTTCACCAAAGGGATGCTCGCTATCGTGGTCGGACGTATCCAGTCACGCGGCTGGGAGGATCGGAACGGCAATAAGCGCGTGTCGATCGAGGTCAATGTGGACGAGATCCAGTTCGGCGAGACCAAGAAGACCAGAGAGCGTGCGCACGGCAATGATCTGGTGCCGGAGCTGCCGCCGGTCGATCCGGATGCGCTGGGCGCGGATGATTTCGCGGCGCTGGAGGATGACAGTGATGTGCCGTTCTAAACATCGGCGGAAGAAGCCTGTTTGTTATGAGGCATATCGGTATCGACCGGGTGTACCCGGAGTTTGCCTCGGCATCGTGACCCGTAAGGGAGACTTGAGAAGTCGATGCCAAACGTGCAAGTGGTTGGAAAAGAAGACTATCCGGTGATATGAGAGGAGAGGATAATAATAGCACAGAAAAAGCGTAAAAAGACCCGCTGCACGGCAAACGGTGTGCCACTGGCGGCTAAGCTTGCCCGGGATCGTATGCTCCGGGAGGCAATGCAGCAAGCCGCGCACGATAAGGCAGTACAGGTTGAGTCGAACATCCTCACCCAGCGGGCACGCTGGCTTTCGGCAGTCTCTATTGCCGATGCATTTCATGCTGGCCCTGAACGTATGAAACGATATTTTGAGGCGCTCGAGGAAAACAGCGAGGATTTCCGGCGTATGATGGAGGAAGTCGATGAGGATTACGCGCTTGAGAAGCTGCGCCTCAAGGCTGCACGTGTGACCGGCATGGATATCCAATATTTATATACAGCAATCGAAGGGGACGATAGCGAATGACTTACATGAAAAGCTATTTGGAATACTTGGCCGACGCTGAACTGAACCGTGCAAACGGGCTGCATCCGGCGTTTGCCTCAGCACATGAGGGCTGGGCGGTGCTGCTCGAAGAGATTCGAGAGCTGTCCAGCGAGACGCACGCCATCGAGGACATGCACCAGCTGGCGTTTGCCGATGTCATGCAGGACAGATCGGCGCGCGATGGCATTGCCTGTGTCTACGAGACCGCGATCCGCGCCGCATGCGAGGCAATTCAGGTCGCGGCCATGGCCAAGAAGTACATCGCAATGGAGGAAAGCCAGCATGAGCAAGCATTACGGTAAGCATCTGTCCTGCACAGTATCACCGCAGACCCTGTGGCACCTGCGCCGTCTGGCGCGCATGAGCGGCTACGGCGATCAGATCGGGCGCGTGGTGGATAAGCTGACGCGGGAAAAAGTCATAGCTCTACGAAATACGCAACAAAAGTAGCACTTCGGACCATGGACTTGTTTCCATGGTCTTTTGCTTTTTCTGGTAGCGAATGATATACTGGAAACAAGTAAAATTTATTTTGTTAGGTGGTGCTTTGTATTGTTTAATCCTGATGTACCCATTCAGACCGCAAGCGACGACGTATTGGGACGTCATTTTTTTGTAGAACAGCTTGCTCGGGCGATGATTCACTATAATTCGTCCGAAGCGTTTACAATAGGCTTGTATGGTCCTTGGGGTAGTGGAAAAACGTCAGTCATCAATTTGCTGGAAGAAGAACTGACCAAGCAAAGTAATGATTGTATTGTCGTGCGTTTCAACCCGTGGCTGTGCAGCACACCAGACCAAATGATCTCGCAGTTTTTTGAACAGTTGAAGTCAGATGTTCGGATGTTGGAGTCAAAACAAAGCACTCCGGAAACAATAAGAAACTTTGCAGAGACATCGCAAAAAATTTGTGAGGCTATAGAGGAATATGCTGATGTCTTAAAGTGGACGCGTGCTGTTCCAGGCCTAAATGCGCTAGGTACTATTTTTAAAGCCTTGGGAACAGGGACAGGAATTTATCAAAAAATAAAGGGTGACGCTGATAATCCCCAAAGTCTCCAAGACCACAAAAATCGAATTAAAGGGATTCTTGAAGAAGAAAAGCAGAAAATTATTGTGATGATTGATGACTTGGATCGTTTGTCCAGTGATGAGATCGTGGCGGTGTTCCAGCTTGTAAAGTCTCTGGCAGATTTTCCATATATGATTTATCTGTTGGCATTCGACCGCGATATTGTGGTCAAAGCATTGGAGGATGTTCAGAAAGGAGACGGCAACGCATACTTGGAAAAAATTGTGCAAATGCCGTTTGAGTTGCCTCGTGCAAATAGCGTAGACATTGAGCAAATCTTTTTA